>Ga0316628_100004516_pt1 | contig 10945 bp, 6 predicted proteins | sample OWC_Aug_M2_C1_D5_FD_207648 | JGI IMG/M metagenome (GOLD analysis project Ga0316628, IMG submission 207648) | Wetland soil microbial communities from Old Woman Creek delta, Ohio, United States - OWC_Aug_M2_C1_D5_C | ecosystem: Environmental > Terrestrial > Soil > Wetlands | place: USA: Ohio... | reverse complement strand
TGATCCCATAGTGGTGGATCCAGCGCCAGGCTTGGCTCGCCCGCATCTTCGCCTTCTCGGGCCGCACGGCGCCCGCCTCGACGAGCGCGGCCTGGAGCTCGCGGCGGGTCATGCCCGAGAGGTTCGGCTTGGGCGCGACCGCCGGGGGCGACGCGCGCGTAAGATCGAGGGTCACGCCCAAGGGGATTCGGGTCCGACAGGTTGCGGCAGGCGCCGAATATAGGGCGGCCGGCGCCCCTGGCCAAACGAGCGCCCTTCAAACATCCGTTCGGCTAGGATAGCGTCCGCCGGCTCCGAGATCGTGAAGCCGGGAGGACCGCAGGATGAAGGCGCTGTTGAGCAAGGAAGTGGGCGGGCCCGACACCCTGGTGCTGGAGGACGTGCCTTCGCCGGAGGCCAAGCCCGGCTTTGCGGTCGTCGAGGTGAAGGCCGTGGGCGTCAACTTCCCGGACGTGCTGATCATCGAGGACAAGTACCAATTCAAGCCGTCTCGCCCCTTCGCGCCCGGCGGCGAGGTGGCGGGCGTCGTGAAGTCGGTGGGCGAAGGCGTGACCCACGTGAAGCCCGGCGACCGCGTGCTGGGCAACACCGGCTGGGGCGGCATGGCCGAGGAGCTGGCGCTCGAGGCTTCGCGCCTGGTGAAGATCCCGGACTCCATGCCGTACGACGAGGCGGCCGCCTTCATCATGACCTACGGGACGAGCTGGCACGCGCTCAAGGACCGCGCCCATATGAAGCCCGGCCAGTCGCTGCTGGTGCTGGGCGCCGCGGGAGGCGTGGGCCTCGCCGCCGTCGAACTCGGCCACGCCATGGGCGCCAAGGTGATCGCCGCGGCCTCGACACAGGAGAAGGTGGATCTCTGCCGCAAGCACGGCGCCGACGAGGGCGTCGTCTACGGCAGAGGGCCCTTCGACCGCGAGGGCCAGAAGCAGCTTGCTCAGCTCTTCAAGGATGCGGTCGGTCCGAACGGGGTCGACGTTATCTACGACGCCGTCGGCGGCGACTACGCCGAGCCCGCGCTGCGCTCCATCGCCTGGGAAGGCAAGTACCTGGTGGTGGGCTTCGCCGCTGGCGACATCCCGAAGATCCCGCTCAACCTCGCGCTCCTGAAGGGCTGCGAGATCGTGGGCGTCTTCTGGGGCTCCTGGGTGTCGCGCAACCCGAAGAAGCACCAGGAGGGCGTGGCCGAGCTGCTCAGGATGTACGAGCAGGGCAAGATCAAGCCGTTCGTCTCGGAGCGCTTCCCGCTCGCTCGCGCGGCCGAGGCGATCAAGCACCTGGCCAGCCGCAAGGCCATGGGCAAGGTGGTGGTCACCGTCGACTGAGCCTGCCGCCATGGCGATCGCAGCGTCGACCGCCGCGGGGCCGGGCCTCGGCGGCAACGTCAAGGGCGCGCTCTGGATGCTGGCCTCGGCGGTGACCTTCACCGCCATGACGACGCTCATCAAGTACCTGGGCGCCGACTACTCGGCCGCGCTGCAGACCTTCTATCGGCAGGCGGCCGGCCTGATCGTCCTGCTGCCGGTGATCGTGCGCCACCGCAGCGCGGCGTTCGCAACCACGCGGCCGGGGATCCTGATCTTCCGCGCGAGCGCGGGCACGATCGGCATGATCCTGTCGTTCTACGCCTACCAGAAGATGCCGCTGGCCGACGCCAACGCGCTGTCCTTCACCCGCACGCTTTGGATGGTGCCGCTCGCGGCCCTGATCCTGCGCGAGCGGATCGGGCCCCTGCGCATCGCCGCGGCGGTGGTGGGCTTCGCGGGCGTGCTGCTGATGGTCCGGCCCGGAGCGGGCGGACATTTCGCGGTGGGCGTCCCGGCCATGGCCATGCTGGCGGCGTCCTTCCTCTTCACCTTCACGGTCATCGGCATGAAGGTGATGACCCGCGACCACTCGCCGATGGTGCTGCTCGTGTGGTCGGCGGTGCTGGGCGTGGTCTTCGCGATCCCCGGCGCGGTGTTCGCCTGGCGCTGGCCCACGCCTCGCGACCTGGTCCTGCTCGCCGCCATGGGCGCGATCGCGACCGTCAACCAGTGGTGCTACATCAAGGGCATGCAGGAGGGGGACGCCGCGGCCATGGCCCCCATCGACTACACCCGCCTGGTGTTCGCAGCCGCCGCGGGCTTCCTGCTGTTCCACGAACTGCCGGGTCTCTGGACGATGGTGGGGGCGGCGGTGGTCGTGGGTTCCACCCTGGTCATCACCTGGCGCGAGCACGTGGCCAATGTGCGCGCCGCCGCGGCGGCGTCTCCTTCACTCGCGGCCTAGACGAGAGAGGCGGGCCCTACCCCCGCGCCCGGATCCCGTCGATCGCGGCCTTGGCGGCGTCGCGGTGCCGGGGCCGCACGTGGCGGCCGACGAGGGCCATCATGGCGGCGAACACCGCCGCGTCGTCGGTGTAGCCGAGGCCGGCGATGAAGTCGGGCACGGCGTCGGTGGGCAGGACGAAGTAGGCCAGCGCCGCCAGCATCATCCCCTTGGCCGGGGCCGGGGTCTCGGGATCCTGGACGCAATACCAGACCGAGAGCGCCTCGGCGGCGAACGGCACGCGGGCGGCGACCCTGCGCAGCTTGGGCCAGAAGCCCAGCGAAACGACCCGCTCGTTGAGCCGCACCACGCGCGGGACCAGCGCCCGGCTGGGATCGAGCGGGCGCGTCGCATCGAAGCTGACGCCGGGTGACGCTTTTTCGGCTCCGCTCATCGCGCTAAAGCCTCGCTGAACTGGAATCCGATCTTACGGAAGGGACGCGTCCATGGAACTGAATTCGAATGTCGCAGCGGTGGTGACGGGCGGCGCGTCGGGCCTCGGCGAGGCGACGGTGAGGGCGCTCGCCGCCAAAGGCGTCAAGGTCGCCATCTTCGACATGAACGAGCAGAAGGGCGAGGCGGTCGCCAAGGACGTCGGCGGCGTCTTCTGCAAGTGCAACGTGACCTCCGAGGAGGACGTGGACGCCGCCTTCGCCAAGGCGCGCGCCGCCCAGGGCCAGGAGCGGATCCTCGTCAACTGCGCGGGCACCGGCAACGCCATCAAGACCGCGAGCCGCGACAAGCAGACGGGCGAGACGCGGCACTTCCCGCTCGACGCCTTCAACTTCATCATCCAGATCAACCTGGTCGGCACCTTCCGCTGCATCGCCAAGTCGGCGAAGGGCATGCTGGACCTGACCCCGCTCGAGGACGGCGAGCGCGGCGTGATCATCAACACCGCCTCGGTCGCGGCGGAGGACGGCCAGATGGGCCAGGCGGCCTATTCCGCCTCCAAGGGCGGCGTGGTCGGCATGACCCTGCCGATCGCCCGCGACCTCATGGGCGACGGCATCCGCGTAAACACCATCCTGCCCGGAATCTTCGACACGCCGCTGATGCAGGGCGCCCCGCCGAACGTGAAGGAGGCCCTGGCGGCCTCGGTGCCCTTCCCCAAGCGGCTCGGTCGCGCCCAGGAATACGCCCAGCTGGCGCTCACCATGATCACCAACGGCTACTTCAATGGCGAGGACGTCCGCCTCGACGGCGCGATCCGCATGGCCCCGCGGTAGGGGCAAAGAGCCCCTTCTCCCCTTGCGGGAGAAGGGGCCCGAAGGGCCGGGGCGAAGATCATCTCCGGGTTTCGCTCTGGATCGGCAAAACCTCTCCCAATCCGTAGCGAACCGAGGTAGGCGTCCGCTCGATTGACGGCGGCGCCGCCGCCGGGGACAGTCCGCGAGACTGTTGTCGAAGGCCTGTATGCCCGCCGCTCTCGAGACTTCCGCCGTCGCGCGCAACGCGCTCGTCATCCTGGCGGCGATCGCGTCGGGGATCGTGGCCTACTGGCTGGCCGGCATCCTGACGCCGCTCGCCCTGGCGATCTTCCTGGCGATCATGATCGACGGCTTCGCCCGCGTGCTTGAGCACCGGCTCCCGGGCGTGTCCCGCCGCGCGGCCCTGCCCCTGGCGCTCCTGCTATCCGTGCTCCTCTTCGGAGGGGCGACGTTCGTCGTCGTCGCCCGCGCCCCCGCCTTCTTCGGCGAAATGCTCGACTTCGCGCCCAAGCTCATGGCGCTGATCGGCAGGACCGCGGCCAGGGTCGGGGTGCGCGTGCCGCTCACCGTCTCCGAGCTCGTGCGCCAGCTCGATCCCGCCCAGTACCTCGGCCAGCTCGCGCGCGCGATCCAGAGCTTCGGATCCACGGCCCTTTTCGTGCTTGTCTACCTGGGCTTCATCCTCGCGGCCCGGCGTGGGTTCGAGCGCAAGGCCGTCGGCCTGTTCCCCAACCGTCGCGAGCGGCAGGACGCGCTCGCCGCCTTCCTGCGCATCCGCGACTCGGTGGAACAGTACCTGTGGGTCCAGACCGTGACCGGGGTGATGGTGGCGGGCCTCTCCTGGATCGCCATGGCCGCGGTCGGGCTGAACGACTCGATCTTCTGGGCCTTCCTGATCTTCCTGGCGGTCTACATCCCGGTCATCGGCGGCACGTTCGCGGGCGTCGCGCCGCCCCTGTTCGCGCTGATGCAGTTCGAAAGCTACTGGCCGGCGGTCATCCTGTTCGTGGCGCTGCAAGCGATCGGCGTGGTGATCGGCAACTTCCTCTACCCGCGCATGCAGGGCAAAAGCCTGAACATCGATCCGATCGTCGTGCTTCTGGCGCTGGCGTTCTGGGGCGCGCTGTGGGGGATCACCGGCATGTTCCTCTCCACGCCGCTCACGGTGATGGCGATGGTCATCCTCGCCCAGTTCGACGGCACCCGCTGGGTGGCCGTTCTGCTGTCGGCCGACGGCGATCCGCAGCAACTGCGCACCCGCGCGCCGGACCAGCCTCCCGACGAGGAGGTCGACCGCGAACCCACCCGGAAGCCCAGCCGACATTGAGGATCAGGGGTCTTTAAATTGCCAGTTCGCTTCCTACCTAAGAAGAGCCCAAGCCCACATGGCTTCGGTAGGTGCGTCCGACCCCCAAGCCCACGGACGCAGCGAGCAAGAGAGGCTCCGCCGCTCCCCCACGGCGTAGCCACGCGCCGCCGGCCACTCTCCACCGGCGGCGCCCTCGCTCGGGGGATCCGCTGATGAACAGACGTCCGCGCGCCGGAACCGCCTTGATCCGGGCGTTCATGGCCGCCATCGGCGACGACCCCGCGAAGGACGAGGCCCGCAGCTTCGCCGCCCAGGTGGCCGAAGACGCCTCGCCCGACGAGCTGCCGGAGCTCAGCAATGCGGAGCTCGCGCAGAACCTCGCCGACTTCTGGCGCTTCGGCGAGCGCCGCCGGGGCCGCGCGCCGACGATCCGCATCACGGGGGCGCTGGGCCGCCGCGCCGAGCTCGACCGGCTCGAAATCGTACAGGACGACGCGCCTTTCCTCGTCGACAGCGTGATGGGGGAGATCGCCGAGCAGGGGCTGTCCGTGCGCGCGATGTTCCACCCGATCGTCACGGTCCGGCGCGATCGCGCGGGCGTCCGCGGCGAGACGGGCGCGCCCAGGCGGGAGTCCATGATCCAGGTGATCGTCGATCCGGTGGGCGCCGACCGCGAGGCCGCCCTGATCCGAGGCCTTCGCGCGACGCTCGCCGACGTCCGGGCCGCGGTCGAGGACTTCCCGGCGATGCTGGAGCTGATGCGCCGCACCTTGGAGGAGACGAAGGCGCGTCCCGACAAGGCCACGCCCGAAGAGATCGCCTTCCTGAGCTGGCTCGAGGCCGCACAGTTCGTCTTCCTGGGCGCGCGCGTCTATGAATATCCGCGCCTTCCGGACGGCGACTACGCGCCCGAGGAGCCGGTCTACAAGGCCAAGGACGGCCTGGGCGTTCTGCGCGATCCGGACCGGACCGTGCTGCGTCGCGCGCACGAGCCCGCCACGCTCATGGCGGAGGTCAAGGACCGCATCGTCCGCGAACCCGCCGTCACCGTCGCCAAAGCCAACGCCCGCAGCCGCGTCCACCGCCGCGCCTACATGGATTACGTCGGGGTCAAGCGTTACGACCGCCAGGGCAAGCCCCGCGGCGAGGTGCGCTTCGTGGGCCTCTTCACCGCCGAAGCCTACGACGAGCCCGCGGGTGAGGTGCCGCTCATCCGCGAGAAGCTGGCCCACGTCCTAGCTCGCGCAGGCATGGCGCCCGGCAGCCACAACGAGAAGCGGCTCAAGAACATCCTGGAGAACCATCCCCGGGACGAGCTCTTCCAGATCGGCGAGGACGAGCTCCTCGATCAGTCGCTCGGCATCCTCCACCTCTACGACCGACCGCGGGTCGGTCTGTTCGAGCGGCGGGACCCCTACGACCGCTTCGCCGCGGTCCTGCTGTTCCTGCCCAAGGACCACTACACCTCCGACGTGGAGGCGCGTGCCGGACACATCCTGGCCGAGGCCTACGGGGGACACGTCTCCGCCGCCTATCCCGCGATCACCGACGGCCCTCTTGCGCGCGTGCACTACATAATAGGCTTCACGCCCGGCGCGCATCCCTGGCCCGAGCCGAAGGCGATGGAAGCCGCGATCGCCGACGCAGCTCGGACCTGGGCCGACCGTTTCGAGGCCGCCGTCCGCGCCTCCGGCCGCGAGCCCGAGCAGGTGTCCGAGACGCTCGCCCGCTTCGGCCATGCATTCCCCGCCGGCTACCGCGAGCGGTTCGAGGCGGCCGAGGCGCTCGCCGACCTGGCGGTGATCGAAGCGATGGGCGCGGACGAGGCGATCCGGGTTCGCGCCTATCGGACCGCCCATGATTCGCCGCTGCAGTTCCGCTTCAAGCTCTATCGGCGGGATACGCCCGCAGCGCTGTCCGACGTGCTGCCGATCCTCGAGAACATGGAGCTGAGGGCGCTCGCCGAAGCAGGCTTCGCCGTGACCCCCACCGGCGGGCGCCGCGTCTGGGTGCACGACTTCGAGATCGAGGACCCGCGCGGCGAGAACCTCGTGTTCGACGAGGTCAAGCAGGCCTTCGAGGACGCCGTGGTCGCGGTCTGGTGCGGCCTCACCGAGAACGACGGCTTCAACCGCCTGGTGCTCGAGCTCTCGATCCCATGGCGCGAGGCGGCCTTGGTCCGCGCGCTCGCCCGCTTCCGCCAGCAGACCGGGCTCGACCCGTCGCAGCGCGTGCAGGAAGAGGCGGCGGCGGCGCATCCGGACGTGACCCGCCTGATCCTGCAGATGTTCCACGCCCGCTTCGATCCCGAGCGGGAGGGCGACGTCGCCACGCGCCAGGCCGAGACCCAGCGGTTCATGGGCGAGGTCGAGGAGGCGCTGCAGGCCGTGGAGAGCCTCGACCACGACCGGGCGCTCCGACGCCTGGCGCGGCTCGTCGCGGCCATCCAGCGGACGAACTTCTACCAACCGGCCGCCGACGGCGGGCCGAAGCCGCACATCGCCTTCAAGGTCGCGAGCCTCGACCTGCCGGAGCTTCCTGCGCCCAGGCCCTTTCGCGAGATTTTCGTGTGGAGCGTCGGCGTGGAGGGCGTCCATCTCCGCTTCGGCCCGGTCGCGCGCGGCGGGCTGCGCTGGTCGGACAGGCGCGACGACTTCCGCACCGAAGTCCTCGGCCTGGTCAAGGCGCAGCAGGTGAAGAACGCCGTGATCGTGCCGGTGGGCTCGAAGGGCGGCTTCTTCCCCAAGCTCCTGTCACGCGCCGCAACGCCGGACGCGGTCCGCGCCGAGGGCGTCCGCGCATACCAGACCTTCCTGCACGGCCTGCTCGACCTCACCGACAACCTCTCGCCGGCCGGCAACGTGACCCATCCCAAGGGCGTGGTCGTCCACGACGGCGACGACCCCTACCTCGTGGTCGCGGCCGACAAGGGCACGGCGACCTTCTCCGACATCGCCAACGCGACGGCGGAAAGCTACGGCTTCTGGCTGGGCGACGCCTTCGCCTCCGGAGGATCGGCAGGCTACGACCACAAGGCCATGGGCATCACCGCCCGCGGCGCCTGGGAGGCCGTGAAGCGCCACTTCCGCGAGCTCGGCAAGGACATCCAGGCCGAGCCCTTCACGGTCATCGGCGTCGGCGACATGTCGGGCGACGTGTTCGGCAACGGCATGCTGCTCTCGAAGCAGATTCGGCTGGTGGCCGCCTTCGACCATCGCCACGTCTTCCTCGATCCCGATCCAGACCCGGCGAAGTCCTGGGCCGAGCGCAAGCGCCTCTTCGGCCTGCCCCGATCCTCCTGGGACGACTACGACCGCAAGAAGCTCTCCAAGGGCGGCGGCGTCTATGCGCGGACGCTGAAGTCGATCCCGCTCTCGCCGGAGGCCCGCCGCACGCTGGACGTCCAGGCCGAGAGCCTGTCGCCGGCCGAGCTGATCCACGCCATCCTGAAGGCGCCGGCCGAGCTACTCTACCTGGGCGGCATCGGCACCTATGTGAAGGCCAGAGGCGAGGCCAACGCCGACGTCGGCGACAAGGCCAACGACGCTGTCCGGATCAACGGCTCGGAATTGCGCGTGAAGGTCGTGGGCGAGGGCGCCAACCTCGGCGTGACCCAGGCCGGCCGCATCGAGTTCGCATCGTCGGGCGGGCGTATCGACACCGACGCCATCGACAATTCCGCCGGCGTCGACACCTCCGACCACGAGGTGAACATCAAGATCCTGACCGGGGCGCTCGAGCGGAACGACGTCCTTACCCGCAAGCGCCGCGACACGCTCCTGCAGTCGATGACCGAGGAAGTGGCCGCCCATGTGCTCGCCCACAACTACGCCCAGACCCTGGCGCTCTCCCTGCTCGAGATGGACGCCCCCGGCGAGCTCGAGCCGCACGCGCGCTTCATGGCCGACCTGGAAGCGGCCGGTCGCCTCGATCGGGTCGTCGAGGGCCTGCCCGACCCGGCCGCGATCGCCGAGCGGGCGCAGGCCGGGCGGGGACTCACGCGGCCGGAGCTGGCCGTGCTGCTCGCCTACGGCAAGCTGGAGCTGAAGCGCGAGCTGGTCGAAAGCGCGCTTCCCGACGACCCGTTCTACGAAGGCGTGCTCGAAGCCTATTTCCCGAAGCCGCTGCGACGCTACCGCGATGCGATCCGCCGCCACCGCCTGCGCCGCGAGATCATCGCCACCGTCGTCGCCAACGACATGATCAACCGCTGCGGCCCCTCGTTCCCCTCGCGGCTGATGGCCGCCGCGGGCTGCGACGTGCGCGCCCTCGCCGCCGGCTACGAGGCCGCCAAGGCCGTGCTCGGGCTGGACGACCTCTGGGCGCAGGTCGACACCCTCGACGGCAAGGTCCCGGCCGCGGGGCAGATGGCGCTCTACCGCCGCCTTACCGCGGCGCTCAGGGGCGCCACCTTCTGGCTCGCCCGCCGCGCGATGCGGGAGCGGCAGGACGACGTGAAGGCGCTCACCCGCCGCTACGCGCCCGGGTTCCGGCGCCTGCGCGGCCTGATGCCGGGCGTGGCCTCCAGCGTCGAGCAGGCGACGCTCGCCGAGCGGGCGCGCGGCATCGCCGCCGCCGGGGCGCCGGGCGACCTCGCCCAGGCCGTCGCCGTGCTCCAGTCGCTCTCGACCGCCGCCGACCTCGTCGATCTCGCCGAGGCGTCGAGCTGGCCGCTGCCCAACGTGGCCAGGCTCTACCACCAGACGGGCGCGGCCTTCGCCTTCGACCGACTCCGCGCCGCCGCCGCGGGCTTCGCAGTCGGCGATTCCTTCGAGCGCACGGCGCTGCGCCGCCTGCTCGAGGACCTGCTCGCCGAGCAGGCGGAGCTCACGCGGGCGATCATGGACTTCGCCGGGAACGCGCAGGCCGGCGACGACGCGCGCGAGGCGCAGGAGACCGTCGCCTCCTGGGCCGCGCTCCGCCGCGAGAAGGCCGACGCGGCCCGCCGGACCGTCGAGGAGATCGAGCACGCCGGCGGCGCCTGGACCTTCGCCAAGCTCACCATCGCCAACGCCGCCCTGCGCGAGTTGGCCGGCGAGCGGGGCCGGCGGAGGCGGTGAGTCCCTCCCGAAGGGACGTCAGTGCCGGAACACGCGCACGCCGGTGAACACCATGGCCAGGCCCCGCTCATCGGCGGCGGCGATGACTTCGGCGTCCCGCACCGAGCCGCCCGGCTGGATCACAGCCGTGCAGCCGGCGTCGGCGGCCTGGATCAGGCCGTCGGCGAAGGGGAAGAAGGCCTCGGACGCGCAGGCCGAGCCCGCAAGGTCCAGCCCGAAGTCGGCCGCCCGCAGCGCCGCGATGCGGGCCGAGTCCTTGCGGTTCATCTGCCCGGCCCCGATGCCCAGCGTCTGGCCCGCCTTGGCGTAGACGATGGCGTTCGACTTCACGTGCTTGGCGATGGTGAAAGCGAACAGCATGTCGGAGACCTCTACCTCGGTGGGCGCGCGCTTCGTCACCACCTTCATGTCGGCCGGCGTGAGCCGCGCCGTGTCGCGGCTCTGGACCAGGAAGCCGCCCGTCACCGACTTGAAGGTCAGCCCCTCGGCCAGCGGGTCGTGCAGGCCGCCGGTGACCAGCAGGCGCACGTTCTTCTTCCGGGCGAACAGGGCGGCGGCGTCGGCGTCGATGGCCGGGGCGATCACCACCTCGGTCAGGAGGTCGAGGATCTTCTCGGCGGTGGGCTTATCCAGCGCCGTGTTGAGCGCGATGATCCCGCCGAAGGCGCTCACCGGATCGCAGGCCAGCGCCCGCTCGTAGGCCTCCAGCACCGTCCGGCCGGTCGCCACGCCGCAGGGGTTGGCATGCTTGATGATCGCGCAGGCCGGCCCCGCCTTGGGGTCGAACTCGCAGACCAGCTCGAAGGCCGCGTCGGTGTCGTTGATGTTGTTGTAGGAGAGTTCCTTGCCCTGCAGCTGCCTGGCGGTGGCGACGCCCTTCGGCGGATTCGGCAGGCGGTAGAAGGCCGCCGACTGATGCGGGTTCTCGCCGTAGCGCATCCTCTGGGCGAGCTCGCCGGCGATCGAGAAACGGCGGGGCGCCACATCGCCCAGCTCCCACGCCAGCCATGACGAGATGGAGGAGTCGTACGCCGCAGTCCGGGCGTAGGCGCGCT
>Ga0316628_100004515_pt1 | contig 10946 bp, 9 predicted proteins | sample OWC_Aug_M2_C1_D5_FD_207648 | JGI IMG/M metagenome (GOLD analysis project Ga0316628, IMG submission 207648) | Wetland soil microbial communities from Old Woman Creek delta, Ohio, United States - OWC_Aug_M2_C1_D5_C | ecosystem: Environmental > Terrestrial > Soil > Wetlands | place: USA: Ohio... | reverse complement strand
TGGAAACTTCTGCCCACGTTCATCGCGGGGCTGGGCTTCGCATACCTCTTCTTGAAGGTGGGAATCCACGCCGCGGTCCTTTTGCACTTCTCGTTCGACTACCTCGACCTTGCTGCCGGAATGGTTCCGGGATTCGACGCCATGCTGGTCTTTTTGGTACTGCTGTGGTTCGCGGTGGGGGCGTTCTACTTCGCCCACTACATCGTCCAGGCGTACAGGTGGGTGCGGGAGCAGCTGGGCGCCCCCACTACGAATAAAACGGCCTAGTCCTCGCCATCCTCGGCCTTCGAGCCGTGCTGCTTCTCGTACCAGGTGATTATCTCCCACTCGTCCGTGGGCGGCGGCGCCTCCGAATCGGAGTACTCGACCTTCAGCCCCCAGCGGCGCGAGAACTCGCGCAGCGCCTCCGACGTGTTGGGCCCCACTATCTGGGAGACCGATAGCGTGCCGCCCCGAAGCGTCGCCTTGAAGGCGCCTGTCATCTCCGTCCCTTCCATCACAACGAAGCATGAGCCTATCCCGAAACGGTCCCTTATCTCCTGCGACAGGTACTGCGACAGGGCGTCCGTCGGGCTCAGGATTATCCTCGAGCGGAAGTCGAGGCCGGCGACCTTCCCGATATCGGCCTTGACAATCCAAAACAGGGCGTCCGAGCCCTCGACGAGGTAGCCCTTGACAAGCCACCCTTCCTGCTCCCACTCCTTCAAAAGGTCCCTGATTTCCGCCATCTTGAACTCGTGCTTCACGTATGACGACAGGGCCTCCGCCGTCACCAGCCCGAAGTTCTCCACAATCCTCCGCAGCACCTTCTTGCGCGCCAGCGCCACCGGTATGTCCAGGTCCCTGGTCAGGACGTACCTGTTTTTGGAGTCTCTTATCAAAAACAGCCCTGCGTAGAGCCTCTTGAGGGCGGCGGCGAAGTTCTCCTTGGGGAGCCTGACGCGCTGGGCAAGCTCCGAGCGGGATATGGGGCTGTAGGGGGGCATCGCCTGGAGCACCTCCCTCATCTCGTCATCGACCGGGCGGTCCTTGGCCCGCTTGTAGAGCAATATGTCGTGCGGGACGCAGTAGCTGAGGTGCTCGGGGATTCCCAGCCCTGCCACCAGCACCCCCGCCCGCACCAGGCGCCATGTCGACGTGAACAGGTTGACCCTCAGCCCCGCCTCGAAATCGGAGCGGACGCCGCCCGCCCCGGCTGCCTCCACCGTGTGGCGGAACTTGTTGGCCGGGTGGATGTGCTGCTTGTAGAACATGTATGCCAGGGCCTTGTGCCGCGTGAAAACCTCCGGGACGAAATCGCCCTTGAGAAGGAATCCCTGGACCAGCTTGTAGCCCTTGGAGAGGAAGACATCGAGCAGCCCCTTCTCGAGCTCGGCCGGAGGCTTCCCCATCACCTGGCGGACCCGCACTATGTCGGTGCCCATGCTCCTGTAGTACTTCATCACCCCGTCCAGCTCGTCCAAAAGCTCCGGGAGGAGCCCCCAGTCGTCCAGCAGGAGCTCCCTGACGTCCACGCACCCGCTCATCTGCCACTTCTCGACCATGCCGACGAGCGCGCCGTTCTTCACCACCGGGAAGAACCATCCCTCGCCGTAGTGGTTGGCCACCTCGGCCCATATGCGGCGCACGTACGGGTCGTAGAGGGACAGAATCCTCATCCTGTCCGACACCACCCCGCCGGCCGGCTCCTCCTCCAGCCCCGGCAGGTCCTCGGCCAGCATGTAGAGGTCGAGGGGGCTGGTGCCGACGGACACTATCCTCACCACGGCGCCCTTCTCCTCCATGTCCTGGAGCTTGTCCACCACGAAGTCGTAGTCGAATCCCGTGGCGCTCCTGATGCCGCCGACATGCAGGGGGCCGTGGGCCTTGAGGGTACGCATCAAAAGCCGTTCCTCGGAGCCCTCGGGTTGGGGCTGGAGGTCGAAGAAGAAGTAGCGGTTGCGGGAGCTCCACTCCCTTTTCTCGAAGAACCCCCTGATGAGGTACAGGTTGCGGTCCAGCTTGTCGAGGGCCTCCTTGAGCTCGTCTCGCGAGATGCGGGAGCCGGAAAGCTCCTCCACCACCTCCGAAAGCGTGGCCCCCGGGCGGGCCTTGATGAAATCGAGCACCTCGTTGTCGAGGCGGGTCAGCGGCTCGCGCCTGTATGCCGAGACGTAGAGGGGCGCGTCGGCGGCCAGGACGTAGCCCACCCTGCCGTGCGAGAACCTTCCGTGGAGGACGGTGCCCATCTTTCGCAGGGCCCACCACTGCTCCACGTCGAAAGCCAGGAGCCTGTTGAAGCAGTCGTATGCCATCCCTGCCTCGAAGAGCCTGGAGAAGTAGCCCTCGATTTTGTCGAAGCCGAAGAACTGCTTCTTGATGATGTATTGCGTCACCTGGACCTCGTCGAAGGTGCGGGCCCCCCTCTTGCGGGCATCAAGCCTCAAAAGGTCCTTGGTCAGCATGGACTGGGCCGCAGTCTCCTCGGGGCTGAAGAGCCCCTGCGAGACCGTGCCCTCGTCCTCGAGGGCCGCCAGCGCGTCCGCCAAATTTGCCTCGCCCACCCGCAGCTCGGCCGCAAGCTCCGTCGTTGTCCTGGGCCCCGTGAACTCCAGCGCGCGCAGCACCATCCTCATGAGCGCCTCGCGCACCTCCATCGCCGGGATGCGGGCCGGGTCCCTCGCCTTGTAGGTGGGCTCGCCCTCGGGCCCGTCGGGCCCCCGGTGGACGTGGTAGGACATCTCCAGCCTCCGCAGCATGGCGGCGGTGGCCTTGTCCTTGGGCGGCTTGGAGCCCTTCTCGATGAGCTCCAGCAGGCCCTTTTCGGCCTTCGAGGGCTGGCGCTTCTCCCCGAAGACCGCGTAGTAGTCCCCAATGTCCTCGGCCGCTATCCAGATGGTGCCGTCCCTCCAGACGGATACGGCCGAGCCCTCCTTCATCAGCTCGGAGGCGAGGTGCCTGGTGGTCTCGAAGTCCACATTGGAGCGGTCGAAGATGTTGGCGCCCCTCTGGACCATCAGGTCCATCGGGCCGACCCTGCGCAATATGTACAGTATGTCCGCCTTGTCGTCGGCGCGTATCTGCTTGCCCCCGAAATAGGCGTGAATCTCCTCGGCCGAAAAGCGCGGCCTGGAGGTCGATGTCTCGGCGAAGGCCCGGCCCAGCACCTTGCGGTGGAGCTCCCGAAGAAGGGCGCTGCGGTCCTCCATGAGCACTATGTCCGATATGCCCATGAGCACTATCCCGTGGGCGAAGGGAGACGGGATATCCGACGGCCCGTGGTAGGCGACCTCCCACCTTTCGTCCTTTATGGCCGCCGCCACCTCCACGGCCGCATCGAGGTCCATGGCGTCTCGCAGTATCTCGTTGTTGGTTTCGGCCACGACCGGGAAGTTTTGGTCGTGCAGAAGTTCGAGGATGCGCGATGCGTGGTACAGCTGCCTGGAGACGGGAATCTCCCTGCCCTTGTAGTTTCGCAGTATCATGAAGCTGCGCATGGCGCAGTGCCGGAAGCGCTGCTTGAAAAGCTCGGTGCCCCTGACCCCGGCGCGGAGGTATTTTTCCAGGTTGGCCGGGGTGACGAGGTTGTGTATTCCCTTGAGGGGTATCTCCTTGGGGATGGTGAGCATGAAGTCGTCGTCGGAGAGAGAGACCGAGACGTTGACATCGTGATGCTTTCCTATCGCGTAGGCGTATGCCCGGGAAAGGGCGTCGTTGACCCTTCGTCCGAAGCAGAAGTGGAATATCAAATTGAAGTTGTCCCTGCCGTCCCGATAGCCCTCGATGACCAGCCTGCGGTCTCCCGGGGGCTTGGGCATGATGGCCAGCTGCTCCGAAAAATAGCTCAGGATGCTGCGGGCCGAGCCCCTGTCGCAGCGGTACTCATTCATCAGCCACTCCATCGTCCGCTCGGGCTGCTCCGAGGCCATCCTCTTGGCCACGGCGGTCCTGAACTTTCCTATCTCGGCCGAAAGGTCATATGTCCTGGGGAGCATCTCGCCGCTCCACGACGGCACCGTCGGCCGCCGCCCGCGGGCGTCCTTGACGAAGACCTTCATCCCGCGGGAGTTCTCGAACTCGTATGTCTTCCCGCCCAGAAGGAATATGTCCCCCGAGCGGAGCTTCTCCACGAACTTCTCGGACAGCGAGCCCAGCGGGACGCCCCGGTCGGAGAAGACCTTGTAGGCCGACTCCTCGGGAATGGTCCCTCCGTTGAGGAAGAATATCATCCGGCTGCCCTTCTTTATCCCGAAGCTGCGGTCATCGTCGCGGTAGGCTATCTTGGCGTAGGCCTCTCCCTCCAGCGAGTGCCTTCCGGCAAGGTAGCTGAGCACCGAGTAGAACACCGCCTCGGGAAGCCCGTGGTAGCAGTAGGAGCGCTTGACCAGCGAGAAGGCCTCCTCGGCCCCCCAGCGCCTCTCCAGGGACATGCCCACCAGCGTCTGGGCTAAAACGTCCTGGCAGTCGCGCTGGATGGATATGCGGTCGATTTTGCCCTCGTAGGCCATTCGCACCAGGACGGCGCACTCCACGAGGTCGTCGTTGTCGAAGACGATGAGGCGGCCCTTGGGCGTCTCGTACACGCCGTGGCCGGCCCTGCCTATCCTCTGAATCGCCTTGGCCACCGACTTGGGCGAGCCTATCTGGCACACAAGGTCGATGTGGCCGATGTCTATGCCCAGCTCCAATGATGTGGAGCACACCACGCACTTGAGCGTGCCCATCCGGAGGCTATCCTCGACCTCGAGCCTCGTTTGCTTGCTGAGGCTGCCGTGGTGGGCGGCGATGCTCTCGACGCCGCGCTCCTTCAGCCTGTGGACCACCGTCTCGGTCCCGGCACGGGTGTTGGTGAAGACCAGCGTGGTCCGGTGCTGCTCAATGAGCTCCTGGAGCTTGTCGTACATCCTCGAGTTTGCCATCTCGTACGGCAGGGCCGATATGTCGTCCACCGGGCACAGGATTGCAAGGTCCAGCCCCTTCTGGGCCCCGGCCACGGCTATGGCCACATTGCGCAGCCTTCCGCGGTCGTCGTAGCCAACCAGGAAGCGGGCTATCTCTTTTATGGGCGCCTGGGTGGCCGAAAGGCCGATGCGGGTGAACTCGCGCTTGACATGGGACTGCAGCCTCTCCAGCGTCAGAGACAGGAGCACCCCGCGCTTGGAGCTGCAAACCTCGTGTATCTCGTCGACGATGACGTATCGCACGTGGGCGAACTTCTCCCGGAACCTGGGCGAGGAGAGCACGATGGAGAGCGACTCGGGCGTGGTGATGAAAAGGTGGGGCGGGAGGCGGGCCATCTTCTGCCTCTCGTAGGCGGTGGTGTCGCCCGAGCGCACCCCGACGCGTATCTGCGGCCCCAGGACCCCCTTGGAGGCCGCCAGCTCGTTTATCTCCCGCAGGGGGGATTCGAGATTGCGCTCTATGTCGTTGGCCAGCGCCTTGAGGGGCGAGACGTAGACGCAGTATATCCTGTCTTGGAGCTCCCCCTTCTCCTGGAGCATGTAGAGCTCGTTGATGATAGACAGGAATGCCGTCAGGGTCTTGCCGCTGCCGGTGGGCGAGGATATGAGGGCGTTGCTCTGCCGGTGAATGAGCGGTATCGCCAGCGCCTGGGGCTCGGTGAGCTCCCTGAACTTGCCGGCGAACCACTGCTGCAGCAGGGGATGCAAAAGCTCCATGACCTCCCCCATGGTGGCCTGCCGGCCCCAGAAGCTCATCCCCGCGTCCTTCCTGCCGCCCTCCTTCATCGTCCACTCTTCCTTGCTTTCCCCGATTTTTCCGGGAAAGATAATCGAGGCACATTAGGAGGGAGGTTAATAAACCTTATTGGTGCGATTTGTGAAAAGGGTGTAGGGTTTAGGGTGTAGGGTATTGGAGACCACTTCTCGGGGACTGTGGATTGATCAGGTTCCACGCGTTGAAACGTGGTTCCCAATACCCTAAACCCTAAACCCTATACCCCCGTTTTTACTCGAACTCGTCCCTGGTCTTTGCAAGGAGGATGATCCCGATGGCCCCGAAGAGGGCGGAAATGTAGTACCATCCCAGAGCCACCAGGGAGCAGACGGCGCCCAGCACCGCAATGGGCCAGTACATGCGCATCATGGCCAGCACGCCGCCGGACAGGGCGAATATGCCGTAGACGACCATGAGGGAGGCCAGCGCGCCCAGCGAAAGGGGTATCGAGGATATTATGGTTGACGGCGAGGAGAAGGCAAAGATGTACACGGCCTCGGAAAGGGCCGCAACCCCGCCGAGCGTGACGAGGACCCCGGTCATCAGCAGGAACAGCGACGGGCCCCGCCTGTCCTCGTGGGCCCCCCAAGGCGGCGGCGGCGGCCTCGAGGGCCCGCGGGGCAGGGGGGCGCTGAACATGGGCTTTTTGAGCGCCCGGTCCCTGGCCGGCGGCCCCTCGTCCTCCCACTTGTCGATGGCCTTGCCGGCGTCCCGGCCGCAGGATTCGCAGATGAGCGTGTCGACCAGCACCTCGGAGCCGCAATAGGGACATTTCATGGGAGCGCCTCGTCATGAGGTCTTGCGGATGATAAAACTTTTCTCTCTACCACCATAAAGCTTTAACGGTCCTGAGGCTTCCTAGGTCGCGCGCAGGGGCGCCCGGGGCAGTTTGGGATGGAAGCCCTCGTAGTCGAGAACCTGACCAAGCGCTACGACCGCGACGACGTCCTCAAGGATGTCTCCTTCAAGGTCGACAGGGGCGCCTTCGGGCTCATAGGGCCCAACGGCGCCGGAAAGACGACCCTTATAAAGATCATCTGCGGCCTTCTGAGGCCGACAATCGGCCGGGTCTTCGTCGAGGGGAATCCACCCGGCTCCCCCGGCGCCAATGCGGCCATAGGCTATCTGAGCGAGCGCCAGGGCTACTACGAGCAGCGCACCCCCGAGGAGTACCTGGGCTTCTTCGGCGACCTGCACGGCCTCGGCCGGGCCCAGACAAGGGAGAGGACGGCTGAACTTTTGGAGAAGGTGGGCCTTTCAAAGAACGCCAAGGACCCGATATCCACGTTCTCGCGGGGCATGCGCCAGAGGCTGGGCATCGCCCGGGCCATGCTCCACCGGCCGCGCATCTACCTGCTCGACGAGCCGCTCTCCGGCCTGGACCCCACCGGGAGAAAGGATGTCATGAGGATACTGGGGGGCCTGCGGCAGGAGGGCAGCATCATATTCCTTTCGTCGCACGAGCTCAAGGACATGGACACCCTCTGCGACCAGGTGCTAATGCTCTGGAACGGGAAGAAGATAGCCCGAGGCAACCCCGACTCCCTGATGGCAAAGATGAGGGGCGCAAGGGAGGTTCTGGCGTTCAACCTCCACTCCCATTTCCCGGCGCTGGACAGGCTTCCCGCCGAGGTCCCGGGGATAGCGAAGTTCGAGCCGGTCGAGGGCGGATTCCAGATAACCATCCCCCACGACCCGGCGCTCGAGCGGAGGATACTCCAGTGGCTGCTCGACCACTATGTCGATTTCTCCATGAAGAAGCACGTGATAGATTCCCTGTACTCGCAGATACTGGAGGAGAGCCACCGGGCCGGGGAGGCGGACAATGCCCCGTAGGGCCATGCTCAGGCTCATCCGAAACGAGCTTGTCCAGACCGTGCGCAGGCCGTCGTTTGCGGCGTTCTTCTTCCTGCTGAGCATGCTGATGCTTTTCCAGATGAGCCTCCAGACACAGGGATATCCCCTTTCCAACCCCATCAAGAGCTTGATCCCGGCATCGCTGGTATATTCCAATTTCATCTCCGCCCTCTACATCGCCTACCTGGCCTCGTCCTCGGTGGCAAAGGAGTACGAGGAGCACACCATGAACATCCTGCTGACGGTGCCCATGAGGCGCTCGGAGGTCTACATGGGCAAGATGGCCGCCCTGGCCTGCATAGTCCCGATGATAATGGCGTTCGACAGCGTCTACATCCTGTCGCTTTCCGCCTCCTTTGGCGCGTTGCCGGATGTGGAGCTGGCCCTGGCGCCCTACGAGCTGGCAGTCTCGGCGCTGTTCTTTTTGTCGGTCATCGCCCTCACGATGCTTCTGGCGGTGGGGTTGCGCTCCTCCTCGTTCGTGCTCATCTTCATGACAATATTTTTGTTCCTTTCGGCTTTCCTGGGCCTGCCGGTCCTTGCCACCGGCCGCTACGCCTACTCGCTCAGCTACATATCGGTGTTTTTCATGCCGGCCTCGGTGATGGTTTCCGCATTCAGGATAACCGAGACATACTGCATGATCGATTGGGCCCTGCCGGCCCTCCAGCTCCTCTTCATCGCCGCAGTGACCGCGGCGGGCACATGGCTCTTTCGGAGGTCGGACGTATGGGGCTGAGAGGCGCATCCGCCGCGGCCGTAGTGGCCCTGTGCCTGATGGTGCCGGCATTCTGCGCGCCCGCCTCGGCGGCGAAAGGGACTCCCCCCGGCGTCCTGAAGTTCTCCTCGGCCAGCGCCACCTACAACGACTTCCACTACCGGTACGAGGGCAACCTGAACGACCGCATAAGGTTCGACTTCGGCGTTGACCCGGACTGGCTGCAAAACACATCCGCAACCATCCACTTCATCGCCACGATGGACCCCGACTACGAAAAGAAGATGGACATCTACACGGGCAAGGAGAGGGAGCTGGACATCTCTTTGGCCGCGTCGAAGCGCATCGAGGACGGCCGGATGGTGCGAGGCTCGTGGAAGGCCGAGCCGCCGACCATCAAGACATCGGACATCGCGCTCGGCGGCCTTGGCAACGTCTCGGTCAACTTCACCTTCCGCACCGCCGGGGCCTGGAAGATATATGTCGTCTACGACATCCCCGGCACGGGCATGGTGGGCTCGGAGGACGAAAACGCGCGCATCTACATAAACGGGAATCCGGAGGCGGCCTCGGGCATCAACACCACGATTTCGCTGCTGCTTCTGGTGCCCATGGGGGCGCAGGCCATGGCCTATTTCAAGACGCGGCTTGCGCGTAAACGGACGGGATGACCGGGGAGCCGGTCTCCTGAACGCGGGTGCCGGGGGCCGGGTTCCGGGTATCGGACGAAACGACGGTCGTCGTAGTACCCGGTACCCTGCACCCGGCCCCCGGCACCCTCGTCGTTATCACTTCGCCTTGTCGCCGGGCTGGAACGCGTCGGCGCAGGGCTGGGAGCAGAACTGGTGGTCCTCGCCGCCGACGTTCTTCTTGACGGCGCCGCCGGGCTTCATCATCTTTCCGCACTTGTCGCAGGTCACGTCCATCTTGTCGCCGAGCTTCTTGAAACCGCTCTTCAGACCCATGTTATTACCACCGGTTGGTGCACTGGAATCGGTGTTAATAAGGTTTGCCAACGGACGGGGCGACCGGGCAACCGCAGCGGCGCCTTTCAAAATGTCATGGGCAAGTTCGAGGGCTTGTGGGACAGGGACGAGGTCCAGGCCATTTGATTTGGAAATCCTTTCCGGGCCGAAATCATTATTTGTAGAGGACGCCAATGGGAACCGGCCTGGAGCCTGCGGGCTCTACAACGCCCGCGTCAAGGTCAAGGACGCCTGGGGGGCGGGATCAAAACGTGTCCGATCCCAGATTCAGGTCCGGCGGGAAACGACCCTATTGAGCGCCATATAATCCACCTGTCGCCTCAGGCATGAAACAGGTACCCTATCAGCATGCCGATGAAATGGCTCAGCAGTATTACCAATATCGCGATTCCTAGATGCTGGACCATGAACCGGCCGACGCTCACTTTCTGGTGGACGGCTATGTAATAGCTCATGACGGCGAGCATGGTCAGGCCGACGGCCACGGAGACGACGATGGCCAATGTCAGGGACAGCTCCGAGACCAGGACTATGAAGAGCATCATCACGCCTAACCTGGTGGCGAAGTTGCTGACGATATATATCTTTGGACTGCTCCTGACGCCAGGGACCGATTCCCGATAGACATGGAGGCCCAGCGAATCGGCGACATTGTCCGCGATGGCAATAAGCAGCAGCGCGCCGACGATGCTCGTCCTCGGATCCTTTGTCTGGTCGAGGCCGAGCATCATGGCCAGGCTGGTTACGATGGCGGAGGTTATTCCGAAACTGAACCGGCTGAGGTCAAGCTTTTGCTCGGACATCACAGGATACCTGTCTTCGACCTAATAATATATTTCTGCACGGACGCTGGCGGGAGAGAAAAAAGCGGGTCTTTCTACGAATTCGGCCATGGATTAGAATCCTTCCGAAATCATAATATCCGCTGGATTGCTCGCGTGCAGCCTACCTGTCTTCCAGCCAGCCTTGGATGACCATACAGATCCCGACTATCAGTAGAATAATTCCAACACCGAACATGCAAAGGATATTATTCACTATCGTGGTATCTTCTTGTGTTATTTCTTCATAGACCGGTTTTTTGTGGGGGGCGTCTTCGGTGTTGAAGCTGTTCCAGCCCATGTACAGCAGGATGCCTCCCACCATTATGAGGATGATGCCGACATAGAAACCCGTGCCTTTGATTCCAATCCCTCCTTGTGACGCATCGTCAATCATTTCTTCTTTGCATACCCCTCCCGAATCCCGTCGACGGTCATGTATAGACCGAAGATCGCCAATAAGAATCCCGCCATCCCCGACCCGACCATTATCGCAGTTCTGACATAGTCGTTTCCGGTAGCTTTCCGCTCCTGAGGGTCTGGATTGTTCGCGTTGTCAAACGGTGTGCGGAACAATCCCAATGAATAATTCAATAATAATAGCCCTCCGGCTAGCGCTATAACACCTATGACAATGAAAACAGAATTTACCTCACCCATCGTGAGTTCATGAATCTGTGACTATTAATATATTTCCAAATCATAGCCACTAGCGAAAGGCGAGCCACCCGGCGAGGGACATGGGACATCGGCGAGGATAATTTCAGACCCGGATTACGGAACTTTCCGGGCCGAAATCATTATAATAATCGTCCCTTATCGCATCCGGGCGGAGGTAGGACACATGTC
>Ga0316628_100004514_pt1 | contig 10950 bp, 7 predicted proteins | sample OWC_Aug_M2_C1_D5_FD_207648 | JGI IMG/M metagenome (GOLD analysis project Ga0316628, IMG submission 207648) | Wetland soil microbial communities from Old Woman Creek delta, Ohio, United States - OWC_Aug_M2_C1_D5_C | ecosystem: Environmental > Terrestrial > Soil > Wetlands | place: USA: Ohio... | reverse complement strand
CTTCGCCCCCTCTAGCAAAGGGGGGGGATTTTTTACTCGTTGCTCGTTACTCGTTACTCACCACTTATCCTTGACGGAGGCGCCCACCTTATTTTCGTGTTAAAAAAAAGGGGCGCCTGGCGGGCGCCCCGGTTGAAGGGTTGCGGACGAAGCCCCGGCTAAGCGGCCGCGTCGAGGGACCGGCGGTCGGCCATGGACACGAGCTGCCGCTCGCGGGTCTTGTCGATGCCGAGCGCCTTGCGCTTCTTGTCGATGTGCTCGATGATCATGCGCGCCATCTCGTACGGGTCGGTAGCAAAGCCCCACTTGCCCATGCCCATCTTTTCCAATTCCTCGAACAGGTGGGTGTGGAACTTCGTGCCCTCCACGATCGGGAAAGTGACGCCGAAGACGGTGAAAACGCCGGAGGCCACAAAATACTGGCCGATGCAGATGGCCTTCTCACTCATGTACTCCGGGGCGGCGCCCGCTACCGGCAGGTCGGCAATGCTGTTGCCCAGGCCGCCTGTGCGCACCATCTCGGAGGCCGCAATCAGGATGCGGCTGTTGTCCACACAGGAGCCGATCCCGAGAACCGGCGGCATGCCGACGGTCTCGCAGACCTCCTTGAGCCCCGGGCCGGCAAGATGGGCCGCTTCGGGGGTGGTCAGCCCGGCCTTGGTGAGTGCGATCTGGGAGCAGCCGGTCTGCAGCACGAGGACATCGTTGCGGATCAGCTCCTTCACGAGTTCCACATGGACCCAGTCCTGCTTCGTGCGCGGGTTGGTGCAGCCGACGACGCCAGCCACCCCGCGGATGCGGCCGTTGATGATATTGTCGTTCAGGGGCACATACGAGCCACGGAACGTCCCGCCCAGCATGTAATTGATGTACTCGTGGGAGAAGCCATGCACGCCGGCGTTCTTGATCTTCGGAATTTCAATTTTGGCCGAGCGGCTCTTGAAGCGGCCGATGGCCTGCAGGACGACCTCGTCGGTGCACTCCTTCGGGCTGCGTTCATGGAACTCGATATGGATGGCCCCCTCGATGTGGCAGCGGGGGTTGGTGGTGATGAGTTTCGTGCCGTAGCAGTCCGCCACCTTGGCGAGGCCCTGCTTGATGCACTGTACATCGACGCACATCACGTCCACGGCGCCCGTCACGATAATGGCTTCGGTGGACATGAAATTGCCGGCGTGGGGGATGCCGTGGCGTACCAGCACCTCAGCCCCGGAGCAGCACATGCCGCAGAGGTTGATGCCCTTGGCACCGGCGGCCTTGGCGGCCTGGATGAGGGTGGGTTCGCTGACCGATTCGATCATGGATTCGAACAGGTTGGGCTCGTGGCCGTGGACGATGATGTTGACGTGATCCTCTTTGAGCACGCCCATGTTCACTTCGATTGAAACCGGGGTCGGGATGCCGAAGAGGATGTCCGAAATCTCGGTTGCCACCATGGACCCGCCCCAGCCGTCAGCCAGGGCCGTGCGGCTGCACTGCTTGGTGATGTTGGCATAGTCCTGGTCCACGCCCATGTGGGTGCGGTGCATCAGCTCCATGATCTCGCGCATGGCGCCGCGCGGAACCAGTCCGTGCTTGCGCCAGAGCTCCAGGGTCTTCGGCGGCACGCGCTGGGCAAAGGGGATCTCACCTTCCACCTGGGTGTAGGTGCGTTCAAGTTCCTTGTAGAGGTCCTTGGCGATATCCATGAGGCCACGGCCCTCGGTCTCGATGCCGATGGACTGGGCGACCGCTTCGAGCTTCTGGGGATTCTTGATGCGATAGTCCGTGATGTGGCCGTTGACCACATCGCGAAAGAGATCCACCATGCTCATGCCGTGGTCGGTATGGGCGGCGCAGCCCGCAGCCACCATGCGGGCGAAGTTGCGGGCCTGGATGGTGTCGATGGTGGCGCCGCAGATCCCCACCTTGGAATAGGGGTCACGCGCATTCAGGCGGCAGGGCCCCATGAAGCAATGCTTGCAGCAGGCGGACTCCGCTCCGATGGGACAGGCCTTCATGTTGAAGGCACGGTCAAATGCGGTCTCAACGCCGTCACGCCGGGCCTTGGCAATCATCTGGGCCGTGGCGTCACAGGTGGTCAAATCCTTGGGATCGGGCAAATCCTTTTCTTTTTCCTTCTTCTTAGGGATTTCCTTCTTTTCTTCCATGCAGAGTCCTCCCTTCGTGGATAGCTGGCGCAAATTTTGAAAACTAAAAATAAACCTGCGATATGTGATGTGCGAAATAGGCGGGCATCACTTAGGAATTGTTCTCATTTTGCCTACGGGAAAATAGAACTTTTGTCAAGCGCCGTTGTGTAAAACGCATATCCACTCATTTTTCATGCCACCGGGCGCCACCCTGCAAAGTTGACCAGGTGGGTCCTGCCATTGCAAAACAGTTTGATATTTATCGGCATTTTAGGGGTAAGGGGAGCAGCTGCGGCCTGCCACCGGGAGTCGTCCCACGGCCCATGTCTTGAGAGACAGAGGTGTCTTCAAGAGGCATGATACGTTGTGACATGCCCTCTCAACTCTTCCAACCTCTGCTGAAAACAGCCGTCCTATAACCTGTGCACTCCTGCAGCAGGCAACAGACAAGGCCGTTCGTTCCGGCGTCGCCATCCCTCACATGTCCCAGATTGTCCCGGAAACCACCGCTCCCCGGCTGCCATCGCCCCTGGTCCTGCCGTTCGCTTTTCGGGTTGAAACCACCCAGGTTTTGTAGTACCTATTTTGAGCGATTCTGTTCCGGGTTCTGGCGGCAAGGCCCGGAGGAGTCTGCCACTTACCCAACCTGCAGCTTCCGTCCCCGGCCTCGGCGGGGGGGCGGTGCTTGATGAAAGGAAGCTGACATGCCTGAGCCCGACACCAAGACGCCATCGGATACGAAAAACGCGCCCGATGTAAAGATATACTCCTTGAGCACCTGCAGCCACTGCAAGGCCACCAAGAAGTTTCTGGGAGAGTGCACGATCAAGTACGAATTCATCGACGTCGACCTGCTGGAAGGCGATGAGCGCAAGGCCATCATCGAAGATGTGAAAAAGTTCAACCCGCGCTGCTCCTTTCCCACCGTCATCATCGGGGACAAGGTCATCATCGGCTACAAGGAAAAGGAAATCAAGGAGGCGCTGGGCCTGGAATGAACGCACAGCAGCTGCATGACATGATGAAAAAGGTGCAGGAACCGAAGGGCTATTATTTCAACAACGACCGCGACCGCGTGTTCGAATTGCTCGAATCCTTGATTGCCAACAAACAGCGCTACGGCTACATGGGCTGCCCGTGCCGGCTGCTGGCCGGCGACCGGGCCCAGGACCGCGACATCATCTGCCCCTGCGTGTACAGCGTGCCGGACATCGCCGAGTACGGCAGCTGCTACTGCAACCTCTACGTGTCGAAGGAGTGGAATGAGGGCAAAATCCCCCGAGACTACGTGCCCGAAAGACGTCCCCCCGAAAAAATGCCCTTCTAACCTGCAGGGCCTGGCACTTGACTTTTGCCGCCCGTAACGCCATTTTTAGTTTCATGCAGGGAAGTGCTGAGGGAATTCACAACACGTGGGAGGAGAAATCATGGCCGATATCGTCAGAAGGCAAGTGTGTCGATGCGTGAATTGCGGCAACGAGGCTGAAATGGTTTTCACCTGTTCACTTCCGGAGGAAACGGTCGCTCCGGCCAAATCTGAGCCTTCCGCCGCTCAGGGCGAAGCGCCGGGCAAAAAGGTAAGGGCGGTCGGAACGTGCGCGCACTGCGGCAACGAGGCCGATATGTGGATTAACCTGTAGGGGACCGACGGGATCAAGGAGATCCTATGGAAGAGGAGTGCAAAATCACGCTGAACACCGGCTTGCGCGGAGTCACCATCGCCAACACCCGTATCTGCGAGGTCGACGGCAAGACGGGTCGCCTGATCTACCGGGGGTACCGGATTCAGGATTTGACGAAAGCCAGCTACGAAGAAGTCGCGCACCTGCTCCTCTACGAGCACCTGCCGACACCGGCGGAACTCAATCAGTTCAGCTCCCGGCTCTCCTCCGAGCGCGCCATTCCCCCGGAGGTCGTTGCCGCCCTCAAAACACGTCCACCCAAGGCGCGGCCGATGGACATTCTCCAGTGGGCGGTGCCCATGCTCGCCCATCACGACCCCGACGTGGCGGAGTCCTCGCGAGAGGCCTCTCTTCGCATTGCCCATCGGTTAATTGCCCGATTTCCGACCGTCATCGCCGCCTGGCAGCGCGTCCGCAACGGCCAGGACCCGGTGGCGCCGTCGCGCGACCTCGGCCATGCCGCCAACTTTCTGTACATGCTGACCGGGCGGAACCCGGACGAGCAGGCCTCCCGGGCCATCGACACGGCGCTCGTGCTCCATGCCGAGCATGGGTTCAATGCCTCCACGTTCGCTGCGCGCGAGGTGGCCTCCACCCGCGCGCACATGTACGCAGCCGTGGCCGCCGGGGTGGGTTCGCTGTCCGGCGAGCTTCACGGCGGGGCGAATGCCAAGGTCATGCAGATGCTGCTGGCGCTCGGCAGCGCTGACAAGGCGGCGGCTTTCGTCAACGCCGAGCTGGACGCCGGGCGCAAGATCTTCGGGCTCGGCCATGCGGTCTACGACGTGGACGACCCCCGGGCGCACATCATGGCCTCCATGTCCAAAGCCCTGGGCGAACGTACCGGCGATCCGCGGTGGTATGAGTTGTCAGCCCTGATCGAAAAGACCGCCAAGGAGATTTTCCGGAAACGCAAGAAGGCCGATATCCCTGTAAACGTCGATTTTTACAGCGCTTCCGTGTATTACTACCTGGGCATCCCGGTCGATCTGTTCACACCGGTGTTTGCCATTGCCCGGATAGCCGGCTGGGCGGCCCACATCATCGAAGAGCAGTTTGGCGGTGCGGCGGCCAAGCCCGTGCTCTACCGGCCGGAATCTGAATACATCGGGGATTACTGTGGCCCCGAGGTATGCGAATTCGTGGGTCTCGAACAGCGCAGGTAGGGGTAGCTTCGGCCCATCTTTTGAACTTGCGTTCCGGCTGCTAACCGTAGAACCGGTTAAAACCCCAGACCAAGCCCAAGGGTCCCGGCATTGGGCCTCAGGTGGGTTTTGAAACAGTTCCAAGTGAGAGGTTGAACTGAGTGCTGAAGAAGGCCAATCTACGACTGACGCGGCAACGCATGGTGATCCTGGAGGAATTGCGCAAGGTCAATACCCACCCCAGCGCCGATGAAATTTATGAAATGGTGCGCAAGCGACTTCCCCGCGTCAGCCTCGGCACCATCTACCGCAATCTGGAGATTCTCTCCGAAACCGGTGAAATCCAAAGACTCGAAACCGGGAGCCACCTGAAGCGCTTCGACGGACGTGCGGACAACCACTATCATATCCGTTGCCTGCGCTGCGATCGACTGGTGGACCTTTTCGTTCACCTCGGAATGGAGTTGGACGACCGGATCAGGGGAGCCACCGATTTCTCCGTGCTCGGGCACAAGCTCGAGTTCGTGGGCATTTGCCCGAACTGCCAGCGCCGGGCAGCGGAACCATCGATTGCCACCGCCGGCTGATCCTCCCATTGCAAGTGAAAAAAAGCAGGGCGGCCGAAAGTTCGGTCGCCCTGCTTTTTTCTTAGAATATTTCCTTCCACATCTTGACTTTGATCTGGGGGAAGCCGCCGGTGAGGACCTCGTTGTTGTACTTGCCGGAACCGAAAGACCGCAGACCCCCGCTCTGGTTCTTGATGTACAAATGCTGGTCTTCCACCATGGGCGGGGTTACGGTGTTGCCGACCTTCTGATGGAACACCGGGGTGACCGATGCGGTCGGCTGGTTGATGGCGACGGCGAAGATCTCCCCGTTGTTGTTGCTGATACTGTCGCTCGCGCAGGGGTCCTCGGTCTCGGCCGTGGAGGTGCCGAAGTAGATGGTCCCGGCGGCGGCGAAGGCCGAGGCGAACACCCGGTGGCCCTGCGGCAGCTCGTAGTACCAATCCAGCGACACCGCGCCGTCGCTGCACACCCCCTTCTTGGCCGTGTCCATGTAAGCCAGGAAGTAGTAGCGCGTGCCGGCCATGTTGATGTCCTCGTCGGAATACGGGCTGTCGCCGGTGCCGTAGAAGATCCTGACGTTATAGTTCAACCCGCCGGCCTCGTTGATGGTGTTGTCCACCACCACCACCGGCGAGCCGTAGATGGGCTGGTAGCGCCGATCGCTCGGTATGCTGTTGCCGTCCACATCCGAGTAGTCCTTGTTGACCACGCAGTGGCTGATCGCATACTTGAGGCTGGTGGGGTCGTCGGGGATGTTCACCTTGTAGAGGAACCCCTTGTCGGTGCCGATGTAGAAGCGGTCGATGTAGCCGTTGCCGTCGGAGTCCACGATGGTGGGCTGGCCGCTCGGCACCCCGCCGATGCCGCTGGGCTCCGCGTTGAGGAATATGCGCTGCAGGACCGCCCCGGTTGCGACGTCGATCATATACACCGAGGGGTACTGGGTGAGGTCGTAGCGGTTATCCTTGCCCGAGACGAAGAAGGCCACCCACTTGGCCGTGCCGTTCACGAGGATCCGGCCGATGCGGGCCACCGAGGGTGAGGAGCGGCTGCGGAAGAGATCCGGGTCGGCGAACTCCCACAGGAAGCCCGGGTGGGTCGGGTCGGTCACATCCAGGCAGAAGACCGTGTCGCCGCCGTTGCCTTCGGCGGAGAGCAGCACGGTGCGCCAGGCGTTGTTGATAAAGACATCGGCAACGGCCGGGGAGGCGTCCACGTAGGCCTGGTCGTAGTCGGCCGCGCGCGCCTTGTTCTGCCGCGCCAGGAGGTTGTTCTTCAGCCTTGGCAGCAGGTTGGCCGGGATGAAGGCCCACAGCTCAGCCCCCGTACCGTAGTCCGGAGTGCCGCCGGCAAAGTAGCCGCGGTTCTCTGTCACCGTGAGGGTGTTGGGGTTGTCCCCGTAGCGGAAGGCGCCGGCGTCGAAGGCATGCAGCATGCCGCTGCGCGAGCCCACGTAAATCGCCGCCCGCCGGGTGGCCTGGGCCGCCATGAACTCATCGTAGGAGGTGCGTTCCGGCTCGGTGGTGGCCGTGCCGAAGTACCACAGGGGAAGCCCCGGGGCGGTCTCCAGCGCCGGCACCGAGTGGTCCACGGCGTCCAGCAGCCACTCGCGCTTGACCGCCGTGCCCAGCTGGTAGCCCCTGACCCAGTTCATCAGCCAGTGGGCGTCGTTGTCGTTGACGACGTTGTTCTTGTCGAAGTCGTAGACAAAGCCGCTGGGGATGAGCGTGCTGTCGTCCAGCCCCATGACCGCCTTGTTGACGTGGGAGGCGACAAAAGTCTGCAGGGCGCTTGCGGACGCGTAGTAGGAGTAGCTCGCCCGGATCGAAGCGCCGTTATTCGGCGCCTCGTTGAAAGTGAGGCTGAAGGCCCCGGTGAAGCGATTGATGGTGCCCGTGCCGCCCAGGCTGCCTTGCAGCACATCGGTGTGCCGGTCGTGGAAGCTCTCGCGGCCGTCGGTGATCGTGAGGGTCGTGGCTGAAATCGGGGCCGGGCTGATGGTCCCGGTAAAGGTCCTGGCCGTGCCGTCCCCGGTGCTGATCACCAGATTGCTCATCTGCCCGGTGGAGATCTCGGGGAAGTAGATCACGCGGGAGGCCGGGTTGCTGGCGCTCAGCACCGCGCCGGCATCCCACAGGGCCTGCTCGGCGGTCGCGTTCGGGTTGCTCGGCGCATAGAGCCGCGTGGCGGACAGATGCCCCCGCAGGTTTTTCTCCAGCCAGTCCGCGGCCGGGGTCTCGTAGAAACCCGAGTAGATCACGTTGGCCTTCACCACGGGCGAGCCCCGCGAGAAAAAGGCGTGGTTGGCGATGTCCGAGTCGAGCTGCACGTCCAGGATCTCCGGCTCACAGCCCTGCTGGTTGCTCATGATCTCCGACTTCCAGGTCAGCTGTCGGCCGGTCAGCCCCAGGCCGGCAAAATCCAGCCGCACGGTGCGATGGGTGTACTCCGGGGTCCCCTGGCTCCAGCTCGTGAGCTTTTGGATGTGGGTCTTGGCGGAGTTGGTCTCCCAGATCTCGTCCCAGCTGGTGATCTCCACCCAGTTCGCCCCGTTGTCGATGGAGACGTAATACTTCACTTCCGTCTTCCCCGGGCAGGGGATGCGGTCCCAGACCTGCGCGGTGATCGTCGTGAACATGTCTTCGGCCTGCTCGGGGCTGACCGGGGTCTTGGGCTGAACAAAGCCGCCGGTCCGGCGCTCGATGATCAAGAGCATGTCGTTGTAATCCATGTCGCCGCCGTAATATTTATCCTCCCAGCCGATGACCCATTCGTTGGGCTTGTTCGACGGGACCCCGACCAGCACATGGGGGTACTTCTGGTAGCGCACGATGGGAAACGAGGCGGTGGAGCCCGTGAAGTCCAGGCCGAAGACCGATTGCGCCCGGTTGAGGCCGTCCGCATCCATCCAGTTGCTATCGTGCTCGCAATCCTCCCCCATATAGGGCAGGCCTAGATGGATCGTCTTGGTGAAATCCTCTTCGCAATGGCTGTTATTCGTGGCCTCGCTCCAGTCTTGCTTGGTGAAGTGATAGTATGGGGGCTCGGGGTCGTAGGGGTGCACCCGCAGGTAGAAAACGAGCTCAGTGCCGCCGGTAAACGTACCGAGGACCTGCCGGTTGGCCCGGGCGTCGCTGCCGGTGCCTTCGAATGCATCCAGGATCCCGTCGCCATCGTCGTCGTTCATGTCCGTGTAGACCTCGTGCTTCGTGCCGTTGGCGCCGCCGCTGGCGAGCATCCACCCGAAATCGTTGCGATAGTCCGCATACTCGTAGAAGAAGGTTACCGACACCTCCTGGGTGAAGGGGATGACGATGTGGTTGGGGTCCAGGGCGAAGTAGCCGGTGTTCAGCTTCAGGGTGTGCTGAGCGGTTTCATCCATGCTGATGAGGTTGAAGTCCGCGTCATCAAAGCCTGTCCCGCCGTAATGGACGCTGACATTCACCCCGCAGCCCGGCACCGCGACCGGCGGTGGCTCGGGCGGATTGACCACGACCGCCGAAAAGGAGGCCGAGATGTTGTGGTTGGCATTGACGTTGGTGAAGGTGTACTGCCCGGCGACCAGGCTGACGGCTGCGCCGTCCGCCAGCACCTGGTTCACCTCGAAGCCCGAATCGGCCGTGACCGTGTAAACCTGGTTGCTGCCGGCATTCACCGTCGTGATCCCGCTCGGGGATACGCTGCCGTTGCTGCCCGCCACCGCGGTGATCGTGTAGGTGACCGGCGCGCCGACGTTCTGCTCCGCGCCGAGAGTGTGAAAGGTGCCGGGGTTGCTCTGGTTGTTGTACTCGGTCGTGATCCAGCTCGCGGAGCGGGCCGTGTTGGAGATGCGCACTTCGTCGATGCTGCCGTTGAAAAACGAAGCGGCCGTCACATTATCCAAAGCCAGCTCGGCGCCGATGGCCACGGGCCGTGCCTCCGGGTCCAGACCACCCCCGTCGTTGGCATCGGTGTTGACCTGGCTGCTGTTGATGTAAATTTTGCGCGAGGACCCCTGAGCCACGCAGGTAATGAGCTGCCATGCTCCGGAGGTGACCGTACCGCCCGCCGGATAATTGTAGGGTGTCGTGAAATTCACATCCGCGCTTCCACCAAGTTGGACCTTGAAGGAGGGGCGTGGGTCTGCCGCTTTCGCAACGATCTGCGGCCATCCGCCGAACGAGCTGGTCTTGATCCAGGCGCTGATGGTCAGGTTGGTGTCGATCTGCAGGCTGGCTGAACTCGCGATCTTGATGTACTGACCCGAACCACTGAAGGCCTGGCCGTCGCCGACCTTGCCCGTAGCGTTGGTGGAGCTGTAGTTCGTGCCGTGGTTGTTGTTCGCGGTGCTGTCCTTCAGATCGTCATGCAGGTGATAGACCGCTTTGAAGTTGGAATCCCAGACACTCGCAGGGGTTTCGGTGGCCGCACTGATCGAGGCATCCCCGTAATATACATAGATGAGGGTGTCGGCCGCCGAGGAGATCGAGGGGACCTTCACCCAGGCGATGAGCTGGCCGGTGGCGGCGATGTAACTCTCCATATCGTGCGGCAGCGCGGTAGTGCCGTCGCTGGCCCGGAATACGATGTCGTAGCCGCTGCCGTTCTTGACGTGGCCGCCGTTGATTTCTGATTTAAGGCTGGCGGAGGTGACGGAAATCAGGACCGGGAAGTTGCTCTGATTGCCGGAAACCTTGATCTTGTTGATCGTGATCGGCATGCGATAGCCGAAAGCCGCGTGCGCCTGCGGTGCCAGCACGCACACAGATAGCAGGGCCGCGAGAAAAACCCACAGGGTCTTCTTCAGAGCATATCCGACGGAACGAGCACAAGCTCCCGGGGTGGCACTTGCCATTTCGGTTGGGGCGATGGAGGTCATGCTGCATCTCCTCATTTGGTGTTATATGAATTCCGTGATGGGGCTGCCTCAGCGCAAACTGGCAGCCCATCTGAACGGATTTTCCTGATATTCCAGCCAATATACAGGCAAATTCAGTGCCAGATCAGGAGGAGTTTGCCCGCGAAAATTAATTTTCCTGCGTTTTCCGACGGTTAACCCAACACAGCCGTAGATAATCCCGCGCGGCAACGCCATCGTTGACATGGATAACCGCCGCGAGGCTGTTAAATCATTTTACTTCTCTTAAATCTTTTAATGGGGCCTGAATCGAGCGAATTCCTTGTTCATCCTGGTGCTAATCCCCGGCACGGGTGAGGTCAAAAAAAAGGGCGGCCCTTTCAGGCCGCCCCCGAAACCTCTTCCCTAAACCCACTAACCATCATTCAGAATGAGCCCGTAAGAAGTCATCCGAATTGATGGCTTCGTGAGAGGGCCAAGGTCAAGGCGCGCGAATCTCGTGGCGCGAGGCGGACTGATCGTACGCCGGAGCGCCAGCGAGATGAAGCGCAACGCAGAAATTGGCCGTTCGGCGCAGCCGTCACA
>Ga0316628_100004513_pt1 | contig 10951 bp, 11 predicted proteins | sample OWC_Aug_M2_C1_D5_FD_207648 | JGI IMG/M metagenome (GOLD analysis project Ga0316628, IMG submission 207648) | Wetland soil microbial communities from Old Woman Creek delta, Ohio, United States - OWC_Aug_M2_C1_D5_C | ecosystem: Environmental > Terrestrial > Soil > Wetlands | place: USA: Ohio... | reverse complement strand
TTCTCAGCGAAATGGCCGGCGACGACGCCGCCCACGCGCTTCGCGTGCGGCGCTGGCTGGACGGCTCGCTCGAGCCCGGCGGCTCGCTCGTGATCGTGGAGCCCGCGCTGCGCGATCGCACGCGCAAGCTCCACCGGGTGCGCGATCTCGTGCTCGCGAGCGGGGCGACCGTCTTCGCGCCGTGCCTGCACGCGGCGCCTTGCCCGGCGCTGGCGACCGAGGACGCGTGGTGCCACGAGGACCTGCCGATCGATCTGCCGCAGGAGCTGGCGGCGCTCGCGCGGGGCGCCGGGCTGCGATGGCAGGGCCTCACGTTCGCCTACCTCGTCCTGCGCAAGGACGGGCGGACGCTCCGCGCGGCCATCCCGAGAGCGGCCGCGGTGCGGGTCGTCTCGTCGCCGATCGACACCAAGGGCAAGCGCGAGCTCTTCTTGTGCGGGGATTTCGCGCAGGCCGGCGGGCTCGTCCCGCTGCGCCGGAAGATCGCGCGGCTCGACCGTGACGCGGCCCGCAAGGGCGAGCCCGACGCGTGGCGCGACGCCGAGCGGGGCGACGTGCTCGTGTGCGAGCCCCCGCTCCAGGCGGACGCCGCGCGCGCGACCAAGGAAGTGTCGCTCTCGAAAGCCTCGTTCTGAGGCCGCATTGGCCGCGCCGTCGCGGCGTGGTACGAGCACTCTCGTGCGCGGTCTCTACGCCATCGCCGATCTCGACGCGCTCGCGCGCCGCGGCCTCGACCTGCTCCCGTTCGCCGAGGCGGTCCTCGCGGGCCGGCCCGCGGCCCTGCAGCTCCGCGCCAAGACGGCGACCCCCGAGCGGGCCCTCGAGCTCCTGCGTCAGCTCCGCCCGCTCTGCTCTCGCGCGGGGGTTCCGCTCGTCGCGAACGACCGGGTCGAGCTCGCGATGATGGCGGGGACCGACATGCTCCACGTCGGTCAGGGCGACACGCCGCCGGCGCTCGTGCGGTCGCTCGCGCCCGACCTGCCTCTGGGCGTCTCCACGCACACGCCCGAGGAGCTCGCGGGTGCGCTGCGCGAGGCGCCGCACTACGTGGCCTACGGGCCGGTCTATCCGACGCGCTCGAAGGCCCAGCCCGATCCGGCCGTCGGCCCGAGCGGCCTGGAGCAGGCCGCGAGCCTCGTCCGCCGCGTCGCCGGGGCGGCGGGCCAGTCGACGCCGCTCGTCGCCATCGGCGGGATCACGCTCGAGCGCGTCGCCGAGCTCGTGCGGCACGTGCCCGTCGTCGCGGTCATCGCGGACCTGCTCCCGCCCGGGGACCTCTCGGGCGACGACGCCTACGACTTCGTCCGGGTCCGCGCCGCGCAGTTCGGCGCCGCGTTCGCCGATCCGGCGCCGCTCGGCCCGTCCGACGCAAGGGACACCGTGTCATGAGCGTGCTGGTGACCTCCCTGCTCGTCGGTTGTGGCGTGCTTCTCGGCCGAATCATCGCCAAGACCGGCGACCGAGAGGCCGCGGCGCAGGCGTCCGGAGGCGAGCACGCGGGCGGGGGCGACGCGCCCGCGCCGGAGCCCGAGGAGAAGCCGATGTCCAAGCCTGCCTCGCCGAAGCTCGAGCGCTTTCCTTGCCAGCTCGGCGACGTGATCCTGCGTGGGTCCGGGGACGAGGCGTGGCTCGCGGGCGCCTTGCTGCTGCGCGAGGGCCAGGACGTAGTCGCGGCCTTGTTCGTCGCGCCGGACGCGGGCGGAGACCGCGCGGTGCTCGCACGTCCGCCCCCGAGTGACGAGCTTCTCTGGCTCGCGCCCGAGCAGGGCATCGCCGCGGTCGCCGGAGAACCGCCGACGGTGCTCGAGGTGGCCGGAGACCGCTTCGAGCGCAAAAGGCGCCTGCCGCTCGCCGCCGAACGGGTCGGCAGCGGGGCGCCCGACGTGGGCCGCCAGGTGATCTTTGCAGAATACACGGGCCTCGGCGACGACCGGCTCGTGGTCATCGCCGGCGCCGCGTCCGAAGGCCGCCGCGACGCGATCTGGGCCTGGCGCGGACCCGCGCTGCTCGCCGGGAGCTACGACGTGCTCCCGAGCGACAAGGGCTAGGTGCGTATGCTGCCTAGCACACGCACACAGCCCCGGACGAGCCTCGGCTAGGCGCGCAGCCGCAACACGAGCGTCTCGACGACCAGCTGCGGCGAGGCGTTGCTGTCGAGGTCTCGGAGCGCCTCGAGGACGTGGGCGTGGCCCTGCGCCCAGCGCGCGGGAAGCGGCGACCCCGCCTCGCCGAAGACGGCGCGCTTCGTCTCGTGCGCGAGGTGGGCGGCGAAGGCGAGCAGGTGGACGCGCAGCGCGGCCTTGTCCCGCTTGGAGCGCTCCGCGAGGTCGAGCGCGGCGCCGAGCGTGGGCGCGCGGATGGCGGCGAGCGTCTGCTGGACGAAGTCGTCCCGCGCGGCGCTCTCGGCCTCGTCCGCGAGCGAGAGCGCGGCCTCGACGCTGCCCTCCGCGAGCGCCGCCACCTTGCGCGCGATCTCGGCCGGCACGCCGCGCCGCAGGGCGACGCGCGCGACCACCTCTTCGGGCAGCGCGCCGAAGCGCACGCGCTGGGTGCGGGAGCGGATCGTGGGGAGCAGCGTATCGGGCTGGGAGGTCACGAGCACGAAGTGCGTGCGCTGGTTCGGCTCCTCGAGCGTCTTGAGGAGCGCGTTGGCCGCCGCGATGCTCAGCTCCTCGGCCCGCCGCACCACGAAGACGCGCGCCCGGCCCTCGTGCGGCGCGTAGGCCGCGTGCGAGAGCACCAGCGTCCGGACCTGGTCGATGGAGAGGTCCTGCGTCTCGGGCGTGCGGCGGCCCAGCTGCACGGGCTCGTACAGGCCGCGCTCGAGCACCACGATGTCCGGGTGCTTGGGTCGGCGAGTCTCCTCGTCGACCACCGCGCGCACGCAGGCGCTGCACTCGCCGCACGCCGCCTCGCCGGCGTCGCCGCGGCGCTCGCAGACGAGGGCCTGCGCCAGGCCGAACGCGGCCAGCTCCTTGCCGACCCCGTCCGGTCCGTCGAACAGGTACGCGTGGTGGACCCGTCCCGTCCGCAGGGCGCGCCGGAGCGTTTCGACCGCGGCGGGTTGAGCCTCGAGCGTCGAGAGGAGAGGGGCCACGCGCTCTGACGCATAGCGAGGCCCATCCCCCGCGGCCACAGAAAAGATGCCGGTCAGCTGCCCTTTTCGGCTCGCGACGCCGCGGCGCGCTCGCGCGCGAACATGCGGTTGAGCGTGCGCCGGTCGATGCCGAGGACCTCGGCGGCGCGCGTCTTGTTGCCGCCCGTGCGAGCGAGCACGCGGTCGATGTAGCGCCGGTCGAGCACCGCGAGCGTAGGCCAGTCCTCGGCCAGTCCCGAGCCGTTGCCCGCCGCCACGCCCTTGCCGTTCTGGGAGATCTCCTTGGGGAGATCCGCGACGGTGATGGCACCCTCGCGAGCGAGCAGCATCGCGCGCTCGACGATGTGCGACAGCTCGCGCACGTTGCCGGGGAAGCCGTACGCCTCGAGCGCCTCGAGCGCGTCGGCGGCGACGCGCGGGACGGGCCGCTTGAGCCGCTCGGCGTGCTTGGCGAGGAAGTGCTGCACCAGCAGCTTGATGTCCTGCTTGCGCTCGCGGAGCGGCGGCACGCGCACGGTCACCACCTGCAGGCGGAAGTACATGTCCTCGCGGAAGCGGCCCGCGGCGACGTCGGCCTTGAGGTCGCGGTTGGTCGCGGCGACGACGCGCGCGTCGACCTTGATCGTCTCGGTGCCGCCGACGCGCCGGATCTCGCCCTCCTGCAGGACGCGGAGCAGCTGCACCTGCATCTTGGGCGAGATGTCGCCAATCTCGTCGAGGAACAGCGTGCCGCCGCTGGCCTCCTCGAACAGGCCTCGCTTGGTGCCCGTCGCGCCCGTGAACGACCCCTTCTCGTGGCCGAACAGCTCGCTCTCGAGGATGGACTCCGGCAGCGCCGCGCAGTTGACGGCGACGAACGGCTTGCTCGCGCGCGGGCTCTTGGCGTGGATGGCGCGCGCGACGAGCTCCTTGCCCGTGCCGCTTTCGCCGACGATGAGCACGCTGGCCGTCGTCGGCGCGACCTGCGCCACGGTCTTGTAGACCTCGATCATCGCCGGCGCGCTGCCGACGATCTGGGCGTCGCTCGCGGCCGCCTCGCGCGCGTCGGGCATCGGCTTCTTGCTCTCCGAAAGGCGGCGCCGCGTGATGGCCTCGCCGAGCATCCGTCGCAGCTCCGTCGGCTCGATGGGCTTTGCGAGGTAGTCGTAGGCGCCCTGACTTACGGCGTTCATCGCGCCCTCGATGTCCGCGTAGGCCGTCATGAGGATGACGGGCATCGTCGGGCTGGCCTCGCGCACGCGCTTGAGCACGTCGTGGCCGGTGGCCTTGCCGCCGAGGTGGACGTCGGTCAGCACGACGTCGTACCCCGAGAGCTTGGCGGCCGGCGGGAGAAGCTCCCCGGACTCGAAAGTGTCCACCTGGTACCCGTCGGTCCGGAGTACGCGAGCCAGGAGGCCCGCCAGCGCGTCGTCGTCCTCGATGAGGAGGACACGCCCCTTTACTTGGGAAGACACGGCGTTGGATGGGGTTTGGTTCATCATGGTGGGGTCCGTTTGTGTGAGACGCGATGTCGCGCCCTCGTCGGGCGCCTGGGCGCCGTGGAGCGGCCATCGTTGCCAATTGCCACGTGTTGTCGGGACAGTGGCATCCGGGAGCAAGTCGCGTTCCCACCCGGGAGTGGGGACGAGGGTCGTGGTATGAGGTACCTTCATGGCCGCCCGACGAGGCGTCGGGAGCGGTCTTGGCCCTACGGAAGCGGTGTGGACCTTCGCTGGCTCGAGCACGTTCATGGCCACGCCGGGTGGCTCGCCGCGGCGACGCTGATTCATCCGGCGATCCTGCTGCGCAGGCCCAACCGTCGCGCGCCGTGGTCGGTGTGGGTGGCCACCCTGGTGACGACGCTCGTGTGCGTCGCCGGCGGGCTGCTCTACGGGCCTTACCGAGCCATCCTCAAGCAGCGAATCTTCCAGACCGCGCCGTCGATCGGCCTGTTGTTCGAGCGCAAGGAGCACCTCGCCTTCGGCGCGCTGCTCTTCGCCTGGATCGGAGCGCTCGCCTACGTGGCCGCGTCGCCAGGCAAGCCGTGCCACGCCGCGCTGCGCAAGCTCTCGCAGCGCTCCTTCGCCATCGCGGCCGCGCTCGCTGTCGTCGTCGCCGCGCTCGGCACCGCGGTGGCCACGTTCCGCACGTTTTGAAGGGCCAGCTCAGCCCAGCGCGCGATCCAGCGTGCGCTGCAGGTCGATGAGGTCGATCAGGTTCTCGACGTAGTCCATGTCGTCCGTCCGGATGCGCACGATCGGCGACAGCTCCCAGCGATCGAACCACTGCTCGTAGAGGCGGTGCAGGCGCCGCAGGTACGCGTCGGGGATGCCCTGCTCCATCGCGCGGGCGCGCCGGGCGATGCGCCTCTTCGCCGTCCGCACGCTGCAGCTCAGCGCGATGAGGACGTCCGGCGGGCGCAGGCTCCGGGCGATGCCCTCGTAGAGGCGCTGGTAGACCTGCCAGTCGCGCTTGTCGATGTGGCCCTGCAGGTGGAGGTTCTTCGCGAAGATCTCGGCGTCCTCGTAGATCGTCCGATCGATGACCGCCGGGTCCTTGGTGGCGAGCAGCTGCTGGTGAAGCTCCAGCTTGTGCGCCAGAAAGAACAGCTGCGACTGAAACCCCCAGCGCTTCATGTCGGTGTAGAAGTCTTCGAGGTAGGGGTTGGCCTCGTGCGGCTCGTAGAAGGGGCGCAGCCCGTAGCGGCGCTGGAGCCAGCCGGCGAGCGACGTCTTGCCCGCCCCGATGGTGCCGGCGACCGCGACGTAGCGCTTGGTCATGTGTCGAGCGAGACGGCGGAGCGCTGGCTTCGCCCGTTGAACATGAACGCGCGCATGCGCACGGCGGGCGTGACGACGCAGCCGCCCTCGCTCCACCACGTCGGGATGGCGCTCCGCTCGCGCGTCATGCCGTCGCAGCGGGCCAGGCCCTCGAGCAGGCTGTCGGTGAAGCGCATGTTGCCGACGGCGCGCGCGATCTTTCCGTGCTCGATCAGGAAGCAGCCGTCTCGCGTGAGGCCCGTCATGACGGCGCGCGGCGTCTCGAGCAGGCCGTTGACGTAGTGCAGGCGGCAGACGTAGAGGCCCCGCTCGATGCCGGAGACGAGGTGCTCGACGCTGGGCGAGTCGCCGCCGTCGACCGACAGCGCGGAGGACGCGACGCCGCCGAGGCCTTCGGCCGAGACCGCGCTTCCCGTCGACTGCGCGGGTGGCTTGGCCCGGGCGGCGTAGGTGCGGTCGTAGAGGATGGCGCGCGCGACGCCCTCGTCGATCAGCGTGATCGGCCGGCGCGCGGTGCCCTCTCGGTCGAACGGAACGCCGAAGCCGAGCGCCGGGTCGTCGAGCGTCGCGTCCTCGTGGATGGTGAAGCGCTCGCCGGTGATGCGCTTGCCGAGATTCATCGGGCTGCCGCCCTGCTCGACCTCGGGCGCGCCGAACGCGATGGCCGACAGCCACTCGAGCAGCTCGGCCATCGCCGCCGGCTCGAGGACGACGTCGTAGCGGCCCGCGTCGAGCTCGATCGGGTCCTTGCCGAGCTTGCACATGCGCACCGCGCGCTCGGTCTCGCGCTCGATCGCGACGTGCGAGAGGCTCTTGTGCATGTGGCCGCCGTAGCCCGCGGCGCCTCCCGCGCCTGGCGTCTCGAGCGCCCAGACCTTGAAGCTCGCGATCGTGCCGTCGTGCGAGCGGGCGCAGCCCTCGGTCGTGGCGACCGCGATCGCCGCGCGCTGCGTCTCGAGCATGCCCGCCGAGACCAGGCCCGCCGCGCGGATCGTCCGGAGCACCGGCGCCAGCAGCTCGGTGCGCGCCTCGGGCGTGGCGTCCGCGGTCTCCTTCGCGAAGCGCTCTGGCGTCGCCGTCGGCTCGCCCGCGGGCGCGAAGCCGGGGAAGCCCTCGGTCTCGGGCAACAGCGGGGCGGCCTTCGCGGCGCGGGCGATCGCGCCCGCGATGGAGGCCACGTCGAGCTGCGTGGTCTGCGCCTCCGCGACGCGCGCGCCGCTGGCCACGCGAACGACGGCCGAAGGCTCCTCGAGGTCCATGTGCTGGCCGAGCTCGCCGACCGCGAAGCGCGCGCAGCCGCGGCGGCGGTGCGTCGCGTAGACCTCGGCGTGGGCCTCGCCGGCGCGCGCGAGCGCGTCCTTGCAGAGTGCAAGCAACTCCGCGCCGGTCATTTCCCGCTCCCCGTATTACCCACGCTCACCTTGCGAAAGCGCGCGGGCGAGGCGCCGTGGCCGACCTGCATGATCTGCATCGGATCGCCCTTGCCGCAGGTCGAGATGCCGAAGAGCTTCCACTCGCTCGGCCCGCACACCGCGTCGCACGAGCGCCAGAACTCGTGCGTGATGCCCGTGTAGCGAGGGTCGCGGAGCAGGCGCGTCTTCTTGCCGTTCTTGATCTCCCAGGCGGCCTCGCAGGAGAACTGGAAGTTGAGGCGCAGGTCGTCGATGCTCCAGCTCTTGTCGACGAGCATGTAGACGCCGTCCTTGGTGTCGGCGATGAGCTCGTCGAGTGTGCCCTGTTTCGGCTGGATGGAGACGTTCACCATGCGAATGAGCGGGGGGCGGTTCCACCCGTCGGCGCGCATCGTGCCCGTGGAGGCGCGGCCGATCTGCGCGGCCGTCTCGCGGCTCGAGAGGTAGTCGACGAACATGCCGCGCTCGACGAGCGGGTGCGTGCCGGCCGGGACGCCCTCGTCGTCCCAGCCGAAGGTCCCCATGCCGCCCTCGGAGGTCGAGTCGGCGACGATGTCGACGATGGGCGAGCCGTAGCGGAGCTTGCCGAGCATCCTCGGCTGCAGAAACGATCCGCCGGCGAGTGAGATCTCGGCCCCCATCGCGCGATCGAGCTCGGTCGGGTGGCCGCACGACTCGTGGATCTGGAGCGCCACCTGGCTGGCGTCGAGGATGAGATCGGTCGTGCCCTCGGGGCAGGGCGGGGCGGTGAGCAACGCGATGGCCTCTTCGCGGAGCTCGCCGGCGTGGCCCACGAGGTCGAGCGCCGCGACGCGCTCGTAGCCGCCCTGGAAGCCCTCGGAGCCTTGCCACGTCGGGTAGCAGCGGCGCTGGGCGACGCCGTCGTCGCCGAGGGCGAAGACCTGCATGCCCGAGCCGCCGAAGGTGAGGAGCTGCGTGACGTCGGTGCCCTCCGTCGTGAGCAGCCGCTTCTCGACGCGCACCCACTCCATCCACGCCTCGGCCGACGCGATGGGCTTGCCCTTGCCGAGCAGCGCGCGCACCGGCGCGTCGAGCGCCGCCATCTTCTCGCTCCACGGGACCGCGAACGGGTCCTCGCCCACGCGCGTCTCGTAGCGGCCTCGCGCCGGAGGATTTTCCGGGAAGAGCGTGGTCGTCGTCGCGAGCTCGGACGACGCCTTCGCGATGCGCACGGCGAGCGCGGCGGCACCGCGCAAGGCCTGCTCGGTCAGGTCAGGGGTGCACGCGAAGCCCCACGTGCGCGGACCGAGGACGCGAATGCCGACGCCGCGCGAGCTCCCGGTCGAAGCCTGCTCGGGCCGCCCGTCGCGCACGCGAAGCTTCTCGCTGGACTCCGCGACGTAGCGCACCTCGGCGTAGCGGACGGACGGATCGCGTCGCAGGCGCTCGAGCGCCCCGGCGAGCGCGGCTTCTTCGGCCGGCGAGAGCATGCGCCTCGACGATACACCACTCCGCGCCCCGCGCCTCGCGTGGTATGCGAGGGCATGCTTCGAAACAGCACGCTCGTCCTGTTTCTCCTGGCCTGGACGGTCGCCGCGTGCGGCGGCCAGATCGACACGGGCGACGCGGGCGCGGGGCCCGACGGCACTGCAACCACGATCGACGGGGGGACGCCGCCACCCTCACCGGGGGCGTGCTCGCCCATGCAGGGCGGCGTTACGGCCAGCTCCGACGGGACGTGCTCGGCGACGGAGAACTGGTCGTGCGGCACCGTCAGCTACCACGTCGAGTGCAGCTGCAAGTCAAACCAGAGCACCTTTGGCGACTGCACCTGCTCCCGGTACGGCGCGGGCGCGGACGGCGGGAGCCTCTGGAACACGGGCTACCTCAACGGGTGCCCGGGCTGCGCCTACGCGGGCGACCAGCTCGCCCAGCAATGCAACTTCGCGTCGCACTGAACGACGGTCAGGAGCCGAGGCGGCACTCGGCCCGCGTCGAGGTCTCGATCGCGCGCGTGATCCGGACCAGGCGCGGGAACTTCGTCGCCATGAGGGCCCAGCAGACCACGAAGAACGGCGCGACGACCTGCGCGGGTTGGCCGAGGAAGCCGAGGGCGAAGCCGAAGAGCGCGACCGCCTCGGCGAGCGCCATCCCCAGGATGAGCGAGGTCTGGTAGGCGGGCATCGCGGCGCGCACCGCGGCCTCCGCGTCCGCGACGACGCGCCGGACTGGCGCCGATTCGCGGAAGCTCCCGACGGGCTCGCCGATCTGGTCGACCACGCGCAGCTCCAGCCTCCGTAGCGCCGCGATGAGCTGCCGCGACGGCAAGAAGAGGCTGAGGGCGCCCGTCGTGGCGGCTGCGATCGCGATGACGAGGATCTCGACGGCAGGGACCGCCTGCGGCGCGGGATGAAGCTTCGCCAGCAGGGCGAGGTAGAGCAGCGTCGAGATGACGAGCGACATCCAGAGCACGCGGGTGGTTCGGACGGACACCGCGATGGACGGGACCACGGCGCGAGTCTACAGCGTCCACGCGGCCGGGACGAGCGGCCCCGCTTTTCCCGTGCTATGCGAGGGCATGCTTCGAAATACGCTCGTCTCGCTTGTCGTGGCTCTCACGGTGGCTGCGTGTGGCGGCCAGATCGTCGGCGGCGACGCGGGCACGGGGAGCGACGGCTCCACGACGCCCACGCCGACCACATCCACGTCGTCCAACCCGCCGCCGCCGCTGTGCGCGCCCATGCAGGGCGGGGGCACGGTCAGCTCGGACGGGACGTGCTCGGTGAGCGAGGACTGGGCTTGCGGCGCGACGAAATACTCGGTCCAGTGCAGCTGCTCGCCCAACGGCGGCACGTCGCAGTGCTCGTGCTCTCAGTTCACGGCGAACGGCGGCAGCGGCACGACGCTGCCCTACAATGGCTGCCCTTCGTGCACGGTGACGGGCAAGCAGCTCGCGCAGCTCTGCGGCTTCCCCTCGAACTAGGTGCGTGCGCTGCATAGCACACGCACACAGCCTCGGACGAGCCTCGGCTAGAGCTCGTCGGCGAGGTGGCGCGATTCGGCGAGGCGCGCCTTGGCCTCCTCGAGCGCCTTCTTCTGCCCGTGCGCTTCCTCGATGACCTCCTTCGGGGCCTTCTCGGTGAAATTGGGCGACGAGAGCTTCTTCGCGATGGCGGCCAAGTCCTTGTCGATCTTCTTGAGCTCGCGCTCGATGCGCGCGCGCTCGTGCTCGGGATCGACCAGACCCTTCAGGCCGACGAGCACCTCGATCGGGCCGTCGCTCGTCGGAACGACGCTCGTCGTGTAGCCGGCCGGCCGGGCCGCGCCGGGGTGCTCGAAGACGGGCTGGTCCTTGCATCTTACGAGGACCTTGATCGCGCCCGAGCGCTCGCGCACGAACGCGAGCGCCGCGTCGCTCCCGCGCACGACGAGAGGGACCTCGTCGCGGTCCTTGATCCCGTGCTCGCTGCGCACGGTGCGCGCCGCGACGACGACGGCCTTGAGCGTCTCCATCTTCGCCACCACGTCGGCGTCGAGAGGGAAGTCGCTGGGTGAGGGGTAGGCCTCGAGCGCGATCGAGCGGAAGTCCTCCGGGTAGCCGTGCAGCCGCTGCCAGAGTTCCTCGGTGACGAAGGGCACGAAGGGGTGGAGCAACCGGAGGCTCGCGCCGAGCACGTAGCCGAGGGTCTCGGCGGTTTCCTTGCGCAGCTCGCTCTCCGCTT
>Ga0316628_100004512_pt1 | contig 10951 bp, 9 predicted proteins | sample OWC_Aug_M2_C1_D5_FD_207648 | JGI IMG/M metagenome (GOLD analysis project Ga0316628, IMG submission 207648) | Wetland soil microbial communities from Old Woman Creek delta, Ohio, United States - OWC_Aug_M2_C1_D5_C | ecosystem: Environmental > Terrestrial > Soil > Wetlands | place: USA: Ohio... | reverse complement strand
ATGGGAAGATTGTCGTTATTTCTAATGTCGGACAATTCTTGTCGGCGCGTAAGACCTTGACTGCTCTCTTAACTCTATTAATGATCATCGCAATTTCTCCATTTTATTTAGAGGGCAACCCTACTGCATCTTTTGCCCCATTTTCAAGCAGGTGTATGTGTGCTTCCATGCTGAACACCCGCATTGGGCAGAGAACGCACATTTCCGCCATTTCCTTTTCGGTGATAAGCGATTTTCTCAACTTATGCATGTAGGTATTATTCCACAATTCCGGCAGTGTGCTGTCATTCAAATTTCCGACTAGCAGCGCGCCCTTTTCATTGATTGTTGACATGCAGCATGGTCTGACATCACCATACCAATTGATATAAATCATTCTGAACGGTTGATAGCATATGCATTTTGACCCGGGTGCCGGCGGCAGCTCCAGATCAATGCCATACCTTTTCGCTGCAGCTGTCGCGGTGTCGAAATAAGCCTTTGCTTCAGAATATATCGGGATCACGGACTGTTCGATTAAATGAGCGTCATGAATTATCAGATGCACAACTATAATTTTCGAGATGCCACGAGTACTGACAATTTCTATAAGTTCCGGCAATTCCGGTAAAGTATCGCGGGTGAGTACGTAATTTATACATATAGCAGGCTGTTTCCTGTTCTGCTTAATTTTTGCTTCGTTCACAGCATCAATAGCTTCTGTAACTTTGCTGATGCTTATGTTTCTGATTTTTTTCATTGATTCAGTGCCGTCGACAGACAACTTGATCTCGTCCACTCCGATAGAAACGAGGAGGTCAGCGTATTTTTTCAAAGACACGCCGTTTGTGATAAACGTAGTCCAGCAGCCAAGCTTCTTGCATGCCTTCAGCATCGGCAAGAAATTTTCGCTGATCAACGATTCACCAACACCCTGCAAATTCACGTGCTGGTATGGTTTGAGGTGCACCAGGATATTTTTCTCAAAGAATTCGTATGACATCTCTCCAAGAGGATTTGCGTCCGTGTCCCAATAACGCCGCACGCACATCAGGCATTTAAGGTTGCACCGGTTTGTAATCTCTACGATCACGGACGCAGGATCAGGGATGTAACTTCTTGAAAAGCCCGACTGGGCCATGAACAATGGAACAGAAAGGTCGTGTCTCACTACACGCCTAATCGTATTTCTGCCCTCTTTGCTGAAGAGGTGCTTAAATGCCCTGAACAACTTTTCCCACGATATTTCCATCCCTGACAGCTTCATCGGTCATCTCCTGTATCTCTTGACATTAATTTCAATAATTTCAATCATGCTTTACACAAGCTTTTCTGCTGCAATAATCAGCGCATAACTGGTCACCAGACCTTGGGGCAAAGGATCGCCCGCGTCAACATTGCCCCCGTTCTGAAAAGAGGCTTGAAGATAAAACAGGACCCGTGTGCAGCAAACCAGTATGCGCAGATCGATGCTATAACGGCACCCATGCCGCCGTATAAGGGGATCAGTAAAAAGTTGAGACCAACATTTAGTAGGCACGCAAGAAAAACGCTCACGAGATAAAACCTATTCCAATTCATGCTGGTCAAAAAAGCGCTTCTTGCCATCTCCAGACTCCAGAAAACGTTCGCCCAGATCAGAGCGGCAAGCATTAGACCAGCTCTTGAGTATACCTCCCCGAAAAGTGTATCGACCAGCCATTGTGAAAGTATTGTCACCGGCACCGCAATAGTGTAGGCAATCAGGGCCATCAGGTTATAAAACTTCTGCAAACGCTCATAGAAAAGGTTTTCGCTGATTTGTTTAGCTTCCAGAATACTCGGGAAAAGCGACCAGAACAAAACTGTTGGGATAAAGATCCATACTTCCGTCAAACGTACGGCCACAGAATATATGCCGACTTCCTTGCTGCCCACCATCTCCATGAGCATAACCTGGTCAATCCGCTGGTAGATAATTACTGAAATATTTGTAAACAACAGAGGCCAGCTGTCACGAAGCAAAGAACGGGCATACGCCATTGTCGCCCGCCAATCCATCAGGAATCCGCTTTTCGCCCTGTACGCGACAACCAATCCGAGTGCGTATAGCCCCCCCTCGATGGTGGCAACAGCGGCAAAAGCGATCAATGATGAGCCAGTAAGGATAAGAGCGACCTTTATTACCGAGCAGGCAATGAAAGCGGTACTTCGGGCAAAGGCGGCATATTTGGCCTGGACCTGGGAATTGAACCAGGATTCAATGATATTGATCGCCTGGAATACGTTGCCAAAAGCGGTGATTCCCACCAGCCACAGGCCCACGCTATCGGTCGGCCGAAGCAAGAAAACGATTGCGGTCGGCACGACAAATGCGGCTGTTCCGCCAATCAGCTTAAGGACAAAAGCGCTTCCAAGGATTTCATTTCGGGACGGCGGGTCCCGGACAATATCCCGAACAACTATTTCTTCCAACCCGAGCGAGGCAATCGGCAAAAACAAAGCTCCGAACGCCAGGGCATAACTGAGCAAACCGTATTTGTCAGGTCCCAGGTAGCGGGCAACCCAGATCCCGATGAAAAGACCTATCCCCATCCGCAGGATGTTATCGGCAAACTGCCAGCCGGTGTTGCCGATGACATTCTGCAGATAATGGCGTCCTTCGACTTTTTCTCTGATGAAAGACGGCAGATATTTGGTCCAGGTTTGGTTCATTCAGGTCTTAGCATTTCTCTTCTCAATGGTCCGGCAACAAATTGTTCTATTTTAACATTAATAAGGTCAGAAGGCGTATGTCGCCGATTACAAGTCGACGAGTGAGCCCAGATGCCCCTATCACCGTCCCTTTGCCAGGTTCCTCGTTATATGCCGGAATGACTATCAGTGTCTTCATTCACTCTTTCAGTGCGACTTCGCTTGCGCTGATACCGAACCTCCTGAACCAATCCGCTATATCGCCGCCCGAGACCTTCCTCTGCCTCATAATCTCTCTGCGTTTCCTCAGTATTTTGCCACAAACCAGAAAGGCTGACGAATAGGACCTCATCAGTATCTTCAGGCCCTCCCATACCGAGTATGACCGGACAATCCGGCTGCTCGCCCCCCTCCCCGTCAGGACCCCATACCCTTGCAGAAGATACCGGAGCAGGGTATAGCATGGACTCATCGCGATCATTACGAAGGGGAAACACTTCATCATGACCCATATCCTGTTCCTCTCCACAAGATAGGCCTTCAGAGGGGAATAGGCTTCCGTTGTCGCCGAGTATTTGTGATAGACCACCGCACGGGGCACGTAGACACAGCGCCAGCCTGCGAGCCTCGCCCTCAGGCCTATATCCACGTCCTCCACATAAAGGAAGAAGTCTTCATCCAGGGGTCCAATCTCGTTGAGCATATCCTTCCTGTAGAGGCCCGCACAGCCGCTCGGGAAAAAGACCTCGTCTTCCGAGTCGTATTGACCGGCATCCCTTTCGAGCCTTCCACGCCCGCGTGCGACTCCGTCCCTGTATAAGAGAAGACCTGTATTATCGATTATTCCGGGGCGATAATAATTCAGTATCTTCGAAGCGCACATTCCGATGCCTTCATCTTTCTCCGCGGCCCCGAAGAGCATCCCGAGCCAGTCGGGATCGACCTTTGTGTCGTTATTCAGAAGCACGATGTATTTGCCCTCCGCGCTCCTGATCCCGGTGTTGTTGCCGCCGCCGTAGCCAAGGTTCTTCTCGTTTCGGATCACCTTTATTTCCGTAAAGTTATTCGTCACAAATTCAACGGACCCGTCGGAAGATGCGTTATCGACAAATATAATCTCGAAGTCCCTGAAGGTCTGGGCCCTGAGGGAATCCAGGCACTCCTGCAAATGACAGAGCCCGTTATAATTGACTACGATTACGGAAAATACCGGTTGCCTGTTCAACTTTTGCCGCCTTTACTATAGGACATTATAAATTCCAGTGTCTTGAGGGCCGTATCTTCCCAGGTGAACTCGGCCGCCCGCCTGAAGCCCTTTTCGATGAGCTCACGGCGGAGGTCCCGGTCACTGATGACTGTACTGATTCCTTCGGCTATAGAGGCTGGATCGTATGGGTCAAAAAAATGCGCGGCGTCTCCTGCGACCTCGGGAAGAGGCTCAATGTTTGAGCATACCACGGGAACGCCGCATGCCATAGCTTCAATAATAGGGAGGCCAAAGCCTTCGTTGAGGGAGGGGAACACAAATGCATCCGATGCACAGTAGATGGACGGTATATCTTCGAAAGACAGCCATCCTGTAAAGATGACTTCAGTCTGCAGGCCCATTTTCTTTATTTTTTCAGCTATCGAGTCATACCCTTTGTCCCTGGCGCCGATGAGCACCAGTCCGGTCCTGTAACCACGCTCCTTCAAAATCCTCATGGCTTCAAGAAGCCTCGCATGATTCTTGTGGGGGAGAGAGGCCGCTGCATACAGAATGAACCTCTCAGGCAGATCGTATTTCCCCCTGATTGCCTCGACCTCTATTGCCCCCCTTGGGAAAAAAACATCTTTGTCAACACCGTGATGGATCACTGCAATCTCTCCGGAAGGAATCCGGTAGAATTTCAGAATATCGTCCCTGACCTTCCTAGATATTGTCACAATGCCGTCGGCCGCCCTTACACTCAGATGGATGACTGTCTTCAGGAACAGCAGATACCCCCGGGGAAAGTTTTGAGGCTGCAAGACATGCTGCAGATCATGAATGACCAGGACCGAGGGGACCGGGCAGATCAGAGGGGCCGTCATCCCCGCGGAAAAGAGGATGTCGATCTTATGACGAAGGATCTGGAAGGGCAATACTACCTGCTCCCAGAGTATCCTCACGGGGCGGCTTGACGCCTGTATAGGGCAGGGTACGATCTCCACGCCGGGACCGGCATCATCGAATACCCCCGCGCTCTCCTTATTGGTAAAGACTACAAAGGTATTATTACCGCCAGTCCCGGCAAGATGCTTCACGAGGTTCCTGATGTAAATTTCAGATCCCCCTACCTTCCCCGGCAGGAGATAGAGGGCATTGATCCCTATCCTCATAGCTTTGTCATCCAGTATTCGGATCTGGCATTATCCTTCCCTGTTAACGCACGTAGTATATTATCTGAAGGATTCGCGGGCACGCGGATCAGTAGGCATAACCTTCCAGTCGCTCGAGCACTTCGATATGAAGACGTTCGGTCGGGACTATACGGAACTCGACGACGGCTTCTCCTTTTTTCGGAAATTCGACGGCCGGGATGGCGGTTGCCGCAAAAAACCTTGTGTAGTCCCTCTCAAGCCTCGGTTCGGCGGAAAAGACTGAGTTCAGGATGAGGGCGGCTCTGTCCTGCACTGCAAACCTACCCTGTCTGTTCAGTATCATGTCATTGCTGAGGGGGAATCTCGGAGTAATCAGTATGAGACTGATATTCTCCCGTATTTCGGGATTGTCGAGTGCGGCGATAAAGACGCGGCCGAGTTTCCTCAATACCACAGGTCCCGTCGTCCGCTCTTTCGAATGAGTGCTTTCAAAAATAAGCGACTCGTCGACCAGGATTGTGCCGGACCTGAACTTGATGCCTTTCATCTGTTTAGGGCTGAATTCTTTTGCGAGCAAGCCCCTGATGTTCTGGTTAAACTTCATACGTGGTTCCGAGATGGCGAGGGCCGGCTCAAGGAAACGCTGGATCTTTACAGCCCTATAGTACAAGATCGCGCTCAGCAGGAGCAGACCGACAAGGGTCAAACTGAACAGGGGGCCGAGAGGCGGGATTAATTTTTTGATGGCGTCCGACTTCATGCCTGGAGCGTCTCCGTGAGCAACTCAAGGTTCTTTTTAGCACTGTCGAAGTCTTGCTCCGTCAAGGCTGTCGGCTCATGGATCGCCTTGTTCCGTAATCGGGCAAGCCGGTTGAAAATTCCCTTTCGGTATTGACTGAAACCGCGGTTCTCCTCGAGCATCTTGAGGGAATCGGCGAGCGAGGGGTATGAGCAACCGATGAATGCTGCGGTATACTCTTTGAGACGGCTCTCGATATAATAACCCAGAAGAAGAGAGGCAACAATTGTCTCGCCTTTTTCAAAATATTCATGGGCTGCATCTAGCGATAGGCCACCTCTGAAGATCGCAATGTTTTCACCTGACTCGGCATCACCCGGGATCAGGCCCTGTATCTTCTGATAGATCTCTATGCATCTGTCGAGCATGCCTTTCTCGAGATAGGATTCTGCGAGGAGAAAGAGCTCACGCACCCCCTCGGTGCCTTCCTTCTGCGATGCGGCAAAGGAATAGGCCCTGCGGAACGCCTCCGTCTTGTCGTCCTTCTTGTCGAGCACGTCGAAGTGGCGCGACCACCTCTTGCCCTTCAGCACATTGTCCTTGGTGAAACGAAAAAGCTGTTGTGCGACCTCGCTCTTGTTCAGCTTGCCGCTGACAATGATGATGTTAAGCGTCGGCCAGGTTTCGAATATTTCAGGCAGGGCATCGATCCCCTCGTTCATGCGGTCGAACTCTATATCGAGCGTCAACAGATCGAAAATCTGCGACGTCAGGAGTTGTTTCGCCTGCCTGACGCTAACCGCCTCAACGAACCGTATATCCGGCTCGAGCGGTTCCAGTGCCCTCTGTATCTCGAGCTTCAGGAGTTCCCTGTCTTCAAAATCATCGTCGGTAACGAGCACCCTAACCATGTTGCGCCTCTTCCACGAACGGGAGTTTAATGATGATCTCCGTCCCGAACCCCGGGGCGGTGTTATCCATGCCCACCCGGATCTTGCCGGCATGGAGCCCTACGACGTATTTCGCGAAATAAAGTCCCTGCCCCCAACTCTTCCCGCTTCCCTTTCCACGGTAAAAGCACCTGTCCGCCTCGATCTCGTCCATGCCGCGCCCCTCATCCCGAAACGAGAGTGAAACATAGCGGCGCTGGTGGTCGGCGTCCTCAGACCATGCGACAGTAATGAGGGCGCGCGGCTGTTCCGGTTTCTTGTACTTGATCGCATTGTCGATAAGGTTTTCGAAAACGGTCTTGAGGAGCGGTGCGGAGGCGGTGATCGCAGGCGGGACCGTCCCGCCCTCAAAGGTAAAGTCCGCGACGTCGGCGTGCTCTGCTGCAAGGGCCGCAAGCATCACCCGGATATCCACACTCGTAAAGTCGATCAGGCTGGCCTCGCGCTCGTCGGAGATCTTCTTAAAGATGTCGATATCGGCAAAAAGCTTCTCCAGATTCTCGTCAAGACGGCCTTTGATATCCGGCGCAATTTCGGGCAATAAGTCAATTCGGCGCTTTATCCTTCCCAGATTGTTCTTGAATTCATGTCCGATGGTCGCCGAGATGTAGCGGATGAACTCGTTCCGCCGTGCGATCTCCCGGTTCTTGAGCAGAAGCAGTTCGTTCTCACGCGCCCTCCGCTGCTTCTGCTGGTAAATAAAGGTCAGGGATACACAGAAAATAGCAAAGGTGCCGCTCATAACGAAAAAGGCATAATTCGCCGTTTTCTTCGCAGAGTCAAGCTGCCGCTGCATCGAAATCAGAAGCGCCCCGGTCGTCGCGTCCTCGGGTTCGGTCACCTTCCATGGCATCAGCACCGGCCTCAGCCCGTCAAAGGGCTTGACGAAGCGGTCCAGATAGACCATGCTCAGGACAGACCATGTCACGAGCACGACCAAAAGCATAAGGATGTAACGGATTATGCGGAAGATGCCCGCCATCGAGCGCACCATAATTTAGTTTAACTCATCGCCAGAAATAACCATTATTACATTACTCTCTATTTCCCTCTCCCGTACACATCGTCGATCCTTACGATGTCGTCTTCCTCCACGTATTCTCCGTTTTGGACCTCGATGATCTCGAGGGGGACCTTGCCGGGGTTTTCGAGCCTGTGAAGGGTCGACTTAGGGATGTAGATGCTCTCGTTTTCATGAACGAATTTCAGCTCCTCCCCTATAGTCACCCGCGCGGTCCCTTTGATCACTACCCAGTGTTCGCTTCTGTGGTGGTGCATCTGGAGGCTCAGTTTCTCCCCCTTGTTGACTACGATCCTCTTGATCTTGTAACGTTGGCCGTCCTCAAGGATGGTGTAACTTCCCCAGGGCCTGTAAGTCGTTGTATGCTCGGAGGCCTCTCTTCGCCCGCCGGCGCTCAATGTCTCGACGATGTGTTTTACCTTCTGCGCATCGCCCCGCCTTGCGATGAGTATGGCATCGTCGGTCTCGACAACCAGAAGGTTCTCAAGCCCGACCGCGGCGATCAGCCTCTTGTCGCTAATGATCAGAGTATTGTTCGTATCATATGAGATCACATCGCCTATTTTTACATTCCCCGCCTCGTCTTTCGGGAAGACCTCGAACATGGAATCCCAGGAGCCGACATCGTTCCATCGAATGTCCATCGGGAGGGTGACCACCGTCTCCGCACGTTCCATGACGGCATAATCGATCGATATGTCGGGCATCTTTTCGAAGGAAGAAAACATTTGGTCGTACCCGGATTCGTAGAGTACGGAGATATCCGGGGCATGCCTCCGCAGTTCCTTTGCGAGGGTCTTGATCGTGAAGGCAAACATCCCGGAATTCCAGTAATACCCGCCTTCCTTCAGATACTTCTCTGCCGTCTCAGTGTCCGGTTTTTCGACGAACCTATCCACTTCAAGATATCGCATAGGGCTAAGAGCATGGGGCATGGAGTTTTCGCCTTTTGTTCTTTGCTCTTTGCTCCCTGCGCTTTGCGCCTTGCACTTTATATATCCATATCCCGTCTCGGGGTAGAGCGGTTTTATCCCGAAGGTGACGATAAAGCCCTGTCGTGCAATGTCCTCGGCCTCACCGAGGTACCTGATGAACTCAGACTCGGGCTCGATGATATGGTCCGCGGGCGAGATGAGGACGACCTCGTCATCGCCGCACCCGAGCTTGTCGATGCAGTACCTCAGGGCAAGGGCTATTGCCGGGGCGGTATTTCTCTTGCATGGTTCGAGCACGATATTTTCCGATACAACCTCGGGCAGGGAGTCCAGGTCCGTCTTCACATGGAACTTATATTCCTCGTTGGTCATAATCACAACGTCATCAGGCGTCACCGCCCTGAGGAGCCTCGAAACCGTCTGCTGGATGAGGGACCCTTTGTCAAAGGCGCATTCGGCCCCGACACTGCAGCTGTTGATCTTCAAAAACTGCTTCGGGTAATTCTTTCTGGATAGGGGCCATAGACGCGTCCCGCTGCCGCCTGCAAGGATGATAGCCTTCATTGAAGTCCCTCCTGATTATTGAGGATATTTTGCAAGTACCATTCATACGTCTTTTTTATTCCGTCCCTGAGGCCTGTCTTTGCCCTCCAGCCGAGGGAATGCAGTCGTGACACATCAAGGAGTTTCCTCAGTGTGCCGTCCGGTTTCGAGCTGTCATAGACAATATCGCCTTCATATCCCACGATCTCCCCTACGAGCATCGCCAGGTCGCCGATAGAAATGTCTTCCCCAACGCCGATATTCACGATCCCGGGGCCGTCATAGTCCTCCATCAGGAAGAAGCAGGCGTCTGCCAGGTCGTCAATATAGAGGAATTCCCTCCTGGGGGTACCAGTGCCCCAAAGAACTACAGGCTGAGGCTCAACCTTGATCTTAGCCTGTTGCGAAGCAACTTTCGCCTCATGGAACTTCCGGATGAGCGCCGGAAGGACATGGGAGGTCTCCAGATTGAAGTTGTCGCATGGGCCGTAAAGGTTTGTCGGCATCACCGAAATAAAATTTGTCCCGAACTGCGCGTTGTAAGCCTCGCACATCTTGATCCCCGCGATCTTTGCGATAGCATATGGCTCGCTCGTCGGCTCCAACTCGCCTGTCAGGAGATGTTCTTCTTTCATCGGCTGGGGACAGAACTTGGGGTAGATGCACGAACTCCCGAGGAAGAGGAGCTTCTTCACTCCATACTGCCAGGCTGAGTGAATTACATTCGCCTCTATCATGATATTCCTGTAGATAAAATCGGCGCGGTAGGTGTCGTTGGCGAGAATGCCTCCCACCTTGGCCGCCGCAAGGAAGACATATTCGGGCCTCTCCTTCTCAAAAAAGGCATCGACACCGGCTTGCCTGACGAGGTCAAGCTCCCTGCTCGTCCTGAGGACCAGGTTGTGATACCCCTCCGATTCCAGCTTCCTGCGGAGTGCGGCTCCGACAAGGCCGCGATGTCCGGCAACGTAAATCTTTGAATCCTTATTCATGATACTTAAACGTCCTGAACCCTTCTCTCTTGCAGAGCTGGTCGCGTTCGGCCTCTTTCAGGTCCTCCCGGACCATCTCGCTGACCAACTCCCTGAAACTCACCTTCGGCGACCAGCCGAGCTTCTCCTTCGCCTTCGAAGGGTCACCCAGGAGGGTCTCGACCTCGGTAGGCCGGAAATAACGCCTGTCTATTTCGACGATAACCTCGTCTGTATTTTTGTCAAACCCCTTCTCGTTGGTCCCCTCTCCCTTCCAGCCGATATCGATTCCGACCTCATGAAATGCACCCTGCACGAACTCCCGAACAGAGTGCTGCTCGCCTGTAGCGATCACATAATCGTCCGGTGTGTCCTGCTGGAGCATGAGCCACTGCGCCTCTATAAAGTCCTTTGCATGGCCCCAGTCGCGTTTTGCATTGAGGTTGCCGAGAAAGAGCTTCGACTGCAGCCCCAGTTTTATCCTGGCGACTGCGCGGGTTATCTTGCGCGTCACAAAGGTCTCACCCCGGATGGGCGACTCATGATTGAAGAGGATGCCGTTGCAGGCAAAGAAATCATATGCCTCGCGGTAGTTGACAGTGATCCAGTAAGAATACAGCTTCGCAACGCCGTAAGGGCTTCTGGGATAAAAAGGGGTCTTTTCGGTCTGCGGGACCTCCTGTACCTTGCCGTACAATTCCGAAGTCGACGCCTGATAAAACCGTGTTTTATGCGAAAGCCCGAGGATCCGGATTGCCTCGAGGAGCCTCAGGGTACCGAGGGCATCGGAGTTTGCC
>Ga0316628_100004511_pt1 | contig 10952 bp, 8 predicted proteins | sample OWC_Aug_M2_C1_D5_FD_207648 | JGI IMG/M metagenome (GOLD analysis project Ga0316628, IMG submission 207648) | Wetland soil microbial communities from Old Woman Creek delta, Ohio, United States - OWC_Aug_M2_C1_D5_C | ecosystem: Environmental > Terrestrial > Soil > Wetlands | place: USA: Ohio... | reverse complement strand
AAAACGAGCACATGAAAGCGTCAAACCCATCATCATCGCGGTTGGAAGCCTTGAGGAAGATGATCTACGAGTACGGATAAAAAAAGTAATTGGAGTTGATTTATATAAAAAATAAAAACAGTGGACAAACTATGCGAACACAAGGAGAGATTTATCGAATCGCTGGCCCAGTCGTGACCGTCACAGGGATCAAACCACGGATGTACGATGTCGTGTTCATCGGCGACCTCAACCTCATGGGTGAGGTGATTCAGCTCACCGGAGAGAAAAGCATCATCCAGGTGTACGAAGACACCTCAGGCATCAAACCAGGGGAACCAGTGAAGGCCACTGGAGCTCCCTTGATGGTGGAGCTTGGTCCAGGGTTAATCACTAGCATTTACGATGGGATACAACGACCACTGCCAATTCTTCGAGAGAAAATGGGTGATTTTATTGCCCGGGGCATCATGCAACCCGGGTTAGACCGAAAAAAGAAATGGAAGTTTGTCCCCAGCGTAAAAAAAGGGACGACGGTTACCGGAGGCAGTATCCTAGGTACCATCCAAGAGACCCCGGATATCACCCATCGAGTCCTACTTCCACCACACCTCAATGGAGTCATCTCAGAGCTTCATGAAGGGAGTTATACCGTAGAAGAGGACATCGGGATTGTCGATGGACAAAAAATCATGCTCATGCAACATTGGCCAGTGCGTCTCCCCCGGCCGTTCCGACAAAAATTAATGCCAGATATCCCTCTCCTGACCGGACAACGAATCTTCGATACCCTCTTTCCCATCGCAAAAGGAGGCACTGCCTGCATCCCCGGTGGGTTCGGCACAGGAAAAACCGTCATGCAGCATCAGCTGGCGAAATGGAGTGACTCTGATATCGTCGTCTACATCGGCTGTGGAGAACGAGGCAATGAAATGACTGAGGTGCTCACCGAGTTTCCCTCCTTGAAAAACCCACGGACCGGGGCACCACTCATGGAACGAACCGTCCTTATCGCCAACACCAGTAACATGCCCGTGGCGGCTCGAGAAGCCAGCGTGTACACAGGGATTACCATCGCAGAATACTACCGGGACATGGGGTATGGGATCTCCCTTATGGCGGATAGCACCAGTCGTTGGGCTGAGGCGATGAGAGAAATCTCAAGCAGACTTGAGGAGATGCCCGGAGAAGAAGGATATCCCGCTTATCTCGCTACGAAACTCGCTGCCTTTTACGAACGTTCCGGACGAGTGACCACCCTCAACAATCAAGAAGGCAGCATCACGGTCATCGGAGCAGTCAGTCCCCCGGGTGCTGATTTTTCAGAACCAATCACTCAAAACACGCTCCGGATGGTAAAAGTATTCTGGGCATTAGACACCAATCTCGCACACCGACGACATTTCCCTGCTATCAACTGGCTCACCTCCTATAGTTTCTATATGAACACGCTGGAGAAATGGTTTGAAGACAATGTTGCCTCTGACTGGAAGGAACTCCGTGTCAAAGCAATGGAGATCCTCCAAAAAGAAGCAGAACTTCAGGAAATCGTCCAACTCATCGGATCAGATGCATTACCAGAAAAAGAACAAATCACCCTTGAGTTCGCCCGTGCTCTCCGAGAAATCTTCCTCCAACAACATGCAGGACACGAGGTTGACTCCTTCTGTTCCATCGACAAGCAATACAAGCTTCTGAAAACCATCATGGAGTACGGAAACGCCGCGTACAAAGCCCTTGATTCAGGAGTCCAAGTTGGCACCATCCTGAAGATGAAATCACGGGATCTTCTCGCGAACTCAAAATTCGAAAAAGATTTTGATACATACCTGAAAAAAGCTCAAACAGAGATGAAAAAAGAATTCCAGGCAATGGGTGTGGAGGCTGTCTCATGGTAAAAGAATACCGTACAATCACTGATATCGCAGGACCTTTAATCTTTGTTGAAAAAACAGATCCGGTCGGATTCGGGGAGCTGGTCAACATTGGTCTTCCTGATGGGACCAAAAAACGAGGCCAGGTCCTTGATACCAGCAAGGATGTCGTCGTCGTCCAGGTCTTTGAAGGAACTGTTGGAATCGACCGATCCTCCGGTGTCACGTTCCTTGGAGAAACCATTAAACTATCAGTCTCGCAAGATATGCTTGGGCGGATCCTGAACGGCTCCGGAATGCCCATCGACGGTGGCCCGAAAATCATCCCTGATGAGAAACTGGAGATCATCGGCTCTGCGATCAACCCTTGGGCTCGAGACAGCCCTCGAGAGTTCATCCAAACAGGCATCTCAACCATTGATGGACTCCTAACCCTAGTACGTGGCCAAAAACTCCCATTGTTTTCCGGTGCTGGCTTACCGCATAACGAGATTGCGTTACAGATCACTCGACAAGCAAAGGTCATCGGTAAACACGAGGATTTCGCAGTCATATTCGCGGCCATGGGGATCACCAATGAGGAAGCCCAATATTTCATGAAGGATTTTGAACGAACCGGTGCCTTAAAACGAGCGGTCGTGTTCATGAACCTTGCTGATGACCCTGCAGTCGAACGACTCATCACCCCCAAACTCGCGCTCACCGCCGCAGAGTACCTCGCGTATTCCCATGACATGCAGGTCTTAGTCATTTTAACAGATATGACCAACTACGCGGAATCCCTTCGAGAAATAGGAGCTGCACGAAAAGAAGTCCCCGGGAGAAAAGGATACCCCGGGTACATGTACACGGATCTCGCCACCATCTATGAACGCGCGGGTCGGATCAAAAACAAGAAAGGATCCATCACTCAGATTCCAATCCTGAGCATTCCTGAGGATGACTGGACGCACCCTGTTGCAGATCTCACCGGATACATCACTGAAGGACAACTCGCGGTCTCCCGAGAATTGCACCGGAAAGGAATTTACCCGCCGCTCAACCCGCTCCCCTCACTCTCTCGACTGATGCGACTCGGAATTGGACCAGGGATGACCCGGGAGGATCATCGATCCGTGGAACAAGGATTGTATGCAGCCTATGCCAAAGGAAGAGATCTCCGTGACCTTATCGCGATCGTGGGAAAAGAAGCACTCTCAGAAAATGATAAGAAATTCTTAGAATTCGCTGACGCCTTCGAAAACCGGTTTATCCGCCAAGGACGAGACGAGGAACGATCCCTGGAGCAAACCCTTGATCTCGGCTGGGAGCTCATCGCCATGGTCCCAGAAAGCGCTCTGACGATGATTGATAGGAAAACACTAGAGAAATACCATCCGAACTATCGGAAGAAATAACAGGACAATAGACTATGGTGAAACAAGAGATCAAACCAACCAGGACCGAGCTTATTGCGATCAAACGAAAAATCGCGTTATACGACCGCGGATATAGACTCCTCAAGATGAAACGAGATGGGTTGGTCCTTGAATTTTTCAACATCCTTTCCAAAGCTCGGGACATCCGCTCACAGATCATTGCTGATTACAAGAAAGCAGAAGAAAAACTCATCATCGCCACTGGTGTTGATGGAGAGGCAGCGGTCCGCTCTGCGGCGTTCGCCCGAAGAGACGACCCAAAGGTCGTCATGGGTTGTAAGAACGTCATGGGCACCCTCGTTCCCACAACGTTAGAAAGTGCAACCGTGAAACGACGCATCGACCAGCGTGGATATGGGATTGTCGGAATGAGCGTCCGCATCGATGAGGCAACGGATGCCTATGAACAACTCGTCGAAGACATCATCGTCGCAGCAGAGCTTGAGACAACCCTACGCAGACTCATTGAAGAAATCGAGAAAAACAAACGGATCGTGAACGCCTTGGAGTTCCGGATCCTCCCAGAGCTTCGAAAAAATGAAAGCTTCATCCGTACACGTCTGGAAGAAATGGAGCGGGAAAACGTGTTCCGTCTGAAGCGGATTAAGACAACGATAGCGTGAACCATGATCGAAAGGTTTCGAGAGCGATTAAAAGACCCGGAAAAAAAAGCCAAGCTCTTATTTTGGATTTGGATTCTCTCTTTGCTGATGACCGTCATCGGATATGGATTGATTTTCTTTTTTCTCTTCAGAGTGTAATAGTAAAAAGAAAAAAATATCCTCTCATGTGAATTGAGAGGGTGTTCTTGTTTTACTGAGCGTCGTTTGTCTTAATCCTCATCCCGTAGAACGATCGGAACACAAAATACATGGAGACCGCGAGGAATAACACAAACAAAGACAGGGTTGCAGGGTTCGCTGAGCTTCCATTCCCAAATTGATTGGTCAAGGAAACCGATAGCTCCACTGCAAGCAACCCAAACAAGGTGGTGAACTTAATGATAGGGTTCATTGCGACCGAGGAGGTGTCTTTGAATGGATCTCCAACGGTGTCGCCGATGACGGTTGCTGCATGCAGCTCTGTTCCTTTCTCCTTGAGGTCTACTTCGACGACTTTCTTGGCATTATCCCAGGCACCACCCGCATTGGCCATGAAGATTGCTTGGAATAACCCAAACAGGGCAATCGCGATGAGATACCCTACGAAGAAATACGGTTCGAGGAACGCGAAGGCAAGGGTGGCACAGAACACGGCGATAAAGATGTTAAACATCCCTTTCTGCGCGTATTGCGTGCAGATTTCCACGACTTTTTTGCTATCCTCTACTGATGCTTTCTCCACTCCTTCGAGTTTGATGTTCCGTTTAATGAACTCCACCGCACGATATGCTCCCGTGGTGACCGCTTGGGTCGATGCTCCGGTGAACCAGTAAATCATGGCACCACCAGCAATCAAACCCAGGAAGAATGGCGGATGGAGTAATGAGAGGTTTCCGATCAAGGTCGGATCCAGTTTATTCGTCAGCAGGATGATAATGGAAAAAATCATGGTTGTCGCCCCGGCAACAGCAGTCCCGATGAGGACTGGTTTAGCGGAAGCCTTGAATGTGTTCCCAGCACCATCACCTTCCTCCAGGAGTTCTTTTGCGTGGGTAAAATCTGGTTCAAAACCAAACTCGGTGTTGATGTCCTCTTTAACGTTTGGGACCTGTTCGATTAATGAAAGCTCATAGACAGATTGGGCGTTATCAGCCACAGGGCCGTAAGAATCCACTGCGATAGTCACAGGTCCCATCCCAAGGAATCCGAAAGCGACTAGTCCAAAGGCGAACACTGCTGGGCCAAAGATCATCGCTTGAGGTATCATGAGGTTTCCTAAGCCCAGGGTGCTTACGATGAACGCGATTCCCATGAGTAATAGGATTGACAATCCGATCCAGTAGGCACTGAAGTTCCCTGCGACAAACCCTGAGAGGATATTAAGGGAGGGTCCTCCTTCACGGGCGGAGGTAACGACCTCTTTGACATGACCGGACTTCGTCGAAGTAAACACTTTCACAAACTCAGGAATCACTGCCCCGGCCAATGTGCCGCAGGTGATGATAATGGAAAGTTTCCACCACAGTGTCGTATCTCCCCCGAGGGTGGGAATGAGGAAGTAAGATGCGATGAACGTAAGAATGATGGAGATAAATGAGGTAATCCAGACGAGAGAAGTTAACGGTGCTTCAAAATTCATCTTTGTGGCTTTTGCGTAGCGCACACGAGCGATGAGATCATTAATCAGATACGACAGACTACTGGCAACAATCATGAGGACTCTCATGATAAATATCCAAACAAGAAGGATGACCTGAATCAGAGGATCGTTGATTGCAAGGACGATGAAGGAAATGAGAGCAACCCCTGTCACTCCATACGTTTCAAACCCATCCGCTGTTGGTCCTACCGAGTCTCCCGCATTATCTCCCGTGCAATCTGCGATGACACCAGGGTTTCTTGCGTCATCTTCTTTGATTTTAAAGACGATTTTCATGAGGTCTGAGCCAATATCCGCTATTTTTGTAAAGATTCCACCAGCAATACGCAATGCTGCGGCACCAAGTGATTCACCAATAGCAAACCCTATGAAACACGGACCGGCGTAGGAGCCTGGGATGAAGAGAAGAATCGCAAGCATCATGAAGAGCTCGACACTGATTAGGAACATCCCCACACTGATCCCAGCCCGTAAGGGGATTTGATTCACGGGGAGGGGTTTCCCTCGAAGACTTGCGAATGCAGATCGAGAGTTTGCAAGGGTGTTGATACGTATACCAAACCAGGCAACCCCGTAGCTGCCAGCGATACCAATCAAACTGAATGACAAGATAACAATGACCCTGAACGTCTCGAAATGGAGGAGCAATCCGAAATAGATGACGATGACCGCCCCGATGAACGCCCACAAGATCAGGAGGAACTTTCCTTGAGTGATGAGATACGTCTTACACGTCTCATAGATTAATTCTGAGATATCCCGCATTGATTTATGCACAGGAAGACGTTTTACTCGAAGATAATTAAACAGTCCGAAAAGAAGTCCAAGTAAACAGACAATCAGACCAATCCCCAGAAGTAAGCGGGCGTTGATTCCAAAAAATTCAACGGTACTAAGATCTGGGACAATAAGATTTGCTTCTCCACCGGCTTCAGCAGCCATCGTGGATGGGGCGAGTAGAACAACAAGACCTGCGATTATCAACAGAACCGATAGAAATCGGAGATACCACTGTCGTGACGTATGTTTCCTCTCGTCTTTACCTTGTTCAATTTTGCGTTGATTTTCCATAGATAAACACACTCCTCCATTCTTAAGGTAGTAACCGGAAATCGGTATTTTCTATTTTAAGATGTCGTTTCTGCAAAAACATCTTTGGATAATAACAGAGGAGGTTCTACATCCCCCAGAATTTATTTGTCTTTCGCTTAATATCGATGATTTTATTTAACACATCTTTCTCGTCTTCGTTCAGCACATTCATCCGTTGCAATTTTCTTGCATCACTCTCCGGGATGTCGGTAAAAAAGATGTCTCCTCCTTTGATTTGCCGGCCGATGGTGACTCCTTCGACAGAGATCGCGACCTCGGCACCCTGTAACGCCTCTGAGAGAGGCTTGTTATCTAATTGCATTCCTTTAATATTCCCGATGCTCTTTCCTTCGATGTCAATCAGCCGCATATCGACTTTGATACGACCACCCAGCACTCGGACCCCGAAAACCGCAGGATGACTCATACGAAACACGTACTCAGGCAGGAACTTGATCATCCCAGGGTGAGTATAATCCTCTCGACGTTTCTTTTCAAGTTCCTCTTTCTTTCTTGCTAACCAAAGATCATAATTCTCGATGATTGTATAGATGACCTCCTCGTTGAAGATCGTCACTTCAGATTTCGCTAATTCCTCTTTCGCTTCGGGAAGGATTTTGACATTAAAGGCAAAAATGACTCGTTCCAGAGGATTATTTACTGCGGCGGTCTCGTTGATATCTCGCCGGGAGACATTCCCAATCTCAACTTTTCTAACACTAATACCTTTCTCCCGTGATTCCTTCACCAAAGCTTCCAGAGAACCAATCGTGTCAGCCTTGATATATAACCCGTCTTTGTCTAGTTCGATATTCATTTGTGATTGGCTTTTTATCTCTTCGATAAGTTCCGCTTCATCCCCATGGACAACTCGCAATGGAGCTCCTGGGACGACAAGATCAAGGTTGGGGGCAGAAATTTTGATCCCGCACGCAGCATGGACTTCTTTCACGCTATCAAAACGCTCGCGAGGGTCACGGATCTCATCCATTGGCTTTGGCTTCAGTAACGCCTTTATTTTTGTTACAAAGGGTTCATTGCGTGTGCCAAAGATGATGGTATCTTCCTTTTTGAGTACTCCACTGTAAATGATGGCATCCACAGTAGTCCCAAGTCCAATATCCTCCTTGACTTCGAGCACAGTTCCTTTTCCCGCTCCACTTTCGCTGGTCAGTTGATCCTCAAGGAACCGTTGTGCTATACCTACAAGGACCATGAGTAGCTCAGGTATACCTTCCCCAGTCTTTGCAGAGATAGGAATGATTGGGATGCTTTTACGGAAATCCTTTATATTGAAATATAAATCTGATTCGAACCCTTTATCGTAGATGGTTCCGATCAGCTCATATAATTTCGTTTCGAACAATGTTTTTGTCATCGGGCGCTGATGGTCAAGACGATTCTTCGCGACATCCTGGTTTTGCTGCCAGCCGCTAATTGCATCAATCTTGTTTGCCGCGATGATAAACGGTGTTTTATATTGACGGAGGATCGTGATGGACTCATGAGTCTGTGGTCTGAACCCTTCATTAATGTCTACGACCAGGATTGCCAGATCCGCAAGAGAACCACCACGGGTTCGCAATGTGGTAAACGCATGATGACCCGGGGTATCAATAAACAACAAGCCTGGAACAGAGAATTTTTTTCCCCCCAGCAAAGGACCACACATCGAATAAATCGCTTCGATAGGGACCTCTGTAGCACCAATATGTTGAGTAATCGCTCCTGCTTCTCTGGCAGCAACCGTTGATCCTCTGATGTAATCTAGCAACGATGTTTTTCCATGATCCACATGACCGAGAACACTAACAATGGGTTGACGGATGTGTTTGTGGGAAGGAGCCATTTAGAACCACCAGGGTGTGAGGAGCCGTAGGGAAAACCTGCTTTAAAAACATATGGGTTAGGGGGAAAAGAAAGCGTTATTCTGTCGGGGTAAAAAAACAAGAGATTCTTTTATGGTAATTCTAATGTTGCATGACGGGAACGCATCGATTCCTCTGTTTCTTTTTTGTTTTTCATCAACTCAGCGATAATCCCGTCAAGAAGAATCCAGGAGCTTGCCTCAAATAACGTTCCGAGGGGAGCATATTGTTTTCGTTCTTGTTCAGTGCAATCCGCTGAAAGGACAATTGCGATATCAGCAAATTTTGTGATCCGTGAGTTTTTCCTCCCAGTGACGACGATGAGTGTGGCGCCAAGGTTCTTCGCGATCTCTGCGGTCATGACTGCCGGGATGGTCTCCCCTGAACCAGAGACGATGCAGACGAGGTCTCCTTTCTTGACTGGGGCTCCGATGGTTTCTCCGATGACAAAAGTCTGAAACCCTAGATGAACCAGTCTGATTGCGAATGCTTTAGAGACGAGACCAGACCGTCCTGCTCCATACACGAAGATACGATTTGCTTTGAAAAACGACTGGATGATATTTTCGATATCGGCTTTGGTCACTTCTCGTAGGATATCTTTTGTCTTTCGATGGATGTACTCAAGGGAATCATGAAAGGTATCTGCGTGATTCATTTTTTTATGACCTCGGAGAGATCCTTATAGTACGCGGTTTCTTTCCCAGTGCGTTTCATGATCGCTTTTTCCACTTGGAGACGGATATAGACTGCATCATGTTCCAGGAGCGGGGATTCCGAGATAAGGGTGACGTTGAGGTTTCGATCCAGAATCACGTCGATGAGCGGAGCGAGTGGCATGTCTCCTTTCTTGATGGGAACATGGTATAGCTCGTTGCCATTTTCGTACAGGACACCCGTGATATGTAACAAGTAATGTCGCAATCGCAAGGGTTTGAGTTTATCGAAGATTGCTTCGAAATCTTCTCGTTCTTGGATTGATCCGTTTCCCCTTGCATGAATATGACCAAGGTCAAGGACCGGGATGATTTCCTTGACATGGGTACATACTTCGATGATTTCATCGAGGCTCCCAAAAACCTTTTGTTTCCCCATGGTCTCCATCGCCAGTTTGACCTTCAGTTTTTCTTTTTTGAACATGCTGATGATTTTTTTTGCGTTTTTTGTAATGATCTTCAAGGTTTTTTTTGGGTTATACTCCCCGTAGTACCCAGGATGGATGATCAATGTTTTTGATCCGATGCTGTTCGCCATCTGCGCTGATTTCATGATTTTCTCATAACTCATGGTGATTTCTTCCTTATCACCAGCCAAGTTCAGATAATAGGGGGCATGCACATGGATTTCGATATCGTTTTTCGCGGCGTACTCTTTGATAAACAGTGCTTCCTCATCTGATAAGACGTATAAACCGCGAACGAATTGGATCTCAATTGCGTTTAAATCAAGACTTTTGTGCGTATAAACGATGCCATCTTTATTCGTTCGTCCTTTACAGGACAAAGGGATGCCGGCTTGTCCGATTCGTATCATTTCTCTTCCTCCTCTATATGTTGGATGGACCAAGGGTATTTTGGTTTTGAAAAAATGTGTTTATGCGAGTTCCTCCAAACGACTCATGATATTCCAGATCAGGGTCCGTCCATGGAGTGGAATATTTGGATCGTTCGCAAGCTCGTCGAGCATGGAGGTTGCTGATGCGACTCGTAAATCGATTGGGTCGTCTGTCTTTAACAGGATTTGTTTGATTTCTTCAGCCCCCCGTCTGATATTTCTTGGAATAGAGTTATCCTCACTAATCATATTTAATCCATCGCAAATCTGATCAATCTTTTTAACATCATCGGGCATGGAAGGTCACCCCTAAGCTTCACGGTAATCACAAGGTATGATAAAAATATTTGCAATACACTACAGAGTATGATAAGCTAGGTTCAAATCCATTCCCTACAATAATTTATCCTGACAAAGATTTAAATAAACAAGGACACTTTATTTTCATAATAGGGGAATCACGTTGATTAGGAAAGGACTGGCTGTTGGGATTATCCTTGTATTCATCGCCTCAGAAGTAATTCCAATGACATTTGGATTAAATGATAGAAATAATACAGATTTTCCTGAGAAAGATAGATTTGACAGATACTTATATCCAGAATATTATGACAGCAATGCACTTTCTGAACGAATACCCTGTGAACAAGTAACCTACCATTCTCCCCTCAACAACTCCGAATCTAAAAAGGTTGATTCTGGTAATACCCAACAACCATTAGATGGTCCGATGGATTCGCCATGGTCAATGTATTGTCACGACACACGTCATACAGGACGTAGTCCATATAATACACTTAACACTTGGGATTTAGTATGGAATATTAAATACGAGACTGGACACTTATATGGCTCTCCAGTCATTGATGAAAATGGCACAATCTACGTCGGCTCATTTGACCTCT
>Ga0316628_100004510_pt1 | contig 10954 bp, 6 predicted proteins | sample OWC_Aug_M2_C1_D5_FD_207648 | JGI IMG/M metagenome (GOLD analysis project Ga0316628, IMG submission 207648) | Wetland soil microbial communities from Old Woman Creek delta, Ohio, United States - OWC_Aug_M2_C1_D5_C | ecosystem: Environmental > Terrestrial > Soil > Wetlands | place: USA: Ohio... | reverse complement strand
TCCTCCGCCGACCGTGAAAAGGAATGCCGTGTCATCGGCCAACCAGTGGAAGCTGGTAGGCGCGGTGGTGGGCGGCCTTGTTGTAGTGGCAGGAATCGCCATGATGTTCCAGCGGCGGCCCGCAGACCTTCCTGCGGAAACACAATCGGCACAGACGGCATCGGCGCCTGCCAGCCTCCCGCTGCCCTTCAGCCAGCAGACATCCGCGGCAGCAACAGACTCGGCGGCGCCAGCGGAGCCGCGTTCAGGTTCCGCAAGATCGGGCCGTCTGGCTCGGGTACCGCAAGTGGTTACGCAACCTGCTCCTACGGCTCCCAGCCAGGGCCAGCTTGCAGTTGGTTCAGTTCCTTTCGGAGCCACGGTGGAGATTCAGGGACAATCCGGGCAGTGGCAAACGCCACAGGTCATCGGGCCTCTGGCTCCGGGAACATATAACGTCACCTTCAGCAAGCCCGGTTATGCGGCGGAGACGCGTTCGATCCAAGTCACAGGCGGAAGCCGCGCCAACGTTGACGTGAGACTTGCCCCGACCAAGGGCTGGCTTACAGTCGGCGGCTCGCCTGCAGGTGCGTCCATCCTGATTGACGGCAAAGACACCGGCAAGAACACGCCGGCGGAACTCATGCTGGAACCCGCCAGTCACAGCATTATGTTGCATAAACCGGGTTATCTTGACGCCACGACTCAGATCAAACTGGCCGCGGGGCAGGCGGTGAGCTACTCACCCACGCTGCTGGTGGCCGGCCGCACGGACAACATCAAGATTGTCAGCGGCGGAAAGCTGTTTGGCGGCGGGGCGCATGGCGACGCTGCCCGCATCGAGATCAAGAGCGAACCCAAGGGCGCGCAGGTCATCGTGAATGGCACGCCGCTGCAGAAGACCACGCCGGTGGAGATCCAGGTGGATGCCGGCAGCTATGACATTACCCTTCAGAAAGAGGGATACAAGCCGGTACGTGAAAGCGCTATCGTGGGGGCCGATGACCGGGTGAAGATCGAGAAAACTCTGTTCCGCTGATTTCCAGAATTGACGGACGACTGCAGGGCCGCGGGCGGCAACATTGCCGCCCGCATTTTTTCCCTTCAAAGGCCAAATCTTCAGGCCGGCGACCGGCGCATGGCGGGGCCGCTGCTAGAATGGTTATAGTGCCTCAATTGAATCTTTACCTGGGAATGCCAACAGCTTGAATTCCGCTATCCGTAACATCGCCATCATTGCCCACGTCGACCACGGCAAGACCACACTTGTTGACGCCATGCTGCGCCAGAGCGGCGCATTTCGCGCCAATGAAGCCGTGGTGGAGCGCGTGATGGATTCCAACGAGCTTGAGCGCGAGCGCGGCATTACCATCCTGGCCAAGAACACCGCCATCTGGTACCACGAGGTGAAAATCAACATTGTGGACACACCCGGCCACAGCGATTTTGGCGGGGAAGTGGAGCGCGCGCTCAAGATGGTGGACGGGGTCATGCTGCTGGTGGACGCCAGTGAAGGCCCGTTGCCGCAGACGCGTTACGTGCTCAGCAAGGCGCTGGAGGCCGGCCTGCCGCCGGTGGTGGTGATCAACAAGATCGATCGCGCCGACGCCCGCGCCCAGGAAGTATTGAACGAGCTCTATGATTTGTTCATCGATCTGGACGCGCGTGAAGACCAGCTCGATTTTCCGGTGCTCTATACCAACGCGAAGGCGGGAACGGCTTCCAACAGCATCGGCGTGCCCGGCGAAGACCTGCGGCCGCTGTTTGACGCCATCCTCGCCACCATCCCTCCTTCTGGCGGAGAGAAAACCAATCCTTTGCAAATCCTGGTGGCGAACCTGGATTACAGTGACTATCTCGGGCGCATGGCGATTGCCCGTGTATTCAACGGTACTTTGCATAACGGCGAAGAAGCCGCCATCGCCAAGCTGGATGGATCGTTCCAGAAAGTAAAAATCACCAAGCTGTTCTCTTTCAGCGGCCTGAAACGCGTGGACATCGACCAGACGGAGTGCGGCGACATTGTGGCCATCGCTGGTGTGGAAGGCATCGCTATTGGTGAGACCATCACCAGCGTGGAAAATCCCGCTCCGCTGCCGCACATCGTGATTGACGAGCCCACCATCGCCATGCAGTTCGCCGTGAACACCTCGCCCTTTGCCGGACGCGAGGGGACTTACGTAACGTCGCGCAACCTGCGCGAGCGCCTGCAAAAGGAGCTGCTGACCAATGTCTCTCTGCGCGTGGAGGAGACGGACAGCACAGATTCATTCAAAGTGCTGGGCCGCGGCGAGCTTCAGCTCTCCATCCTGATTGAGACCATGCGCCGCGAGGGGTACGAGCTCGCGGTGGGCAAGCCGGAGATCGTCACCAAGCGGATTGACGGCAAGCTGATGGAGCCGAAGGAGCATCTCACGGTCGATATCGCCGAAAACTTTGTTGGCGTGGTGATCGAGGAACTGGGTACGCGCAAAGGCCAGATGCTCAAAATGCACAATCACGGCTCCGGCCGGGTGCGTATGGAGTTCACCATCCCCAGCCGGGGCATGATCGGCCTGCGCTCTGAGCTGCTCACCGAAACCAGGGGAACGGTGATCATGAACACTCTCTTTGACGGCTACACTGAGTGGCTGGGCGAGATCCCGCACCGCATGACAGGCGCCCTGGTTGCCGACCGTCCCGGACCTTCCACGGCTTATGCGCTTTTCAGTCTCCAGGAACGCGGTGTGCTCTTTGTCGGGCCGGGCGTGGAGCTTTACGAGGGCATGATTATCGGCGAGAACGCGCGTGAGGTCGATCTGGACGTGAACGCCGTCCGGGAAAAGAAGCTGACCAACATGCGTGCATCGACTGCTGACGAAGCCATTCGCCTGGTGCCGTTCAAGAACCTGACCTTGGAGCAGGCCATTGAGTTTGTGGCTGACGATGAGATGGTGGAAGTCACGCCGCAGAATTTGCGCCTGCGCAAAAAGATTCTCCAAGCGAACCGGCGTCCGAAGAAGAATGCAGTGCCGGTGGGAGCGACGACCGAAGTGTAGCCGCAGATTTGCGCTGATCAACGCGGATCAAAACCTTCTTTGCCGCGAATGAATGCGAAATGACGCGAATGTTAAGGAACAATTAGGTTGGTGATTTGCGTTTTTCGCCACGGCTGATCTTTCTTGAGATCAGTTTTATCAGTGTTGATCAGTGGTAAGACTTTCCTACTCCAACTGCTTTCCCTTCGTCTCCGGCAACTGGCTGGCCATCAGCGATGCCAGCAGGAACGAAACCGCGCACAAAGAAAAAGCCCAGCTCAGACCTTTGCTGTCTCCCACCCGGCCGATGGTATAAGGAGCAATACAGCTCAAGGCTCGGGCGCCGTTGTAAGTGAAGCCCAGGGCGCGGGCGCGGACGGCGGTGGGGAAGATCTCGCTGCCCACCAGTCCGGACCCGGAGAAGAACCCGGTGCCGAAGAAGCCCACCAACGCTCCCAGTATCAGGATGATCCACTGGGTGCGGGCCGCGGCATAGAGCGGAATCAGCAGCGCGGCGCAAAGTGTGAAGAGCATCAGGGATCGCCGGCGGCCCAGGCGGTCTGCAATCCATCCATAGCAGAGGTAGCCGGGGAACATGCCGACGAGATTCAGCGTTATCAGCAGGGTAGTCGTGTTCATCAGGGCAAAGCCGCGCCCGCCCTGTGCCACGGGAAGCGTGAGATAGGGCGGCATCCAGCTGAAGAGTCCCCACCACGCGAAGAGCCCAAAGACGTTTAAAAGCAGCAGAAAGATGGTGCTCCTGCGCAGGCCGGGAGAAAAGATATGGGAGAAAGGCACCTGTCCCGCCGTGCTTGTTTGCTGCTGCTTCCACATCTCCGATTCAGGAACCTTCTTTCGGATCCACAGTGTAACCAGCGCAGGGAGCAGGCCGACAAAGAAGACCATGCGCCAGTTCTGGTGAAGCCGGTCAAGCATGATCCAGGTCACCAGCGCAGCCGCTGCCAGGCCCCATGCCCATGCGCTCTGCACAATAGCAATCGCGCGCGCACGCAGGTGCGTGGGCCATGTTTCCGCCACCAGCGTGGCCCCGGTGTTCCACTCGCCTCCCATACCCAGGCCGAGAACAAAACGGAAGAACACGAGAACAGCCAGGGAAGTCGAGAGTCCGCTACCCAGAGAACAAACTGAATAAGTCAGAATGCTCAGCATCAGCGCCTTGGTGCGCCCAATGCGATCAGCAATGAAACCGAAGAGCACGCCGCCGATCCCCGAGGCCAGCAGCATGAAAGTCGTGGGCAATCCGGCATCGGCCTTGGAGTGGATATTCAGGGCCGCCATGATGTGGACCTGGATGTTGCTATAGAGCAGCACATCAAAGCCGTCCAGCCCCCAGCCTAAGGCTGCTGCGATCAGCGTGCGCTTCTGCGCCGAGGTGACTTCAGAGAGGCGGAGTGTGCTGGTGGCGGCCATGAGGGTTCGGGGGATTGTAACAAGGCCTTTCTCCGAAGTCTCGAACGAAGTGAGAGATCCCTATCGCAAGCTGATCCGCAAAGGCACTCCCAAAAAACGTGGTTCGAGGTTCGAGATGGTAGCGGCTCAGGCCCTCGCGGCCCGTAATTGTTTCGTTCGGGTAGGGATCCCTCTCCCTCTTGCCATCCCGGCACGCCAAATGCAGGCGTGCTGGGCCGGCTCGCGGGATCGGGGTTACAGAAAAAGCCGTCTATCCGCGCCTAGCACACCAGCTGTTCTCTGGATAGTTTCAGCCCATCCAGATTTCCCAGCACGGTGATGGCGACTTTGTCCGGGTGGAACAATGCGCCGGCCATCTCGGTGACCTGCTCGGCCGTGACCGATTCAATCTGATCGATGGTCTCATCCAGGCTGAAGAAGCGGTCAAAGTACATCTGCTGGCGGGCCAGGTTGGACATGCGGGAGGTGCTGGACTCAAGGCTGAGCATCAGGCTACCTTTGAGCTGGTCTTTGGCGCGACGCAGCTCTTCCACTCCGATGGTCTCCGACTTCAGTTCCCGGAACTCCGCCAGAATCGAATCCACTACGCTAGAAGTGGATTCAAGTGACGTTCCGGCGTAGACGCTCATGCATCCGGTATCGCGATATGGATTCAGGTCGCTGTAAATGGAATAGACCAGGCCTTGGTCCTCGCGGATCTTCTGGAAGAGCCGCGAACTCATCCCGCCGCCCAGCACGGTATTCAACACGTAAGAGACGTAACGTTTCTCGTGGGATATGGGATGAGAAGGCACGCCCAGGCAGAGCTGCACCTGCTCCAGGGACTTTTTGTTGCGCGTGATGATGCGCGGCGTCACTGCCGGCGCCGGGTGATGAAATCCATTGGGCACTTGCTTGAGTCCGGCAAAGCGGTCCTGGATCAGCTCAGTGAAGCGCTGGTGGTTCAGGCTGCCAGCGGCGGAGATGATCATGTTGTTGGGAACAAAACGACGACGGTAGAAGTCAAACAGCTTTTCCTGCTCAAAGGAACGGACGGTTTCCTTGGTTCCCAGGATCGGCTTGCCCAGCGGATCGTCCATCCAGAAGTTCTGGGTGAAGATCTCATGCACCAGGTAATCCGGATTATCTTCATCCATCTTGATCTCTTCCAGGATCACGCCTTTTTCGCGGGTGATGTCCTTGGGCTCAAAGATGGGGTTGAGAACCAGGTCGCTCAGAATGTCGATGGCCAGCGGCAGATGCTCGTCCAACACCTTGATGTTGAAGCAGATGGTCTCTTTGCCGGTAAAGGCGTCCATGTTGCCGCCGATGGAATCCACCTGGCGCGCGATGTCGCGGGCTGAGCGGGTGGTGGTGCCCTTGAACACCATGTGCTCAAGGAAATGTGAAATGCCGTTGAGTTCGGGGACTTCATCGCGCGAGCCGGTCTTCATCCAAATACCGATTGAGACCGAGCGGATGTGGTGCATCTCCTCGCTCAGTACGATCAGTCCGTTGGGAAGGACCTGGTGATGGATGTCGCGCGGTTCACCGATGGGGCGTTTTTGGGTTGCGGTTTCCATTTACTCTGCTCATTTGATTCTCACATACCGCGAATGGTCGCTTGGGTAAATATATGTCATTTATTTACAATTGGTTAGACGGGTAGCCGCCATAGGGCGTTTGTCCCTGGCGACGGCCTGTAAAATACCCATAAAACCTCTCTGGCAGTGGCAGAACTTACCCAACCCGGCTTGCTAGGCCTTGATTTTAAAGAGCTTAGCCGAATTGCGCAAAAGCACCGCCAGCCCGAGTACCGCGCCCGGCAGCTTTTTGAGGCCATCTATCCCCAGCGCCTGGCGAACCTGGATTCCATCTCCACGCTGCCCCGCCAGTTTCGTGCTGCACTCAAAGAAGAGGGCCTGGAGGTCGGCCAGCCACGGATCGAAAAACGGTTTGAATCCGCGGATGGAACGATACGTTACTTGATCGCGATGTCTGACGGTGAAACCGTGGAGACCGTCTGGATGCCCGAGGGAGATGGCGGTGAGATGGGCGATGGCAGCGATGCCGGGGGCACTGACTGGGACCGTGCCACCATCTGCGTCTCCAGCCAGGTGGGCTGCGCCGTGAACTGCCAGTTTTGCCTGACGGCACAGCTTGGCATCAAGCGCAACCTGACCGCGGGCGAAATCGTGGGGCAGGTCGTGGCCGTGCTCAATGATCGCGACGTGGACATGGAGCGCCAGCGCTTGAACATCGTGTTCATGGGAATGGGAGAGCCCTTCTTAAACTACGAAAACTTTATGAAAGCCGTACGGCTGCTGGTGGAGGGCGTTGGTTTTCCCGAGTCGCGGATGACGGTTTCTACCTCGGGAATCGTTCCCCGCATTGTTGACTTCGGCGCGGAACCCATTCGCCCCAAGCTGGCCATTTCGCTCAATGCGTCCAATGATGAGATCCGCAATCAGATCATGCCCCTGAACCGCAAGTGGAACCTGGGAATGTTGATGCAGGCGGCGCATGACTTCCCCTTGCGCAACCGCGAACGCATTACCTTTGAGTATGTTCTGCTCAACGGCGTCAATGACGCGCCGGAGCACGCGCGCGAAGTGGTTGAGCTGCTGCGGCGCATCCGCTGCAAGGTGAACCTGATCGCACTGAATCCGGGGCCGGGGATCGTCTTTGCCACGCCGGAAGAAAAGCGCGTGCACGCTTTCCAGCAGATTCTGACCCAGTCTGGCATCCCGGCGTTTATTCGGCGTCCGCGCGGACGAGACATTTACGCGGCATGCGGCCAGTTGAAAAGAACTGTGGCTTGAGGCGGCGGCCGGCCATCCAACCTCTTGCCGGGCGAACATCATATTCCCGGAAATCTTTCCGGGGAGAATTAACTACATTCGACTGCGTTGCATTCCCATCCCTAAGCTCATCCAAGTGATAGGGCATGTCCAGGCACCACAGGCTTAGGTCCAGGCCTATCGCAAGGAGGAAGCATGAAGCTGCTACGTTTTCTTCCCATCGCCATACTGTTAATCGCTGGGATCAGTTTTTCCATTGCACAGGACAAAAACAAGAAGACCGTCGATAAAGGAGAGGTTTACGTGACGGTGTTGCCTGAGCAGGCATACATCTGGGTTGATGGAAAGCCCATGAGTCACCGCAACAGCCTCCTCCACCTGCCCGTGGGCGAGCATACTATCATGGTTGGAAACTACGGCTACGAGCTGGAGAGCGCCAATATCACGGTTGCAAAAGGGCAATATCAGGAAGTACACGCAAAGCTGAAACCCAAAGGCGCCCCGGTGTCAGGTCCCTGGGGACGGATTCAGATCGAGGGTGTCACAGGAAGCGCTCTGGTATTTCTGAACGGCACAACGCCGGAGTTTTTCGTGGGGCACGCGGATGAATTCAACAATAATTTCGTGAACAAACAGCAACTTTTTGTGCCTGTGGGATCGCACCAGTTGAACATCGTGCGCAACAACAGCGACAAAACCATCTGGTCCGGGCCAATTGAGGTAAAGGCCAACAAGCGGCTGATCCTCTATGCCAACCAGGGGAAGCAAGGGAAGATCGTTTATAAGGACTGGGGCGAGGGAGGCAAGATGAAGTCGGCGAAGCGGTTTGAGGCGGGCACCGCCACCGCCACCGTTGCTGTGGCCCCGGTAACCGGCAAGTTCGGGGCTGACCACCAGCAAGTCGGATGCGCCCAGCCAGTGCAGCTCAACTGGAGCTCAGATGGTGTCGGAAAGACCACCGTCGTAGCCAATGGCCAAACGCTTTCCGACGCTGCAAGCGGAGAGCTCACCGTACAGCCGAAAGAAACCACCAAGTATGAGTTCCGCGCCGCCGGACCCGGCGGAATCGTAACTTCTGAAACCACCGTCCAAGTCGACAAAACGGTGCAGACTTCGCTCTCTACTTCAGTACCGGAGGTCCGCTATGTGAAGGTGGGCGACAAGCTCCAGGAGGAAGGCACCGCCGACCTGATCTGGAAGGCAAGCAATGCGGATTCGATCCAGATCGATCCAATCGGAACCGTCAGTGAAAGCGGCAGCCAGACGGTAAAGGCGTCGCCCAAGCAGCAGACCGAAGGACCCATTGACGAGACCCAGGAATACAAGATCACTGCGACCAATGTGTGCGGCGGAACAAGCACCAGCGTCGCGAGCCTTCGTGTGACGGGTTCCATCGAGCCTGAGCAGGTGGCAGCCGTGGAGCCGCCGCCGGAACTGCCTCAGACTTCTTCTCCGCTGCCGTTGCTGGCATTGCTGGGCGCGGGCCTGCTGGGAGGAGGCGGCCTGTTGAGAATGATTCGCAGGACCCGTTGAGGACCTGACGCAGTGCTGGTGTGACTGGACAGCTTACCGGCGCATGCAGATCGATGACGACCAGGGTGAAGCTCAGCATGAATTGCTGAGCTTCACCCTTTGTCTTGTACCGGCATCTCAAAGTCGAGGAGGAACCAAATGCCAGGAACGCAATTGTCTGGACTCAAAATCGCCGCAATCGCCACCGATGGAGTGGAGCAGGTGGAACTGCTGGAACCCAAGCAAGCGCTGGAAAACGCCGGGGCGGAAGTGAAGGTGATCGCGCCAAAGCCAGGCAGCATCCAGGGACTCAAACACTACGACAAAGCCGGCCAGATTCCCGTTGATGTGGCGCTTGACAGGGCGAATCCAGCCGATTTTGACGCCGTCCTGCTTCCTGGCGGCGTGATTAACGCCGATGCTTTGCGCATGGAGAAGAAGGCCCAGGACTTTGTTCGCCAGGTCGACCGCGCGGGCAAGCCCATTGCCGTGATTTGCCATGGACCATGGCTGCTGGTTTCCGCCGGACTCACGCTGGGACGCGTGCTTACGAGCTGGCCCACACTCCAGGATGACATCCGCAACAGCGGCGGGAAATGGGAAGACCGAGAAGTGCTGCGCGATGGCAACTGGGTGAGCAGCCGTAAGCCGGCCGACCTGCCGGCGTTTAATCGCGAGATGATCAGGTTGTTTACCGAGGCAAAAGAGCGGGTAAAGAAGGCAGCATAAAGATCGGTTGACTTATGCCCTGCGGACGTAAAGCCGATGATTGCGCAAAAATCTTAAGGCCCACCGAAGTGGGCCTTAAGATTTTTGTTCTTGCAGAGCTATCTTGACTGGGACGCGGCAGCGCGCTGGGCCAGGACTTTTCTCGCGTTTTCCGCCAGTTCCTTGGCTTTAGGCAGTTGGTTCAGCGCGGCCAGAACCTGCGGGTCATTTTGCGCCCGCACTTTCAGGCCCTCTTCCTGGCCGAACTCAGCGATGAAGATTTCCGCCTTGATATTGGACTTGATCCACTCGATACCTTCATGGATGTCCGCTTCGGTGTAGGGGACCTTCTGCGAATCCAGGAATTTGCGGAAGTCCAGCATCACGGCGTCAGTGACTTCAAAGCTCTTGTCCACGTGGCGCCCGGTGAGATAATGCCGGGCAAAATTGAAGAAAGCGTACTTGATGAGCAGCGAGTCCTCAAACTTGCTGGCCTTGAAGGGAGCGACTTTCACGTCCGGTGTGATGCCGCCGCCGCCGAACATGGTGCGCCCACTGTCCGTCAGTTTGACTTCCTTGGGGGAAGTAGTGGATGCGGTATTCGCGTTGGAGTTCGGGTTGTCTTCTTCAGCGCGCGCGTAATAGTAGTCGTACAGAGAGACGCCGTTGTAATCGCGCTGGATCAGACGTCCGCTGGGCGTGTAGTACTTGGCCGTGGTCAGCGCGAGGCCGGTATTCTCGGAGAGGGGATAGACGGTCTGCACCAGACCCTTGCCGAAGGTGACTTCGCCCACGATCAGGCCGCGATCGTGGTCCTGAATGGCGCCGGAGACAATCTCAGCCGCGGATGCGGTCCCGCGATTCACCAGCACGACCAGGGGATAGTCCTTGCCGCTATTGCCGTGCGAGGCGCGATAGACCTTCTCCGGTGAGCTGCGGCCGCGGTGAGAGACGATGGTCTGGCCCTTCTTCAGGAACTTATCGGCCACGCCAACACCTTCATTCAACAAGCCGCCGGGATTGCCACGCAGATCCAGGACCAGGCCTTTGAGATCGCCAAACTGCTGCAGCGCGTCTTCCACTTCCTGTTCCGTGGTCTCATTGAAAGCGGTGATGTGCATGTAGCCGATGCCGGGCTTGATCAGGAACTTCAGGTCCACGCTGTTGCGCGGGATCTCGTCGCGAACCACGTTGAAGTCCAGCGGCTTGTCCGCGCCTTCGCGCAGGATGGTGATGCGGACGTTGGTCCCCTTGGGTCCTTTCAGGAGGTCGGCCACATCACTCACGCTCATGTTGTCCGTGGGCTTGGCGTCGACGGAAAGTATCACGTCGCCCGGGCGCAGGCCGGCGCGGTAGGCCGGGGTTCCGACGAACGGGGCGACCACGATGATCTTGTTATTGCGCGGAGCGATCTGCATGCCCACGCCGTAGTACTTGCCGCTCTGCTCCTCGCGCAGCAGGGAATACGACTTGGGATCGAAGAAATTGGAGTGCGGATCCAGGACGTGCAACATTCCCGGAATGGCG
>Ga0316628_100004509_pt1 | contig 10956 bp, 4 predicted proteins | sample OWC_Aug_M2_C1_D5_FD_207648 | JGI IMG/M metagenome (GOLD analysis project Ga0316628, IMG submission 207648) | Wetland soil microbial communities from Old Woman Creek delta, Ohio, United States - OWC_Aug_M2_C1_D5_C | ecosystem: Environmental > Terrestrial > Soil > Wetlands | place: USA: Ohio... | reverse complement strand
CGAGTGATGTTTTCCAGGACGACGATGGCGTCGTCCACGACAAACCCTGTCGCAATCGTCAGCGCCATCAGAGAAAGGTTGTCCAGGCTGTAGCCAAAGAGATACATTACCCCAAACGTGCCGATGAGCGAGACCGCTACGGCTACGGCGGGGATGGCAGTAGAACGGACACTTCTCAGAAAACTGAAGACTACCAGAATCACAAGGCAGGCCGAGATGACGAGGGTCAGTTCGACGTCGCGGAGAGAGCCCCGGATCGGGGGCGTTCGATCCAGAACGATCGAAAGGTTGACGCCTCCCGGCATGGCTGCCTCCAACTGCGGGAGGAGGTTGCGGACGCGGTCGACGGTGCCAATGATATTTGCATCGGGCTGACGGAAGATGACCACCATAACGGCCGGCCTTCCGTTTACCAGCCCGGCGGTACGAAGATCCTCCACCGAATCGTGCACATTGGCAATATCGGGCAGGCGGACCGCAGCCCCAGCCCTAAAGGTCACGATGAGGGGACGGTACTGTTCGGCGGAATGGAGCTGGTCATTGGTCTGGACCTCCCAGGTTCGCTTGTCGTTCGCCAGCTGCCCTTTCGGCCGGTTTATATTGGTGTTGGCGAGAACACCTCGAACATCCTCAAGGCTGATCGCATATTTGCTCAATGCCATGGGGTTCACGTCCACGCGGACTGCCGGAAGCGAGCTTCCACCCACGAACACCTGACCGACGCCTTCGACCTGGGACAATTTTTGTTGAAGGATTGTCGAAGCGGCATCGTACATCTGCGCCGTGCTGACCGAGTCAGAAGTGAGAGCGATGATGAGGACCGGCGCCTCCGCCGGGTTCACCTTGCGATAGATCGGGTTGTTCGGGAGATCTGCTGGCAGATAGCCCCTTGCTGCATTGATCGCTGCCTGGACATCCCGTGCAGCGCCGTCGATGTTGCGGTTGAGGTCAAACTGCAAAACGATGCTCGTCGACCCACGAGAACTGGTTGACGTCATCTCCGTAACGCCCGCGATCAGCCCAAATTGGCGTTCGAGGGGCGCCGCCACCGATGTGGCCATCGTCTCAGGATCCGCTCCCGGGAGACTCGCCGATACGGCAATCGTCGGGAACTCTACGTGAGGCAGGGGCGACACAGGCAGCAAGCGAAAGGCAATCGCTCCTGCGAGTGCTGCTCCAATCGTGAGGAGTGTTGTCGCAACCGGCCTCTTGATGAAGGTTGCCGAAAGATTCATAAGGAACTCTCACGGTGCGCAGTCTCGTTCGTATTCTCCGTCCTGCTGCCACGCACACGTCGCGCCAGCCGGTCGAAGGCAAGATAGATGACTGGCGTCGTATACAGGGTGAGCATCTGGCTGATAATCAGTCCACCCACGATGGCAATGCCCAGGGGCCGGCGAAGCTCAGAACCCACACCCCCGCCTAGCGCCAATGGAAGTGCCCCGAGCAGTGCGGCCATGGTCGTCATCATGATCGGCCGGAATCGCAAGAGACTGGCCTGGTAGATCGCGTCGAAGGGACTTTTGCCCTCCTTGCGTTCCGCCTCCAGTGCAAAATCGACCATCATGATCCCATTCTTCTTTACGATGCCGATCAAAAGAATGATGCCGATCACAGCGATGACCGAGAGCTCTGTGTGAAAGATCAAGAGGGCAAGGACCGCTCCCACGCCCGCCGAGGGAAGTGTGGACAGAATTGTGATCGGATGGATATAACTTTCGTAAAGGACACCCAGCACGATGTAAACTGTCACAAGGGCTGCAAGGATCAAGAGCGGTTCGTTGGTCAGCGAGGCCTGAAAGGCCTGGGCCGTGCCCTGGAAGCTGGCCTGGATACTTGCCGGCAGCTCCATCTGACGCGTCGCCAACTCGACCGCCTTCACAGCCTCTCCGAGTGACACCCCGGGGGCCAGGTTGAAGGAGAGGGTCACTGCAGGAAACTGGCCTTGACGGCTGATGAGGAGCGGACCCGTCGTCTCTTCAGTCCTGACAATCGTGTGTAGGGGCACCTGCCCCCCGCTTGAGCTGCGAAGATAGATCGTCTTTAATGAATCAGGACTCCGCTGAAAATCGGGCTTGACAGCCAGAACAACACGGTACTGGTTCAACTGTGTGAACATCGTAGATACCTGACGCTGGCCGAAGGCGTCGTAGAGAGAGTCATCGATGAGCTGTGGCGTGATACCCAGCCTGGAGGCAGTTGTGCGGTCGATGGTCACCAAGACTCGCAACCCTCTGTCCTGCTGGTCGCTGCTCACATCGCTAAGCTCCGGCCTGGTGCGCAGTCTCTCAACCAGCCTGGGGGCAAAAGCATTCAGTTCTTCGATGTCAGGATCTTCGAGCGAATAATGGTACTGGGTCCGGCTGACGCGAGTGTCCACGGCGAGGTCCTGCACCGGCTGCATGTACAAGGCAATCCCCTCGACCTTTTCCAACTCCTTCTGAAGTCGTCGGATGATCTCACTCGCGCCGATCTTCCGTGCCTTCAAGGGCTTCAGGTTGATGAGGATGCGGCCGCTGTTGAGGGTGGCGTTGGTTCCATCCACTCCGATGAAAGAAGAAAGACTCTCGACGGCCGGGTCCTTCAGGATTACCGTTGCGAGCTCCTGCTGTTCCTTTGCCATACCCACAAACGAGATCGATTGAGGCGCCTCAGAAATACCCAGGATGGCCCCCGTATCCTGAACGGGGAAAAAACCCTTTGGCACGATGATGTACAACAGTACCGTGAGCACAAGGGTCGCCACGGCCACCAGAAGCACCGGCCTCTGACGCCCCAGTACCCATTGCAGCGACTTGCCATAGGATTGGATGACCTTATCGAAGACCCGCTGAGAAGCATGAAACAACTTCCCTTGTTTCTCTTCGGGCGTATGCTTAAGGATCCTCGCACACATCATCGGCGTCAGGGTGAGCGATACAACGGCCGAGATGAGGATGGTTACACCGAGGGTCACAGCGAATTCCCGGAAGAGCCGTCCCACGACCTCACCCATGAAGAGGAGCGGAATGAGGACGGCGATGAGCGAGATGGTCAAGGACAGGATGGTGAATCCGATCTGCTCCGAACCCTTGAGGGCCGCCTCGAGCGGGGAGTCCCCTTGCTCGACATATCTGGCAATATTCTCGATCATGACGATGGCGTCATCCACCACAAAGCCTGTCGAAATCGTGAGGGCCATCAATGACAGGTTGTTAAGGCTGAACCCTAACAAATACATCACGCCAAAGGTGCCGATAAGGGATAAAGGGACGGCCACGCTGGGAATGACCGTCGCAGCCGTGCTGCGAAGAAACAAAAACATTACCAGCACAACCAGGGCAACGGCAAGCATCAGCTCGAACTGCACGTCCCTGACCGAGGCACGGATGGTCGTGGTGCGATCGGTCAGCACAGAAACCTTGATGGAAGGCGGCAAGGAACTTTGCAGCTGGGGTAGAAGCCCCTTGATCCGGTCAACGACCGCGATCACGTTCGCGCCCGGTTGCCGCTGGATATTCAGAATCACTGCAGGGGTTTCGTTCACCCAGGCCGCCTGATTCACGTTCTCAACATCATCGATCGCCTCGGCGACATCGGACAGTCGCACGGGCGCCCCGTTACGGAAGGCAACGATCAGTGATTGATACTCGCCGCTCGAGAAGAGTTGATCGTTCGCACCGATATTATAGGCCTGTCGCGGACCGTCAAAGCTCCCCTTGGCTTGATTGACGTTGGACGCCGAGATCGCAGAGCGCAGGTCTTCAAGAGTTAGGCCATACGAGGCCAATGTGGTTGGGTTGGCATGAACCCGCACAGCGGGCCTCTGCCCGCCGCTGATGCTCACGAGTCCCACACCCGACAACTGGGAGATCTTTTGCGCAAACCTCGTATCCGCCATATCTTCCACCTGGAAAAGGGGTAATGTATCCGAAGTGAGTGCCAGGGTCAGGATCGGCGCGTCCGCGGGGTTGACCTTGCTGTAGACAGGAGGGATCGGAAGATCTCGCGGAAGAAATGTGAAGCCCGCATTGATGGCAGCCTGGACCTCCTGTTCGGCCACGTCGAGGCTGAGGTCGAGAGTGAATTGTAGGGTGATGATGGAGCTGCCGCTCGAACTTGTCGACGTCATCTGCGTCAGGCCGGGCATCTGACCGAATTGGCGCTCCAACGGGGCTGTCACAGAAGAAGCCATGACCTCGGGACTCGCACCCGGGAAGAAAGTGCGGACCTGGATGGTTGGGTAATCCACCGTTGGCAAGGCGGATACGGCCAACTCGCGGTAGGCCACAAGGCCGGCAAGAATGATGGCAACCATCAGCAATGTGGTCGCCACCGGCCGAAGGACAAAGGTTCGGGAGATATTCATCAATAGGCTCTTTCCATGGTGCTGGGGCCTTGAGCTCTCAACTCCACCCGGGTACCCTCTCGCAGCCTGTCTGCACCATCCACAACGACCAGTTCCCCGGGTGAGAGGCCTGTCTTGACGGAGACTTCCCCTCCTTGGATTTCTCCGACAGTGATCGCTCGCACCGTTGCTGCCCGGTCAGCCTTGACCACATAGACAAATGTGCCCTGGGAGCCTCGTTGAATGGCAGGCGCCGGTATGACAGTAACCCCGCGGACAACATCGACGAGGAGGCGGGCATTGACAAACTGGTTGGGGAAGAGTTCATTCTTCTCGTTTGGGAAGACTGCCTTGAGGCGCACTGTCCCAGTGTTCGGATCGATCTGATTGTCAACGGTCAGAAGGAACCCGGTGGCAAGTCTCTGCTTCATGTCGCGATCATACACCTCAACGGGCATTTGCACATCTGCCTTGAGTTTTGCCAGCACCCGGGGTAGACTGTCCTCCGGAATGGGAAAGATAACCGTAATCGGCTGCAGCTGCGTGATCACAACCAGACCATTGGTATCGGTAACATGAACAATGTTTCCCGGGTCCACGAGGCGCAGCCCAACCCTTCCGCTGATCGGCGAGAGGATCTGGCAGTAAACGAGTTGCAGCTTTGCACTGTCGATCTGCCCCTGATCAGCTTTGACTGTGCCCTCAAGTTGGCGGACGAGGGCCTCTTGGGTGTCCAGCACCTGCTTTGAGACCGAATCCTGCTCCCACAGCATGCGGTATCGTTCCAGGTCCAATTGAGCGTTCTTGAGCTGGGCCACATCGCGGGCCACCTGGCCTTCCGCTTGGGTCAATTGCGCCTCGAAGGGTCGAGGATCGATTCTGGCCAGCAGCCCACCACCGTTAATAATCTGACCTTCTCGGAATAATACCTCTATCAGCTGTCCGTCGACGCGAGTCCTTACGGTGACGGTGTTGACTGGGGTGACGGAGCCGAGGCCGGTAAGATATACGTTAAAGTCAGCCTTCTTTGTCTCTACTGCCACAACCGGAACAGCGGGGACAGCGGGTTTCTGTGCTTGTTTGGCCGCACGCGATTTCTCTTTGTTGAAGAGAAGGTATACCCCCACGGCTATAAGACACACTACCAGCAAGACAATTAGCCAGCGCCTGCGGGTACCAGCTTTATGAGTCCGATTCGACACGTCACTCTTAGCCTCTGACATAGACATCCTCTTGGCCGTTTCCTAGGTTCACCTTCCTATTCGTGAAGCAGTCTTCGAACTGCCTTTCGAGCTGCTCATCCCTGAACTTACACCTCGTCGTCTCTATCTTTCGAAGGCGACGGATCCGCCCCGGACTTTGAGTGAGGTTGATCTTTCCGAAGACGTTCGCTCAGTCCCTGCATGACTACGTAAAAGACGGGCACAAACGGGATGGCCAAAAGCGTTGAGGCGACCATACCTCCAAACACGACCGTACCAATTGCCCGTTGGCCAGCAGCGCCAGCTCCGGTGGCAAACAGCAGCGGAGTGACCCCGAGAATGAATGCGAAGGAGGTCATCACGATAGGCCGAAACCGCCGGCTCGTTGCTTCGACCGCAGCCTCTGTTATGGACATGCCTTCCCGCCTCAAATCGCGCGCAAACTCCACAATGAGGATGGCGTTCTTGCTCGCCAATGCGATCATCAAGACCAGCCCAATCTGAGTATACAGGTTGTTGTCATAACTGCGAAGGAGAAGGGCAACGAGTACCCCGACGAGCGCCATGGGCACGGCTAAAATGACAGCTGCCGGAGATGTCCAGCTCTCATACAATGCTGCCAAAACCATAAACACCAAGGTAATGGACAGGGCATAGATGAAGTACGCCTGATAGCCAACCTGCTTTTCCTGATAGCTCGTAGCCGTCCAATCGTAATCCACCCCCTTGGGCAAAACGCGAGCCGCCAGTTGTTCCATCGCAGTGAGCGCCTGACCGGAACTGGATCCCGGGGCAGCCGAACCAAAGATGGCGGCCGCAGGATAGAGGTTGTAACGGGTGATCAGCTCGGAGCCTTGAGAGCGCTTGACCTCAAGAAGGCTACCGAGGGGGACCATTTCCCCCTGGTTATTGCGGGCGTAGAGATTCTTGATGTCCTCCGGCCTGACGCGGTAGGAGGCGTCTGCCTGGACGTAGACTTGATAGATTTGATTGAACTTGTTGAACAGGTTGACGAAGGAGGATCCGAGGTAGCCCCGGAGCGTTTCAAACACGTTGGTCAGCGGGACCTGAAAGGACTGAGCCTTTGTCCTGTCTATGTCCAGAAAGAGTTGGGGGTTGCGGGCGTCAAAAGTAGTGGCGAGTCCGCCAAGGTTATGCTGCGAATTACCCGCCTCGATCAGTTGACTCGCCACATTCTGGAGGGCCTCCAGATCGTTTCCTTTCCGGTCTTCCACCATCATCTGAAAACCGCCTGCCTGGCCCAAGCCTCTGATGGCCGGCGGGATCACGACAAACGCGACGGCCTCCTGGATCGTCGAGAGGTCGCGGTTGAGGCCGGAAACGATCTTGTCCTGGCTCAGGGCAGAACCGCGCTTACTCCAGTCCTCATAGACGATAAATATGGTGGTAACCGTGGACACATTTGCCGCGTCGAGAACAGAAAAGCCACCGATGGTTACCCAGCTGGCGATACCCCGGGTTTTCTTGAGAACGGCGTCGATCTTTTCGGACACCTCCCGTGCTCGCGGCTGGGCCGCTCCGTCGGGCAGACGCGCAAACAGGATGGCGTATCCTTGATCTTCCGTTGGCAGGAAACCCGTAGGTCGTCGGACGAACTGCCAGCCGGCAAGGGCAATGATGGCAAGGAACACAACCAGCATGAGTCCCGTATGCTTTACCATGTGGCCAACGAGACTCATGTATGGGTCTTTCATGGAGTCATAGACTTTGTTGAAGCCGCGGTAAAACCAATTGGGTCGCTTTTTCGGCCTTGGCCGGAGCCACAGGGCACACTGGGCCGGTTTCAGGGTCATGGCATTGATAGCGCTGATAACGGCAATGGCGGCGATGACCAGGGCAAATTGCCGGAAGATCTGTCCGGTAATCCCCGGCAAAAAAGCAGCCGGCAAAAAGACGGAGACAAGGGCCATGGTAATGCCCATAATCGGGCCTGTCAGCTCACTCATGGCCTTGATGGCTGCGTCCTTTGGGGATAGGCCCTTCTCGATGTAGTAGGAGCTGTTTTCCACAATGACGATGGCGTCGTCGACGACGATGCCGATGGCCAGAACCAGGGCGAATAAGGTCATGATGTTGATGGTGAAGCCGAGGGCGATCATCGCTGCGAAGGCGCCGATGATTGTTACCGGTACGGTGGTGGCAGGAACGAGCATGGCCCGGAAGCTCTGCAGAAATACCATGATCACGATAAGAACGAGGATGGCGGCTTCAAATAGCGTTTCATAGACCTTGGAGACTGCTTCACGGACGAAGCGTGTGGTATCGAAGTGGATCGCATACTTCAGACCCTCGGGGAAATCTTTGCTCATGTCCGCCACAGCCTCGTAAACATGGTTTGCGACGGTAATGGCGTTTGCTTCCGGAAGGGCGAACACGACGACCTGGGCCGATTTGAGTCCGCGGGTATTTGCATAGTTTGAGTAAGACTGTTGCCCCAGATCCACCCCGGCAATATCGCGCAAACGGACAATCTGAGCGCTCGGCCCGCTGTCGCTTTTCACAATGATCTTCTCAAACTGATCAGCGTCAGAAAGTCTACCCAGGCTGTTGACGGTGAATTGAAAGACCTGGCCGCTCGGCACGGGCGGAGTACCCAACTGCCCGGCCACCACCTGGACATTCTGATCTCCGATCGCGTTCAAAACATCCGTGGTGGTCAGGCCGAACTGTTTGAGCCGATTCGGATCCAGCCAAACACGCATGCTATATTGACCTGCACCGAAAACTCTTACCTGGCCAATACCTGGCTCCCGTGCGAGGGGGTACTGCATGTTGATGATCCCGTAATTTGAGAGAAAGGCTTCATCGAAGCGGTCGTCCTCCGAATACAAACTGACGACGAGCAGAATGTTTGTGGAAACCTTCCTCACGTTAACTCCTTGGACCTGGACGCCGCCGGGGAGCTGGGCCAGCGAGCTGTTGACCTGGTTTTGGACAAGAATGAGCGATTTATCGAGGTCAGTGCCGACATCAAAGGTAATCGTGAGTGTATAGGACCCGTCGCTGCTGCTTGTGGAAGACATGTAGATGGAACGTTCCACCCCATTGACAGCCTGCTCGATGGGCACTCCAATCGTCTCCGCAACGACTGCCGCGCTGGCGCCCGGATATCTGGTAGTCACCTGAATCGTGGGGGGAATGATCGGCGGATACTGCTCTTCAGGGAGCCGGTAGTAACTGATAAAGCCGATAATGAGGGTGATAACGGCGAGAACATTTGCAAGGATAGGCCGCTCAATAAAGAACCGCGACATTATGGACCTCCCTTCCCTGGCCGGGGGTTTTGAGGAGGGATTGCGGCAGAGGCTCCCGAATCCTGCTTCTCTGGAGTCACCCGCCTTCCAGGCATGGCCTTTTGAACCCCCTTGATAACGACCCAATCCGTTCCCTTCAAACCTTCTTCGACAACACGCAGATAGTTGACCAGGGTGCCGGTTCTGACACCTGCCCGTTGGACCACATTACTCTCATTCACTACCAGCACGTACGATCCCCGCTGGTCATATCCGATAGCCTCCTCAGGGACGAGCAGAGCGGGTCCCCTCTTGACAGGCACACGCACACGGGCATAGAGTCCCGGTAAAATCTTTCCGTCCGGGTTTGAGAAGATTCCTCGCAGCAGCAAGGTTCCTGTTGTCGGGGTAAGGCTGATAGACGCAAAATCCAGGTGGCCCTCATGAGGATAATCTTTTTCGTTTGAGAGGCCCACGTACACTGGCCATGGCTTGGCACGACCCTGCCCCGGTACCCAGCGGGCTTCTCCCATCAATCGCGCCAGATCCCCGTCGCTGATGTTAAAATAGACGTAAATGGGATCAATCTGGTTCACCTGGGCCAACACCGTATTTCCACTCGAACCCACCAGGTTCCCCGGGTCTTGCAGCCTTCGATCAATCCTGCCATCGAAAGGAGCTGTAACCTCCGTATAACTCAGATTGAGCCTGCTAAGGTCTCGGGCCGCTTCTGCCGCCTGCAGATTAGCCTGCGCTGAATCCCGCTGGTAGCGCCAGTTGTCTACGTTTTCCTGGGAGGTAGCCTTCTGTTCCAAAAGGTTGGTGTACCGGATCAATTGTTTTTCGGCATAGTCCAACTGGGCTTTTTGCAGTAATATCTGCGATTCATTTTGCCGAAGTGTGTCCTGATAAGTGTTTTGTTGAATGAGAAAGAGGAGTTCCCCTTTTTTGACGATTTGGCCGTCTTGGAAGAAGACCTTTTCCAGGTAACCCGAGACCCGGGCAACCAGTTGCACCGTCTTAATGGCTTGTGTATTGCCTGTTATCTCCAGGTAGTCCGTCACTGTCCGCTGGACGGGCTGAGCCACCGTGACCCTGGGCGGAGGAGGCGGAGACGGCGGCTTTTCTCTGCACGACGCCACATAAACAGCGAGCATCGGACATATTAAGCAAGCCAAAACTTGTCGAATTGGGCGGGGCGTCTTTCTTTTTGTGCAAACCATTATGGTGTCTCCATATCTTCTGCCGTGTTAAAGACTTCCATCCAGACTCCCGGACGGCTACCAATCGGGAAGCCGGAGAGTGGACCCGCGTTCTTCGGAGGCAGTGGGAAGGTACGAGGCCGGGGCAAGTAGTTTACCCCAGTGGGTGCGTTTTCTCATCTCCTCTTTGATCTCAAGAGGTACTACGTCCTCTCCCTCTCGAACCTCCCAGCCACCGCCCAGGGCCCGGTAAACTCCCACCAGACTGCTCGATATATTGCCCAGCGTGCTCGCCAAATTGTCCTGTTCGTTTAAAAGAGCTTGCTGAGCGATGAGGACAGTTGTGAAATCTTTAGTGCCTCCTCGATACTGGAGGACTGCGAGGTCGAGGGATTTCTGGGCTGCTTCCACGCTTTGAGCCAGAAATCCGGCCCGGTCTTGAGCTTTCAGAAAGGCTGCCAAGTTGTCTTCCACTTCCTGCTGGGCTTTGAGGACAACTTTTTGATAGGCGATCAACAACTGCTCGAACCGGGCATCCTGGACCCGGATATTGTTTGTGATCCGGCCGTAGTTTAGAATATTCCACTGGACCGAAGGCCCTGCCTGGGCGGTGCGACTCCTCCACTGAAACATGTCGCTGAGCTTGAAACTTCCCACATCGCTCGAGAGGAATCCGAAATTCCCCGTCAGGGAGAAAGCGGGATAGAGCTCTGCCTTGGCCACCCCGATTTGGGCGCACTGAGTTGCTGCCTGTTGCTCGGCACTTCGAATGTCCGGCCGCCGTCGAAGTAGGTCGGCCGGGATACCCGTTACAATTTGGGCTGGGGAGACGGGAATCCCCGAGAAACCTTTCAGGAGATCGGCCAAGTCGGTTGGCACCAATCCCAGTAACACGCTGAGGGCGTTTTGGGCCTGTCGCAGCTGGGTTTCAAGGACAGGGATGGAAGCCAGGGTATCGTTGAGTATCGTTT
>Ga0316628_100004508_pt1 | contig 10958 bp, 10 predicted proteins | sample OWC_Aug_M2_C1_D5_FD_207648 | JGI IMG/M metagenome (GOLD analysis project Ga0316628, IMG submission 207648) | Wetland soil microbial communities from Old Woman Creek delta, Ohio, United States - OWC_Aug_M2_C1_D5_C | ecosystem: Environmental > Terrestrial > Soil > Wetlands | place: USA: Ohio... | reverse complement strand
TGCGATGATTCGCGGTGTGTAGCCGTTGGAACCGCTGGTCGGCGGACCTGCGTATTCGAGAAAATTGCGCACGGAGCTGGCGAGGTAGCGTGCCTGCTTGTCGTAGGCGAGCGCGACGCCCATGAAGTACGCGTCCCAGTCGAACAACTGATAGTAAGGACCCGAGGGAACGACGTAGTCGTACTTCAGCAATCCGCTCGGTGGCCGCAGGATCTCCCGTTTCGCGCCCATCTCGTCGATCAGTTCGCGAAACCGCACGCTCGGGTCGGCAGTCGACTGGCCCTGGCTCGCGGGCTCGGGGCGGGCACCACCCTTCGCTACGGCGATCGCCGAAGCACCAGGCGTCAGCGGGTTTGAGGCGCCGTGGGCACCGGGCCTCGGCCGGGAGCCAACCACCGTGAAGGTGAGCATCAACCCGACAAACGCCGTGACTGCGTGCACGTGGCGCATCACAACCCCCGGTCAGCGACAGATTCTACCCTGCTGTGGCCGGGCAGCTGGCTGATAAGATCGCCGCCGTTTTTCATGCCGGCTCGACGTTTTCCGCGCGGGCCGCGTGGTGCCTGTGACAAAAACGCCTGTCTCATCCGTCATAGCGTCAACGGTGGATGCCCAACGCGAGGATCGAAGGGACCGGGAACTGCTGCGGCAGCTCGCGGGCGGAGATGCGGCGGCGATCGGCAGCCTCTACGATCGCCACGCGACGGCGCTGTTCCGCCACGGGTTGGCGCTGTCAGGGCACGCGAGCGACGCCGAAGACCTGGTTCAGGCGACGTTCGTGAAGCTCGCGGCGCGAGGACCGTTGTTGCTGGGCGTCCGCCGGCCGGCCAGCTACATGCACAGGATGCTGCACGCAGAGTGGATCGATCTCGCGCGGCACCGCGCGGTCGCCCGGGAAGAGTCGATCGAGGGCGAGCTTCCCGGCGTCCAGCCTGGCGATGCCGCAGAAGCCCTCGACGTTCGCCGCGCTCTGGCAGCACTTCCCGAACGCCAGCGGGAGGTTGTCGTGCTGCACGTCTTCAATGGACTCTCGTTCAGGGAGATCGGCCGGATTGCCGGCGTGTCGACGTTCACGACCGCCAGCCGGTACCGCCTGGCGATCGACCGGCTGCGGCTGCTGCTCGGTGAGCGATGATGCTAGGAACTCCAATCGAAAACCGTCTTCGCTCTGCAGGACTGACGGGGCCCCCGCCCGACCTGCGAGAACGGGTGATTGCCTGTTCTGTTCCTCGTCTGCGACCGGGCACAACCTGGGCCGAGCAGATCTGGTTCTCGGGACGCTGGCGCTTGGCGGCCCTTGCATTGTTGTTCACGGTGTTCGCGTTCGATGCGCTCGACCGGATTCCCTTGGGACCCGGGTCTTCGTTCGCGGATCGGCCGGGACCCGTCGCGATGGAAACCGCGCAAGCGGCGGGAGAAGCGGCGAGGCAGGCGGGGCTGCCGGGCGACGTGGCAGCCCTGCTCGAGCGCCAGGCGTTGCTGGCGGCCAGCCAGCCGGCGCAGAACGGCCGGGTGTCGATCGACGGTCAGGTGACGCTGCCGGACGGCGGGGAACTCGAGAATCGGTGACTGCGACACCGCAAAGGAGAAGGCAGGTGGACGAATCGAATTCAGCGCGCCGACCCCGCGTTCCGTTTGCCTGGCTGCTGGACTGGTGGCTGCGCAACTGGCGGCGGATCGCGCTCGTGCTCGTCGCCCTGCTCGGCGCGGTGCTGATCGTTCGCGCGGTCGCCAATCTCTGGCTGGGACAGCGCCTGCATCGCGAGACCGCGCGGCTGGAGAAGATCTACGGGCGGCTGGATCCGGCGACCCTTGCCCCGTCCGCCCGCGTTTTGCCGTCCGAAAACCGGGCGCGCATGATGCGGGCCGCCGCGAACCTGACGACCGTCAACGGGCAGGCCGTGCTTCAGTCGTTCCTGCGGGGGCACGAAGCGTCTCCGGACGATCAGAAGATCGTTGAAGACAACCGGCTGGCGGTGCAGGTCGCCGAACAGGCGCGACGGCGCCCGAAGTCGAACTGGGACATCGACTACGGAAACAACGACGCCAATATCCCGCGCCTGCTGGACATCCGCACGCTCGGCGAGGTGCTGGCCGTCACGTGCCGGGTGGACCTCGATGCCGGGCGTGCGAACGAAGCGGCCGAGGCCGCGCTCGCAGGGCTCGCTGAGGCGTCGTCGCTCGGTCACGAACCCGTCCTCGTCTTGCAGTTGATCCGCATCGCGGTCGCGGAAGCCCAACTCGATTGCATCCGGGATCTGCTCCAGCGCGGCGATCCGTCAGCGGCCGTTCTCGCAGAATTAGCCGATGCCCTTGCCGAGAACCGCTCGCCGGATCCTATGCACATCGCGTTCGTCGGCGAACTGAAGCACGTGGACAGGTTTTTCCTCATGACTGAAAGAGGGCAGGGAGGCGTGTACGCGGTGGGTTTGACGGGCAATATCGGGCATCGGCCCGCTGCCTGGCCGATCATCTGGCTGGCTCGCCCCTTGATCCGGGCCGGTCATCTCCGGTTCCTCGAGGAAATGGGGCGTCTCATCGAGGTGCAGACAACCGCGCCATTCGCCCGGCGGCCGTCCGGCGCCAAGGCGTGGCCGAGGGCGACGCGGGCGCGGTGGTGGGAAGTCGCGAGGCAGTTCGACGCGCTGTTCCTCCCGGGCCTCGAACGCGCCGACGAAGCAGGGTACGAGTATCAGAGCATCCTGAACGCCGCCGACGTCGCCGTGGCCCTGCGCCGTTTCCGCCTCGATCACGGGGCGTATCCGGACGCGCTGGCTGCTCTCGCGCCACGATACCTCGCGAAGGTGCCGGTCGATCCGTTCACCGGCAAACCACCCGAGTACAAGCGCGACGGCGCGGGCTTCGACCTGCGCGCCCGCGGTGCCGGCCGGTACACGAACCAACTGCTGGAGTGGAAGATCGCGCGGTGAATTGGGCGGGTCAGCCGGGCGACCCCGCCTCGGTATACTGAGGCATTCCAATCTGGAGGATGGGGCGATGGCGAACCCGATTGATCCCGCGCTCGTAACGACCGGCAACGACCTGCCCGGTTACCGGGTCGTGCGCACCTTCGGCATGATCCGCGGCGTCGTCGTGCGCTCTCGCAGCGTCTTTGGCACGATCGGCGCCTCGCTGCAGACACTCGTCGGCGGCAACATCAGTCTCTTCACGCAGCTGTGCGAAAAGACGCGGGAGGAGGCGTTCGAGCTGCTCCTGCAGCACGCGGCCGAGCGGGGCGCCAACGCCGTGCTCGCGATGCGGTACGACGCCAACGACGTGATGGACGGGGTCACTGAGGTGCTGGCGTACGGCACCGCGGTGCAAGTAGTCCGGGCGGAGTGACCAGCGACCGTTGGCTACCCGAGCCGCGAGCGCACGAACAGGAAATACAGCACGAGCAGCGCGGCCATCGCGTAGGTCAGCCACCTGACATCGCGGGCGCGGCCGCCGAGCAGTTTCACGATCGGGTAGCAGACGAATCCCAGCGCGAGGCCGTCCGCGATCGAGTAGAAGAGCGGGATGCCGACGATCGTCAGGAACGCCGGGATCCCTTCCGAGTGATCGTCCCAATCGATCTTCGCGACGTTCTGCATCATCATCGCGCCGACGATCACCAACGCGGGGGCGGTGATCGGCAGGTAGCGGCCGATGCTGATGACGAGCGGGCTGAAGAGCAGCGTCAGCAGGAACAGCAAGCCGGTCACGATGGCCGTGAGGCCCGTGCGGCCGCCGGCTGCGACGCCCGCCGCGCTTTCGATGAACGCGGTGACGGTTGACGTGCCGAGACAGGCGCCGGCGACCGTGCCCGTCGCGTCGACCATCAGCACCCGGTTCGCGCGCGGCAGCGTGTTGTTTTTCGTGAACCCTGCCTGCTCCGCCACGCCGATCAGCGTTCCGACGGTGTCGAAGACGTCCATCACCAGGAGCACCGCGATGAAGGGCAGCAGCGAGAGGCTGAGCGCACGCGCGATGTCCATCTTGAAGAGCGCGGCCTGCCCGACGTGCGGCAACCCGATCAGCCCCTCGTAGTGGATCTTGCCGAAGGCGAACGCGGTAACGGCCGCCACCAGCATTCCCCACAGAATCGCGCCGCGCACGCGCCGCGCCTGCAGCCCTGCGGCGGTCAGCAGGCCGGCGAAGAACACCGCCATGTCCGGGGAGAGCAACTGCCGATTGAGCGTGATGAACGTGCTCGGGCTGGCGGCCAGGACGCCGGCGTTGCGCAGGCCGATGAACGTGATGAAGACGCCGATGCCGACGGCGATCCCGTTGCGCATGCTCGGGCTGATCGCGTTGAGGATCGCCTCCCGAATGCCGAACGCGGAGATCAGCCAGAAGATGACGCCGGCGACGAACACGACGCCCAACGCTGTCTGCCACGCGTTCGGGATGCCGAGCGCCGCCACGCTCATGATCACGGAGACGAAGAAGAAGTTCTCGCCCATGCCGGGCGCCAGCGCGATCGGGTAGTTGGCCCACACACCCATCAGGATGCTCGCGAAGGCGGATCCGACGCACGTGGCCAGCAGAATGGCCCCGGGGTCCAGGCCCGTGGGATGCCCGGCGAAGTCAGTTGACAGCACTGCCGGCTGCACGAACACGATGTAGGCCATCGTCAGGAACGTCGTGACACCCGCCAGCACCTCAATGCGGACGGTCGTCGCCGCTCCCGTCAGGTCGAAGAGCCGTTCCAGGGCGCCACCCCGCTGCTTGTCAATTACCCCGGCCATCGATTTTTCCCCGGAATCTCAGCTTCGACGATCCGTGCGACCCGCTGCGGGCCGCGACCACGACGACCCCCGACACCTACTCAACCCACAACGGCACGTACTCCATGCGCGTCGCGTCCACCAGCCCGCGATCGGTGAGCTTGAGCGCCGGGATGACCTCGAGCGCGAGGAAGCTCATCGTCATGAACGGATCGTGAAGGCGTGAACCGAGCGACGCGGCCGCGCGCAGGACGTCGTCGACCTGCGTGCGAACCGTCTCGACGGGTGCCGTGCTCATCAGGCCGGCCAGCGGAAGCGGGGCCTCGGCTATCACCCGCTCGCCCTCGGCCGCCACCATTCCGCCGTTCAGTCGCGCTACGCGCCTGGCCGCCGTCAGCATCGACTCGTCGTCGGCGCCGGCTACCACCAGGTTGTGGTGGTCGTGGGCCACGGAGGACGCAATCGCGCCGCGCGCAAGGCCGAGGCCCTTCACAAACCCCAGGCCGGTTGCCCCCGATGCCATGTGCCGCTCGATGACGGCCAGCTTCACGATGTCGCGGCTCGTATCGGTGACGGCCGTTCCCTCTTCGGAGGCGATCGGCTCGTGAAGCTCCAGCGTGTTGAGATCGCCGGGGATGACGCCGATCACCCTGGCGACGCGCCCGACCGCGGGGATCCGCAGGCCGACCTTGTCCCAGGCGATATTGATCGTGCCACGCAGGCCGCGCGCCGGCGTCGGCCGCGGCTGCACGAGCATTTCACCGTCCCGCGCCACCATCTGTCCGCCCCGGAACACGATGCGCGGCTTCGGCGCACGGAGATCGTCGAACACCACCATGTCGGCGCGGCGCCCGGGGGCGATGCCGCCGCGATCGTACATGCGGAAGTACGCGGCCGGGTTGCACGTGGCAAGCCGGATCGACGTGATCGGGTCGAGCCCGAGCTCAATCCCGTACCGCACCAGATGGTCGATGTGTCCGAGGTCGAGCAGGTCGGCGGGCTGGCGATCGTCGGTGCAGAAACAGAACCGGTGCTGGGTGGCGGCGGTCACCAGCGGGACGAGGGCCGCGAGGTTCCGTGCGATCGTCCCTTCACGGATGAAGATCGTCATGCCCAGACGCAGCTTCTCGCGCGCTTCCTCGGGCGTCGTGCACTCGTGATCCGACTGGATGCCCGCGGCGACGTACGCCTGCAGCGCCTTTCCGCTCAACTGCGGGGCGTGACCGTCCACGATGCCGCCGTCGAAGACCTGCAGCTTCCGCAGCACCTCGGCGTCCCCTGCGACGACGCTGCGGTAGTTCATGACTTCGGCCAGGCCGCGCACCCAGGGATCTGACCGGAACGAGACAAGATCTTCCGCGTGCAGCACGGCGCCGGACGTTTCCAGCGTGGTGGCCGGCACGCAGGAGGACACCATCACGTACATGCTGAGCGGGCCGTACTTCGCGCAGTCGAACATGAACCGAATGCCGTCGAGCCCGAGGACGTTGGCGATCTCGTGGGGGTCGATGACAACGGTGGTGGTGCCGCGTGGGACCACCGCTCGCGCGAACTCGCCGGGCGGCACCATCGCGCTCTCGATATGGACGTGCGCGTCGATGAAGCCGGGCGCGACGTAGGCGCCGTCGAGATCGAGGACCTGCTCGGCGGCGTAGTCGCCCAGGCCCACGATCCGCGTGTGGAAGACGGCGACGTTCGTCTCCTCGATCTCGCCGCTGAAGACGTTGACGACGCGAGCGTGTCTCAGCAGCAGGTCGGCGGGCGCGTCGCCCCGGGCGTGGCGGACGAGAGTTGCCAGATCCATGGTTCCAAGGTCTGAAGATTCGACGAACGCTTGAGCGTCGGAAGGGTCGCGCTCCAGCGTCCGAAGCTCGAGGTCCGAAGGCAGGCCCAATGTAACCGGTCGCTTCCGGCGGCGCAACAGCTCGCTGCCGGCGGCAATTGACGTAAAATGCCGGCGCCCGCCTCCACGGAGATCAAGCATATGTACCAGGCACCTCGCCTTCTGTGGCTGCTTCTTGCGTGCGCAATTCCGGCCGCGGTCGTGCTCAGCGGATGTGCGCCGCGCGTCGAGCCGGCGGATCTCGTCTTGCGCGACGGCAAGATCGTGACGGTCGATCCCGCCCGGCCGTCGGCGCAGGCGCTCGCCGTCCGCGGCGACACCATCGTCGCGCTCGGCACAGACGAGGAGATCGGCCGCTACATCGGCGACAAGACGCAGGTGATCGACCTGGGGGGCAAGCTCGCGATCCCCGGCTTCAACGACGCGCACCTGCACTTCATGGGGGTCGGCGACCGGAAGCTCCAGCTCGACCTGGGCAAGGCGAAGAACTGGGACGACATCGTCATGATGGTGGCCGAGGCGGCGAAGACGACGCCGGCGGGCCAGCCGATTCGCGGCCGGGGCTGGCACCAGGAGAAGTGGGACAAGGTGCCGCAGCCGAACGTCGAAGGCTTTCCGTTCAACGACACGCTCAGCAAGGTGTCGCCGAACAACCCCGTGTACCTCACGCACGCGAGCGGGCACGCGACCATCGCAAACGCCAAGGCGATGGAGCTCGCAGGCATCACGAAGAAGACGCCCGACCCGGAGGGCGGCGACTTGGTTCGGGACAAGGCTGGGAACCCGATCGGCGTGTTCCGCGAGAACGCGGAGGACCTGGTCACGCGGACGATCCCCCCGCCGACGCCGGAACAGCTGCGCAAGACGTTCGACCTGGCCGTGCAGGAATGCCTGTCGAAAGGCGTGACGAGCGCGCAAGACGCCGGCGTGAGCTTCGAAACGGTGGAGCTTTACCGGAAGCTCGCGGACGAGAAGAAGCTCGGCATCCGCCTGAACGTGATGGTGAACAGCGGCAACGAGAGCCTGAGACAGAACCTCGCAAGGTACCGCATGATCGGGTACGGTGACAGGCACCTGACCGTTCGCACGATCAAACGCGTCCTCGACGGCGCGCTCGGTTCCCGCACGGCCTGGCTGCTCGAGCCGTACTCGGATCTGCCGCCGGCGGCCGCGCCGACCTCGGCGAAGGGTACCCAGCCGGTGGTTGCCGCGACAGGCATCGAGACGATGCCGATTCCCGAACTCGCGGAGACCGCGAGAATCGCGATCGAGAACGACTTCCAACTGGCCGTGCACGCGATCGGCGACCGGGCCAACCGCGAGGCCCTCAACGTGTTCGAGGCGGCGTTCAAGGCCCATCCCGACAAAAAGGACCTGCGGTGGCGCATCGAACACGCACAGCACCTCAGCGCAGCCGACATCCCGCGCTTCGGCCAGCTCGGCGTAATCGCCTCCATGCAGGGGATTCACTGCACGTCGGACGGGCCGTACGTGCCCCTGCGCCTCGGCGCCAAGCGGGCCGATGAAGGCGCGTACGCCTGGCAGAAGCTGTGGAAGACGAAGGCCATCATCGCGAACGGGACCGACGCGCCCGTTGAAGCTGTCGACACGATGCCCGGCTTCCACGCGCTGGTCACGCGCAAGATGAAGAACGGCCAGGCGTTCTACCCGGACGAGCGCCTGACGCGCGAGGACGCTCTCTGGACCTATACCCTGGGCGGCGCGTACGCCGACTTCGAGGACACTTTCAAGGGATCGCTGGCACCCGGCAAGCTGGCCGACATCACGGTTCTCTCTCGGGACATCATGACGATTCCCGAGGACGAGATCCCCAATACCGAGGTGCTGTACACGATCGTTGGCGGCAAGGTGCTCTACAAGAAGTAGTGAGTGGCGAGTAGTGAGTAGCGAGTAGGGGTCGGGGCGCGGTCTCCCCCGATCCCTGTACGATTCACGTCGATGTCCACCGCCGAAGAACGTGCCAACCAGCGCAACGCGCTCATTGCCGGCTTCCTCGGCTGGACGCTGGACGCGTTCGACTTCTTCATCCTGACGTTCGTCTTGGCGGACGTCGCGCGCGACTTCCACCTGTTTCGCGTGGACGCCGCCGGGCAGATGGTCCCCGACACCGCCGCGATTGCCCTCACCCTGACGGCCAGCCTGATGACCCGGCCGATCGGCGCCTTCATCTTCGGCCTGATGGCAGACCGCTACGGCCGCCGCCTGCCGCTGATGCTCGACATCGTCTTCTACTCGGCCGTCGAGTTCCTGTCGGGCCTCGCGCCGAACTACACGGCCTTCTTCATCCTGCGGCTCCTGTACGGCATCGGCATGGGCGGCGAATGGGGCGTCGGCGCCTCGCTCACCATGGAATCGGTGCCGGCGCGTTGGCGCGGCGTGCTGTCCGGCCTGCTGCAGGAAGGCTACGCGTGTGGCAACCTGCTCGCCTCGCTCGTCTACTTCACCGTGTTTCCCGCGTGGGGCTGGCGCGCGATGTTCTTCATCGGCGGCCTCCCGGCGCTGCTGGTGCTCTTCGTGCGTGCGAAGGTGAAGGAACCCGAGGCGTGGGAGCGCTCCCGGACCGACTGGAGGACCTATCGCCGCGCCATCGCGAAGCGCTTCCCCCTGTTTGCCTATCTGGTCGTGCTGATGGCGATGATGAACTTCATCTCGCACGGCACGCAGGATCTCTATCCGACCTTCCTCAAGGCGCAGCGGCACTTCAGCGTGCAGCTGACCGCCTGGATCACCGCGCTCTCGATGGTCGGCGCGATTGCCGGCGGCCTCGTGTTCGGCCTGGCGTCCGATCGCTTCGGCCGCCGCCGCGCGATGGTCCTGGCCGTGCTGCTCGCCCTTGCGCTGGTGCCGCTGTGGGTGCTGGCGCCTTCGGTCGCGCTCGTCGCACTCGGCGCGTTCCTGATGCAGTTCATGGTGCAGGGCGCGTGGGGCGTCATTCCCGCGCACATCAACGAGCTGTCGCCCGACCAGTTGCGCGGGTTCTTCCCCGGCTTCGCGTATCAGCTGGGGGTCCTCGTCGCCTCGTCCATCGTGTACATCGAGGCGCTGCTGGCGCAGCACTTCACCTACAGCTTCTCGATGGGCCTGCTGGCGGCGATCGTGTTGCTCGTTGGCGCCGTCGTGATCGCCGTGGGTCCCGAAGCGCACGGGGTCACGTTCGGCGCGACCTCGGTGAAATCGTGACGAGGCACGCAGAGAAGAAGGCAGCCGCTCACCACTCTGTCTACGTCGTGTACCTGAGGAATCCCAAGGGTGACGGCAAGGCTGGGTACTACGTCGGCATGACGGGGCTGACGCCCGAGGAGCGGTTCGCGAACCACAAGGCGGGGAAGAAGGACTCGGGCATCGTGCGGCGGTTCGGCGTGCGGCTCGTGCCGCGACTGTACGCACACCTGAACCCGATGACGTACCAGGACGCGGTGGCCCGGGAGGCCGAACTGGCCGAGGAGCTGCGGGCGCGCGGCTTCCAGGTGTTCGGGGGACATTGAGCCGGGAATTAGGGTTCAGGAATCGGGAACCAGGGGCTCGAGACCAGGACGTGCTCCCGAATCCTGACTCCTGACCCCTGACTCCTCGCGAGGAGGAAAGATGATTCCTGCGATTGTCGGAATCTGGCTGGTCGCCTTGCTGTCGTCGCCCGTTTCGGCTCCTCCACTCGACGTCCACTTACTCGTCGAGAGCCAGTTCAACTACCTGTCGTCGGTCAGGACGACGACGGTGGTAACGTGGAGCACGCAGGGGAAGACGGCCACGAAGATCGGCGATCGGCTGACCATCAGGCGCGAGGACCTGGGCGTGCGGTGGCGGGTGGATCTGAAGGCGGGGACGTACACCGAAGAGAAGATCGAGCCGCCTCCCGCCGCCAAGCCGCCGAAGGACGACATCCATACCGCCGGGTACAACTACGAAGCCGAGTACGACTGGACAACACGCCAGAGCGGTCGGAAGACCGCGATCGCCGGCCGGCCGTGCCGCGAGTTCGTCAGCGATGGCGACGCGGACTACGCGCAGGCGACCGTCAAGTTCTGGGTCTGCGATCCGGTCCCCGGCGTCAGCTTCGCCGTCAGCGACAGCGTCCTGGGAATGATGAGAAACGACTCGTCCCGGCGCATGGTCGCGGAGACGGCCGCGAAGCGAGGCAAGACCTGGGTCCTCGGCGTCGAGGAGATGCAGGAGCCGCCGATTGCGCCGAAGATGATCGTCACGGTGAGCGTGAAGACCCTTGACACGACGCCGCTGCCGGCCACGACGTTCGAACTGCCGGCCAACGTCAAGAAGGCGGGAAGGTGAGTGTCATGAAGAAGATGCTCTGCCTCGCTGTCGTGCTGCTCGCGTCCTCCGTGGCGCGCACGCAGGCTCCGGCGTCGCTGCCGCCTGCGGTGGTGAGC
>Ga0316628_100004506_pt1 | contig 10959 bp, 10 predicted proteins | sample OWC_Aug_M2_C1_D5_FD_207648 | JGI IMG/M metagenome (GOLD analysis project Ga0316628, IMG submission 207648) | Wetland soil microbial communities from Old Woman Creek delta, Ohio, United States - OWC_Aug_M2_C1_D5_C | ecosystem: Environmental > Terrestrial > Soil > Wetlands | place: USA: Ohio... | reverse complement strand
AGCGTGCCGGCCTCCTTGAGGCGGCCCATGCGCCATGTGAGCAGCTGTGCCTTCGTGATCTCCTGGACCATGTCGACGAGCTTGCGCTGGACGAGCTGGTAGCCGGCGATCGGGCGGCTGAACTGGACGCGATCCTTGGCGTAGGACAGCGCCTCGTCGTAACAGGCCATCGCCGCACCGACCGCGCCGTAGCAGATGCCGAACCGCGCCTGCGACAGGCACGACAGCGGGCCCTTGAGGCCCGAGACGCCCGGAAGGAGCGCGTCCTCGCCGACCTCGCAGTCCTCGAGGATCAGCTCCGAGGTGACGGACGCCCGCAGCGACCACTTGCCGTGGATGTCGCGCGCGGTGAAGCCCGGCGTCCTGGTCGGGACGAGGAAGCCGCGGACCTTGCCGTCGAGCTTGGCCCAGACCAGGGCGACGTGCGCGATCGAGCCGTTGGTGATCCAGCGCTTGGTGCCGGTGATCTTGTAGCCGCCGCCGACGCGCGTCGCGGTGGTCAGCATGCCGCTCGGGTTGCTGCCGAAGTCGGGCTCGGTGAGACCGAAGCAGCCGATCGTGCGGCCGGCCGCCATCTCGGGCAGGTACTTCTGCTTCTGCTCCTCGGAGCCGTAGGCCCAGATCGGGTACATGACGAGCGAGCCCTGCACCGAGCAGAACGAGCGGATGCCGGAGTCGCCGCGCTCGAGCTCCTGGCAGATCAGGCCGTAGGCGGTCGGGCTGATGCCGGCGCAGCCGTAGCCGGTGAGCGATGGCCCGAGCAGGCCCATCTCGCCGAACACCGGGATCAGCTCGTGCGGGAACGTGCCGGCCGAGAAGTGCTTGCCGATCGTCGGCATGATCCGCGAGCTGACGAGCTCGCGCACGGTGTCGCGGACCATGCGCTCCTCGTGGGTGTAGAGCTCGTCGAGGGCGTAGTAGTCGAGCGCGGCGTATGCCATCGCTCGGCGGTATAACATGAGGCGTGCGCGCGCTCGTGATCGTCGCGGTCCTGGGGTCGACCGCCCTTGCGAAGGGGCATCATGGCGATCCCGCGAAGCTCGGAGAGGCGTTCCGTGCCTACGACCGCGGGGATCTCGCAGCGGCGAAGAAGCTCGTCGGGGCGCTCGACGACAAGGACTACGCGAACCGCGACTACGTGCTGTGGCTGCGCGGCATGGTCGCGCTGCGCACCGACGACATCGCCACCGCGACGAAGAGCTTCAAGGATCTCGGCACGATCAAGGGCTCGCGGTTCGCGCGCGAGGTGGGGTGGCGGCTCGCCGACTGCGCGTGGGAGAAGGGCGATCGCGCCGCGGCGGCGAAGGCGTACGGCAAGCTGATCAAGGAGACCGGCGCCGAGGACGTCGGCGATGTCGGCACCGCGATGTGGCGGATCGCCGAGGCGAACCCGACCGCCGCGGCGTATCGCGCGCTCGTGATCGCGCACCCAGCGCACCCGCTCGCCGAGCGTGCCGAGGCGAGGATGCTCGAGCTCGGCGGCGCGCCGCTGACGCCGGCGGATCGCATCGACCGCGCGAAGCAGCTGTCGACCGCACACCTGTGGGATCAGGCGGTCGCCGAGCTCGCGCTGGTGCCGCCCGGCGACGAGCAGGTCCAGCACGACTACTGGCTCGGCACGACGCTGTTCGAGATGCGCCGCCGCTACGGCGACGCCGCGACGCTCCTGCTCGGCGTCTACCCCAAGATGTCCGACCACGCGCCAGGACTAAGAGAGGCCGCGCCAGCGGCGATGTTCCATGGCGCGCGGGCGCTGTCGCGCGTCGACAAGGACGACGAAGCGATCGCCTGGTACCACAAGGTCGTCGCTGCGTACCCGCACACCGCGTGGGCCGAGGAGGCGCAGTTCCTGTCGGGCTGGCTCGAGTTCAACCGCGGCCGCTACAAGGAGGCGATCGCGCCGCTCGAGGACTCGCTGCGGCGCTATCCGAGGACGAAGTGGGTCGACGACGCGCTGTGGTTCCTCGGCATGTCGCACTACTTCCTCGGCGAGTATCCGGCGGCCAAGGACAAGCTCGAGGCGCTCGCGAAGCACGGCGGCGCGCTCGAGGGCGGCAAGGGCGTCTACTGGCTCGCGCGGATCGAGGAGCGGCTCGGCGATGGCGCGAAGGCGCAGGCGCGCTACACCGAGGTCGCGACGCGGTATCCGTTCTCGTGGTACGCGCTGCTCGCGCACGCGCGGCTGAAGAAGCTCGGCGTGACGCTGCCGCCGGTCGGCGCGGCCCCCAAGGGTCCCAAGCTCGCCGCCGACTGGGCTCCCGCGCTCGCCGGCGATGAGTTGATCGTGCGAGCGGACGAGCTGATCGCCGCCGGCATGGGCGTCGACGCCGGGATCGAGCTGTCTCGCGACGAGCGCGGCATGCTCAAGCGCCACGATCGCGCGCAGGCATTCGCGCTGCTGCTCGATCGCTACGGCAAGGCCGGCAACTACAACCGGCCGTGGATGCTCGCGGTCAGCTACTCGGGGGCCGCGCTCGACGGACCGCCCGAGGGCGACGCCCGGCGCTGGTGGGAGAACGCGTATCCTCGCGCGTATCGCGAGCTCGTCGAGAAGTACCAGGACCTCGGCAAGAACCCCGAGGGCTACCTGTACTCGATCATGCGCAAGGAGAGCGGGTTCGATCCGCACGACCTCTCGTACGCCGACGCGCAGGGCCTGTTGCAGATGATCCCGCCGACGACGATGCGCGTCGCCAAGGAGCTCAAGATCCCGTACGACCCGGGCAAGCTCTACGAGCCCACCTACAACATCGAGACCGGCAGCTGGTACATCGGCCACCTGCTGCAGAAGTTCCGCGGCCAGATCCCGCTCGGCGCCGGCAGCTTCAACAGCGGGCCGCGACCGGTGATGAAGTGGATCGACGAGTACGGCAATCGCGAGATCGACGAGCTGGTCGAGCTCGTGCCGTACACGCAGACGCGCGAGTACATGAAGAAGGTCACCGAGAACTTCGCGCGCTACCGCTACCTCTACAACCACGAGGTCTACGAGCAGCCGCTGACCGTCGAGAAGTACGTCGTCGACCAGCTGACGTACTAGAAGGACACCGGCACGTCCTCGGACTGACCGCACTCGCTGCCCGCGTGCGAGCGATCGCCGGCGACGTGGAGCTGGTTGTCCTTCCACTCGATCGTGCCCCGGAACGTCGAGACGGCCTTGCCGGCGACCAGCACGTCGCACGAGGTCATCACGACCGAGCAGCGCCAGCCCTCACCGCAGTAGACCTGCTCGCGCCGCACGTAGACGGCGGGCGACGAGGTGATTCCGTCGAGCGAGATGTCGATGTGATCGGACATGCCGAGCTCGAAGTGATAGGCCGTGTGCGTGCCGAGCTTCGGCGCGTCGAAGCCGAACAGCTCGCCATCGCCCTCGCGGATGCCGGCGAGGTGCCAGCGGCCGTGCGCTTCGACGAACACGTAGAAGCCCGGCGCGTTCGGCGACCGGTCGCGCTTCGGGATCCGGACCAGCCGCGCGTGCGGCAGCGTGCGCTCGATCTTCGCGTCACCGAGCTTGCGCGTACACGCGAGCACCTCGTCCGACGTCATCTCGCTTCCGCAGTACTCGACGATGGCCGGGAGCCGTACCACGCGTGCCGACGCTGTCGCAGCGCCGACGAGCAGGCAGACCGGCAGCCACCGCATCGTGCGATTGTGACACGTGTGGCCGGGGCTACGCCCGCAGGCTATGGTGTGGGTATGAAGCTGAAGGGCACGATTCGCCGGAATGACATCGCGGGAGGGCACTGGGTCATCGAGACCGAAGGCGGCGAGACGTACCAGCTGACCGGCTCGATCGACGCAGCCAAGGACGGCATGCGCGCCGAGGTCGAGGGCAAGGTCGACAAGCAGGCGATGGGCATCGGCATGACCGGTCCGCACTTCGCCGTCCAGAAGCTGACCGCACTCTGATATCCTCTTCTGCCGATGGGGCTGGCGATCATCGGCTACGACGCGTCCACAGGGCAGCTTCGCGACACGTACGACAAGATGCGCGAGCGGCCGCTGCCGCCGGTCTACCGGCCTTCGCACGGCGGCGCGCCGGGCATCATCACCGCGCACAGCCTCGATGCCGGGTTGATCCCGCGCGTGTTCGGCACGTCGTCGACGCTCAACGGCGCCGGGCCGCTGTCGTGGCCGGAGCGCGAGCTCGTCAACGCGACCACCTCGCGCCTCAACCAATGTTTCTACTGAACGGCGTGTCACGCAGAGTTTCTGCGTGTCGCGCTCGAGGATGACCGTCTCCCGACGGCGGTGATCGCCGATCCGCGTGCCGTGCGCGACGAGCTGCCGCGGATGCAGATGCTCGTCGAGCTGACGACGGTCGTCACCGAGCAGCCGTGGACGCTGTCGCGCGCGCACCTCACGCGGGCGAAGGACGCCGGCCTCGACGACGCCGACGTGCTGCACGCGGTCGCCCTGTCGTCGTACTTCGGCCACCTCAACCGCGTCGCGGACGTCACGGGCGTGCCGCTCGACTACGACGTGCGCGCCCTGCCGCCGCATCCGGATCCGAGCGTCGAGCCGTGGCCGGTCGCGCCGAAGCTGTTGACCGCGCGTCCGGCGATCGACATCGCCGCCCGCCCCACCACCGCGCAGTCGCTCGCCGAGTGGCGGCAGTACATGTTCCACCGCGACGCTCCGCTGACGCGCCGCCAGCGCACGCTGATCGCCCGGTGGGTCGCGCACTGGCTCGGCGACGGCGGCATCTCGCCGCCCAACGACCTCACGGTCAATCCGCTCGACGACGCGCTGCGCGCGCTGGCCGAGCTCGTCACGCTCGCGCCGTGGCGCGTGAACGACGCGAGCTTCGCCGACCTGCGCGCTGCCGGCTTCGACGACGAGGCGCTGTTCGACGTGTGCGCGACCGCGAGCACCGCGGGCGTGTTCTCGCGGATCGCCGTCGCGCTGTCCGCGCTCGCCAGCTAGCGACGCCAGCGAGGCGCTGCCCGACGGAGCCGGCTACTTCAGCGAGTCGCTGCCCGACGGAGCCGGCGCCGGCGTGGGCGTCGTGTCCGCGGGCTTGTCCGCCGGCTTGTCCGCGGGCTTGTCCGCCGAGGCGTCCGCGGGCTTGTCCGCCGGCGGGGTCGCGGGATGCGCGGGAGCCTTCGGCGCGACGTGCACGGGGCGCGGCGCGGGATGCGCCGGAGCCTTCGGTGCCGGAGGAGGCGTCACGGCCGCCTTCGGCGCGGTCGCCGCCGCCGCCGAGCCGGCAGTCGCGGCGGAGCCCGCAGCCGGAGCCGCCGAGCCCGCGGCGGAGCCGGTCGAGCCGGCGGCGGAGCCCGCAGCCGGAGCCGCCGAGCCCTCGCCCATCTCGATCTCGTCGCCCGAGCCAGCCTGCGGCGCCGGCGCGTTCGGATCGGGACCGACGAACGTGACCTCGGTACCCGCGGCCGTCGCATCACCGGGGCACGCGACCTTGACGCCGCTCGCGTCGGCGGTGACGACCTTGCACGAGAGCTTCTGCTCGCTGCCCTTCGGAGCGAGCAGCACGCGCGTGTCGGGAGTCACGCCGCTCGCGGTCTTGAACGTCGCGACGAGCACCGGGCCCGGCGTGAGCTTCGCGAGGACGTCGCCCTTGCCGACGCGCGCCTTGGCCGCCGCGACCGGGGCGACCTTGCCGGCGGCGGGAGCCATGACGTCGAGCTGGGCGAGCTCGGCCTTCTTCGCGGCGAGCTTGGCCTGCTTGCCGGCGAGCACCTTCTGCTTGTCCGCGAGCTTGGTCTCGGCGGCGGTGAGCGCGGCCTTGTTGCCGGCGGTCTCCGCGGCGTCGCGATCCTTCGTCGCCTTGTCGACGTCCGGCTGCGCGTGGGTGTCGATGTCCTTCTGCATCGCCGCGATCTCGGTCTCGATCGGCTTGTGGCCGGCGAGCATCGCGACGGTCTGGCCCGCCGTCACCGTCGTGTCGGGCGCGACGATCGTCTCGATCTGCCCGGCGAGCGGCGACTTGAGCTCGACCGCGTCGGGCTGCTCGGTCGCGAGCTTCTGACTCTCGACGGGCGGCGGCGGCGGCGGCTCGGGCGGCTTCGGCTGCACGGGCGGCGTGCTCGACTGCGCGGTCTCGCCCTTCTTGAAGACGTACTTGTACGCGAAGAATGCGGCGGCACCGAGCACCGCGATCACGAGGAACGCGATCAGCACCGGGCTGACGCCGCTCTTCGGCGCGGGCGGGGCGACCGGGCGCTTCTCCTCGCGCACCGGCTCCTTCGCGACGGGCGCGGGCGTCTTCGCGCGTGTCTCGACCTTCGGCGCCGGCTTCTCGGCCTTCGGCTCGGCTTTCTTCGGCTCGGCCTTCGGCTCGGCCTTCGGCTCGGCCTTGGCTTCCTTCTTCGGCTCGACCTTCGGCTCGGCCTTGGCTTCCTTCTTCGGCTCGGCCTTCTTCGGCTCGGCCTCGGCAGCCAGCAGCTCCTTCGGCACGTCGACGGCCTTCATGACCTGCGACGCGCGGACGGCTTCCTTGACGTCGGCGGTGCCGACCGCCATGTGATCGGCGAGATCGATCGAGACATCGGACTTGCCGGCGCTGCCGAGCGCGACATCAGCGGCCTTCGGCGTCGACCCGCGCGACGCAGCCGCGGTCGCGCCAGGCGCTCCGAGCTCGAGCTCGGGTGCGCGCGGCAGATCGGTCTGCACCTTCGCCGACGTGCCAGCGTGGCCGAGCTCGACGTCGCCCGCAGAGGCCGATGCAGCGGCAGCGGCCTTCGGCACGACGACGCCAGCTTCGAGGTACTCGTCGGCGTCGCCCATCTGCGTGGGCGCGTCCCACTTGTTGACGGCAGCCTTTGTGGTTGGCTTGACGCCCGGGGGGACCGGCGTCGGCTTCGACGGAGCGGTCGGCTGCGCGGCGGCAGCCGCGGCGGCTCCGCCCTCGAGGTAGCCGAGATCGCGCAGCGTCGACATCACGAGCTGCACTTCCTTCGGCGACGTCGCGAGCCCGAGCTCTTCCTTCGCCCACTGCACGACGGCGGCGGCATCACGCGAGCCGTCCATCGCGCAGGCGAGCGAGTACTCGACCTCGTAGAACCGGAACACGTGACCGGTGTCGGGATCGGCGACGTCGACGAACTTCGACGCGCCGTCCTCGACGGGCTCGGCGACCAGGTCTTGCCTGAAGCGCGGCTTGTCGGAACCAGGAGTAGCGACCATTGTCACCCGCCTTTGCGGAGCTCGGTCAGCACGAGCTTCGCGACTGCCTTGAGCGTGTCGAACACGCCGATCCCCTTCGGCGCGACGGCCTCGAAGCTCGGGACCTTCGTCGGATTGAGCGCCTCTTCCAGCTCGCCCATCGGGATGGCGTTCGGGAGATCGCGCTTGTTGTACTGGACGACGTACGGAAGCTTGTCGAGGTCGTAGCCCTGCTCGGTCAGGTTCGACCGCAGGTTCTCGAGCGACTCGATGTTCGCTTCCATGCGCTCCATCTGCGAGTCGCCGACGTACACGACGCCGTCGACGCCCTTGAGGATCAGCTTGCGGCTCGCGTCGTAGAAGACCTGGCCGGGCACCGTGTAGAGGTGGAAGCGCGTCTTGAACCCGCGGATCTCGCCGAGCGAGAGCGGCAGGAAGTCGAAGAACAGCGTGCGCTCGGTCTCCGTGGCGAGGGAGATCATCTTGCCCTTCGCCTCCGGATTGGTCTTGTTGTAGATGTACTGGAGATTCGTCGTCTTGCCGCAGAGTCCTGGGCCGTAATAGACGATCTTGCAGTTGATCTCGCGCGACGAGTAGTTGATGAAGCTCATGGAAGTCGCGCCTAGTCGTTGAAGAGATTGTCGATGTCGTCGTCGGTGATCTCGGAGAACACCGACGGCTGCGTGCCCGACGCGCTCTTCTTCGCGAGGACATCGAGGACCTTGACGAGGTCCGTCGTCGCCTTGCGCACGCGCAGGCGAACGAGGCCGAGCGAGCTGCGCTCGTCGAACAGCACGAGCATGATCACGCGCTGCCCGACGATCGAGATGTGGACGTTTGTCTTCTCGCCTTCGTGGAACTGGCCCGCGAATTCCTTCTCGGCGAGCAGGCTCGCGATCGCGCCGGTGGCGGCGACGTTGCCGGCCGTCAGAGACGACAGCGAGGTGATGTCGAGCTGATCGACTTCGCCGGCCTGCGCGAACGCCTGGCCGTTCTTGTCGATCACGAGCACCGCCCTGGCATTGGCGTCCCGGTGGAGGACCTCGCAGATGTTGTTGATCTGCGCCAGTTCCTCCTCGTACATGACGAGCTGTTGGATCATCGCGTCCTGGCTCCTACTGGCCGGTTAGCTCCCTTCCGATGAGGGCTCCCCGCCGTCGAGTCACGGTACCAACCCCCCCGATTTCGTTCAACTCTACGGCGCCCTAAAGCGGAGCACGACCCGCAAGAGCCCGGGCGATTGTCGCCTGGTCGCTGTACTCGAGCTCCCCACCTACAGGTAGCCCCGTCGCGATCCGAGAAACCTTGACGCCGAGAGGCTTGATCACGCGTGCGATGTACATCGCGGTCGCCTCACCATCGACGGACGGGCTGGTCGCGATGATCACCTCGCGGACGCTGCCGTCGAGCCGGCGGACCAGCTCGGCGACGCGCAGGTCGTCGGGGCCAATGCCCTCGAGTGGCGAGAGCAGGCCGTGGAGCACGTGGTAGCGGCCGCGGAAGTGGCCGCCGCGATCGATCGCGATGACGTCCGAGGGCGTCGCGACGACGCAGATCATGTCGGGCTCGCGGCGCGAGTCGCTGCACAGCGCGCACGGGTCCTGCTCGGTCATGTTCATGCAGACCGAGCAAAGTCGAATCTTGTCGGTCACATCGACCAGCGCCTGGGCGAGGTCGAGCACCTGCTGACGGTTGCCGCGGACCAGGTGGAACGCGAGCCGCGTGGCGGTCTTCTCGCCGATCCCCGGCAGCCGGGATAGCTCCTGGACGAGCCTGCGGATCGGATCGGCGGCCACTAGAACAGCCCGGGCATCCCCGGCATGCCACCCATCGGGCCCATCACGGCCGCCATCTTCGCCTTGCTCGCCTCGCGAACCTTGGTCCCGGCGGCGTTGATCGCGGCGGTCACCAGGTCCTCGAGCATGCCGACGTCGTTGGGGTCGACGACCGACTTGTCGATCTTCACGCGGACGACCTCGAACTGGCCGTTGACGGTCGCGGTGACCATCCCGCCGCCGGCGGCGCCTTCACACTCCATCTGCGCGAGCTCTTCCTGGACTTTCTGGACGTCGCCCTGGAGCTTCTGCGCCTGCTTCATCAGTGCGTTGAGGTCGGGCATCTTCGGATTAGACATCGGTCTTGATCTCCTTGATCTGTGCTCCGAACGTCTGGAGCACGTGCTTGGTGATCGGGTGCTCGCGCGCCTCGGACTCGCGCTTCGATCGCTCGGCGTACGACTTCTCGCGCGTCGACTCGATGATCGAGCGGGTCGGCAGCGCCTTGGTCTCCGCCGCGTCGAGCATGCGCACGGTGACCTTCACCTTGTGGCCGAGCGTCTCGAGGATCGCCCTGATCTCGTCGAGATTCTGCTTCTCGCTCGCGTTCTCGCCGGCCCACTTGCTGTCGTGATCGTCGGCGAAGCCGAGGTCGAGCTCGCTCGCCGTCCACTTGAGCACGCGCGCGAACTCCATGTAGCCGCGCAGCGAGATCTTGCGCTGGTCCTCCAGGTAGTCGATCACCTGCGCCCACGCGCGCAGCGCTTCGGCGGGATTCGTCGGCACCGGGATGTGGGGCCCCGAGCCTGCCGCCGACCGCTCGCTGTGCATCGGCAGGGGCACCGGGCCACTCGGCTGCATCGACACGGGCGCCGACTTCGTCGGGACCTGCTCGGTCGGCACGGCATCCGCCTTGACCGCGGGCTTGGCCGGAGCCGACTTCGCAGCAGCAGCCGGAGCCGGCGCAGGCTTCCCGCCGCCGCCACCACCTCCCGACGACGCCGCCGGCCGCGCCCCGCCGCCGCGTGCGATCCGAGCCTCGAGATCACCGAGTCGCTCGATCAGATCGCCGAGCGGAACGAGCGGCTCGATCGTCGCGACGTCGATCAGCGCGCAGTCGAGCACGAGCCGCGGCTGGAGCGTCTTGCCCAGCTCGTCGCAGCAGCGCAGCATGCGCTCGAACATCTGGGTCACGCGGCTGCGATCGATCTCGCGGGCTTCCGCCGCGAGCTCCGCGCGCTCCTCGTCGGACGCATCGACCAGCTCTGCATGGCTCGGCGCGACCTGCAGCACCGAGAGGTCACGCAGGTAGCGCACGATCGCGCGCGCGAGCTGGACCTCGTCGACGCCGCGCTCGATCCCCGACTCGACGGCCGCGAGCGCGCCGCCGGCATCGCCCGTCGCGAGCGCCTTGACCAGCGTGCGGGTCAGCGAGCGATCGGCGACGCCGAGCACCTCGGCGACGTGCTTCTCCTCGATCTTCGCGTCGCCGACGTACGAGATGATCTGGTCGCACAGCGACAGCGCGTCGCGCACGCTGCCGCCGCTCTCGCGGACGATCAGGCTGATCGCGCCGGCGTCGATCTTGAGCTTCTCCTGCTTGAAGATCGAGGCCAGGTGCTGTGCGAGCCGCGACGCCGGCACGAGCTTGAAGTCGTAGCGCTGGCAGCGCGACAGGATCGTGTTCGGCAGCTTGTGCGGCTCGGTCGTCGCGAGCACGAACGTCACGTGCGGCGGCGGCTCCTCGAGCGTCTTGAGCAGCGCGTTGAACGCCTCCGTCGTGAGCATGTGGACTTCGTCGATGACGTAGACCTTCTTGCGCAGCACCGCCGGCTGGTAGCGCACGGCCTCGGTGAGCTCGCGGATCGCGTCGATGCCGCGGTTGCTCGCTCCATCCATCTCCTGGTAGTCGACCGAGCTGCCGCTGGCGATGCTCGTGCACGCGCCGCACGTGCCGCACGGCTCGGCGGTGCCGGTGGCAGGCCCGTTTTCGCAGTTCAGCGCCTTGCCGACGATGCGCGCGAGCGTGGTCTTGCCGCAGCCGCGCGGGCCGCAGAACAGG
>Ga0316628_100004504_pt1 | contig 10960 bp, 7 predicted proteins | sample OWC_Aug_M2_C1_D5_FD_207648 | JGI IMG/M metagenome (GOLD analysis project Ga0316628, IMG submission 207648) | Wetland soil microbial communities from Old Woman Creek delta, Ohio, United States - OWC_Aug_M2_C1_D5_C | ecosystem: Environmental > Terrestrial > Soil > Wetlands | place: USA: Ohio... | reverse complement strand
CCTTACATCTCGGTCCTCACCGACCCCACTACCGGCGGGGTCTCGGCAAGTTTTGCCATGCTGGGGGACGTTATCCTGGCCGAGCCCAAGGCGATCATCGGGTTTGCCGGCCAGCGGGTCATTGAACAGACGATTAAACAGAAATTGCCCGAAGGTTTTCAGCGTTCCGAGTACCTCCTGGATCATGGGATGATCGACATTATCGTGGAACGCCGGGAGATGAAAAAAATCCTGGGCCAGCTCCTGGCCATGCTGCCGAAGGCGAAAAGCCCGGCGGAACGGGCATAAAGGTGGAAAAGGAAGGCGAAGACCGGAGGGAATATCGGAACTCCCTGGATTATCTTTTCGGTCTGCAAAGATTCGGAATTAAGCTGGGCCTATCAAATATTACCGCCCTCCTGAAACACCTGGGCAATCCTCACCAGGGCCTGCCGGCGGTGCATATAGCCGGCTCCAACGGAAAAGGCTCCACGGCCGCTTTTTTGACCTCCATGCTGCGGCAGGCCGGCTACTGTGTCGGCCTCTACACATCCCCCCACCTGATTGATTTTACGGAAAGAATTCAAATCAACGGTCTTCCCATCACGGAAGATCGAGTCGTCCGGCTGACCGACCGGATCCGGGAAGTAGTAGGAGGGATGGAAAAGAGCGGAGAGCTCTGGCCCGATCCCTCCATTCTTCCGGGAAATTTCGACCCGAAGAAGGCGACCATCACCTTCTTCGAATTTACCACCGCCATGGCCTTTCTCTATTTCCGGGAGGAACGGGTGGATCTGGCCGTCCTGGAAACGGGAATGGGGGGGAGACTGGATGCCACCAACGTGACCGATCCCCTTTTGACGCTCATCAGCCCCATCTCCCTGGAGCACCAGCAGTATTTGGGGAAAACCCTTCTCCAGGTCGCCGGAGAGAAGGCGGGGATCATAAAACCCGGGCGCCCCCTTCTCACCACTGCCCGACAGACCCGGGTCATGGCTCTGCTTCAGGAAAAATGCCGGGAAGTCAAGGCGCCCTTTTATGCCCATGGGCGGGATTTTCGGGGAATGAAGACAGGGCCCCGGATCATGAATTTTCGGGGGCGCAGTCACCGCTGGAAGGGTCTCCGCCTGGGGCTGGCGGGGAGCCATCAGGTGCTGAACGCCTCCCTTTCGCTGGCCGCTGCGGAAATGCTTCTGGAGATGGGCTTTGCCCTGGAAGAGAACCATCTGCGAAATGGCCTGGCGGAGACGAAGTGGCCGGGCCGCCTGGAAAAGGTCGGCGACTCTCCCCCGGTCCTCCTGGACGGGGCCCATAACCCGGGGGCCACCCGGGTTTTGAGACAGGCTTTGGAGGAGGAATTTCCCCGCTGCCGGCTGATCCTGGTCCTGGGCATCATGAGCGACAAGGAAATTCCGAAAATGATGCCCAACCTGGTCCCCCCGGCCGATCTGCTGATCCTGACCCGTCCGCACATGGAGCGGGCGGCATCCCTGGAGCTCCTTCGAAAGCATGTTGCCCCCTGGAAGAAGCCGACCCTGGAAATCGGCGATGTGGGGGACGCTCTGCAGAAAGCGATGAGCGAAGCGGGAAGGGAAGACCTGGTGGTGGTCACCGGTTCTCTCTACACCGTAGGGGAGGCCCGGGCTTATTTAATCCGCAAGGGCTTGATTGAAAATTAGATCCGCACGGGCTGGCCGTCTCTCTCTTGCTTTCCGAGAGTGAATTTTTAGTTTTTTTCTTTTCCGCTCTGCGCTATGCTCTAGGCGCTCTGCTTTTTTACGGTCAGGGAGGAGGCTCGGGATCAAAAGGGAAGACGGCTCGAATTTCAAACCGGCGCTGAGAATGATTTTCAGCAAACGATGGAGCCTGATCTCCCCGGTTCTGGCCTTCCTTCTTCTGACTCTCCTTTCTGACGGACACTCCCAAGTTGCCCCCCTCATGAAATATGAACCTTCCCGGGAACCCTGGAGGGTGCGGGCCGATTCCATTTCCTTCGATCATGCGACCCAAACCTATATTGCTGAAGGGCGGGTGGAAATCTCCCAGGGAAACCGGAGGCTCACGGCGGATCGGGTGGTGGTGAATGCGGAGACCAACGTGGCGGAGGCCACGGGGAAGGCCACTTTGGTTCAGGGAGACGATTCCATCCGGGCGGAAAAGATGGAAATCGACCTGGATACAAGCCTGGGGATCATCTTCCACGGGACCCTGTTTCTGAAGAAGCAGAACTATTACCTCCGGGGAGAGGAGATCGAGCGGGTCGGAGAAGACACGTACCGGGTAAGACGGGGAAGCTTTACCACCTGCGACGGGGACTGGCCGGCCTGGCGCTTTACGGGAGGCGAGGCCCTGATCACCCTGGAAGAATATGCCGATGTCTGGGGGGCCACCTTCCAGGTGAAGAACGTTCCCATCCTGTATTCTCCCTACCTGTTCTTCCCGCTGAAGACCCAGCGCCAGTCCGGCTTTCTCTTCCCCCGGATCGGGTTTTCCGACACCGCCGGGGTCCAGGCAGGCCTGACCTATTTCTGGGCTATAGCCCGGAACATGGACGCCACCTTCTACCTGGACCTGTCCACCCAGAAGGGAATCGGGGAAGGGGGGGAGTTCCGGTATGTCCGCAAGAATGATAGCTACGGCGCTCTCAACGGATATCACATTCGCGAAACAGCGGAATACCGGGAAAAATACACCGACAAGCTCGACCGCAAACCGGACCGCTGGCAGGTCAATTTACTGCATGATGAGTATTTTGACCCCAGCTTCTTCGCCAAAGCCCGCCTGCGGGCGGTCAGCGACCGCGAGTACTTCGTGGACTATGGACCGACCTACGCGGACCAATCCTCCGAACAGGTCAATTCTATCCTCTCCCTCACCAAGAACTGGGAACGGTTCAGTTTTTTTGGGGAAGGCCGCCATACCGTCGATCTGCGGCAGGAAGACAAGACCACCCTGCAGTACTACCCCCTGACGAAGTTTGTGGGAATTCAGCAGCCGCTCCTTTCCTCCCCCGTCTTTTTCAATTTTGAAACCAGCTACGGATATTTTTTCCGGGAGCAGGGGGCCACTGGAAACCGGGTGGACCTCTATCCGCATGTCTCCCTCCCCTTGAAATGGGGCGGATTGGAGTTTAACACCCAGTTAGGTGGAAGGGAGACCTGGTACGCGGGGGTCAGTGAGGGCGATGAATCCCGCAGCCGGCAGCTGTGGGATTTTTCAACCAGTCTGGGGTCAGACCTGTACCGCGTCTTCGACACGGGATCGGAGAAAGTTCCCAAGATCAAACATGTGATCCGGCCGGAGATTTCCTACCTCTACATCCCGGACGTGGATCAGTCCGACATCCCTTATTATGACCAGGCGGTGCCGAAGACCAACGCCATTTTCTACGGAGTTACCAACCGGATCATCGGGAAGGTCGTGGAGAAGTCCCAGACTCGTTACCACGAGTACCTCTATTTCAAGATCGGCCAAACGTACGATATCAACGAGGCCACCCGGTCCCTGGATCCGTCCAGCGAGCCCCGGCGGCCTTTCGGGCTCATCACCAGCGAGATCCGAATCCGGAGTTTGCAGTACGTCTCGCTGGAAAACATAACCAATTACGACGTCAATGAACCCGGGTTTCAGACCAGTTACACTTTATTCGGCCTGTCCGATTCCCGGGGCGACAGTCTCTCCCTGGAGCATAACTGGAGGAAGGGGATTGAGGAACAGATCAACGCGTATCTCCGGGTCCGGGTTCTCCCTTCTATCGACCTTTCCTACGGAAAGCGCTATTCTCTATTCACCCATCAAGCCCTGGATACCACGTACGGCCTGACCTACCGGCACAAATGCTGGGGCATGGATGTCGCCTACTCGGAAACTCCGGGCGCTTCCGGAGCTCCGGCGGAGAAGAAGATTTGGTTTATGTTCACCCTTACCGGAGTGACCCAGGTGGGGAAGAGATAATAGAAACGGGTGCAGGGGGCAGGGTGCTGGGTGCAGGGGCACGGAACAGGGTGTGGGGGGTAGGGTGTAGGGGGTAGTAAGAACACAACGTTTTTCTTCATGGCCGCAGGGGGATCCCGCGTTTCGCGGGACATCGTGCCCCTACAAGTGGACTATGGGAAAAAAGATCGACCGCGGGTTTGCCCGAAAGTTGAGAGAGGAAATCGAGATCTGGGAACGGGAAGGGCTGGTCTCCCCCATCCTGAGAGACCGGATTTTGGCCTATTACCAGATGAAAGCGCGGTTCGGGGGCCCGCTGGCCACGGGAAAACTGATTACCGTTCTTTCCGTCCTGGGATCGGTGCTGGCCGGAGTCGGGGTGATTCTTTTTGTGGCCGCCAACTGGTCGGCCATCCCAGTTTGGGGGAAACTGGCCGTCATCTTCATCCCCATGGCGGCCAGCTACTGCCTGGGATACCTTCTCCGTTATGAAAGGGGGGATTTCCCCCGGGTCGGGGCCGGCTTCATTCTCCTGGGGGCGCTCCTCTTCGGCGCAGGAATCTTCCTGATCGCCCAGATTTATCATTTGTCCGTGCATTTTGCCAACGGCCCGCTCGTATGGGGGCTAGGAGTGCTTCCCCTTGCCTACCTTCTTCGGTTCAAGACTCTTCTCTCCTTGAGCCTGATCGTTCTATTGATCTGGCTCGGAATGGAAACCCATTCCTGGTTGTCCCCCAAAGCCTTCGAATTTTTGGGTTCGGTCCCCGCCGATTCAAGATTCATATCTCTTTTCTTCATAGCCGGTTTGACCCTCTGGGGGCTGGGGCTCATGCACCGGGGATATGAAGGGCTCCGGAGAATTTCCGGCCCTTACATCGTTTTGGGAATGCTATGCGCCTTTGGATCCGGGTTCCTTTTCACCTTCGATCTGTATGGGGGGAGATTCGCGGCCCCCGTGCTGTGGCCGTTTTACCTGGCCCTTTCCGGCTTGTTCCTCCTGTCCCTCTTCGGCCTCGCTCTGTCTTCCGAAAAGCCGTTGGGCTGGGTCTGGGAGGCCGTCTTTCTGCTCGTTCTTCTGGGCCTGGCGCTCTACCTGACCTTTCTCTTCAGCGGCCTGCCGGGAAAAGGGCACCGGGATCTTGTCCTCTCGGCGAACCTCATTTACGCCCTGGCTGTTCTCATCGTCTTGTTTCTGGGATATCTGCGGGAGTTTCCCGTTTACGTGAATATCGCTCTCTTGTTTTTTGTCCTGGATCTGTTCGTCCGCTACTTCGATTTTTTCTGGGAGCTCCTTCCCCGTTCCATTTTTTTCATCATCGGCGGCTTAACCCTCCTGATCGGAGGGGTGCTGCTGGAGAGGAAACGCCGGAAAATCCTGGGTTCCTTCAAGAAAGCGCAGGATGAGGATTAAATTCTTCCTTCTGATACTGCTCCAGATTCTGATTCTGGCAGGGATGATCGGCTACCGCCATTACTGGGTTGAGACGGGGGAAAAAATCATGCTCCGGGTCTCTCCGGTGGATCCCCGGGACTTGTTCCGCGGGGACTATGTAAGCCTCGCTTACGAAATCTCGTCCCTGGACCTGGATCGATTATCGGTGAAAGAGCTTTTTCGGCCCAAAGAAAAGGTCTATGTCATCCTTGAGCCGGAAACGGATGGCACCTGGAAAGCTGCGGGAGTAGCTAAGAGCCGGCCTTCCGGGAAAAAATTCATCCAGGGCACAGTAGCGTTCGAGAAGAAAGGCTCCTCGCGGTGGGAGATCACTTTGAAGGATGACAATGGGAATCTGCATCATCTTTCCCCCCGCTGGTGGTCTGGGATGCAAACCGGAGCGCGGGTGACCTTCTGCCTGGACCAAAGGGGGCGGGTGACGAGCTTTGCCAAGGAGGACCCTTCGCGCAAGGACCCCTGCCGGGGAAGTCCGTCTCTCACGGGGGCCATCGCGGACATCAAGACGACCCCCTTCCGGCTGCTGCAGGTGGAATACGGAATCGAGAGCTTTTTCGTCCAGGAAGGGAAGGGCCGGGACATCGAATCCGGCCGCATCGGCCAGGAGCTCAAGGTGGAAGCCGTCCTACGCAAAGACGGAAAAGCCATGCTCAAGGCCCTGTGGGTGGATGGAAAAGTCTTTCATTAGGCGCTTAGCGCCTTATCAATACAAAAATGTTGCTAAGAAGGGAAACGCTATCTCGCAAGCCTGGTGTAGGGGCGATTCACCTGCGGCCCGAGCTCAGGTCGAGGGCTGAATCGCCCCTGCGGATCCGGGCCGGATGACTGCTTTTCCCGAGTCCTGTCATGGAAAAAGCCTGGCTGAGCAGGGTCAGGGTTTCAGGGGCTTTTCTTTTCAGCGATGACCTGAGCTACCCTTTCAGATACTTGTTAAACCACGCCGTGCAACGGCCCCAGGCGTCCTTGGCCGCGTCGGCCCGGTAGCTGGGCCGGTAGTCGGCGAAAAAGGCATGGGGCGCGCCGGGATAAATTACGAACTCGGCCGCCTTTCCGGCGGCCTTGAGGGTCGCCTCCATCTCCTTTACGTCAGCCACGGGGATGCCCAGATCCTCTCCCCCGTAAAGGCCCAGAACAGGCGCTTGGATCTTTGCAGCCAGGTCTATGGGTCCGGCCGTTCGAACGCCGGGTGTCTTGGCGGGCTTGAGCGAGCCATACCAGGGTACCACGGCCTTCGCCTCGCGGCTGTGGGCGGCAAAGAGAAGGGTGTACATTCCGCCCCGGCAGAATCCCGTCACCCCGATCCGGTCGGCCCGCGCCGCCGGATGCTTCTTCACGTAAGCTACCAGGGCATCCAGGTCTCCCATGACCCGGGCGTCGGGAACCGGGTCAACCACCTTCCGGACCGCCTCGATATCCGGCAGGTTCAGGACGCCTCCTTCCCGGGCGTAAGGCTCGAAGGTGATGCCCAGGAAAGCTTCCCTGGCAAAACGGCGGGTGACATCCTTGATATGTTCGTGCATACCGAATATTTCCGGGATGACCAGCACGACCGGATATTTTCCCTTTCCTGCCGGGCGTGCCTCGTAGATCGGAACCTGGAATCCCGCGGAAAGCACCTTCCCGTCGGTTACCGTGAGCCCCTCAGCAGGAGTGGTGATCACCTCTCCGGCCACCGGATTGGCGGCAATGGCGAAGCCCGCCAGCGCAGTGCCGGCAGCGCTCATCCGGGCCAGAAACTGCCGCCGGGACATCCCCTCATAAGCATTGGCCAACCAGTCTTCAACCATAATTTCCTCCTATTTTCATCATTTGGGGGCCCTTTCCAGGAAATCCCGCTGTTTCATTTGGATAATAGGCTATCAGGCTCCGGGAAAGCTTCCTATGGGGGGAACCTTGTATTTTTCTTCGGGAAGGAGGGTATTTTGAAGTTCGGATGCTGTAGGGGCGCGCTGCTGTGCGCCCCTACGGAGTTCGGAGACAAGACCTTGTCTCTCGCGTGCTTCGCTGGAGGCCGCAGAGAGCGCAGAGAAAAAACTTTGTTGCTTGTTACTGGTTAGTCGTTGGAAAGGTTAATCCTGGCTGCTGGTATCTGAATGCTGAGTCCTCTCTTCTCACTCTAGAGCCCCTGCGGGCTCTGCGAGGGAAAGCAGTTCTTATCGTTTCATTCCGCTTCAACCGTGTTTATCTGCACCCCCTACCCCCACACCCTACACCCTACACCCTCTTTATGATCCCGCATCCTAGGGTTCCCGTCTCACATCCACCGTATTGTCATACAGGGTAGACCCCCTACCCATATCGGTCAGCCGCTGCGAGGTAAGGGCATTTACCGAACGGCGGCCCGGGCAGTGCTCCAGCCACCAAACCCCCGCGGCGACGACCACTCCAGCAGGGACTTTGGGGGTTACCTGGAGGATGAAGGAAGCCTCTCCCCGGTCGTTGAACGCGGTGACCCTCTCCCCGTCCTGAAATCCTTTTTCCCCGGCATCCCCGGGGTTCATCTGGAGGGACATGGATTTGTCCTGCTGGCGCAGGTCCTCCCGTTCTCGGAAGGAGGAATTCAAAGCGTAGAGGCTGGGGGCGGTCATGAGGAGATAGGGTTCTTGGCCGCCGTAGGGAGGGAGGTGGCGGGGCAGGGGATGGGCCTCTTTCGGGGTGAGTATTTCGATTTTTCCCGAGGGGGTCTTGTATTGGGTCTTGTACCCTTCGGGGAGGGAGAGCTCGACGGCTTTTCCGGCGGAAAAGGCTTCCTCGTCAATCCCCTTGCGCAGGGGGGCGGGAATAGAAAGGACGTGTCTGATCAGGTCTTCGGCCCGCTGGCTGAAGAAAGGCTCCGGGAAACCCATAGCCTGGGCGAGCAGGGAGAAGACCTCCCAGTTCGATTTGCTCTGGCCAACAGGGGGGACGACGGCTTTCACTTGTTGAATACAATAATTCCCGTAGGCCCGGTAGATATCGCTATGCTCCAGGGAGGAGGTTGAAGGAAGGACGACGTCCGCGTATCTGGCCGTGTCGGTCATGAACCTCTCGTGGACCACGGTGAAGAGGTCCTCCCGGGCCAGTCCTTTCAGCACTTGATTCTGATCGGGGGTGATGGAAGCCGGGTTGGAATGATACACGTATAAACTCTTTAAAGGGGGATTGTCCAGGTGGTTCAAGGCATGGCCGAGTTGGTTCATGTTCACGATCCGAGTCTCGCCGGCCATGAAATCTTCCCGGGTGATTTCGGCCATGGCAAAGGCCCCTGCCGTGGATGTGCCCACGAAAGCCCCGCCTCCCTTCTTGCGCCAGGCCCCCACCAGGGCCGGGAGGCAGACGATGGACCGGACGTTCATCCCCCCGTTTCCGTACCGGGAAAGGCCGGCCCCGATGCGAATGAAGGGAGCTTTGGCCTTGCCGAAGGCCCTGGCCATGAATTGAATTTTTTCGGGGGGAAGACCGGTAAACGAGCTGACCTTTTCGGGGGTCATTTCGGGGAGGATTTTGCTTTTCAGCTCATCAAACCCCTGCACTGAGGCGGAGAGGAATTTATCGTCCAGCAGGTTTTCCCGGGCCAGAATGTGCATGATTCCCAGAGCCAGGGCCCCGTCGCTCGCCGGGCGGACCACAAAAGTGCGGTCGGCGATCCCCGCCGTGGGAGTTTCGTACGTATCGACAAGCCAGACCTGCGCCCCTTTCTTTTTGGCCTCCCTGACAGCGTGGAGCTGGTGGATGTTGGTCGCCAAGGCATTGATCCCCCAGAGGACGACCAGGTCGCTAAAGGCCAATTCGTCGGGGTGGGGCGCCATGGTATTCCCCATGACCGCCTTCCAGCCCGCTTCCTTGGCCGGGGCGCAGATGGTCCGGTCCAGGCGCGAAGCGCCCAGGCGGTAGAAAAAGGGATGACCGGAGTTTCTCTGGACGAGGCCCATGGTTCCGGCATAAGAATAGGGGAGGATTGCCTCAGCTCCATTTTTGGCAATGATCTCCTTCCATCGATCGGCGATTCCACGGATCGCTTCTTCCCAGGAAAGGGGCCGAAATTGCCCGCTTCCTTTGGGGCCGATGCGCCGGAGGGGGGAGGTGAGGCGGAGAGGGGAATGGACCGTCCTCTCATAATGATTCATTTTGGGGCAAAGGGCCCCCCGGGTAAAAGGATGCTCCGGGTCCCCCGAAACCCGGATGGTTCTTCCCTCTACCACCTCAACCATGAGCCCGCAGGTGTCCGGACAGTCATAAGGGCATACGGATCTTAAGATTTCTCCAGCCATTGTTCCTCCTGAATCGGCAGCGAACAGCTATCAGCGTCCAGCTTTCAGCCCTAAGCTTCGAGCCCGAGACCTTGAGCCCTACGCCTTGAGCCTTATCCTTAGCCTGCCTAACCTGCGTTCAACTGCGTCCAATAATTAAAGGGCTTTTTCTAAAATGATGCATTTCAAATAATAGCTCTCCGGGAAGGTGAGGAGGATTGGGTGGTCGAGTCCCTGGCCCCGTTTTTCGAGGATCCGCAGGTCCGCTTTGGCGTCCCCGGCGCAGTCCTGCAGGATTTCCAGGAACCTGGACTCGGAGAGGTTGTAGGAACAGGAAGAAGTCACCAGGACGCCTCCGGGGTTGAGGAGGCGCATGGCGCGCAGGTTCAGCTCCTTGTATCCGCGCGCCGCCGCGGCCACATCGCCCCGGCTCTTGGCAAAAGCGGGTGGGTCGAGGTTGATCCCGTCATAATGGTTTCCCCGCTCCACTTCTGCTTTCAGGAAATCAAAGGCGTTTTCCCGGCGGAATTCCAAATTCTCCAGGCCGTTCAACCGGGCATTCTCCGCCGCCCGCTCCAGGGCCTCCGGGGAGGAGTCCACGCAGGTTACCCGGGTGGCAGACCGGCCTGCATGGAGGGCGAACAAGCCCTGGTAGCAAAAAGCGTCCAGGACGTTCCCACGAAAATAGGTGCCTGCCCGGATCCGGTTCTCTCTTTGGTCCAGGTAGGCCCCGGTCTTCTGCCCGGCCCAGGGGTCCACCCAATACCGGATGCCCCCTTCTTGGACCTCTATCCTGCCGGGTTGGGTTCCCACGATCACCTTTTTCTCCTGGGCCAGGCCCTCCAGGTCTCGAACCCCCAGGTCGTTCCGGAGAATCAGGGAAGATGGTTGAAACAGCTCGGAAAGCAGCTCGGCAAAGAGGGGAGTCAGATGATCGGCCCCCTGGGAGAGGGTTTGCATGACCAGAAGATCCCCGTAGCGGTCCACGATCAGAGAGGGAATCCCGTCCGACTCCCCGTAAACAAGCCGGTAGGCGTTGGTCTCCCGCACGACGACCTGCCGGAATCGAGCCGCTCGCTGAAGCCGTCCCTTCCAGAATTCACGACCGATGGCCTCGCGTTCCCGCGAAACCAGACGAAAGGCGATCTTCGAGCGATCGCTGTAGAAGCCCTGGGCGAGAAACTCTCCGTTCTTCTTCTCCAGCGTTACGATTGCCCCCGGAGCCGCATCCTGGATTTTTTCCAGATCGTCACGGAAGATCCACGGATGGCCCTTCCGGAACCAGGCAAAGCCCTTGGAGGTGAGAATCAATCGGCCCATAACCTTAAATGCGCAATACGGAATGCGGAGTTGAATCAGCAAAAACTAT
>Ga0316628_100004503_pt1 | contig 10962 bp, 7 predicted proteins | sample OWC_Aug_M2_C1_D5_FD_207648 | JGI IMG/M metagenome (GOLD analysis project Ga0316628, IMG submission 207648) | Wetland soil microbial communities from Old Woman Creek delta, Ohio, United States - OWC_Aug_M2_C1_D5_C | ecosystem: Environmental > Terrestrial > Soil > Wetlands | place: USA: Ohio... | reverse complement strand
GGCGTACACCATCGTGCTCGATGGCGAGGGGCGGCCCAGGGCCGTGGTCAGGACCGTGGGGATAAGGAGGACGACCTTCGACGACGTCGACGAGGGGCACGCCTACTGGGAGGGGGAGGGCGACCGCACGCTGGAGAGCTACCGACGAGAGCACACGAGGTACTTCAAGCGCGTGGGGAAGAAGCTGGGCTTCGAGTTCACCGGGGACATGGCGGTCGTCCTCGAGAGATTCGAGCTGGTCTATCCCAGGGATGACGCCAAAAGGTGAGGGGCGAAGAGGCGGCCCCCTCGTCGTAGGTATCTGCCCGGCTCACCGAAAACGGGCGACGGACGCTATCATCTCAGCCCTCGAACAGGTCCTTTCTCATGTCGGCGTGACGCCTGCCTTCATGAGGCGGTCCATTTTCCCGTTGCCCGGTCACTGGTGGGCGCTGTCATCCCCCGGGGCAGGGGCGCATGCCAAAAGGCAAAAAAAGCCGCAGGCCTCTCGGACCTCCGGCGGGGCACCGGACGGGAGGGACTCACTGTGGGGAGGCTCATAGAGCTGCGCAAGGTGGACAAGAGCTACACGACCGGGAAGCTGTCGTACCAGGCGCTCAAGCAAGTCGACCTGGACGTCGACGAGGGCGAGCTCGCGGCCATCGTGGGGCCGTCGGGCTGCGGCAAGTCCACCATGCTCAACATGGTGACAGGCATCGACCGCCCCTCGGGGGGCTCGGTCACGGTCGCGGGCGAGCGCATCGACACCATGTCCGAGGACGCGCTCGCCGCCTGGCGCGGGCGCAACGTGGGCATCATCTTCCAGTTCTTCCAGCTGTTCCCCACGCTCACCGCGCTCGAGAACGCCATGCTCCCCATGGACCTCGCCAAGCGGGGGACGGTCGAGGAGAGGCGGGAGCTCGCGCAGCGCCACCTCTCGCTCGTGGGGCTCGGCGAGAAGGCGGGCAACCTTCCCTCGGAGCTCTCGGGCGGCGAGCAGCAGCGCGTCGCCATCGCACGCAGCCTCGCCAACGACCCCAAGCTCATCATCGGCGACGAGCCCACCGGCAACCTCGACTCGGCCACCGAGGCCCGGATGTTCGACATCATCAAGGGCCTCTCCGAGCAGGGCAAGACCATCGTCTACGTCACCCACAGCCAGAAGCTCGCGGACCGGGCCAACCGGCGCATCCGGATGCTGGACGGCAGGATAGTCGAGGGGTAGGTGGGGGCCATGGTGTCCGCGCTCACGCGCAAGTCCCTCAAGGACCTCTCCCGGAGGAGGGCGCGCACCGTCTTCACGGTGCTCACCGTCGCCTTCGGCGTGGCGGGCTTGGGGATGATGGCCATTGAGGACCTGGCCGACCGGGGTATGGCCGACCAGATCTCCTCAAGCCGGATGTACAACATCAGGATCAACGTCGAGGACGTCGCGCTCAACGCCACCAACCTCCGCGAGCTGGGCGAGCTCCCCAACGTCAAGGACGTGGAGCCGAGGGCCATCGCGCGCGGGAAGATGTACATCGGCGAGCGGCGCGTCCACGCCGTCATCATCGGCGTCGAGGACCTCGCGGACCAGCGCATCGACTTGACCGAGCGCTTGTCGGGCGAGCTCCCCGGCCCCATGGAGGTGCTCACCGAGGAGGCGAACTCGGTCAACGGCGTCTACCAGGGGGGGACGGGCGGCACGTTCCAGCTCATCAACTTCGAGGGCAGGAACGTCACGGTGCGCATCTCGGGCGTGGGCAGCAACCTCGTCTACTCCCCGGTCACGTACGAGGGCACCGCGGTCTTCTACGCGGACATCGGGACCGTGAGGGCGCTTACCAACCTGTCGGGGTACAACTCGCTCTCCGTCCTGGTCGACGACGACGGCAAGGGCGCCATCGACGCGACCATCGAGGACGTCAGGGACTACCTGACCTCGAGGACGACGGTCGTGGCCTTCGCCGAGCTCCCCCTCGTCCGGTCGGGGACCGACTGGGCGTCGAAGGAGATGTTCACCAACATCCTCGACAGCCTCACGATCCTCACCGTCATGGTCCTGCTCGCGAGCGCCTTCCTCATCTCGAACACCATGAACACCATCATCTCGGAGCAGCGCAAGGAGATCGGACAGCTCAAGGCCATCGGGGCCACGGCCAGGCAGGTGTTCAGGGCGTTCCTGACCACCTCCCTCATCATCGGCGCGGTCGGGGCCGCCATAGGCGCCGCCATCGGCGTGCTCGTGTCCTTCGCGGTGCTCGATAACATCGGCCGCCCGTTCGGGGTGGCGTTCACCTTCATGGTCGACGTGCCGACAGTCGTCCTCAGCTTCGCGGTCGGCGTCGGCATCGTGGTGCTGGCGTCGCTGCCCGCGCTCCTCCGCTCGTCGCGGGTGCCCGTGAGGGAGGCGCTGGAGAGTTCGGGCATCTCGGCGACCTACGGGACGGGCGCCCTGGACCGGATGCTCATGAGGGGCTCTCGGCTCCCGCGCGCGGTGCAGATGGGCGTCCGCAACATCGGGCGCAAGAAGGGCAGGAGCGTCGCGACGCTCCTCCAGGTCGCGCTCGCGGTGGGCCTGTTCATGGGCCTCATCTCGATGAGCATCGCCGTCACGAAGGCGACCGAGGGCGCGTGGTTCGCGAGGAACTTCGACGTGAGGGTCTGGGGGACGGTGCCCGAGGACGCGTTCGACGGCCTGGAGGCCATCGACGGCGTGGGGTCGCTCGAGCCTTACATCACCACCGACACCTCCATGCGGGGCCGCGACGTCGAGATATGGGGCTACACCCGCGACTCCATCGCGTGGGACCATGAGGCCACGCTAGTGAAGGGCCGGTGGTTCTCCGGGGAGGACCACGCGACCAACGCCACCGTCATCGTGATAGGCAAGGCCCTGTCCGAGCTGGAGGGCCTGGGCGTCGGGGACGCGGTCGACGTCATGACGGCCACGGGCCAGTTCACCTTCACGGTCATCGGCATCCAGGACACGCTCATGGACGACGGCAGGGCCGTGTTCGCGCCCTACACGGCGCTCGCGAGCGTGCTGCGGGACACGTCCAACTCGGGCGTGCTCATGCACACCACGACCAAGGACCACGCGGTCATCGACCGAGTCGCGACGGCGGTCGAGGACCAGCTCACGGCCAGGGGCCTCTTCTTCGGCATCGACATCAAGTACGTCGAGGTCGAGCAGGACATCGCGTCCAACCGTGGCGTCGTCACCATCTTCATGTTCGTGAGCGGACTCATCGTCGTCATAAGCCTCATAGGGCTCATGAGCACGCTCACCATGAACGTTCTCGACCGCACGAAGGAGATAGGGATGCTCCGGTGCATCGGCGGCCGCGCGAGGGACATCCGCAGGACGTTCAGCACCGAGGCCCTCGCCCTGTCCCTCACTGGCTGGGTAATAGGGCTCCCCATCGGCGCGGCCGTCGCGCTCATCGTCGAGCGGAGCATCGACGAGTCGCTCAAGATGGAGGTCCCGCTCTACTACGCGTGGGGGTACATCCTGCCGGCGCTGGTCGTGACGGTGCTGGGGACGCTCCTGGTCATCCAGGCCCCGCTGCTGCGGGCGACCCGGTTCAGGCCCGGGGACGCGCTGCGGTACCAGTAGGCGGTCGCTGGCCAAGGGGGGAATCGGGCCATAATGCACGCGGGGGTCCGTCCTACTCCCCGCGCGCTCGCGTCAGGGCTGAACCATCGGGAGCACGAGGGTCGAGACGTCCTCCCATTCGCGCACCTTGACTGGCTCGCCCGGCAGGGGGAGGGGCACGGAGGCGAAGTCGAACACCCAGCTCGCATCGCGGTCCGATGGGTCCGCGACGAAATAGAAGTGCACGGTCGCGTTGCCCGTGAAGTGAGGCGCCGCGAGCGAGCCCTCGACGAAGAGGCCGGACCACTCGTCGTAGAATCTCCCCATGGCGTCCTCGCCCAGCTCCGACGCGCGCTCGTCGGCGTCGATGACGCCCCTCACATACGAGGCGCCGGCGGGCTTGCCCTCCGCGGCCACGCCACCATGGAACCACGCGATGTAGCGCGAGCCCAGTCCCATCGTGTTGTCGCCAATGTACCGGTCCACTATCGCGGGCGGGCACACGAGGTCGCCGCCCTGGAACCGGTTCCCCTCGACGAGGGACCCCTCGAGGAACGCGCGGTCCCCGGAGGCCCATGCAGGGTCCCATGATATCTTGAGGCCGGACGCCTCCCCCTCGAAGTCGCAGTCCGAGATGTGCAGCGTCACGTTGTTCCTTTCGTAGGACCACACGTCGAGGATGCAGTCGACGAAGGTGGAGGCCTCGACGGTGAGCGAGCCGTTGCCGTACACGGACATCCCGAGAAGGCTGCTGCCGTTCGAGGCGATGGAGGCGCGCCGCAGTGTGACGTTGGACCCCAGGGCCCATGCGTAGGGCTCGCCCTCCTGGGACGATAGGACCAAGCCCTCGAACAGGAGGGACTGGCAGTCGAAGGCGGACAGCGTCGTGAGCCTCTCCGCCGTGAGGTTTGAGATGGTCGCGTTGCTGCCGGCAAGCTCCATGGTGAGGGTCGTCGAGGACACGTTGGAGACGCCAAGCCTGCTGCCCGTGCAGCGGAGGACCGTCGGTCCCGCGCTCACGTTCGTGAGGTCGAGCTCGCCGGGCCCCGAGGCGGCGAACCATGCGGCCGTCGTCGGGGGCAGGGCGATGTCGCCGAGCATTAGGGCCGCGCCTGCGCCGAGGAAGGCCATGACGACGAGGGTGTCGCTCCCGGCGTCCAGGGAGGTGATGCCGGCGGCCTCGACGGTCATGCCCGGGTCGCACATGAGCACACCACCGCCGGCCTCCAGGAACCCTCGGGCCATGCCCGCCTGCCCCGGACCGCTCGCGCGCAGGTGGTCGCGGGACCACGAGGTGAGCAGCTCGTCGCCATGGTCCAGCAACGCATGCACCTCGATGTCCATGGCGTGGGGGCCGGGCGCGACGTCGACGGTCGCGAGTAACATCGCGTTGTAGTTGCTGTACTCGCTCTCCAGCGCCTCGGCCATGGTGAGCGCGCGGAGGAGGGCGCCGTCGAGCTTGACGTCGACCCACCAGCTGCCAAGGAAGGCCTCCGGGACCCGAACGTAGACGGTGAGGTTCACCTGGCCTGGGGCCGGGCCCGGCTCCTCCTGCACGCGCATGAAGGCGGTCTTGTAGAAGCTGCGACCGTCCCCGTAGGCAAGTCCTGGCTCCAGGACGACGGTGAGCGCCGTGACCGACGTGTCGATGCGCAGGTCCTCGACGCCCCCCCAGTCGTTGTAGAGGTCGAGGGTGACCTCGGAGATGCGGTTGACGCCGAGCGACGCGTCCACGAGCGTCTCGGGCATCAGGAGATGGCCGACCAGGACGTCGATTCTGGTGAGCACCTGCCAGTCGATGTAGTCGTCCTGGCCCTCCCAGTAGAGCAGGCCGGTGAAGTAGCCCATGCTCCCCGGGCCGGGGCGGCCGGGCCCGGTGAGGTCGAGGACCGCCGTGTGCGTCTGGAGGAACGCGTACTGGCCAAGCCGCACGAAGGTGTTGGACCGTGCCACGTCCTCCCAGGTCCCGAGGCCCCTCGAGTCATGGGCCCAAATCGCCATCCAGCTCTGGCCGTCGAAGGCGCAGCCCTCGACCTCGGCCCATGCGTGGTTCAGGTCGAGGCCCCTCCCGCCCCCGGACAGGTTGCAGCCGCTGAGCCGGAGCGGGCCGGAGCTGTTGTCGAAGGAGGCCGCGAGGACGGCGAGGTCGGGTGGGTCAGGCGGGTGGGCCTCGACGTAGATGGGGGAGAAGGGGCGAACCTCCAGGTCCGTGGAATCGACGGAGCCCCACGTGCATGCGACAGAGAGCGGCGTCGCGTCGCCGGACATTTCGGACCCCCTGACGTCGAGCCGGGCGTCCACGGCGGTTATCGGGACGTTGGACAGGCTCGAGCCCTCGATGTTGAGGGCTGCGTCCCGCACCTCGATGTGGCCGGCCGTCGGCGCCTCGTCATACGACACCGCTCCCCTGACACCCGGGCGGAGGTTCGTCGCGTCGAACTTGCCCGCCGCGATGTAGGTGTACCCCCTCGGCAGGCCCGCGGGCGCCTCCAGGACCGACCTGGTGATCTCGACCGTCCCGCGGGCGCTGATGAGGGACGAGTACCGCGTGTGCTGCCCCCGGAACTCCTTGAAGAACGGCTTGAAGCCTCGCATGAGCCACAGGTCCTCCCATGCCCGGCCGGTCCTGAGCTCGTCCCAGGTGGGCGACGCGCCGCCATCGGTCACGAGGAGTCTACCCACGAGTAGGTCCCTGCCCCCCCAACCGTCCGAGGGGAAGAGGACCACGCGCGCGACAGACCCCTTGAAGGCGGTGAGCGGGACCTCGTAGTGGCGCCACGCGCGTACCCCGTCGTCCGGGGGCGCGAGGGACGCGACGGTCTCGAGCGGGGCCCCAGGCTCCCTCTGCACGCACACGACCAGGGTGGTCTCCATGGCCCACCAGAGCAAGTCCAGCTCGAGAACCGGGGCCTCGGTCCCTGCGAGGTTCACGGCGCGGGAGAGGCTGCAGGCGCCCTTCATGGAGCCCGAGTAGGGCACGAAGACGGCGTCCTCGAGCCTGGGGTCGTAGGTGATGGATATTCGCGATTCGCGGACCGCCAGCGACGCGCCCCGCTCCACCGAGAGCCATGAGGCGTTGCCCATCACCAGGTCCAGGAGGTCCACGGAGAGGTTGCACCGCTCGATGGTGAGGGCGGCCCCGGACTCGACGACGGTTGGCCGGTCCAGGACGGCGCCGTGCCTCCCGCTCCAGGTCGTGTCCTCGTCGATCACGACGGGCTCGGGCTCCACCCATGGGGCTCGCTCCTCACCCGGGGGGGGCGAGAAGACCGACGCGAGGCTGAGAATGAGGATAACAATGACGAGAACCGTCGCGAACCTGCGGAGGGCAGTGCGACGGCTGCTCCTGGTCGCGGGTGGGAGTGTGCCGGCTGTAGGGGGGATGGAAGCGTGTCCCTCTGCCGTCGCCGAGGCGTCCTGCGACAAGCCAACCCCGCATCGGCCATGACCAGCCAGCGTTATGAAGGTTGCGGAAATGGCGGCCACTGGCGGCCCGGACCGGCGGTCATTCGTCCTAGAACAGGTCCCTGATCATGGCAGCGTAGCTTTTGCCCTTCACGACGGTCTCCCTGGGATTGGGACCCGGGTCCTGGTAGATGTTGTAGGCCTTGTCGTAGGAGCCGTAATCCTTGTCGTAGGTCCCCCAAAGCCTGTAGAACCCCACGACCTCCGCGCCATGGTCGGCGCACTCGACCGCCCAATCCCTGCACTTGTCGACGGTGGGGCGACCGGAGTGGACGCGCTGCCATGGCCAAAGGCGCGGGGCGGGCGCGCCCTCCATCTCCACGACCCACCACGGCTTCCCGTACTCGGCCGACAGCCGCCGCATGGCCCGCTTGTCCCTGACCGAGCCCGTCCCGAAGTGGGTCGGGTAGATGTCTATGCCGAGGACGTCCAGGTCGGGGTTGCCGAGCCCGACGTCCCGCCAGGTCCGCTTGTCCCAGTGGCGGTCGTACGAGTGGAGGTTGACGACCGTCTTGGTCCCGCCCAGGCGCGCCCTAAGGTCGCTGTCGGCGGCTATCCGGGTCTTGATGTGGTGCAGCACGTCCTTGATGAGGTCCGCGGTCGTGTGGGTGGTGAAGGCGGTCCTCCGCCTGCGCCCCTCCCCCTCCACGCCAGTGGGTATCATGAGCCGCTTGAAGATGTCCTGGTGCGGCATGTTGTCGACGTTCGGCTCGTTCTCGACGTTGAAGCCGACGATGCTGTACTTGCCGTCCGCGACCCCTTGGCTCAGGACCTTGAGCAGTTCATCGATGAACTTGAACGGGCCCCCGGTGCCGAGCACGCCCCTCTTCTCGGCCCAGGCGGCCCAGAGGGCGGCGTGCTTCCGGTCACCCAGGCTCGGGCGCAGCCTCCACCAGGGCGTCGTGGCCTCGTAGTCGTCCCATCTCCGCCTGTACGACTCCTCAAGGGTTGGACGCCTGAAACCGGGGCAGCTGGAGACCTTCAGGACCACGAGCGTGCTCAGCCCATGGTCCTTCGCGCTGCACAGGGCGGGATGGAGGGTATCGGGCCAGATGGGGTCGATGCAACCGGGCGACCACGCCCAAGGCCCCTCCCTGAACTCGAGCTTCTGCCACTCGACGTCGGTGCGGATGTAGTCGATGCCCATCCCCTGGGCAAGCTCGAACGCCTTCTCGAGCCCCTCGCCCGTCCTCAGGAGGTGGTTGTGGGTGAGGAGCTTCTTGGGGCGGTGGCCCGTCGCTGCGCCCGATTGCGTGGAATCCCCCGTCGCGCCGTTCCCTCCCATGACCCGCGCCCATCAAGGAGCGGCTACTGTATATCATCCTTCCCCTCCGACATGGGGATGCATCGTCACGATGACCCGACGTCCCGAGCACACGCTTGCCTCGGGCGCGTGCCGCGAGGACGGCAGCCCCCCCCATATCGGCTCCAGGTAACCGTACTCCTGTACCCGCAGGACCCGGTGCTTCACGGGCGAGGCCTCAGTGCTGAATCCGTCGAGTTGCTGGATGGGGGGGAAGCGCGCTGCGCATGGCCGTCGAATCGCCGCGACGCGACCATCGCTGCGAGGGATGCGGACTCCATTTTTCGCCGCGACTGGTTATTATTTCGGAAATCCAGCCAGAACACATTATCAACGAGTCGCCGCCCTCTCCTTTACGTCTCCGGGCGGGTCGCATGAGGTACAGGAGTTGTCAAAGGTGCGGAAGGCACGCTATGGCCATCGTCAAGGCAGGGCAGGTCATCAAGCGGCTCTGCCTCGAGTGCCTTGTGAGCCAGACCAGGCGGGGGGCCTACCGGCGGTACATCTGCTCCGTGGCGGGCTGCAGCTCCTTCCCGAGCTATCTCGTGGTCGTCGACGAGGGGAACCTGGCGTCCCTCCTCGTCTGTCCCGAGCACTACGCGGCGATGCGGTCCGGGGTGGTGGCGGTGATGCCACTGCCCGAATGGCTCGCGGAGGCGGACGACATCACCCTCACCGAGGAGGGCATCACGGTCGAGCTCGAGCTGTTCTCGAGGCTCGACACGGAGAGTGCCGACGGCGAGGGGGATGGACCACGGCAAGGTGCTGATGGCCGGGGCTGTACCAATGCCTGACCTTGTCCCCTGGGGGCCCGGGCCTGAGCGTTGCCGCGACCGAACCGCGTGCTCGTCTACTCGTCGTCGTCGTCCCCGTCGCCCATCTTCGCTATCACGGGGATGAGGTTGTACTCGGCCTTGTGGCCCTTCTGGACGACCTTGATGTCGAACGTGAACGCGTTCGTCTCGTTCGCCTTGACCGCGAACTCGCCCACGATCTTCAGCTTCCCGCTCGGTACCTTCACGTCCACGGCCACGCCGTCCACGATGCCGACGACCTCGGACACGTGAAGCTCTATCTTGGAGTAGTTGCCGGCCGCGAGGGACAGGTTCTCCAGGATGGAGGTGTTGGTCGCCGTCAGGTTGGTGAGGTCGACCGTGACGTTGTCCAGGGCGCGCTCGGTCCAGTTCCCCTCGGTCGAGTTGTTGCACGCCGTGAAGATGCGGACCCGGTCGAAGGTCACGTTCAGGTGGTCGAAGTCATCGATGCTGTCCGACGACTTGCCGAGGGCCAAGGAGATATGGCCCTTGGGCATTCCCGCATTGCTCCCGTGCCCGCCGTTGCTGCCGCCACCCCGCTTGGAGATGACGGGGATGAGGTTGTAGCCTCCGTCATTTCCCCTCTTAACGAGGTGGATGTCGATGTCGAACAAGGCCGTGCCACCGGCCTCGACGACGAAGTTGCCCATCAGCTTGAGCTTGCCGCTCGGGACGAAGACCGGGACGTCCTGGCCATCTATTAAGGCCTCGACCTTCTCCACGGCCAGCTCCACCTTCGTGTAGGTGCCCTGCTCCAGCGAGAGGTTGGCGACCGTGGCCACGGAGGCCCCGTCGAGCTCGGTGAGGTCGACGGGGGTGTCGTTGACGGCGGCCTCGGTCCATCCGTTGTCGTTGCCGAAGACGCGGGCATGCGAGAACGTCACGTTGAGATGGTCGACGTCCAGGTCGTAGAGCGTCGCGCCGCCCACCGAGAGCTCGAGGTTGCCGGCCGGCTCCGCGGACAGCTCCGTTAGGACCGCGAACCCTGAGACCGCGCCACACACGACCGCGAGCACGACTAGTGCTGAGTATGCCCGTCTCATCCCATCGCCGGTGCCTATTGGGTCGCGCTTGGTAATAAACATGCTGGCAGTCAGGCATGATTCTCATTGGTACGGAATAATGCCGTCGAGGTCATGCGGGTATGACGGCGTGCGCTCCTCGACCGCGCCTCGGCAGGGCAGGCTACCTAGAGCAAAGCCGCGCTCGGCACATCTGCTCGGTGGCGCCGCCTAGGCGGATAGGGCCCGAGCGGGCTTGTGGTCCGCTCCCCGGGTCGCGACCTTTTGATGCGGCGGCCTTGCGGGGGCTCCACGGGCTCTAGGGCGCATAGGCCCTCGCGGCCCTTCCCCGGGACCGGCGCGGCGGCCCCAGGTGCCATGCCGTCCCCCGTCGGTCGGCCACCCGAGGGCATGATGGCCGAGGGGAGGTGCCCTACTTCGTCATGGTCAGTGAAAGATAACGGACCAGGTCGACTGATGTGCCGTCGATAAAAAGCACGCGAGCCTTGATGGTGAACTCCCCCCATATCTTCAAGCTGAGTTTGAATTCGAGCGGCGTAGTCCTTGTGATCTTGTTCGGTGTGAACGTATGATGCAACTCGTACTCCACGGACCTCACGTCATCGCGAATATCGTCCGGTCCATCGAGCCAGACATCCACTTGGAAGAACTGGCGTTTGTCAGGCTCCTTCGGCAGCTTGGTGACGCGGTGGGCGAGCGAGAGGCTCACGAGGCGAGCGCCCTCTCTGGCCGTCTCAACGAAAGCATCCTCGGCATCTTTGATATCCATTTAATTCCCTCCTATGACCTCGCCGAGGG
>Ga0316628_100004502_pt1 | contig 10964 bp, 9 predicted proteins | sample OWC_Aug_M2_C1_D5_FD_207648 | JGI IMG/M metagenome (GOLD analysis project Ga0316628, IMG submission 207648) | Wetland soil microbial communities from Old Woman Creek delta, Ohio, United States - OWC_Aug_M2_C1_D5_C | ecosystem: Environmental > Terrestrial > Soil > Wetlands | place: USA: Ohio... | reverse complement strand
CTGAATTCCGCCTGCTCAGGAAAACGGGAATGTTTTTAGGCATAGCTGAAAAGAGAAAGGGGTTGGGCATTATTTCTTAAAGGATGCCGCAGGCTAATCCTCGCCTGTTTCGGCCGCTTCCGCAAACGGTGATACGGCTTCAAAAACCTTTTCCTGCTTCCTGTTCATGAATTTATAAACTGCAATACCCGAAGCCACACCGGCCGCTAATCCCAAACCCCATTTTACGTATTTTTGCATGGTGCACCTCCGGTATATATAGACCCGTCATTGAATATAACGCTGCATCACTTTATTTTTTGTCCGATTCGTTCTGAGAGGTAGTTAACCATATCTGCAAGTGAAACTATTTTACTGTAGTCGGATTCAGGGACTTCAACTCCAAACTCTTTGCTGATACCTATAATCACGTTCAGGAAATCGAAGGAATCTATATCCAGGGCCTCGCGCAGGTTTTCCTCCGGCAATAGTTTGTCGAAATCGGCCTCAGGCGCAATTTGTCGCACGATTCTGAAAATAATGTTTTTGATCTCCTGAGCCGTCATAGCTTTTCCGGTTCCTGCATGTAGCGGTTTAGCGTGTCTAGGAAGCGCGCTCCAACGATCCCGTCCGTGGCCCTGTGGTCACCTGAGAGTGTCGCGGTGACCACGGGCCGTACCCCGAGCATGCCGCTTTCCGTCCAAGGACGCTCGGTTATCCTACCGAAGCCGACAAGCGCAACCTGAGGTGGGTAGATAACGCCGTAAACGGCTTTCACTCCAAGGTCACCCAGGCTAGTGAACGTAATAGTTGCATCTGTCAGTTCAGACCCTCGAAGCCTCCCTGCCCGGGTCCGCGTGATAAGGTCTCCCATGGCTCCCATCAGCTCTCCCAGGCACTTCTTGTCGACGTCGTGGATTGCCGGCACAAAAAGCCCGCCCTTCTTTATGGAGATAGCAAACCCGACATGTATGGACTCCATGGGCTGGTTTCGGTCGTCAAGCCAATAACCGTTCAAGTCCGGCACTTCTTTAAGGGCAAACGCCACGCCCTTCAACAGTTGCGCTACTGGCAGTATGCGGTCTGTTACCGGGCGTTTTAAATTTTCCGCCTCGAGCCACTTGAGCGCGCAGCTCATGTCTATCTCTGTTTCAAGGTAGTAATGGGGTATCTCACGGTTGGAGCGTGCCATGGCGGCCGCGATAGCCCTTCTCATCGCGTCCATGTCCAGTCCCGCGGCAGGTTTAACAGCCTCAGGCGGCGGCGCTTCCCTTGCCAACCCCTGCTCCTTGGCTGCGCGCTCGACATCGGCAAGGCTTAAGCTACCTTCCTGTCCAGAACCCTTAATCGTGCCGACGTCTATGCCAAACTCCCCCGCCTTTTTGCGGGCGGCGGGCGAGATTTTAAGGCGCCCAACCGAAAGGCCTGCCTGCCTGACTTCATGAGCCGCCTTTTCTTCAATTACAGGCCCAGCTGCAGGCAGCGGAGCCTCAGTTGCCGCAGATTTTGTCTGGCCGCCTTCAGAGCGTATCATCGCAAGAACCTCACCGACAGGGACTTCCGTGCCGGGATCCACTATCAGCCGCTCCACAACGCCGTCTTCGTATACCTCTATGCCAATGATCCCTTTGTCTGTTTCCACCTCGGCGATAACCTGCCCGCGCTTGACGTGGTCTCCCTGCTCAACGAGCCACACGGACAGCGCGCCTTTTTCCATATCAGCGCCCAAGCTCGGCATGCGGAATTCAGCCATTGACGCTCACCATCCTTTTTATGGTTTTGACTATTGACTCCGCCTGCGGGATTGCAGCCTGTTCCATGTGTTTTGCATAAGGTATCGGTACCTCGGCGCTGCATATCCTTTCGACGGGTGCGTCCAGTTCGTAGAAAACATTCTCCATTATCCGTGCGCTTATCTCGGCCGAGATGCTTCCGGTGCGCCATCCCTCGTCCACAATTACGGCGCGGTGGGTCTTGGTAATTGAAGACAGATAAGTACCGTCATCCAACGGCCGGAGCGTCCGGAGGTCGATGACCTCTGCCTCGATCCCGTCTTTGGCGAGGGTTTCTGCCGCATTGAGCGCCTTGAAAAGGCTCGCGCTGTATGTGATGACCGTAACGTCACTCCCTGGCCGGGTGATACGGGCATGTTCGATATCGACCGGCCCGGCGGCCGCCGGAAGCTCCCCTTCCATGTTGTAAAGTGTGTTGTTCTCGAATATGATAACCGGGTCCGGATCCTCGAGTGCCGTCCAGAGCATGCCGCGCGCATCCTCCAATGTAGCGGGGGTCAGTACCTTTATCCCGGGGATATGTGCGTACCAGCCTTCAAGTGAGTGCGCATGCTGAGCAGCCAGCTGCTTGCCCGCCCCGGTCGCCATGCGTATGACGAGCGGTACGTTGAAGAGACCACCCGACATGTGTAGGAGCGTGGCGGCGTTGTTCAGTATCTGGTCAAGAGCCAGCAGGCTGAAGTTAACCGTCATAACCTCTACTATCGGGCGCATACCCCCCATTGCAGCACCGATCCCAGCGCCGACGAAGCCGTTTTCAGAAAGCGGGGTGTCCCTTATGCGCTCAGGGCCGAACTCCTCCAGCAGGCCCTTGCTCACTGCGAAGCAGCCTCCGTAGTGGCCGACATCCTCACCCATCAGGAACACACGGCTGTCCCTGTGCATAGCTTCCCGAATAGCCTCGCGCATGGCCTCACGGTACGTAATCTTGACTGTATCCCCGCTGTTCATACTGATTTCCGGTCAGAGTAAACGAAACGCGTCAGTTCCTCCACAGGCTCCCATGTTCCCGCCTCCGCGAATGCCACGGACCTGTCGACTATGTCGGCCACCTCCCGTTCTATCTGTTCTATGTCGGAATCCCCAAGGAGCCCCTGCGCCCTCATCCGGACGGCCAGGCCTTCTATAGGGTCGCGCCTTTTCCATTGCTCTACTTCCTCTTTGGTCCTGTAAAGTTCCGCGTCGAACATCGAATGCGCGCGGAACCGGTACGTGCGGCATTCAAGGAAATAAGGGCCCTCCCCGGCCCTCACAAACCCTGCCGCCTCTTTTGCAGCAGACTCCACCGCGAGAACGTCCATCCCGTCCACAGAGGCCGATGCGATGTCATAGGAGCATGCTTTCCTGGCCAGGTCAGTGACGGCATGTGCAAAATTTATCCTGGTACCCATTGCGTAAAGATTGTTCTCGCAGACAAAGAAGACCGGGAGTTTCCAAAGAGCGGCCAGGTTCATAGACTCATGAAACGCGCCCTCCGCAGCCCCACCGTCGCCGAAGAAGCAGCACGTTACTCGCTGCCTGCCCTGCATCCTGTCCGCAAGGGCCAACCCCACCGCGAGCGGGAGACCTCCGCCTACTATCGCATTCCCGCCATAGAAACGCGTGTCGTAGTCGAATAGGTGCATGGAACCGCCACGGCCCCGGCAACAGCCCTCCTGCTTGCCGTACATCTCGGCCATTATGGAGCCGGCGTCAACGCCCCGAGCCAGGGCCTGGCCGTGCTCGCGGTATGTGGCCACAACGTTGTCCTCGGGTCTAAGGGACTCCATAACCCCGACGGCCACTGCCTCCTCTCCGTTGTATAGGTGCAAAAAGCCGCGTATCTTCGTGGCGGAATAAAGCTCGGCCGACTTATCCTCAAACCGCCTGATAAGTACCATCATTTTGAGCAGACGAATGCCTTGCTCCCTTTCAATCTTCTCCACAGCCATCTCAGGTTCCGGCATGGTTCAGCCTGCCTCCAAAGTTGAGAGGTCGCCTTCAGGCAGCCCAAGCTCGCGCGCTTTAAGGAGCCGCCGCATGATCTTGCCGCTTCTGGTCCTTGGCAGGTTCTCTATAAACGCAATTTCCTTTGGCGCCACGGCCGAACCGAGCTTGGTGCGGCCAAAACCGATTAGCTCCAGGCGCAGACTTTCTGATGGTTCGTAGCCGGGCTTGAGTGCTATGAACGCCTTGACAATCTCCCCGATCACAGGGTCTGGCTTTCCAATGACACCCGCTTCGGCCACCGCCGGGTGCCCTAGCAGTGCGCTTTCCACCTCAAAAGGCCCAACCATGTGGCCGGAAGTTTTGATTATGTCATCCGCTCGCCCAACGAACCAGAAGTATCCGTCGGCATCTTTCCTGGCAAGGTCTCCCGTAATGTACCATCCGCCCACGAAGCATTTCCTGTATCGTTCCTCATCGTGCAGATACCCCCTGAACATGGATGGCCAGCCCGGCTTTAGTGCAAGGTCGCCCTCAATACCAGGCTTGTCGACGACTTCCAGAATGTCCCCGTCAAGGCGACGCACTATCTCAGCCTCAATACCCGGAAGGGGCTTGCCCATAGAGCCGGGTCGTATCTCCATCGAGGCATAGTTGGAGATCATTATCCCTCCGGTCTCAGTCTGCCACCAGTTGTCGTGTATGGGCATCCCGAGAGCCCTTTCCCCCCATACAACGGCTTCCGGGTTGAGCGGCTCCCCGACGCTGTGGACAAGACGTAGACAGCATATATCATAATCGCGGCAAGGCACGATTTCCGTGCGCATAAGCATCCTTATCGCCGTGGGTGCGGTGTACCAGACGGTCACCTTCTGTTCTTCCAGAATTCTGCACCAGCGCTCCGCATCAAAATCAGACTCATCGATGATGCTTGTCACCCCGAGCGTCAGGGGGGCTATAATTCCGTAAGATGTGCCTGTAACCCAGCCAGGGTCCGCGGTGCACCAGAAGATGTCTCCGTCATGGAAGTCCAGCACGTACTTTCCGGTCATATAATGGGTAAGCACGGCGTTATGCACGTGCACCGCGCCTTTAGGCATCCCTGTAGTGCCGCTGGTAAAATGCAGGACCGCCATGTCCTGCGGGTCGGTAGACGGTATTTCAAACTCGCCCGAAGCCTTGGCCATCATCTTCTGGAGCGACCTGACGTCTTCAGCAATGTCTTCCTCCACATCCGTCAGGAGGACATGCTTGAGCTGCGGCAAGCGCTCCCGTAGTCCAGCGACGTTTTTCTTGTACAGCCGCTCGGTAGTGACGATTACCTTCGCCTCACCCTTGGTCAGACGCTGGTAGATAGGCTCCGGCCCGAACGCCGAGAAAAGCGGGCAGAAGACGCTCCCGTTTTTGAATGTGCCGAGCGCTGCGATGTACAGTTCCGGAATTCGGCCCGCCAGGACGAAAACCATGTCGCCCTTTTCAATTCCCAATCCTCTCAGTACGTTGGCAAAGCGGCTTGTCTGCTCCTTGAGGTCGCCATACGTGAAGTCCTTTATGGCACCGCCCCTGCCAAGCCATCGGATGGCAAGCCGGTCGCGAAGCGGTCCGAGGGCGTGCCGGTCCACCGCCTCGTGGGCAATGTTTAACCCCTTGCCGGAAGGCAGTCCGCTGAGCTCGCGGCGGATATCTTCCCATGTGAAGGCGGCGCGCGTTTTCTCGTAACTCAACATATTCGGCCGGACGACCATGGAATCCAGAGGCTTTTTGATAGTTTCGAACTCAATCATCATAAGCACCTCTGACGAAGAGCCGAGCACTAATTACCGGGAAGAAAAAAAGGCAAGCCGATTTGATTAAAAGATATCATGGGTTCAGTTTTTTGACAAGATTGGGCATGAGAATGGAGGGCTGATTACATTGACACACCGAGTATGCCTTGTTATCTTTTTCAATAGGATATGGTATTGAGAGATTTGTTTACCCCTATGCGAGGTAATATCATGAACTCTTCAAGAGCAAGGAAAAAGGCTGTTCACTCAAGCTCCGCCATCTCGTCTACTTCGGACATAGACGCCTTGGACTTAGCTATGGGAATGAAGAGAGAGGCTTATGATATTTTCATCAGCCTGGCCAGGGACGCCAAAAATCAAAATACAAAGGCTGTATTCGAGAAGATAGCGAATTGGGAAAACCTTGACTATGAGCTGCTTGAGCAGGTCAAGTCGTCTCTTGAAGATTTCTCCAGCCAGTCGATCTGGGAGGAGGGCGGACCCATCGAAGGCGGGTGAGACCTGCTACGCAGGCGCCACCGCTTTCTTCGGCTGGAAAAGCTCTTCGAAGATGTCGTTGACCGAGACTATGCCAGTGGAGCGATATGCGTTTGTGCCGCAGAAGACAAGGCCGTGTTCGACATCGCCTTTATGGGCGTTCGATAGGGCAATGTTGATGCAGAATGCGGTCTTCTCCGTCTTGAAGGAACAATGTTTAAGGCAGACTGCCCGGCATTTGTGGTCTTTCGGGGGTCCATCCTTGAGCTTGTCTGTGAACTCGGTCCTGATAGCACGCCCGGGCAGGCCCACGGGGCTTTTAATCAGGCTGATGTCTTCCGGGGTACACTTTATATATTTCTGTTTGAACTCATCGGCTGCGTCACACTCATGTGTGCAAACGAAACGGGTACCCATCTGGACGCCGCGCGCGCCGAGAGAGAATGCCCATAGCATGTCCGTCCTGTCCCATATTCCGCCAGCCGCAACTACTGGAATATCAACCTTGAGCTCCTTGTCCAGGAACTCCACAAGCTCCGGCACGACGACTTCCAGTGACATCTCGGGGCTGTACACATCTTCTATTTTTGCGCCGAGGTGCCCGCCGGCCTTGCCCGGGTCCTCAACTATTATAGCGTCCGGGAGCCTGTGGTACAATTTTTCCCACTTTTTTATGATAAGGCGTGCTGCCTTTACCGACGACACTATCGGCACAAGCGCAACGTCCGGGTGGTCTTTCGTAAACTCCGGCAGCTGCATCGGAAGCCCGGCCCCGGATATGATTACCTGCGCGCCGCACTCGGCCGAGGTCCTGACCATATCCTCATAGTCGGTAAGAGCAACCATGTTGTTCACGGCCAGGATACCGTCAGGTGCCGTCTTGCGTGCGGTAGCAAGCTCGTCCGCAAGGGCAAGCCTGTTTGCCTCGGCATGGTTTTTCCCGTTAAAGAACCTGGAGCTAATGCCCAGCTCAACGGAGGCGATCGTACCGATGCCCCCTGCCTTTGCCACTGCCCCAGCAAGGCTTGATGCTGATACCCTGATTCCCATTCCGCCTTGGATTATCGGATACTTAGGAGTGTATTTGCCAATTGTCAAAACCGGGAGGCCGGCCATGTAACCCTCAGCGTTTCTAGCTTCTTCCATTAACTTTTCTTCTCTTTCTTGTTCTATACGTACAATTAAAAGCTCATTTTAGCACCTACACTGCCTACAATCAAGAAATAAAAAAGAATTTTAATATTATTAAGGCTATACCGGCTGCTTGCCAGTACCACATCACTTTGTTAAACTTCTATATATAAACTAGTAATATATATAAATTGAAGACAATTTCAAAAAAAATTTCAGCTGTTGTACTGTCCTGCGTCTTGATATCCCTGTCCTATGCCTGCACCAGGGATAATATACCGCCCCCGAAACCGCCAATCCCGGTCAACGTCGCAACTGCCGGTGTGCGGGATATTCCCGTCGTCATCTCCGAAATCGGGAACGTAGAGGCCTATACGGTTGTATCGGTCAAGTCTCTGGTGGCCGGCGAGATAACCCGAGTCTATTTCAAGGAGGGTGATTTTGTTAAAAAGGGTCAGATGCTGTTCGATATTGACCAGCGTCCTCTCAAAGAGGCGTTGAGGCAGGCGGAGGCGGCCCTTACCCGCGACCAGGCACAGCAGAGACTTGCCGTGGTGGAGGCAGCAAGGTACAAGGAGCTGGCCGGCAAGGGTTACGTGTCTAAGGAACAGGCAGACCAGTTTGCCACGCAGGTTTCCACGCTGAACGCGGTCGTGGAAGCAGACAAGGCTGCGGTCAAAAACGCCCATGTCCAGCTCGGCTATACCGCGATACGCTCCCCCATAGACGGCAAGACCGGCAGCGTCACTGTACAACTTGGCAATATCGTAAAGGAAAACGACGTCCCCTACCTTGTGGTAATCAACCAGATAATGCCGATCAATGTCGGTTTTTCAGTCCCTGAGCAGCACCTGTACCAGATAAAGAAGAGCATGCGGGAGGGCCCGCTCAAAGTGACGGCCACAATTAGCGGGGCACAGGAGCTAAAGGAAGAGGGTGTGGTATCCTTCCTTGACAACATGGTGGACAACACCACCGGCACGATAAGGATGAAGGGGGAATTCGCCAATAAAGACAATAACCTGTGGCCAGGCCAGTATGTAAAGGTCGGCATCAAGGTTGACACCGTAAAAGGGGCGGTGACCGTCCCCTCCCAGGCGGTGCTGGAAGGGCAATCAGGTAAATATGTCTACGTGGTCGGCTCCGACATGACGGTTCAGCCGCGCACGGTCGAGACCGGGCCGGACTTCGAAGGGCTGCTTGCCATCGGCAAGGGATTGAAACCGGGCGAGGTCGTCGTCACAGACGGACAGGTGCGGCTTGTTCCAGGCGCCAAGGTGTCAATCGATCGAAAGGCACCCTGATGAACATCTCCGCGCCGTTCATAAAACGGCCCATCGCCACGTCACTTGCCATGATGGCGATAATGCTCTTCGGGATTGCGGCATACCGGCTGCTTCCGGTCAGCGACCTGCCCACGGTCGACTTCCCAACGATACTCGTCACGGCGAGCCTTCCCGGCGCGACGCCTGAGACTATGGCCTCTGCGGTTGCCACACCGCTTGAGAAACAGTTCTCGACCATCGCCGGGCTCGACTCCATGACGTCCACCAGCGGACAGGGCAACACCCAGATAACGCTTCAGTTCACCCTGGACAGGGACATAGACGCGGCCGCGCAGGACGTCCAGGCCGCGATTGCAAAGACTGCCTCACAGCTGCCCCCGGAGCTCCCGTCGCCGCCCTCGTACCAGAAGGTGAACCCGGCCGACCAGCCCGTAATATACATGTCACTTAGCTCCCCTACCCTTCCGCTTTCGGACGTGGACGAGTACGCCGAAACGCTGGTGGCCGAGCGCATATCTATGATAAGCGGGGTCGCCCAGGTACAGGTCTTTGGTTCGCAGAAGTTCGCGGTGCGCGCCCAGATGGACCCGGCCAAACTACAAACCCGCGGCATCGGTATCGACGAGGTGACTGCGGGGCTTGCAAGCGCAAACGTGAACCTGCCTACCGGGACGCTGTACGGCAAATACAAGGCCTATACCATTCAGGCGACAGGCCAGTTGCTGGACGCAAGGCAGTACAGGCCGATAATTGTCACATACAGAAACGGCGCCCCGATAAGGCTCGGGGAGCTTGGACGGGTTATAAACAGCGTCGAGAACGACAAGGTCGCAAGCTGGTTCAACGATACGCGCGCAATAGTCCTTGCCGTCCAGCGCCAGCCCGGCACTAATACAATAGAAGTAGTTGACGGCATAAAACAGGTACTCCCCGTACTTCGAACACAGATACCGCCTACTGTGAGCGTCGACGTGTTATATGACCGGTCCGTCGGAATCCGCGAGTCGGTGAGTGACGTGAAGTTTACACTCCTCCTTGCCCTTGTGCTCGTCGTAATAGTCATATTCCTGTTTCTGCGGAACGTCTCTGCCACGCTCATACCGAGCCTCGCGCTCCCCCTGTCAATCGTCGGCACCTTCGCGGCGATGTACCTGCTTGGATATAGCCTGGACAACCTATCATTGATGGCCCTTACTCTCTCGATAGGCTTCGTGGTGGACGACGCCATAGTCATGCTGGAAAACATCGTACGGCACATGGAGAAGGGCGAGCCCCCCATGCAGGCCGCGTACTCAGGCTCTAGCGAGATCGGATTCACCATCCTCTCCATGACCCTCTCGCTCGTCGCGGTCTTCATACCCGTCCTGTTCATGGGCGGCATCCTAGGGCGGCTTCTGCACGAGTTTTCGATAGTAATTACTGTCGCTATACTGATCTCGGGCTTCGTCTCGCTCACACTCACCCCGATGCTTTGCAGCCGTTTCCTCAAGCCCCCGAAATCCACGCACGGACGCTTCTACAACGTCCTCGAATCCTTCTTCAACCGCATGCTCTCCTGGTACGAGAAGACGCTTCGGGTTGCAATGAGACACCGCCTTGCCACCATGGTTATCTACATGTTCTTCTTCATCGGCTCGCTCTACCTCTTCGGGCTGATCCCGAAGGGATTCCTGCCGAGCGAGGACACCGGCGCAATATTCAGCTTCACAGAGGCGGCGCAGGGCATATCGTACGACTCGATGGTGGCGCACCAGAAGGAGGTAATGGACGTTGTACGGGATGACCCGGCGGTAAAGCAGGTAATATCGAGCGTCGGGGCGGGCGGGCCTAACGTGGCCGGGAACTCCGGCCGCATATTCATGATGCTGAAGCCGCTTAGCGAGCGGGACGGTGTGGACGACGTGATACAGAGGCTGAGGCCGAAGCTCGCAAAGGTACCGGGAATCAGCGTGTTCATGCAGAACCTGCCGCCCATACGCATCGGCGGCCAGCTAACCAAAGGGCTGTACCAGTTCACGCTCCAGTCGCCGAACACCGGCGAGCTTTTCAAGTATGCCCCAATGCTCGAAGAAAAACTCAAGACAGTATCAGGCCTCCAGGACGTAACCTCCGACCTTCTCATCAGCAGCCCTCAGGTGAACGTGGTGATCGACCGCGACAAGGCATCCGCACTGGGCGTGACCGCGCAACAGGTGGAGGACGGGCTGTTCAGCGCGTACGGCACGCGACAGGTGTCCACCATCTTCGCCCCCACAAACCAGTACAAAGTGATCCTCGAACTCCTGCCGCAGTACCAGGCGGAGCCGTTCCAGCTCGACATGCTCTATATCCGTTCAGACGCCGGAAAGCTCGTGCCGCTTTCCGCCACGGCACAGCTCACGCAGGGCGTCGGCCCACTATCCATAACCCACACAGGCCAGCTACCGTCCGTCACCATATCGTTCAACCTCAAACCCGGCTTCGCGCTGGGCGACGCCATCAAAGCGGTGGACGCCGTCGCGAAGACTATACTGCCGCCAACGATAACCGCGACCTTCCAGGGTGCGGCCCAGGCCTTCCAGCGCTCGCTCACGGGTGTCACAATC
>Ga0316628_100004501_pt1 | contig 10964 bp, 4 predicted proteins | sample OWC_Aug_M2_C1_D5_FD_207648 | JGI IMG/M metagenome (GOLD analysis project Ga0316628, IMG submission 207648) | Wetland soil microbial communities from Old Woman Creek delta, Ohio, United States - OWC_Aug_M2_C1_D5_C | ecosystem: Environmental > Terrestrial > Soil > Wetlands | place: USA: Ohio... | reverse complement strand
GGCGGGAAGGGCACGAGCTTCGCGGGCGCGCAGATCGCCAAGGCGCTCGGGGCCCGGGTCATCCTCGTTGGGTCCAACCCCGTTCTGGCCAGGTCGCTCATCAAGCGCGGAATGGCCGACGCGTTCATCGACCGGCGGAAGATTCCCCGCAAGGCGTTCGGCGCCATCGCCGCCGGCGACCGCCCGGCGGAATGGCAGGAGAGGACCGAGCCGTTCCGCCGCGCCGTCTTCGCCGCCAACTCCGGAAGACCCGTCGACAAGATATTCGAGCACACCGGCGGCGACAACTTCCCTCTCCTCGTCTCCGCGCTCGCCAAGGACGGGGCGCTCGACTTCTTCGGCGCCACCGGCAAAGGCCTCAAGGGAGAGTATCGGGAAACGTTTTTCCACGACGGCCGGCGCTTTGTCTTCGACGCGCGCTGGGTCTGGATGCGCCAGAAGCAGATTCTCTTCCGGACCGCCGGCCCCGACGCGATCCTGGACGAGATCGGGCTCCTTCCCGGGCGCCGCGGCGTCGTCTGGGGCGCCGACGCCTACGCCCGCGATTTCGTCCGGGCCGCCCTGGCCCGCGGGGCCGAGGTCGCCGCGGTCGCGTCCTTCACGCGCGAGAAGAAGGGGATCGACTCCCTGCGCGGGATGGGCCTGCCCGATTCCCACCTCCTGGACCGCGACGCCTTCACGCTGCCCGAGGACATGCCCGATCCCCTGACCGCCGACGGGAGGCCGAACCCGGAGTATGCGACCGGGTTCACGAAGAACGCGCAGGCCCTCGGCAAGGCGCTGTGGGGCGTCTTCGGGCCCAGGGTGTCCCCCGATTTCGTCGTCGAGCGGACGGACCAGAGCACCCTCCACTTCAGCGCCTTCGTGGCCCGCGATTTCGACGAGCGCGACGCGATGCGTTGCGGGTACGTCGTCGCCCGGGCGAAATCGAACCTGTCCCTCCTCGGCTCCCACATGTACGACACGGCCCAGGCGCACGAGGTGGTGCGCCTTCTCGCGCGCGGAAAGCTCGTCATGGAACAGGAGGACCTCGAGGTGGCGACCCTCGCGGAGCTGCCGGGGGTCCAGCAGAAGATGCTCGACGGCGCGATGACCAGGCCCAAGGGCGTCGCCCTCGTGCAGGCGGACCGCGCCGGCCGTCCCGTCGCGGATTACGAGGACCTGTTCCTCGGCGAGAGGCTCCGGGCAGCCGACCCGGCGAAAGGGCGGTTTGTCGAGATCCGCCTCGCCGGCGAGGTTGCGGTCCTGACGATCAACCGGCCCGAGTCCCTGAACGCGCTGAGCGAAGACGTCCTGTCCCAGCTCGCGGGGGTCGTCCGCGAGATCGCGGCGCTCGGGACCGTCGAGGGTCGGACGGTCCGCGGCGTCGTCCTGACCGGCGCGGGCCGGGCATTCGTCGCCGGCGCCGACGTCAAGGAGTTCCTCGGGAAGCCGGCCGCCGCGATCGCCGCCCTCGCGGCGAAGAACATCGCCCTTTTCTCCGAGCTGGAATCGCTTCCGGTTCCCGTGATCGCGGTCGTCGACGGGTTCGCACTCGGCGGGGGCAACGAGCTCGCGATGAGCTGCCACTACCGGATCGTGACGGAGAACGCCAGTCTCGGACAGCCGGAGGTCAAGCTCGGAATCATCCCCGGGTACGGGGGGATGCAACGCCTCCCCCGCCTCGCGGGGCCGGGGAAAGCCGCGGAGATGAGCGCCAACGGCGAGCCTGTCGACGCGTTCGCCGCGGTCGCCATGGGGCTCGCGGACGAGTTCCGCCCGTCGGCGACCGCCCTCTCGCGGGGGGTTGCCCTGGCGATGGACGTCGCGTCCGGCGCGACGAGGCTACCCCGCCGGGATTGGGACGCCCTGGCGGCGGCTCGCCGGGAGGAGCTCGGCGCGCTCATGGCGCGTCCGGACGTCGGCGAAATCCTGTCGGCGCCCTCCCCCGACGCGGCATCGGCCGCGGACCTGCGCGCCGCCCGCCGGGCCGCGGCCCGGGACGCGATCCGGGCGATGACGTACGGCTTCGAGAACGGTTTTGCGGCGGGCCTCGTCAACGACGCCCGCGCCTTTGGCGCCGTGACCGCGTCTCCGGGCGGACAGGAGTGGATCCGCCGCTTCGTCGCGAAGGACCCGTCCCAGTCGTCGTTCGTGGCGCTCCTCGATCTCGCGGGACCGTAACGGCCATGCGACGCGTCCCGATCTCCAAAAAGGCGCCGGGCGACCGCCAGCTGTCCGCGGCCGAGATCGCGGGGATCGGGGCTCTCATCGCCGGGAAGGCGGCAGGGGGCGACGTCGCCGACCTCCCGGCGGCGCGCCTCAAGGAGATCCTCCGGCCCCTGAAAGAACGCCCTGCGATCCCGCTCCTCGAGCGGCTCTACCCGGGGAAGGGCGTGTCGATGACGGGCCGCATCGCCCGGATGCTCGCGCGGGGCGAGATCCGCGTGTCGGTCGTGAGCCTGGGCGACGCCACCGGATTCCCCCGCGAAAACGCCCGGCCCGCCTGCGAGGTCCTCCTCTTTCGCAGTGACGGCGAGCTGCGCGCGCCTGCGAAGAAGGGGCTCCCCGCAGGACCGGGCGAGACCCCGCACATCTTCGTCACCTCGGCGTTCCTCGGGAAGGCGGCGTCGCGCCCCTCCCTCCTCCTCGAGGCGATCGTCCACCCGGTCCTCGAGTGGGTCTTCGGGCTTCCGCACATGGTGGCCGTCCTTTGCGAATCCGCATTCGACGCGCCGGCCCCCGACGAGTCCGGCGCCGGCGTGAGCGATCTCAACCGCTTCATCGCGGAGCAGGCGGGGCGGGACCGCGACTTCGCGTACTTCGACCGGATCCTGGGCACGGCGTACGAGCCGGACGAATTCCGGATGGACGAGCTCGCCGCCCGGTTCGACGGCGACGAGGGAAAGATCGCCGATGTGGTCTCGAGGGCCCGGGAGATGGGAAGCCGCTTCCGGGCGTTGATGCAGGAGGTCCTCGCGTCGACCCGCGAGGAGATCGCCCGGGAGCGGATCGCCTCCGCGCGGAAGGCGTTGGACGAAGGGGACGCGGACGCGGCGCTCACCATCCTGCGCCCCCTCCACGACGCCGGCGAGACGTCGGAGGCCGTCCGGTCGGAAGCGGCCGCCCTGATCGGCCTGTCCGTGCGTTCCTACGCGCTGGATGCCGATCCCGCGTACGAAGGGTTGCGGATGGAACAGGGGGCCATCGCCGTGGAGCCGTGGGCCGGGCGCAAGGCGCGCGCCCTCGCCGAGCTGCTCGCCGAGGCCGCCGCGGCCGTGAAGAAGAATGGCGCCCCGTTGCCGCGGGACGCGCCGGCGCCCCCCCCGCCCGGGACGCCGGGCGCGGGCAACGCCGCGCGGACGATTCACGTGGCGGCCGACCTCGAACGGCCTTCCGTGAAGTTCATCGACGGCCACGACCACGTCCACTGGATCTTCGAGAAGTCGTTCGTCGAGGCCCTCCTGTCCGGGAGGATCTCCGGCCGGTACCCGCGCGGGATCCCCGCCGTCCTGGCATGCCGCTTCGTCCGTGACGGCGCGTTTCCCGACGAGAAGCTGAAGATCGAGAGCCAGTACGCCGCCGCGGTCAAGGGGGCCGTCGAGGGATACCGGTTTTTCCAGGGCCTCGCCCCCGAGACCCGGGCCGAGATGGCCGCCTACTACGAGTCCGCCGGCACGGCGGACCCCCTCTACCACCTCTTCGTCTCCCTCGGGGGAGAGTCGAACGCCGCCAAGGCGAGCCACAGCATCCGGCGGTCCGTGGCCCGGACGCATTCCTACAACTACGTGCGGTACCCGGACACGTCCCTCGCCGGGCAGGTCGTCGTCATCACCGGCGGCGGCACCGGGATGGGCCGGGCGCTGGCGCTCGAGGCCGCGATCCGCGGGGGCAACGTGGTGATCACCGGGCGGCGCGCCGCCCCGCTCGAGGAGACCCGGGCCGACATGGACGCGCTGATCCGCCACCTCGGGCTCACGAACCAGACGCTGGCCGTCCAGGGGGACGTGAGCGACCCCAAGTACGTCGGCGAGATGTTCGAGCGGATCGAGCACGAGTTCGGGCGGATCGACGTCCTCTACAACAACGCGGGCGTCTCCGGCCCCGTGACGTTCGGATCGGTCTACCAGGAGGACGATTTCGACCAGTACCGCGAGGCGGTGGGCATCCACCTCACGGGAGCGTGGCTTGCCAGCCTCGAGGCCGCGCGCGTCATGGAAACCCAGCCGGGCGGGGGGATGATCGTGATGGTCGGCACCTTCTATACCGAAAGCGTCCACCGCCACGTTCTCCACGCCTATCCCGGGCGCCTTCCCTACACGTCCGCCCAGGCCGCGAAGCTCGCCCTGGGGGATTATCTCGCCTGGATGCTCGCCGCGAAGAACATCGCCGTCCTGTCGGTCAACCCCTCGGCCGTGTCGACGGAGCGGATCCGCCGCGGCTCGGGGGTCTTCGACAAGGGCTCGCGCGCGCGGGCGCGGATCGGGCGCCGCGTCTCCCCGGAGTCGCTCGAGAAGGACACCCTCGACCGCACGGTCGGCCGCGAATTCGTCCAGCCGCGGGATTTCGCGCGCGTCGCCCTCGAGATGCGCCGGACGCCGTTTCGCCGGACACTGGGCGGCCAGCGCCTCGCGATGGGCGGGGTCACCTACGAGCAGCCGCCCGGCGTGATTCCCTCCCCCGCGGCGCTCGCGCGCTACCCGGACATGGTCGGCAAGGTCGCCCTCGTGACCGTCCACCGCCCGATGGGGAACGACTTCCCCCTCGTCGAGGCATCGGCCCGGGCGCTCGCCCGGTCGGGCGCGAACGTCGTGCTCGCCGGGGACCGCGTCGCGGACCTCGAGGGAATCGCGACCCGGATCAACGCGTCGGGCGGCGAGGGAATGGGGACGGTCTCGCCCGTCAACCTGATGAACGTCGCCGAGGTCCAGGAGCTCTTCGACGGGCTCCCCCGCCTGGACGTCCTTCTCCATTTCACCGGGAGCGTGGACTGGAAGCGGCCGCTGACGAGCTTCCCCCACGAGGACTGGAGCGCCGCGGTCGACCGCTTCGGGTTCGTCCCGCGCCTGCTCTGCTGGCAGGCGGAGCGGCGGATGGACCGTGACCGGACCGACGGGACGATCGTCCTCGCGGGGCCGGACGCCTCCGGGATCCCGTCCATCCGGGAGCGCAATCTCGTCCAGGTGTTCCACGCGATGCTTCGGCCCGCCGTTGCCACCGAGGCGATGGAGCGCGCGCTGATGCGCAAGGCGCAGGCGGATGGGACGGCGCCGCTGCCCGTGAGCGACATCAACATCGCCCTCGTCCTCCCCGGACGGACGGACGGCCGGAACAAGAGCCCGGACGCCGGAAGGACGGCCGCGACCGTCCTGTGGCTCCTGGAGGAGGCAAAGATGGTGTCGGGGGCCGTCCTGCTTCCCGACGAACAGAACGCGTTGGCTTGCCTGCCCGGCGAGCCGGTCGCCGCGGCCGGCTCGATGGCCGGGAAGGTCGTCGTGGTCACGGGGGGGATCCGAAACCTCGGGAGGGAGATCTCCCTGCGTTTCGCCGCGGAAAAGGCCACGGTGGTCGCCGCCAGCCGCCGCCCGCGGCCCGCAGCGGGGGCCACCCCCGAGGAGTCCGCGAAGGCACGGGCCGATCTTGCCGCGGGCGACGCCGTCCTGGCGCGGATGCGGAGCCTCGGGGCCCGGGCGATCTGGGTCGACGCGGACGTGTCGCGCCCCCCGCGGGTGCGCGCCCTCATCGACGAGGCGCGGAACCGGTTCGGGCGGATCGACGCCTTCGTGAACAACGCCGGCGCGGGCGGGGACTTCTCCCTCCTGGGCGACGTCCTCCGCGACCACCGGGGCAGCTGGGACGCCGTCCTGCGCAGCAATTTCCTCGGCCCCTGGTCGGCCACCGCCGCCCTGCGGGAGGTCATGCGGCTGCAGGAAGGCGGCGGGACGATCGTGAACGTCTCGACGCACTACGCGGACCACCCGTACCTGTTCCGCACCATTTACACGGTCTCCAAGATCCTCCTCAAGGCGCTCACCCTCTGCCTGCGCGTTCCCCTCGCCGCCGACAACATCCGGATCGCCGACGTGGCGCCGAGCCTCATCGCCGGCCCCCGGATGGACTGGGTCATGCGCAACTACGCGGAGAAGCTCGCCGGCCAGCTCGAAGCGTTCAAGGAGCTCCGCCCCGCCGAGCGGAGCGCCGTCCAGGAACAGTTCGTTCGCTCCTTCGACCCGGCGGCGCCTGCCGCCGGGCGGCGCGCGGCCGAAGCGGCGTTCGCGGCCGCGCTCCGCGACAGCCGCCTGTCCCGGGCCCGGCGCTCCGAGCTGGAATCGTGGCACGGGCTCATCCGCGACTGGTTCGCGCGCACCGTCCCGCGAGACCCTCCGACGAACGAGCAGGTGGCGGATGCCGTCCTCTTCGCCGTCAAGAACGCGGGGTTCCTCGAGGACCGGTTCCTCGGCGTCTCCTCCCTCGAGCCGTTCCCCCCGCTCGAGGATCCGCCGGCCTCCATCGCGGCAATGCCGCCGGGGGAGCCGTACGTCCTCCTGTCCGCCGGGGAGATCCGCGGGGCCTCTCCGGAGCGTGCGGGCGGCGCATGCCTCCTGGAGGAGCTCGACCGTTCGGGCGCCCGGGTCACGGCGCTTTTCGAATCCGCCGGCGCCCCCGGGCGGGTGGCCGTCATCCGGCCGGGCCCGGGCCCGGCGCGCGGCCGGCGCGCCCCCGACCGCGCGGAGCGCGACCTCGATCTTGCCGACCCCCGCGTCGTCGAGCCGTGGCTGGACAGCTCCCTTTTCGGGGGCCCTCCCCCCGCCGGCGCCATCCTGCTCATCGGCACGACGTCCTCGGGGAAGCCCCTCCTCAAGTTCACGCCCGAGGAGATGGAACGGACGCTCGCCCACGTCGGCAAGGCGCTGAACGTCTTCGCGGAAGCGGTGCGGGCCGTCCGGGAGGGAGGACACGTGGTCGTGGTCGCCCCCCCCGACGAGACCGAGGAAGGGCGTGTCGTCCGCGCGGCCCTGCGGCAGATCGTGCGCACCAGCGTGGCCGAGCGGCGCTACCTCCCCTCCCGGAAGGCCGTGCGCGCGAGCCTCGTGTCCGCGCCGTCCGACGGGAACGAGCGGGGGTTCGCGCGCCGGGTCACCGACATCCTCGCCGGGGAGTCGCCGACGACGATCGAGCCGATCCCTGTGGGCCGCACCCGCGCGTGACCGCGCGGCGCTCCTTCCGGGGCGCCGGCCGCCGGGTTAGAATGACCGCCGGGAGGTGCCGCCGTTGACCGAGCTCGTCCTCGCCCGCGCCCAGATGGCGATGCTCTTCGCGTTTCACATCGTGTTCGCCGTGGCGGGCATGGGGATGCCCGTCCTCATGGTCGCCGCGGAATGGGCGCATTTGCGGACCGGGAGGCCGGTCTACCTCGACCTCGCGAAGCGCTGGGCCCGGGGGACCGCGGTCCTGTTCGCCGTCGGCGCGGTCTCCGGGACGGTCCTGTCCTTCGAGCTGGGACTGTTGTGGCCGCGCTTCATGGAATTCGCCGGCGGCGTCATCGGGCTCCCTTTCGCGCTCGAGGGGTTCGCTTTCTTCGCCGAGGCGATCTTCCTCGGGATCTACATCTACGGGTGGGACCGGGTCGGCCCGACGCTCCACCTGCTGTCCGGCGCGCTCGTGGCGGCGGGCGGGATCCTGTCCGGCGTCTTCGTGGTCACCGCCAACGCGTGGATGAACAGCCCCGCCGGTTTCGTCCCCGTCCAGGGAATGCCGTCCGGCGTCTCGCCGCTCGCGGCGATGCTCAACCCCGCCTGGAAGACCGAGGTCCTCCACATGACCCTCGCCGCCTTCGCGGCGTCCGGGTTCGCCGTCGCGGGCATCCACGCCTTCAAGCTCCTTCGGGACCGGGAGAACCCGTTCCACAGGCGCGCCCTGGCGATCGCGCTGGCGGTCGGCGGGACGGCGGCCGTCCTGCAGCCGGTCAGCGGGGACTTCTCCGCGCGCTTCGCGGCCCGCAACCAGCCGGCGAAGCTCGCGGCGATGGAGGGACAGTTCCGGACCGAACGGGGCGCCCCGTTGCGCATCGGCGGGATCCCCGATGCGGCGGCCGGGCGGACCCGGTTCGCCATCGAGATCCCCAAGGCCCTGAGCCTCCTCGCCTTCCACGATCCCGACGCCGAGGTCGCCGGCCTGTCGTCATTCCCCCCCGACGAGCGCCCGGACCCGCTGCCGGTGCACCTCGCGTTCCAGGTCATGGTGGCGTGCGGGTCGGCGATGGCGCTGGTCGCGCTGACCGCGGGGTGGCTCGCCGCAAGGAACAGGGACGCGCTCTTCCGCCGTCCTTTTCTTGCCGCGGCGGCGGCCTGCGGCCCCCTCGGGCTCCTGGCCGTCGAGGCGGGCTGGACCGTCACGGAGATGGGCCGCCAGCCCTGGGCGATCCACAAGGTCATGCGGACCTCGGAAGCGGTGACGACGGCCGGCGGGCTGGCGCTCCCCTTCCTCTTCTTCACCGTCCTCTACGCGGTCCTCGGCGTGTCGGCCGCGTGGCACCTGCGCCGCGAGATCGCGGCGAGCCCGGCCGGAGGGGGCCCCACGGACCCCGGGGAGGGTTAGGCGATGCCCGACGCGCCGACGTTGCTGTCGGGAGCGATGCTCGTGTCCCTGATCTTCTACGCCCTGCTCGGGGGCGCCGACTTCGGGGGAGGCGTCTGGGACCTCCTGAGCCGCGGGCGCCGCGCCGTGGACCACAGGCGTCTCGTCGCGAGCGCAATTGGCCCGGTCTGGGAGACGAACCACATCTGGGTCATCGTCGCCGTCGTCGTCCTCTTCACCGCCTTCCCGCGCGCCTTCGCGGTCGTGTCGACGGCCCTGTTCGTCCCCGTGACACTGCTCCTCGCGGGGGTCGTCCTCCGCGGCGCCGCCTTCGCGTTTCACGCCTACCGCCTCCACGACGACGCCGAGCCCGGGCGCTGGGGCGCCGTCTTCGCGGCGGCAAGCCTCGTCAGCCCCGTCCTCCTCGGCGCGACCATCGGCGCGATGTCGTCGGGACGGGTCCGGACGGAGTCGCTGGTGTTCACGGGCGACACCTCCGCCTGGCTCGCCCCCTTCCCCGTGGCGGTCGGGCTGCTCACGCTCGCCCTCTTCTCGTACGTCGCCGCGACCTACCTCACCCTCGAGACGCCCGATCCCGGGCTCCAGGACGATTTCCGGGCCCGGGCCATGTGGTCCGCCGCCGCGACGGCGTTCCTGTGCGTCCTCGTCCCCGTCCTGGCCCGCTCCGGAGCGCCCGGTTTCTACGAGGCGCTCACCGGGAGCGAATGGTCCGTGCCCCTCGTCGTTCTCACGGGGACATCGGCGCTCGGCGCCTCCATGGCGTTGCGGCTCCGCGTCTACACGCTCGCCCGCGCCTGCGCGGCGCTCCAATCGGCCCTGGTCATCGCCGGCTGGGGGCTCGCCCAGTACCCGTACCTCGTCCGCCCGAACCTCACCATCTACGACACGGCCGCCTCGCCGTCGATGCTCCGCCTGATGCTCTACGCCCTGGCCGTGGGCGCCGTCTTCCTGTTCCCGTCCGTCTTCGCCCTCTTCCGGATTTTCAAGAGAGACGTCCTCTCCGGCCGCCACGCGCGGCGCCCTTGACGCCACCCCGCTTCCTCAGGCCCCCACGTCTCCCAGGTAGGCGGCGCGCACTTTCGGATCGTCGCGCAGCGCGGAGGCCGGGCCCGACAGGGCGATCGACCCGTTTTCGAGGACGTACGCCCGGTTCGCGACGGCGAGGGCCATGGCCGCGTTCTGCTCGACGAGCAGGATCGTCGTTCCGGCGCGGTTGATCTCGCGGATCAGCCGGAAGATCTCCCGCACGAGCAGCGGCGAGAGCCCCATCGACGGCTCGTCGAGGAGAAGCAGCGACGGGCGCGCGGCCAGCGCCCGGCCGATGGCGAGCATCTGCTGCTCGCCGCCGGACAGGGTCCCGGCCGGCTGGAGGACGCGCTCCCGGAGGCGGGGAAAGAGCGCGAAGACGCGCGCCATCGCCTCGTCCGTCTCCTTGCCCGCGGGGCGGCAATACGCCCCCATTTCCAGGTTCTCCCGGACCGACATGTTGGCGAAGATTCCCCGCCCCTCGGGGACGAGCGAGACGCCCATCCGCACGATCCGGTGCTGGGGAAGCCCGGCGATCTCGCGGTCCCGGAACACGATGCGCCCGGAGCGGGGAGCCAGGACGCCCGACAGCGTCTTGAGGGCGGTGCTCTTCCCCGCGCCGTTGGCCCCGATGAGCGAGACGATCTCGCCGGCGCCCACGGAGAACGAGAGGTCGCGCAGGGCTTGGAGATTACCATAATATACGGTTATCTTATCGACAGTTAGCAGCATGGAGTTGAACCGTCACTCGATGTCATCCACACCCTCTTCGCTGCCCAGGTACGCCGCGACGACCCGGGGGTCTTCCCGGATTTCACCCGGAGTTCCGCGCGCGATGACCTGCCCGAAATCCATGACGACGATGCGCTCGCAAACTCCCATGACGAGGCTCATCCGGTGCTCGATGAGAAGGATCGTCAGTCGGAACCGGTCCCGGATCGCGAGGATGAACTCGTTGAGCCTGTCGACCTCGAAGGGGTTCATCCCCGCCGCCGGCTCGTCCAGGAGCAGGACTTTCGGGTTGGAGGCGAGGGCACGGGCGATCTCGAGCCTGCGCTGGTCGCCATACGGCAAATTCCCGGCGAACTCGTGCCGGCGGTCCTGAAGCGAGAACAGGGAGAGCAGTTCCTCGCCCTCCTCCCGCATCTCCCGCTCCCCCGCGCGGAAGGCGCCGGTCCGGCACAGCGCCGCCAGGGGGCCGTAGCCGGCGCGGGCGTGCCGCGCGACCGTCACGTTGTCCATCACCGTGAGGTTCCGGAAAACGCGGATGTTCTGGAACGTCCTCGCGATTCCCATGCGGTTGATCCGGTGGGGGGCGAGCCCGCCGATGGGCGTCCCCTCCATCGCGACCGTACCCGCAT
>Ga0316628_100004500_pt1 | contig 10965 bp, 9 predicted proteins | sample OWC_Aug_M2_C1_D5_FD_207648 | JGI IMG/M metagenome (GOLD analysis project Ga0316628, IMG submission 207648) | Wetland soil microbial communities from Old Woman Creek delta, Ohio, United States - OWC_Aug_M2_C1_D5_C | ecosystem: Environmental > Terrestrial > Soil > Wetlands | place: USA: Ohio... | reverse complement strand
GAAGAGCCACCTCTACCTCATGGCCCGGTTCATCGAGGGGCGGACGGGCAAAAAAGCATCCCCGGTGCTCTCCTCGTATCCTCTCGACATGGCGGCCCCTACGCTTGGCCTTGTCGGCGATATCTCGTTGAGACACGCGGCCGTGGCATCGGGCCTTGGCGTCTTCGGCCGGCACAACCTCGTAATCCACCCCCGCTTCGGGTCCCGGTTGAGCTTCACGGGGCTGCTCACGGAGCTGCCGCTCTCCTCGGATGAGCCCCTGAAGGAGGATCTTTGCAATGACTGCGGACTCTGCGTCGAGGCCTGCCCGGGAAAGGCGCTCGACACAGAGGGCCGAACGGAAGAGCTCAAGTGCCTGAGGGCGTCGCAGCCGTTCGGGATCCCGGCCATGATCGGCTATATGCGGAAATTCGTGGGGAAATCGTCGGAGGAACAGCAGGCCCTCCTCAAGGACCCGCTGCTCATGAGCCTCTATCAGGCCTCCTTCATCGGCTTCCAGTACACCTGCTTCAACTGCATCGCCGTCTGCCCCATCGGCGAGATGTGCTGATGAGCTGACAAGGAATCAAGCGGGGCGACATGCCCCGGGAAAGAAAGCCCCTCTCACAGGAGGGGCTTTTCTTTTCAGATCGTCGGGGGTGATTTGCGGTCAGTGGTCCCCTGCCTGTCTGGTTGCCTTTCGCCCCCTCATCTTTCTCAGGAATCGAACCCAGGGGCTCCATCGGGATCGTTTCACAAACCCTCCATGAAGCCTCTGTTCCACCCGGTCGAAGGCATCCTCGATCAGGGCGTCATGCATGGGTCCGATGAGGATATGCCACTTTGCCCACATCCGGAGATCGCAGTCGGCATCGACAACGTGCCGGATCAGCGTGCAGTCCTCCCGGGGAACCACCTCGAAGAAATGCCGGCCGTCGAGGCTATCCGTCAATCCCTCGCCCTCAAACTGGAAAACGACCCGGCGACCCGGCATATACTCTGTCACGCGGTACCGCACGGGGCCATGACCGCCCCTGGCCCCTTCCCGCAGCGAGGTGTCGAACCGCATCGGGGGCCAGTCTTCCCCGGGCCACAATTGATCCGCGGGCCCGGAGAGGGCGTCGAGATATGCGCCGACGTCGGCAGCGGGTGCTAGAATTTTCCTGTCGTGCCTGTTGTAGATTCTCATCACTTGATCCTCATCACAGTCAAATAGGTTTCGCGCACAAGGTGACCGATAAATTCGGGTGGTTGCTCGCCGCGCTCCACGTGCGGCCGCAATGCGGCCAGCGGCACATCCGTCAGTGCAAAGGCGGCGCGGCGCAGCGCTTCGCTGGAGAGGCTGCCGAAATGTTTTTCCGCAAAGCAGCGAATCCCTGAGTCCATTTCCTGCGCGAGGCGTGCGGCATCATCCTTCAACTGTGCCGGCCACGGCCCCGAGACAAGTTCTTCCCTTCGGTGAAGCAGTAACACCCGGGCCTCATCGGGGTGCTCACGCACCCACCCTACCGCGTAAAGAGCCGCCGAGAGCCCATCGTGCTCGAGTGTTTCGAGAAAACCCCGCTGAAAGGACTCGACGATCCGGATCCACAACTGCGCCAGGAGAACATTGCGGGACGGAAACCGGTGATAGACGGAGCCAATCGGGGCCTTCATGCCGCTTGCCAGTGCGGAAACGGTAAGAGAGCTGGGCCCTTTATCGGCAACCATCCTCATGGCCGCATCTATGAACTCATCATGTTTGAAATGTGCCTTGCGCCCCATAATGAATATCAATACTAGAATATATGTTCTAATTGCAAGTAAATTTTCATATTATCTTCAACTGATTAAAATAATTGGGTTGTAGGCGTAGCCGATCCCTGTGCGGACCATGCAGTCGCCGAGGAGATCCACTTCAACGGGAAGTGGACCAAGGAAAAGAAGAACTAGGCTATGGCTTTCTTGGCCTGCCAGCGGGATTTGAAGAAGAAGTAACCCACGATGATGAAGGTGGCCAAGGGGGTGAGCCACTCGGGCGGGTGGTATCCGAAGCCATGGGCAAGCATCACGCAGCCCAGGACGAAGACGGAGTACATGGCGCCGTTTTTGAGAAAGACGTATTTCTTGATCCTGTCCACGCCGTAGACCGTGAGCTCCCTTACGACAATGGCGCCGATCCCGTTTCCGAGCAGGATGAGGGGAACCGCGAGGGTGAAGGCGAAGGCGCCCACGACGCCATCGATGGAAAAGGTCAGGTCGATCACCTCCAGGTAGAGGATCTTCCCGATGTCGGATATATGGCCCTCGCCGGAGAGCAGGCGCGCCTCCTGCTCCTCGGCGTAGCGCTTGAAGCCGTGGGTGATGAAGAAGGCCGACGAACCCACGACGGCCCCGAAGGCAAGCATCGGGCTCTCATCGAGGGCAAACCAGACGATGATAGTCAGCGCAATGGAGACGACGGCATAGAACCAGGCCCCCTGGCGCGCGAAAATCCGCTCGACGGGGAGTCCGTATTTTTTCGGCTCGAGAAAAATCCAGTGACAGAAGAGGAATACAAAAAATACCCCGCCCCCCATGAGCAGGACGGGAGAGCTGTCCTCGATGGCCTTGAGGGCTGCCGGGTCGCCGGTCAGACTTGCCGTAAAGGCCTCCCAGGGCCCCAGGCCCGGTGTCATGACCCAGACGATGAGCCAGGGAAGCAAGCCTCGGACGACGAAGACCGCGATCAGGATCCCCCAGGTGATAAACCATCTCCGCGCCCAGGGTTGCATCCCCTGCAGGACCTCGGCGTTAATGATGGCGTTGTCGATGCTGGTGATCGACTCGAAGAGGGCAAGCCCCAAAACGATCAGGATCGCTGATGCAATATCCATTTCCGGTTATCCTGTGCGATCTGGAACAGGAAGGCACAGGGAAAAGATAAGGGGCAACGTGACCGTCGTCAAGCCAAAAGACTTTTTTTCGCCGCCTCGAACCGGCGTACCATTCGCGGAATGGCCGAGATGAAGGGCCATGTCGCGAGCAGGAGACTACGCCTTCTGCCCGATACGGTGTAAAGGGATTCCTCGAGGGCGCTGATCAGGACCACGCCGGGCCGCTCGATTTCAAAGGCCTCGCCTGTCCGGATCAGATGATCCCCCGGGTTGCCCGTCTGGGTCAGCCACAAGATCCCTTTCCTGCACGAGATAACCCTGCCCGCAACATCCCCGTCCAACCGGATCAGCTCATCCCGGCATAGCCTGCGCGTTTCCTCTGATTTCATCGTCGAGCCCTCCCTGTCTTGAGATGTGGTTGATCCGGCGGGCTTTTCAGCAAGCTCCGCCCGTTGACGGGATCGAGTATAGGCCGGGCGAGGAAGGGAAAACAGATTCAGCAATTGAATTTGTTTGGCAAACAGACGTTGTATTTTAAAACTGTTATGGTAATAAAACAGTCCAACTGTGTCTTCCCGGTTTATGTGGGGAGCCTTATGATCCATTTGAGGAAAGGCGACCATGAAAACAAGAACGAATGCTCTTTACGAGGAAGTGGCCGGAAAGATGGATCACCTGATCCGGCACGGCACCTACCGGTCGGGTGACCGGATCCCGTCAATCCGGGACATCAGCCGCTCCATGAAGGTGAGCATCTCGACGGCGCTCGAGGCCTATCGCCTCCTGGAAGTAAGGGGACTCATCGAGGCGCGCCCCCAGTCGGGCTACTACGTCTCGCCGCCGCGGTTGAAGCCCGTCACGGAGCCGCAGCTTTCCAGGGCGGAGCTGAAACCGGCCGAAGCGAGCATCAGCGAGATCGCGCGGGTCATCGTGAAGGATGCCTCGAACCCGTCCTTTGTCAACCTCGGCATGGCGACACCGAACGTGGAGCTGCTGCCCGCAAGAAAACTCAACCGGATCCTTGCCTCCGTCGTGCGGATGAAGGACGCAACGAGCGTCTCCTACATCTTCTCGAACGGCTACGAGCCGCTGCGCATACAGATCGCCCAGCGGGCGATCCAGGCCGGCTGCCCGCTGACGCCCGACGACATCGTCGTCACCACGGGCTGTCACGAGGCAATCGCCATAACGCTTCGCGCCCTGTGCCGGCCCGGAGACGCCGTGGCCATCGAATCGCCCTTTTTCTTCAACCACCTGCAGGCCATGGCCGCCATGGGGTTGAAGATCGTGGAGATCCCTTCGAGCCCGAAAGAGGGGATCAGCCTGGAGGCGCTGGGGTATGCCCTGGAGCAGACGCCCGTGAAGGCCTGCCTGGTGAGCGCAAACTACAGCAACCCCACGGGCAGCTGCATGCCCGATCACCGCAAGAAGGCCCTTGTGAAGATGCTCTCCGAAAAGCAGATCCCGCTCATCGAGGACGACATCTACGGCGATCTTTCCTTTGCCGACACGCGCCCCCGGGCGGCCAAGTCTTTTGATGAGGAGGGGCTCGTCGTTCTCTGCTCGTCCTTCTCCAAGACGCTTGCGCCGGGATACCGCGTCGGCTGGGTCGCCCCCGGCCGCTACATGAAGGGGATCGAACACCAGCGCATGATCAACACGCTCGCCCCGGCCTCGCCCACCCAGATGGCCGTTGCCGAATTCCTGGCCAGCGGGGGCTACGAGCGCCACCTGCGCAGGGTGAGGCGGATCTATGAAAAGCAGCTGGGGCAGATGCTCGAGGCCGTCCGCCGGCACTTCCCCGAAGGGACGAAGACGACACGGCCCGAGGGCAGCTTCATCTTCTGGGTGGAGCTTCCCGCAACCGTGGATTCCCTGGAGCTGTTCCGGCAGGCCCGGGAAAAGGGGATCTCCATTGCGCCCGGCCCGATCTTCTCGAATTCGGGCAAGTACCGGAATTTCCTGAGGCTCAACGCCGCCCACTTCTCGCCGAAGGTCGAGCGTGCCCTCGAGACCTTGGGCGGCCTGGCCCAGGTATAACCTGTCTGATCGTCAAGGGCGGGGGAAAAAGGGGGCCCCGATCGGGGTCCCCTTCAACGATTGCATGTGTTTGGCCGCACCCTATTGGATTCGCCCCTGAACGGCAGTGATCCGATCCCTGGCCTCGCGGGCCATCCTCTCCAGGAGCTCCGCGCAGGTGGGGATGTCGCGGACGAGCCCCACGGACTGCCCCACCATCATCGGCGCCAGGTCGACGTTTCCCGTGTCCCAGGCCTCGCTGATCCGCTTTCCCATGATGAGCGGCAGGATCTCCTCGAAGCCGCCGCCCCGTTTCTCGATGGCTAGGATGTCCTCCACGTTTCGGTTCCTCAGGGCCCGGGCCTGCAGGTGGATGGACTTGCAGATGAGCGTCGTGTCCTGCTCCTGCCGGCGTACGATCTCCTGCTTGATGTTGTCGTGTACCTGGCACTCCTTCGTGGCCATGAAACGGGTGGCCATCATGACCCCCTCGGCGCCCAGCATGAGGGCCGCCGCGAGCGAGCGGCCGTCGGCGATCCCCCCGGCGGTGACCACGGGGATCGAGACGGACTCGACGACCCGTGGGGTGAGGACCATGGTGGTCACATCGTCGTTGAGCGGGTGCCCCCCTTCCTCGATGCCGGCCGCGTAGACGCCATCATAGCCGGCCTCCTGGGCGTGAAGGGCGTGGCGGACGGAACCCACCTTGTGAAACATGCGGACGCCGGCCTTCCGAAGCATCTCCATGAATTCAGGTCCGCAGGCCTTGTCGATGGGGACGCCGGAGATCTCGACGCCGGCCACCTGCTCCTCGGCGCAGACCCGCAGGTACATCTTGTGGTGGGCGCCGGAAATCCGCACCGACGGCAGGATGGTGACATTGACCATGAAGGGTTTGCCGGTGAGTGTCCGGACTTCGCGAATGGCCGCCCGGAAAGTCTCTTCCGTCTCGTAGTTGGCCGCCGTGAGGTTCCCCATCCCGCCGGCGTTCGAGACGGCCGCACACAGCGGCGGCTTGCAGAGCCACATCATGGCCCCGCAAAGGATGGGATACTGGATTCCGAACATCTCGGTGATACGGGTCCTGATCATGGGCGCCTCCCCGCTTTGCCAATTCGAGCACCGAAAGCGCCGGGCCCTTCAAAAGGGCCCGGAAACCCCGGGTCCCCCGAATTAACACAGGCGCCCGAATTTGTCGAGAGGACGGTGACAATCGGCGATTTCCCGGTTTGCACGAATTGCCGGGCCCTGCGCGCAGGTTGAGGCCCCGAGGGGATTCATCAGGCCTTTCAGGTTTCCGGGGTTTTGTGCTATAGAGACGAGAATCGACAGGACGTGATCTTCTCCATGTGCTCGCAGCCCTGGCGCGAGCCGCATCAAACGAACCCATGAACGGGGGGCATCGATGAAGATAGACATTCCTTATGGTAACGGGATCGACTCGATAGAGCTGCCTGACGGCAACGTCGAGCAGGTCATCATTCCCAACACCGTCAAGACGGCCGATGAGATGGAAACGCTCCGTGGCGCCATATTCAACCCGATGCAATCCGTGGGCCTTGCTGCATTCCTGAAGGACCGCGCAAACATTCTCCTCGTCGTCAATGACGCAACTCGGCCGACGCCGACAGGCAGGGTCCTCGAGATCATCTACCCGATGCTGAAAGGCAGGAACTTCAAGGTGATCATCGCGACGGGAAGCCACCGGGCGCCGACCGGGGAGGAGTACGATTTCATCTTCGGGAAGCTCTACGGGGAGCTGAAGGACCGCATCCATGTCCACGATGCCAAGAAGAGCGAGTGCTTCTCCCTCGGGAAAACGAGACACGGCAACGAGATGATGCTGAACACGCTCGTCAGGGAGGCAGACGCCATCATCCCGATCGGGAGCATCGAGCCGCACTACTTTGCCGGATACACCGGGGGCCGCAAGTGCTTCATGCCCGGGGTAGCCAGCTATGACTTTATCACGGCCAATCACAGGCTGGCCATTTCACGGGCCGCCCAGGCCATGGTCCTGAAAGGAAACCCCGTTGCGGAGGAGTTCAACGACGCCGAACAGCTCCTGGAAAAACTCAACATCTTCGCAATCATGACCGTCCTGGACGGCGAGCACCGGGTCTACGCGGCGGCGGCGGGCGACCTGAAGGAATCCTTCTACTCGCTGCTTGCGAGAGCCGATGAGGTCTTTGTCGTCCCGATCAAGCGGCTGGCCGATATCGTCGTGACCGTTGCCCAGGAACCCAACGACATCGATCTCTATCAGTCACAGAAAGCCCTGGACAACGGGAAAACGGCTCTGAAAGACGGCGGGATCATCATCCTGGTTTCCGCATGCCGCAGCGGGATCGGCTCGCAGGCATTCATGGACCTGCTCAGCTCCGAGACGAGCTGCAAGGCCGTCATCGACAAGCTGGACCGGGAATACAAGCTGGGCTACCACAAGGCGGGCAAGATGGCCGAGATCGGCGTGAAGGCCCAGATGTGGGCCGTCACCCCCCTGGACAAAACCCTGATCAGCAAGGCTCACATGCGGCCCTTCGACAGCGTTTCCGAGGCCCTGAAAGAGGCGCTCAGGGAGAAAGGCCCCGGCGCGAAGGTCACCTTCATCATGGACGGGGGGATGACGATCCCCAGGCTGGCCGCACCCTAGGGGCGGACAAGCACCGTTGACAGAAAAGTCCGGTTCCCTTATAGTGCACAGTCTCAAAAAGGCAATCCTGTCGAATGCGCTGCTGTCAGGATAAAACCGTCAGATAAGATCCTCACGGGAGGCAAGCGGTATGATCACGGAAGACATCAAGAAAAAAATCCGCAATATCGTGGGGGCGGAAAACGCCCTCGATTCCGACCTGGACCGTTTCGGCTACTCCTACGACGCATCCTTCGTGCCGCTGCTGCCCGCAAAAAAGCCGGACCTCGTCGTGCGGCCCGCAACAACGGAGGAAGTGTCGAAGATCATGGCCGTCGCATACGAACACGCAATCCCCGTCACGCCCCGGGGCGCGGCAACGGGCCGCACCGGCGGGAGCATCCCCGTGCAGGGGGGCATTTCCCTCTCCCTGGAGCGCATGATGAAGATCATCGAACTGGACGTGAACAACATGATGGTCTGGGCCGAGGCGGGGGTCCGCACGATCGATCTGTACAACGCCTGTGCCGCAAAGGGACTCTTCTACCCGCCGGACCCGGCAAGCTGGAAATTCTCCACGATCGGCGGCAACGTGGCCGAGAATGCCGGCGGGATGCGGGCGGTCAAGTACGGGGTCACGTCCAACTACGTCATGGGCCTCGAGGTCGTGCTCTCCGACGGCACGGTGCTCCAGACGGGCGGCAAGGCCATCAAGAACGTCACGGGCTACAACCTGACAAGCCTCTTCACGGGATCGGAGGGGACGCTGGGCATCATCACCAAGGTGCTTTTCCGGGTCATCCCCATGCCGAAGAAGCGCGGCACGCTGCAGCTCATGTTCCGCACCCTCGACGACGGCTGCACGGCGGTCCACCGGATGCTGCAGTCGGGCCTCGTTCCGGCGGCAGCCGAGGTGATGGACCGTTTCTGCCTCGAGGCCGTGGCGAAACACCGCAAGACGCAGCACGACCCGGCCATCGGCGCCTGCATCGTCATCGAGATCGACGGCGACGATGACGAGGCCCTCGCGCTGCAGACCAAACGGATGGAAGCCGTGGCGAAGGAGTGCGGCGTCTACCAGTTCCGCATTGCCCAATCGCAGCAGGAATCCGACGAGCTGTGGGCCATCCGGCGGGGCATCAGTTCCGCCATCGCCAGCATCCTGCCGAACCGCCTGGGCGAGGACATCTCGGTCCCGCGGGACGCTTTTCCCGAGGTGGTGCGCCGGATCGCGGCCATCGCCGAGAAGCACAAGCTCACCATCGCCGTCTACGGCCACGCCGGCGACGGCAACATCCACCCCTCCATTCTCTGTGACCTGAGCAAGCCCGGCGAGGAGGAGCGGGTCCACAGGGCCGTTGAGGATCTCTTCGACGTGACGCTGTCCGTCGGCGGGACCCTGTCCGGCGAGCACGGCATCGGCATCACCAAGCGGCCCTACATCGCCAAGGCGCTCGGCGAGTCCGGCGTGAAGACCCTCAATGCCATCAAGATGGCCCTCGACCCGAAGGGCATTCTGAACCCCGGCAAGATCTGGTAAGCAGCAAAGAGGAAACAAAGACGCCATGTCAAACCGTTCGGACGACAAACTGCTTCAGGAAGCCAAAAAAATCGTCAGCCAGTGCGACCGCTGCGGCACCTGCCTGCCGGCCTGCCCCCTCTTCGAGGCGAAAAATGTGGAAGCCTCCAGCGCGCGGGGCAAGAACGTCATCGCACGGGCCCTGATCGAGGGGGGCCTCGAGCCCACACCGGAGATGCTGGCCAAGGTCAACTTCTGCCTGCTGTGCCGGGCCTGCGTCGACACCTGCCCGAGCAAGATCGCAACCGACGAGGCGATGATCAACATCCGCCAGTACCTCGTGAACAAAACGGGGGCGGCAAACACCAAGTACAAGGCCATGGGCAGCATCCTGAAGAGCCGCGGCATGGTGAAGCTCACGGCGAAAACCCTTGCGCTTCTTCGCACGCTCGGCCTCAACAGCGTCTTCCCCCACGGGATGGTGCCGGAAGAGTACACGCGGGCCCATTTCCTCGCTGCGTTCTCGGGGCCTGCCGCCCTGGGGCAGAAGGCGCCCCCTTCGGACGTGGCCGTCACGGCGGCAAGCAAGGTGGCCTACTTCGAGGGCTGCGGCATGCGGATGATGTTCCCCGAGGCAGCCGCGGAGACGCTCGAGATCCTGAAGACCTCCACGAAACCGCAGGTGAAGGATAACGTCTGCTGCGGACTGCCGCACCTGGCCCACGGCCTTCGCGGCGAGTTCCTGGAACTTGCCAGGAAGAATATCCAGATCTACGAGGACGCCGACGCCGTCGTGTGCGACTGCGCAAGCTGCGGCGGCACCCTCAAGCACCTCGCCTCCTATTTCGCCGACGACCCGCTGTGGCAGGACCGGGCGGCCGCCTTCAGCCGAAAGGTGATGGACCTCACGGAGTACCTGGCCAAGGTCGGCTACACGCCGCGGCAGAAGGTGGAGACGACCTTCACCTATCACGATCCCTGCCACCTCGGCAGGGGCCAGGGGATCAAGAAGCAGCCGCGCGATCTTCTCAGGGCGGCAGGCAGGTTCGTCGAGATGAAGGAGGCCGACGTCTGCTGCGGCGGGGCCGGTTCCTTTCACCTGGACTACCCCGACATCGCATCGACGATCCTCGACAGGAAACGGGCAAATATCGAAAAAACCGGTGCGGCCATCGTGGTGACGGGATGCCCCGGGTGCCTGATCCAGCTCGCCAAAGCGGCAAAGGCGAGCGGCGGCAAGTTCAAGGCCATGCACATCAGCCAGGTGATCTGAGGGAAAATCCCCCCACGCCAGGATTTCGACCGAAAGCCCCGCCGGGAGGATGAAGGAACCTTCACGTTCCTGCAGACGCCGGAGGAGCCGGTATCATGAACAAAATACTCGTCACCGGCGACCGGGACCCGGTCCATGAGGAGCTCGGACGAGCGCTCATCGACGAAGGGTACGAAGTAGCCATGGCCTGCAGCGCTGCGGAATGCCTCGCAGCCGCCGACAGGGAAGAATTCGACCTTGTGCTTCTTGCCATGCGGCTACCGGACATGGACGGCATCGACGTCCTGGGCGCTCTCAGGAAAAGCCATCCCGACGCGACGGTCATCATGCTGACCGCCTACGGCGACATCGAGTCGACACGCAGGGCCCTCTCGCTGGGCGCCTTCGACTTCATCCACAAGCCGGTGACGGCGAGGGCCGTCGTCTCCATCATCAAGACGGCCCTGGAGATCCGCTGCCTGCGCCAGGAATTCCAGCAGATCATCTACAAGAACAAGGAGCGCTACGGCTACCACAACCTCATCGGCCGCAGCGAGGCCATCCAGGGAGTCCTGGAGGTTCTGGCACGGGTGGTCACCAGCGATGCGGCCACCATATTGATCGAGGGGGCCAGCGGCACGGGAAAGAGCCTCGTGGCCAAGTGCCTGCACTACAACGGCCTGCGCGCCTACCAGCCCTTTGTGGAGAT
>Ga0316628_100004499_pt1 | contig 10965 bp, 9 predicted proteins | sample OWC_Aug_M2_C1_D5_FD_207648 | JGI IMG/M metagenome (GOLD analysis project Ga0316628, IMG submission 207648) | Wetland soil microbial communities from Old Woman Creek delta, Ohio, United States - OWC_Aug_M2_C1_D5_C | ecosystem: Environmental > Terrestrial > Soil > Wetlands | place: USA: Ohio... | reverse complement strand
AGAGGCAGCAGGGCCAGGGCGCCGAGACTCCTCCAGCCGCGGCCCTTGAGCCCTTCGATCCGCAGCGTGATGGTGGGGACGCCATGCTCGGCCATGATCCGCCGTTCGACCTCGCGGCCGCTCCCCATATAGGTGAGCTCGACCTGCGGGTCACGTTCGCGCAGCCTGCGGCCGAGGACCAGCGCTGGGAAGAGATGGCCGCCCGTGCCGCCGCCGCTGATGACGACTCGCCGGGGCTTCATACGCGGACTCCGTTGTCGCCCTTACGCTTGGAGATGTTCAGGAGGATGCCCAGGGCGAGGAAATTGCAGAGGAGTGAGGAGCGCCCGAACGAGACGAACGGCAGAGGCAGGCCCGTCACCGGCGCGATCCCGAGGACGATCGAGATATTGGCCAGGGCCTGGAAGGCAATCAGGATGGTCAACCCGGCGGCGACCATCTTGTGGGCCGGGTCGGGCGTGCGCAGGGCGATGAGGAGGCCCCGCCAGGTGAAAAGGAGGAAAAAGCCCAGGATGACCAGCCCGCCCATAAGGCCCGTCTCCTCGGCCAGGATGGCGAAGATGAAATCCGTGTGGGGCTCGGGGATGAAGAGTTTCTGCGTGCTCTGCCCGAGGCTCACCCCGAGCAGCCCGCCCGCGCCGACGGCCAGCTTCGCTTGGTAGGGTTGCCAGCTCGGGCCGCGGAAATCCTTCTCGGAGGAGAGGAATTCGTTGACCCGCCCCTTCGTATATCCGGCCCTCGCGACCTGGACGCCAAAAAAGACGGCGGCCGCGACGGCCAGCACGGCCAAATGGCGCAGGCGGACACCGGCCAGGAAGAGCATCAAGCCCGTCAGACCGGCCATGATCAGGGCCGTGCTCTGGTTCGGCTCGAAGAGGATGAGGAGGGTCAGGACCGCGCTGACGGCGAGCGGAAGAATGAGCGTGCGCGGGCTGTTCAAGCGTTCCTTGTGCCGCTCGAGGTAGGGGGCCAGGAAGAGAACGAGGCCGATCTTGGCCAGCTCCGAAGGCTGAAAGCGGACGCCGGCGATGACGACCCAGCGGTTCGCGTTGCGGAAGGCGGGCGTGGCATAGCAGAGGGCCAGGAGGAAGACGGTCACGGCCAGCAGGCCGTAAATGACGGCCGGGTTCAAGAACAGGGGCTTGCGCAGGCTCATGATGACGACCGCCAGGACGAGGCCGACGGCCGCGCCCGCGGCCTGCTGGATCAGGAAGTGGAGCGACTGGTGATAGCGGATCCCGGCCATGACGCCCGAGGCGCTGAAGACCATCACGATCCCGATGACGACAAGGGCGAGGGCCGCGACGAGGAGGGTCTTGTCGAACCCGCTGCGCTGGACGGTGCGGAGGCCTTTCATCGCCGCGGGCCTCCTCCCGGCCGGGCCAGGCGCCGGACCTCCCGTTTGAAGAGCCGGCCCCGCTCCTCGAAATTCCGGAACATGTCCCAGCTCGTGGCGGCCGGGGCGAGGAGGACCACGTCCCCGCGCCGGGCGGCCGCCGCGGCGCGGCGGACGACGTCCGGATAGGTGTCGGCGCGCTCGACCGGCACCACGCCGCCGAGGGCCGCCTCGATCTTGTCCTTCGCTTCGCCGATGAGGATCGCGCGACGGACGCGGCCCCTGACCGCCCGCTGGAGGGGAGCGAAATCGCCGCCCTTGTCGCGGCCGCCGAGGATGAGGACGAGGGGCCGGTCGAAGCTGGCGATGGCCTTGAGGGTCGCGTCCACGGTCGTCGCCTTGGAGTCGTTGACGAAACGCACGCCCCCGACCGTCAGGACCTCCTCGAGGCGGTGCTCGAGGCCGCGGAAAGCGCGGACCGTCGCCCGCATCCGCCCCGGCGTGAGGCCGAAGAGGCGGCCGACCAGCGCTGCGGCCATGACATTATCGAGATTGTGTGCGCCGGGAAGACGGACGTCCGCGACCTTGAGCAGAGGCCGCTCTTCTCCCTGTTCGCGGACGATGATCCAGCCGCCGCGGAGGAACGCGCCGCGCGCGACGCGCCGCCGTTGACTGAATGCCAGGCAGGCGAAGGGGCCTTCCCCGCGGAGCCGCCAGACAAGGGGGTCTTCCCGGTTGAGGATGGCCCGGCCGTCCGCGCCGAGCCTGGCGAACAGCTTTTTCTTGGCCGCGTAATAGCTGTCGAAGGTCTTGTGCCAATCGAGATGATTCTGCGAGATGTTGAGGAACACGGCCGTCCCGACGCGGAACGTTTCCGTGTACTCGAGCTGGAAGCTCGAGATCTCGGTGACGTAGACGTGGTCGTCGCGGCTGCGGTCGACAAAGGAGACGAGCGGCGTCCCGATGTTCCCCGCCAGGAAGGCCTTCACGCCTCCGTCCTTCAGGAGGCGGTGGGCGAGGGTGGCTGTCGTCGACTTCCCGTTCGAGCCCGTGATCCCGACCGTCCGGCCCTTGAGGAACCGGCCCGCGAGCTCGACCTCCGACCAGACGGGGACCCCCTTGGCGTGGGCGGCCTCGATCTCGGGCAGGGGCGGGACGCCGGGGCTGGGGACGATAAGGTCGGCCTCCAGGAAGGAGGCGAGCCGATGCCCCCCGGCTTCGACCGCGACACCCCGCTCTCGCCACTCGGCCGGGCGCGGCCCGAGCTCCGCCTCCGCCTTCTTCTCGCTCAAGCGCACGCGGGCCCCGCGGGCGAGGAGGAAGCGGCAGACGGCCTCGCCCGTCGTCCCCAAACCGACGACGAGGACGTTGCGGCCGCGGAGTTCTATGCTCATCTGAGTTTCAAGGTCGACAGGCTGAACAGGGCGAAGATGATGCCCAGGATCCAGAACCGGATGACGATCTTTTCCTCCGGCCAGCCGGCCAGCTCGAAATGGTGGTGGAGGGGAGCCATGCGGAAAATGCGTTTTCCCCCGCTCACCTTGAAATAGGCCATCTGGAGGACGACCGAGAAGGCCTCGAGAATGAAAACGCCGGCGACCATGAAGAGGAGGAATTCCTGCTTGATGAGGATGGCGATGAGCCCGAGCGTCGCGCCCAGGGACAAGGCCCCCACGTCGCCCATGAACATCTGGGCCGGATGGCAGTTGAACCAGAGGAAGCCGAGGCAGGCCCCGGAGAGAGCCCCCGCGAAAACGGTCAGCTCCGAGGCCAGCGGGACCCTGGTGATGCTGAGGTACTGGGACCAGAGGGCGTGGCCGGCGACATAGGTCAGGGCGGTGAGCGCCGTGGCGCTGATGAGGGTCAGGCCGATGGCCAGGCCGTCCAGCCCGTCGGCGAAGTTCACGGCGTTCGAGGTGCTGACCAGGATGAAGGCGATCCAGGGCAGATAGAACCAGCCGAGGGTGGGGAGCCACTGCTTGAGGAAGGGGAAGCTCAGCCGGAGGTCGAACTGGCCCTTGAGGCCGAGGACGACCAGGCCCAGCCCCAGCAGGGCCGAGAGGAGGATCTGGAGGCCGAGCTTCTGGCTGGTCTTCAATCCCAGCGAGCGGCGGCGGCGGACCTTGAGGTAATCGTCCAGGAAGCCGACCCCTCCGAAGAGGAGCATCGTGCCCATCGCGATCCAGACGTAGATATCGGTAAGATTGCCCCACAGGAGGGTGGGGACGACCGTGGCGATGATGATGAGCAGACCGCCCATGGACGGCGTGCCCTTCTTCGTGATGTGCGATTGCGGGCCTTCCTGGCGGATCTCCTGTCCGACTTGCAGCCGCTTCAGCGTCTTGATGAGGGCGGGGCCGAGCAGGAAGCTCAGGGCAAGGGCGGTGGCGCCGGCCAGGGCGGTCCGGACCGTGATATAGCGGAAGACGTTGAAGAAGAACCAGTACTCGCGCAGCGGAACCAGGAGCCAGGTGAGCACGGTCTACTCCTTTCTCCCGGACTTGAGGCGGGCGACGACCTTTTCCGTTTTCATGCCCCGCGATCCCTTGACGAGGACGAGGTCGCCGTCGCGGACTAGGCCCAGCACGGCCCCGGCGGCCGCGTCGGCGTCCGGAAAGGCCAGGATCGCGGCGGCGGGCATTCCTTCCGCCGCGGCGGCCACGGCCATTTCCCGCGCCAGCGAGCCGATGGCCACCAGGACGTCCCAGCCGAGCTGCGGGACGAGGCGGCCGGCCCGGCGGTGGTATTCCGCGGCCTCCGGGCCGAGCTCGAGCATATCGGCCAGGACCGCGACCTTCCTCTTGGCCGGCAAACGGACGAAGTGGCGCAGGGCGTCCTCCAGGGCCTTGGGGTTCGAGTTGTAGGAGTCGTCGAGGAGATACACCCCTCCCGCGAGACGGACGAGGATCCCGCGCATGGCCAGCGGCGCCAATCCGGCGGCGCGCGTCCGGACGTCCTCGAGCCCGAGGCCCATGGCCCGGGCGACGGCCGCCGCGGCGAGAAAATCCTGGAGGAAGCTCTCGGAGAGGAAGGGGAGGTCCAGACCGGCCTTGTCCCGGCCGTAAAGAAGCTCGAACGACAACCCCTCATAGCCTCTGGCCCGGACACCGGCGGCCCGGACGTCGCCCGCCGCTCCGAGGCCGAAGGTCACCCGGCGTCCGCGCCAGCCCGCGGCGATCTTCTGGACCCAGGGATCGTCGGCGTTGAGGACGGCGATGGCGTCCGGCCGGGTGCCGTCCAGGATCTCCTTCTTGGCCAGGGCGATGGCTTCGATGTCGGCGAAGAACTCGAGATGGACGGGGTGGATATTGGTGATGACGGCGACGTCGGGCGGGGCGATGGCCGTGAGGACGCGGATCTCGCCGGCCGCGCTCATCCCCATTTCGAGGACCGCGACCTCGTCCTGCGGCTCGAGCCGGAGGAGGGAGAGGGGGAGGCCGAGGTGGTTGTTGAGGTTCCCCTCCGACTTGCGGACCCGGAAGCGCGCCCCGAGCAAGGCGGCGGCGAATTCCTTCGTCGTCGTCTTGCCCGTGCTGCCGGTGATGCCGACGACCTTGACCCGCCGGCCGGCCAACACGCTCCGGGCGAGCCCCTGCAGAGCCTGGACCGTATCGGCGACGCGGACCAGGCCGAAGCCCGGACGCGGCGGGGCGACCTCGCGCGACACGACGGCGCCGGCCGCGCCCCGGGCCGCCGCGTCGGGAATGAAATCATGGCCGTCGCGCGCGCCGCGCACGGCAAAGAAGAGGGCGCCGGCCGCGATCTCGCGGGAATCAAGGCCGTAGGCGTGGAAGGAGAGGTCCGGGTCGCCGGCGAGGATGGTCCCCGCCGTCGCCGCCGCGACCTCCTTCAGTCTGAGCTCGGCCATGGTCAGCGCTTCTTCATCTCCTCGACGAGCGAGGCGATCGCTTGGACGTCGCTGAAGGCGATCGTCCGGTCGCGGAAGATCTGATAGTCCTCATGGCCCTTGCCCGCGACGAGGACATGGTCGCCGGGCAGGGCCTGGAACAGGGCTTTCCGGATCGCGTCCTTGCGGTCGGGCTCCACCTCGTAGGCCGAGCACCCGGCCTTGGCGAACCCTTTCTCGATGTCGGCGATGATGGCCCGGGGCTCCTCCGAGCGGGGATTGTCGGAGGTCAGGATGGTCCAGTCGGCCAGCCGGGCCGCGACCTCGCCCATCCGCTCCCGTTTGGCCCGGTCCCGGTTCCCGCCCGCCCCGAAGACGAGGATGATCCGCCGCGGCTTGAGCTCGCGGGCGGTCTCGAGGAGGTTGAGGAGCGCGTCGTCGGTGTGGGCGTAGTCCACGACGGCCTTGAAGCCAAAGGGGTTCGGCACGGTCTGGAAGCGTCCGGGAACGCCCCGCTGCCCCGCGATCCCTTGGGCGATGGCCTCGGCCGGGATGCCCAGAGCCAGAGCGGCGCCGGCGGCGGCCAGGATGTTGTAGACGTTGTGCTTGCCGACGAGCCGCGAGGCGACGGCCAGGCGGCCGCCCGGATAGAAAATGATGACCTCCAGGCCGTTGTCCAGCAGCCGGAACTTGTCGGCCCGGACGAGGGCCGCCGGGGAGACGCCGAAGGCGATCGTCCGCAAGGGCAGGTCCTGGATGAGCTTCTGCCCCCAGGGATCGTCGATGTTGACGATCGAGGCGCTCCGCTTGTGATCGAGGAAGAAGAGCTTCTTCTTGGCCTCGAAGTAGGCGTCCATGGAGCGGTGGTAGTCGAGGTGCTCGCCGCTCAGGTTGGTGAAGACCGCGACGTCGAAGTTCACGCCCCAGACGCGCTTCTGCTCCAGGGCGTGGGAGGAGACTTCCATGATGCCGTGCGTCGCGCCCCGCTCGACCATGAGGGCCAGCAGGCGCTGGAGGTCGGGCGCCTCGGGCGTCGTGTGCGGCGCCCGCAGGCGTGCGCCGGGCAGGCGGTATTCGATGGTCCCGATGACCCCCGGCCGGCCGCCGGCGGCCTTGATGATCCCCTCCAGGATGTAGGTGACGGTCGTCTTGCCCTTCGTCCCGGTGACCCCGATCGTTTTCAGCCGGAGCGAGGGATGGCCGTAGAAATTCGCGGCGGCCAGGGCCAGCGCTTCGCGGGCGTCGTCGGCCCGGACCCAGTCGAGCCGGCAGCCTTCCGGCCGGGGCCATTCGGAGAGGATGGCGACGGCGCCGCGGGCCTCGGCCTCGCCGATGAAATCGAGCCCGTCGCTCTTTTCGCCCTTGAGCGCGGCGAACAGGAACCCGGGCTCGACGGACTTCGAGGAGTAGGCCAGGCCCTGGATGTCGCGCCCGCCGTCCCCCTCGAAGACGACGCCGGGAATGTCCCGGAGGATCTCCCGGAGCGTCATGGCCGGTCCTCCGCCGCCGGCGCGACGAGGGCGGGGCTCGCTCCGGCGCGCGGCCGGGGCGGGACCCGCAAATAGTGAAGGGTCGCCTCGGCGATCCGGCGGAAGATGGGCGCCGCGACCTGCCCCCCGTACTGGAGCTCGCCCCGCGGCGAGTCGATGACGACGACCATGGTGAAGACGGGGTCCTCGGCCGGCACGAAGCCGACGAAGGACGCCTGGTGTTGCGTCGCGGAGTAGCCGAGGCCGGCGCCCAGGTTCTTCTGGGCCGTCCCGGTCTTGCCGGCGATGCGGAAGCCGTCCAGGCGGGCGGGCAGGCCCGTCCCTTCCTCGACGACCAAGGTGAAGACGCGGGAGATGATCTCCTCCGCCGTCCGGGCGTCAAGGGCGCGCTGGGGCGGCGCGAGTCCGGCCGTGCGTTCGGTCGTTTCGGGTTTGCTGACGATCCGCGGATGGACGAGCCAGCCGCGGGTGGCGTAGACGTTCATCGCCCTCAAGACCTGGAGCGCCGTGGCCATGACCTCGTAGCCGATGGCGACGTGCTCGAGCGACGAGTTCTTGTTCCAGCTTTCGAGCGGGTGGACGATCCCGGCCTCCTCGCTGGCGAACTCGACCCCCGTGCGCTCGCCGAAGCCGAACTTCCGGATCTCGTCGTAGAGGGCCCGGGCCCCGAGGCGGCGGGCGACGAGGGCCGTGCCGACGTTCGAGGATTCGCTGAAGACCTCGGGAAAGCTCAGGACGCCGAACCGTTTGTGGTCGCGGATGACGGTCCCGCCGGCGCGGAGCGAGCCCTCCCGGCAGTCGAAGGTCTCGTTGAACGCCACCTGGCCGCTCTCGACGGCCGCCGCGACGGTCACGATCTTGAAGGTGGAGCCGGGCTCGAAATTCGACTTGACGGCGATGTTGCGCGACAGCTCGGTCGCGGCCGGCGCCCCGGCATTGGGGTCATAGGCCGGCCGGTTAGCCAGGGCCAGGATCCTTCCGTCGGGGTCCATGATGACGGCCGTCCCCCAGGTCCCGCCGGACTCGCGGAGCCCGCGGTCGAGCTCGAACTCGACGCGGTACTGGATGGCCGAATCGAGGTTCAGCGTGATGTCCTCGCCCGGTTGGGCCTCCCGGAGCGTCTGGGTCTCGAATCTCCGGCCGTGGGCGTCGCGCAGGATCACCTGGGAGCCGGGTTTGCCGGCCAGCAGCTCGTCGAAGGCGTATTCGAGGCCGGCGCCGCCCTTGCCTTCGTCGTTGAGCCAGCCGAGGACGTGCGCGGCCAGCCCGCCTTGGGGGTAGGTCCGGACCGTCGTCCGCTCGAACCCGACCCCGTCCAGGCCGAGCTCCTTGACCTTGTCTTCGACGTCCGCGTCGGCCCGTTTCTTGACGTAGATGAAGTCGCCGCCGTTCTGGATCTTTTTAACGGCTTTCGCCTCCTCGGCCTCGCTCAGCCCGAGGAGGGTCTTTAGCCGTCTGACCTTGTCGATATTGGCCTCGACAGTCTCATCGGCGGCCGGCTGGAGGTAGACGGAAACGGCCGGCAGGCTCGTCGCCAGGATCCGGCCGTTGCGGTCGAGGATCGAGCCCCGCCGCGCCCAGACCTCGACCTCGTCGCGGGTCTGCTGCCGGGCTTCGGCCTTCAGCTCGGCATGGTCGAGGATCTGGAACTGCGCCAGGCGGCCGATGATGACGAGAAACCACAAGGCGAAAACGGGGACCAGGACCTTGACCCGCTTCCGGGTGGCGCCTTCGTAGAGGGTTCTCATGGCCTCTTCTTCCGCGCCCCGGCCGGCGGCTGCTCATAGATGACCTGACCCGGCTGCGGGTCGGTCAGGCCGAGCTCCTGGCGGGCCGTTGTCTCGACCCGGTCGAGAGCGAGGAGTCGGGACTTCTCGGCCTCGAGCTTGCGGATCTCCTCCTTGAGGAGGGCGATCTGGGCTCTGAGGCGGTCGGTTTCATAGTTCAGGCGGACGGATTCCGTCTGGTACCAGATGTAGAGCGTCACCATGGCCAGGAGGACGAGCGTGAACGCCGCCGCCAGGGCGATCTCGCGCGTCGTCCAGCTGCGGCGGACCATCAGATCCTCTCCGCGGCCCGCAGTTTGGCCGAGCGGCTGCGCGAGTTCCGGGCCACTTCTTCGGCGCCGGCCATGACCGGCTTGGCCGTGAGAAGGCGCAGGCGCGGCGTCGCCGTCGCGGCCGAGGCGAATTCGACGAAGGTGTGCTTGACGATCCGGTCCTCGAGGGAATGGAAGGAAATGGCCACGAGCCGGGTTCCGGGCCGGACCTGCCGGATGAGCTCATGAAGGAACTCGGGCAGGCCTTCGAGCTCGCTGTTGACCTCGATCCGCAGGGCTTGAAAAACCTTGGCGGCCGGGTGGAGTTTGCCGGGCTGCGGATGCCAGCGGAAGACGTCCTCGATCGTCGCCCGCAGTTCCGAGGTCCGCTCGAAGGGCTTGAGTTTTCGCCGCCGGACGATCTCCCGGGCCAGACGTCTGGCCTGGTGGAGCTCGCCGTAGGTCTGAAAGAGCTCGGCCAGGCGGGGCTCGGAGTAATCGGCGATGACCCGGGCGGCCGTGAAGCGGCCGCGCCGGTCCATGCGCATGTCCAGCGGGCCTTCAAGAGAGTAGCTGAAGCCGCGCTCGGGCGCGTCCAGCTGGAAGGACGACATGCCCAGGTCGAGGAGGACCCCCTTGACGTCGGCCAGGGAGAGGCCGATGTCGAGAAGGCCCCGGTAATCGGCGTGATAAAGCTTGACCCGGCCGGCGAACGGGGTCAGGCGCTCGCGGGCGACCTCGAGAGCGAGTTCATCCCTGTCCAGTCCGACGAGCTTAGCGCGGGGATTCCTCTCCAGGAGGGCCAGGGCATGGCCGGCCAGGCCGAGCGTGCAATCGATATAGGTTCCGGGCCGCCCGCAGTCCAAGAATCCGAGGACTTCTTCGAGCAGGACCGGCACATGGGTCCTGTCCCTCATTCAACCTTTCCTCGAGGGATAAGCCGGGAGATGCTCTCAAAGTCCGCGTCGGTGAGAGGCTTTTCCTCGAGTTCCCCGTCCAGCACGTCCTTGTCCCAGATCTCCAGGTGGTTGGAGAGGCCGATGACCTCGCACTCGTCCTTGAGCTTGGCCTTCTCGCGGAGGGCCGGACTGAGGAGCAGGCGGCCCTTGGCGTCGATCTCGTGCCGCGTCCCCTTCCGGTTGACCCGGAGCATGAATTTGCGGACGTCTGGCCGCAGGTGAATGGCGCCCTCGGAAGCCACCCCGGTCATCTCTTCCCAGACGGCCAGCGGGTAGATCTGGATGGCCTCGTCCGTGAGCGAGGTGATGAAGACATCCCGGCCGTACTGCTGCTCCAAGGTTTCCCTGAACCTCTCCGGGATCTTGATGCGACCGCTCGCGTCAAGACGGGCCGTGTAGCTTCCGACAAAATGCCTAGCCATTCCGAGTTTGTCCCAGTTTGTCCCGTTTCGTCCCAAATATATGAGACCGCATCCCAAAAGTCAAGCGAAATATGCAAAAAGACAGGGGCCCCGTTCCAGGGGAAAAGGCCGCGACTGAGGGTGCTCGTTTTGGGTGGGCCTAGCGGGACGGCGCGGGAGGAGCGGGACGGCCGGCAGAAAGGCCCCGTGCGGCTACTTCTCTGGCTCTTCGGATTCGGGCAGCTTCTTGAGGAGTTCCCGGGCCAATTCGAAGTCCCTCTCCGCCACCAGGACCTTGAATTCAGCCATCCCGTCGACCGAGACCGGGTAGATGAATCGCGGGACCTGTCCGCGGATGAGGCAGGCGACTCCCTGGCTCTCCAGGAAATTCTTGACGACCTCGGCCTCGGCCGGGCCGAAGACCCGGACGACCTCCTTCAGGTCGCCGCGTTCTTCCTTCTCGGGGGGGTTGTCTTTTGTTTCGTCCATCGGGTCTTCTTTCAGTGTCGCGAAATAGTCGTCCAGGATCTTCCGGTGGTCGAAGGCCAGGACCTCGGGGATGTCGCCGCGGCCAAAAACCCGGGCCTCCCTGGCATCGTCCCCGGCCCTGGGGGCTCTCGAAGCGCGGGCGATGAAGACCGTGGAGATGGTATGCTTCCGCGGGTCGCGGGACGGGTCGGAATACGAATGGAACTGGCGGACGAGCTCGACTTCGAGAGAGGTCTCCTCCCGAGCCTCCCGCCGGGCGGCATCCTCGAGGGTCTCTCCGTAGTCGACGAACCCGCCCGGCAGGGCCCAGCCGAAGGGCGGATTCTTCCGGTTGACAAGGACGATGCCGGGCTTCCCGTCGGGGCCGACGGTCTCGATGATCAGGTCCACGGTCGGGAAGGGATT
>Ga0316628_100004498_pt1 | contig 10966 bp, 6 predicted proteins | sample OWC_Aug_M2_C1_D5_FD_207648 | JGI IMG/M metagenome (GOLD analysis project Ga0316628, IMG submission 207648) | Wetland soil microbial communities from Old Woman Creek delta, Ohio, United States - OWC_Aug_M2_C1_D5_C | ecosystem: Environmental > Terrestrial > Soil > Wetlands | place: USA: Ohio... | reverse complement strand
AGGAGCTCATCGTAGGCAAGGGCATCGTCGAGGCGGGAACCAACGCCGGCCGCGTCAGGACGACCATCCTCGCGCACGCCAGCGTCCAGACGCTGGCCCTCGTCCTCGCCCTCGCGGTCATGCCCGGCGGCTACGGCTTCCTCAGGGCCTGGAAGGCCCAGGAGGCCCCCAAGGGCAGGAGGCGGCTGCACGCGCGCGTCGGCTGGGCCGTCGCGGCGCTGTGGGGTCTGGGCGCCCTGGCGGGCGTCTACATCGTTTACATGACGAGCGGCGACTTCCTGGGCAGCCCCCACGGGTGGCTGGCCATCGCCACGTTCGGCGCGGCCGTCATTGCGGGATACTCCGCGTCCCCGGCCTTCAGGAGCGCGGGCTACGGCACGCGCATCAAGACGCACATGGCGCTCGGCCTGCTGGCGGCCATCGTGGCGGCCGCGGCGATGGCCATGGGGCTCATGGCCGCGGGTCTCATCTGATGGCCATCGCGCCTGGCCGCGGATGCAAAAAAGAATATACCGAGGGTGGGTACGCCCCGCCATGGAGAGCGGCGGTCCGGCGATACCACGCCCGGAGGCGGCCGACGCGGGCGGGGCCCCCGTGCCCGCGCCCGCGGACGACGCGGTCGTCCGCAGGTCGGCGCTCTTCGTCGCCGTCCTCGCGTCGTTCCTGACCCCCTTCGCGGCCTCCAGCGTCAACGTCGCGCTGCCCACCATCGGCGCGGAGCTCCACATGGACGCGGTCCTGCTGAGCTGGACGAGCACCGGCTTCCTCCTGGCGTCCGCGTCCACGCTCGTCCCGTTCGGCAGGATCGCGGACCTCCATGGCCGCAAGCGGCTGTTCCTCTACGGGATGCTGGTGTGGACCGCGTTCTCGCTGCTGTGCGCGTTCATGCCCACCGGCTCGGCCCTCATCGCGATGAGGTTCGGGCAGGGCATGGGCGGCGGGATGATCTTCGGCACGTCGGTTGCGATACTGACCTCCGTGTACCCGCCGGGCGACCGCGGCCGCGTGCTGGGCATCTCCGTCGCGGCGGTCTACCTGGGCATGTCCGTGGGGCCCTTCATGGGAGGCCTCATCACGACGGCGCTGGGATGGCGTGCGATATTCCTCCTCAACGTCCCCCTCGGCCTCGCGGTCGTCGCGGTCACGGCCTCCAAGCTCAAGGGCGAGTGGGCCGGGGCGAGGGGCGAGCGGTTCGACCTCCCTGGCGCGGCCGTCTACGTGGCGATGGTCATGTCCGTCGTCGTCGGGTTCGCCATCCTCCCCGGCTGGGACGGCCTCGTCCTGCTCCTCGCCGGACTGGCCATCCTGGCAGTGTTCATCGCCCTGGAGCGGAGGACGCCCTCGCCGGTGCTCGACATCCGCATGTTCTCCGGCAACCGCGTGTTCGCGTTCTCCAACTTGGCCACGCTCATCAACTACGCCGCCACGTTCGCGATCGGGTTCTTCATGAGCCTCTACTTGCAGAACGTCAGGGGCCTCTCCCCCGAGGCGGCGGGGCTCGTGCTGCTCTCGCAGCCCATAGTTCAGGCCGCGCTCTCGCCCGCCGCGGGCCGCCTCTCCGACAGGGTCGAGCCGAGGATCGTGGCGTCCGTGGGGATGGCGATGACGTTCCTGGGGCTGCTGTACCTGTCGACCCTCGGGGAGGGCACCCCGATGCCCCTCGTGGTCGGGGTGCTCGCCCTCCAGGGGCTCGGGTTCGCGCTGTTCTCCTCCCCGAACACGAACGCCATCATGAGCTCCGTCAGGCGGTCCAGCTACGGCCTCGCGTCGAGCATGGTCGCGACCATGAGGGGCATCGGCCAGACCCTCTCGATGGGCGTGGCCTCGATGCTGCTCGGCATCTACGTGGGCGCGCACGAGGTCACGGGGACGGCCTTCCACGCGGAGTTCATGAAGAGCTTCCATGTCGGGTTCGCCGTGTTCTCCGTCCTCTGCCTCGTCGGCATCTTCGCCTCGCTCGTCCGGGGGAACCTGAGGGGGCCCGAGGGTAACGGCCAGTGAGGCGGCGGGGGACGGCGATGGCGAGGCCCGCCCGAGCGCGGGCCGGCGGGCCTACCTCGGCGCCCCGGGTCCGGGAGGGGGCGGCAGCGGCGGCACCCCCAGGTACGGGTTGAGGTTCAGCGCCCCGCACCGGGGGCAGCCGATCTGCGCCGTGCCCATGGTCAGGGCCAGCACCTCCCCGCAGTTGTAGCACACGATCATCGCCCTGCCCCCCTCCGCGAGGACGCCGACCCCCCTCCGCAGGGAGAGCGCGCAGTAGGGGACGAGGACGATCCCTGCGAGGAACAGGGGCCATCCGAAGAGCATCGAGGGCACGGTCCCCTCCGTCAGGCTGGCGAACATGAAGCTCCCCAGGACGACGGGGTACAGCATCAGGAAGTAGGCCGCCCGCAGGTGCTTGGGCTCCTCGAGCGCCTTGACCAATCCCGCGACGAGCACGACCATGACGCCCGAGAACACGAGCATGAGGATGAAGAGGGGGAGGCCGCAGTACGTCACCTCGAAATTTAGCATGACACCCTCACCGCTGACGTAGCCGACGAACGAGATGAGGGAGAAGAGGAGGAGGACGCTCGATATCAGCGCGACCAGCACGGAGAGGACGATGATCGTGACGACCGCGGACCGCGTCCTCAGAGGAGCACCCCCACGACGAGGATGGCGACGGAGACCGGGTACATCAGCAGCGGCGTCGCGGTCCTCACCATGGAGATGAGCCTGCCCTTCGGGACCGGGCGGGCCATGAGGTAGACCAGGAGGGCCCCGGGCAGCGAGACGACCAGCGAGAGGGGCAGCATGAGCCATGTGACGGGATCGCGCAGGGCGCGGCCCTCGGCGCCGAGGCGCCTCCTCGCCAGCAGGGCCATGGCGACCCATGCGAGGACCACGAGGACGACCGCGATGGCGCCCCCCAGTCCGGCCGCGCTGTCGTAGAGGAAGCCCGCGCGGGAGGCCTCCGCGGCCCTGTCCTCCGAGCCTGCCAGGACCTTCGACTCGAGGTCGAAGTCGGGGTTCGAGCTCTGCATCTGGAACAGGTAGAAGTGCCTCCCGTCGATGAAGGCGTCCCGGGAGCCCGGGATGTCCAGGTCCTTGCCCTTCGGGACCGAGAAGAGGACGTCGATGTCCCCGACCTCGTTGGGCCAGCCCGCGCTCGTCCCCAGGGGGAAGAACGCCTTGCCGCCGTCGAGCGGCAGGACGACCGTGAGCACCTCGCCCGCGAAGTCCGTGCTGCCGAAGGCCGCGTCGACGAGGTCCTCCATGAAGTACCGGATGTCGTTCCTCAGCGGGCGCGAGTAGTCCTCCCCATGCGCGATTGTGTACTCCTCGCCCGCCTCGTACGACATCTCCCACCGGAGGCCTGCGACCTCGCCCCGGTCCCTGACAGGGTCGTCCCTCAGCTCCTGCGCCAGGTGCGCGGTCGTGTTGGGCGCCCACCTGAGCAGGAGGTCGAACTCGGTGGCGTTGATGGGGGGCCGGGTCTCCCCCTCGACGACGGCGACGTACTGGGCGTCATACCTCTCGAGCCGGCCCTGCTCGGGCATCGCCAGCCCCTTCTGCGCGAGGTAGTCCGCGAGGGCCGGGCCGGCCCCCACGCCGAAGACGTCGATGGAGAAGCCGTCGAACTCGTAGTGCTGGACGGGCTCGGGCTTGGTGATGACCGCCACGTCGTCGCCGCCGGCCTCCTTGCCCATGGAGCCCGAGCCCTCCGAGACCAGGTGCACGTTCTCGCGGATGTACTCGCCAGGCATCGTGAGCAGCATCGACCCGAAGGCGAGCTGCAACGCCCGCCCGGTCTTCCCCCCGAGCCTCGCCCACGCCTCGCCAGGGTCCTGCCTGACCACCTCGCGCTCGGCGCGGTCGACGAGGTAGTCCTTGCGGAACTCGGTCTCCTTCATCGGCAGCCCCGAGACGTCGGCCGGCAGCGTCCTGAGCGGGACCATGATGGTGAGGTTGTCGCCGGGCGTAAGAGAGTACACCGAGAGGAAGAGGTCGATGCGCTCGTGCGTGCCGTTGAGCACCTCGACCCGGGCGAGCTGCCTGCTCTCGAACAGCGACGGGTAGAACCTCTCGGGCTCGACCTGGCCGAGCGTGTAGGAGGGGATGCCGTCGGCCAGCACGGGCGCGGCCGAGGCGATGATGAACAGGAGCGGGACCGCCGCGGCGATGGCCTTCCTGGACAGGCCCGGGCGCTCCAGGTCCGGCTTTGCCCCCAACGGCTCACGGATGCCCAATTCGACCCCAACCTGGCGGAGGACGCGGGCCCATGGGCCCTGTCACCCGCCGTCGGGAAGGTGGCTATGGCGGTCTATAAACGTTTCCCTTTGTGGCGGGGATGGTCAAGCGCACGGCCATGGGACGGTGCGCGGTCAGAGCGGGCTCTGCACGACGCGCACCCACAGGTGGACGGAGAGGGGACCCGCCGGGACCGCCCCGCCGGGGGTGAGCTCGTTGGCCAAGTTGTCGACGACAAGGTAGTACGTCCCGCCGTCGTCGGGCAGCTCGACCTCCTCGACCACGGCCGTGCGGTTCTCGAACCGCTCGATGGCGGAGAAGGCGTGGGTGGTGAGGTTGGCGTAGGCGTTCTCGTACTGGTTGGCGTCCATGACGTACACGTCGAACCGCGCGACGCCGTCGGAGGTGATGTTGATGAAAACGTGGGTGTCCTGCCAAACGTAGGAGGTCATGGGGTACCTGAAGTGGCCGCCCTCGGCGATGGTGACGTTCTGGTCGTACGTCGTGACGACGTCCGGGGACGTCGAGTCGGTGCTGAGGAGGACCATGAGGAGGACGTAGCCCCCGAAGAGGATGAGGAGCACGAGGACGACCGCGATGACCTTCCCGGCGGTCCAGTTGACGAGGCCCAGCGGGCCGCGGTTGTCGGGCGGCCTGGGGACGGGCTGGGGGGGCGGCGGGTACCCGTATGGCGGGTAGGGCCAGGGCACCTGGGGCGCGGGCTGCTGCGGCGCAGCTGGCGGGGGGCTCGCGGGCGCGGTCGTCAATCGCTCGCCTCTGCGATGTAGAATGGCGCCCGGCGTATAATACCTTCCATCACGCAATGTGGTTGGGAAAAGACCGCAAATCAAATCACCAAGCAATCCCCGTGGAACAAGCGAGTGTGATTCGAAATGCGGACTTTTTTTTAAACCCCGATTCATGAATCGTGGTTAAAAATAGAGTGATGGATTGATCCATGTAGTTTGCGCATTGGTTGGGAAAAGGCATCCAGAGGTGGTTTGGTGCTCCCGCCGGGATTCGAACCCGGGTCCCTGACTCGAAAGGCCAGGATGATTGGCCGGACTACACTACGGGAGCCTTGGCCACTTGAATAATGCCCAGTGAGATATACCTTTCCCATTGGCACTGGATTGATGACATGGTCGTATCTGGGCGACCGCTTGGACCGACGGCCAAGACCCGAAGGGGGAGGGTTCGCTGGCCCCGAGGGCGACGGTCTAGGCGCCCATATCACACATCGATTCACTCGAGCCCGGCGCGCGACCTGAGGGCGTCCCATGCCTGCGGGTCGAGGGTCCCCTTGGCGATGTCGCGCACGGCGCTCAGCATCTGCGGCGTGACCACGTGCTTGGCGGCCATGAGCAGGTTCGTGAGCTCGCCGATGTTCATGGCAGAGAACATGATTGTCAGGTTCAGCTGGGCCTCTTTGGGGGTCTGGCTCGACAGGATCTTGGCGAAGGCCGCTCCGAGTTCCCCTGGCGTGCACACGGCCCAGAGGGCGGGCTGGACCTTCTCCTCCTCCTTGTCGATGTGCGCGAGGTAGAACGAGATGAACCGGTTAACGGCCCTGTAGTACTCCAAGCAGAGCTCGTCCCTCCTCTCGTACGTGGCCACCCTATCCGCGATGCCGTCAAAGTGGCGGACCAGGTCGTCGAACATGAGGTGCATGTTCCGGTGGTCCTCCTCCAGGTCCCTCGCCATCCCCGGGACCCTGTCTTGCATGAACGGGTGGAGCATCTTCTCCTCGTGGTCGGCATGGAGGAAGAACTCCTCCCTCAGGTCCGTGATGTCTCTGCGGAAGGCCTCGACGGCCTTCTTGTCGGCATGGTCAAGGGCGCCGACCCGCATGGCGAGCCGGTACAGGGCCAGGCGCTGCCCCTTGTGGATCCCCGAGTAGATGTCCGGTGGCTTGCTCGTTGAGCTTGATTCCTCCATGTAATCCATGCCTCCCCTTGGTGTTCTGCGGCTTCCATTGAGGCCGGGACCATAAGTGTAATCCCTGACCCTTTAGCGGGCGCCCCTTCGGGATGACCCGGAGCTCATCACATGATGGCCAGGAACGCCCAGTAGACCGCGACGTTGACCGCGGTGAGCGGGACCCCGATCCTCGCGAACTCCCAAAAAGTGAGCGTCTCCCCCCCCTTCCGCTCGGCGTTCTGGATGATGATGACGTTGCTCGCGGCGCCCAGGATGGTGAGGTTGCCCGCGATGGTCGAGCCGGCCGCGAGCGCGACCATCTGTGTCCCCCCTGCACCGGCCGCGAGCAGCATCGGTATGAAGAGTGCCACCATCGGCACGTTTGAGATGAGCTGGCTGAGGAGCACGCTCACGCCGAGGATGAGGGCCAGGGACGTGATGGGCGACCCTGAGCCGCTGATGAGCGGCTGGAAGAAATCAGCATCCCAGACCGCCTGCATGAGGACGAACATCGAGGCGAAGAACACCAATGTCGCCCAGTCCACGCCCTCCACGACCCGCACGCGCTTGGGCGACAGCAGCAGGATGGGCGCCGCGCCCGCGAGCGCGATGTAGGTGAGCCGGAGGTCGAACCTGTCCTGCCAGCCCATCATCACGATGGCGACCTTGACCGCGATCATTGCCAGGATGATGCCAAGGGAGGCCTTCACGAGTGTCGCGAGCCAAGGGTCCCTGATGGGCTCGGGCGGCAGGTCCCGGACGGCCCGGCCGAAGCTGCCCCTGTAGAAGTACCGCAAGAAGGCGTAGGCCACGAGCAGGTTGATGAGCGTGGGCAGCAGCAGGAACGCGAGGAACGTTACGAACGGGTTCGCGAGGATGCCATGGGCCTCCCCCTCGACGGCGATGAGCAGGTTCTGGGGGTTGCCGATGGGGCTCATGACCGAGCCGATGGTGACCGCGAACGCGAGCGCGAGCAGAAGCATCTTGGGCGGGAGGGAGTGCCGTTTGGCCAGCAGCAGCACCATGGGCGTGCCGATGATGGCGAGCGTATCGTTCATCAGGAGGGCCGAGGCGAGCCCGATGCCGAGGATGAGGAGCAGCACGAGCCTCTCCACCGACCTGGCCGAGCGCAGCATCCGGTGCGACAGGTGCTCCAGGTAGCCCGATTCCTCTAGCCCCTCCCCGACGACGAACATGCCGAACAGGAACACCATCACGTCCACGTTGATGGCCTTGAGGGCGTCGAGGGGGGAGATCTGCAGCGTGACGAGCACCGCGACCGCGCCGACGAGCATCGCCTGCCAGATCTGGATGCGGACGCTGCCCACCCTGCGCACCGCGATGAGGGCGAAGACAACGATGAGGACGACGATGGGGACCGCGCTCACGACGACCCACCTCCGGCCGTCCCATGGGTCGCCTCCATCATCGACCGGCCTCCAGCATCGAAGGTAATGATATGGGCCGATATAACCTTGATATCAGGACAATCGAGGAAAGGAGCCTGGTACCAATGGTATCCAATCGAGGATTACTTTCCAAAACCACAAAGTTTAAGCAGATGGATATCCACTGGGACACTGTGGACATACAGCGCAGAGGGGTCGTTTTCTCAGCGATTATCCTTGTGCTGTCGATGGCAGGCGCTCAGCAACTGAGGCCCGCATGCGAAGCACCGGCCGGTGGGATGGGGGATGATGGGACTGACCCGGCGCCCCCGGACGATGCCACGGCGGGCACATGGATGCGTACACCCACCGTGGAGAGGTCCTTCGTCGAGAACCTGGGTCAGAAGGGGGCGGGAGCAGGGCTCTACTATGCCGAGGGGGGGCGGCTCTCCGTCGCCTTCGATGTCGGCGGGATCGGTCTCGATGTCCATGACGCGGACGGGCATGGCGGTACGCTGGTCAGGATGATGTTCCCATCCACGAACCATGTGCGACCCAGGGGGGAGGACCCCTGCGGATCGAGGATGAACTTCATCATCGGGAACGACCCCGGCATGTGGCATCGCGATGTCGCCTGCTACCGCCGAGTCGTCTACGAATCCCTTTGGTCCGGCATTGATCTGGCGTTCCGGTTCGACGGGGGGATGCTGAAGTACGACATCATCGTGCATCCGGGGGCGAACCCCGCCGACGTCCTGTTCGAGTACCGCGGGGCCGACGGCCTCGAGGTGGAGGACGGGACCGGCGACCTTCTCATCCGGGTCCCCGGGCAGACCGTCAGGGACTCCGCCCCCGTGGCCCGTCAGGGCGACGATGACCCATCGGGGAGGGTCCCTTGCCGTCTGCTGCTCACCGATGCCGGCGGGGTCCGTTACTCTGTCGGGGCCTACGACCGCTCGAGGCCGCTTGTGATAGACCCTGGCCTCGTCTTCAGCACGCTGTTCGGTGGGGGGAGGTATGATTCCCCGAAAGATGTCGTCATGGACCAGGACGACAACATCTACGTGGTGGGATACACCTACAGCGAGGATTTCCCTTCGACACCGGGGTCCTACTGTCCGGAGGGCCCTGTCGACCAACGGGTTCATGGCTTCCTTACGAAATTTGACCCGAGCGGGTCGAAGCTCGTCTTCTCGACGTTCATCGGTGGTGTGGGGGACGATTACATCTATGACGTCTGCCTCGACGGACAGGGAGCCGTCTACATCACTGGTTTTACCAGGAGCCCCGACTTCCCGGTGACCGCGGGCGCCTACTGCGCCACCCAGGACACCTACGACGGCGATGCCTTTGCGGCGAAGTTGAGCTCCGATGGTTCCTCGCTGATCTATTCCATGATTCTCGGCGGGACCCATGAGGACTGCGGTTGGTCCGTGGTAGTGGACGGCCTTGGGAACGCGATCGTCGTCGGGTGGACCGCGAGCCAGGAGTTCCCCGTGACCGATGATGCCTTCTCCAGGGCCCTGTCCAGCGCTCCTGGCACGGGGGCTGACATCTTCATCTCCCAGCTAGATGACGACGGCTCGGCGCTGCTGTACTCGACCTTCATCGGCGGACCAGGCAGCGAAAACACGGAGGGAGCGTTCCTCGACGCCGAGGGGTCCATTTTCATCTACGGCATTGCCCATGGCGCGGGCCTCCCGACGACAGCGGGCGCGTACGACCGCACGGGGTCGAGCAACGACGAGCGAGGGGAGGGTTTCATCATGAAGTTCGACCTCGACGGCCGTCAGATCCAGTACTCGACCTATGTCGGTGAGGATATGGCGACCCCGTCGATGGTGGTTTGGGTCGATGAGGCGGGATCGGCCTTCATCGCATCCTCGTGGGACAGGGCGAGCGGCGACCCGAGCACGGGCAACTCGACGGCTGGATACGAGATACGCGTCAAGAAGCTCGACGCGAACGGCTCCTCCTGCCTCCTGTCCCGGACGTTCGGGGGGAGCAAGAGGGAGGCGCCGAATGACATCGAGGTCGACCGGATGGGGAGAATCTACATCGCCGGCGAGACGGTCAGCTCCGACTTCCCCGTCACATCGGGGGCGTACTGCTCGACGATGAGAGGCTCGGAGGACGAGTTCCTGGTCGTGCTCAGCCCCGACATGACGGCCATCCTGTACTCGACCTATTTCGGCGGGAGCGGATATGACAGGGTCACGGGCATGACGATAGACAGCTCGGGGGAGGCTGTGATAGTGGGAGACACGAATCTGTTCACCGACGATCCAAGCCCAGGCCCGATACCGAAGACAGATTTCCCCATGACCAATCCGCCCATCACCTCCGGCTACACCGTCGGAGCAACGACCGCCTACGTCCTCAAGCTGGAGCTGGACCTCAGATGGCCCGACGCGCTCGAGGTCCTCGGAGGCCCCGTCCTCTACGCCGGCCTCCGGGCATATGACTTCAGGGTCGACGCGAACCCCCTCCGGACGGTGTCGCACCCGACGTTGGTCCGTGTGAGGCTGATTTCCATCGGGGCCAGCGTCACGATGGGATGCTCCTTCGTCAGCCCCGGATGGGCGTTCCTGCCGGTCCTCGATACGAACCATTACGTGCGCTTCGATTCTCGGCCGTCCGACGTAGAGCTCGATAGTCGGAACTCGACGACCTTCCTGCATTTCTGGGTCCTTTTCGGGTGGAACTGGCCCGACGAGGGCCTCTGCGACGTGGAGCTCGACTTCTACGACGGGTCCAATAAGGTCATGAGCGACACGTACGAGGACGCGTTCCGCGTGGAGAACGACCTCGCGTTCTGGGGCGGCGTCGAGGCGACAGGAGAGTGGCAGGGCCCGGTGGCCGAGGGCGGATGGGTCCGGTGCTGCGAGACGGTGATCCTGACCGGGGCAAGGGTCGTGTACGAGGGGACGGTCGACGTGTTCCCGCCGGCGGGCGTGTGCAAGGTGACCGTGAGCGACGACGAGGGGAACCGCTCATCGGCAGAGTTGGACCAGGATGGGTCGTTCAACGTGAGCATCCGGGCCAAGGCCTCGACGGACGTCGACGGGGTCCTCGACCTCTCGCTGGACGAGCTCCCCGAGGGTGCCAGCATGGCATCTGGGGCCGCCTTCAGGCTCGGCATCGACGGCGACGCGCCGGTCTTCGGGAGGGCGATCCCCGAGCCCGACTCGTGGCACAGCTCCACAGACGTCCTCATCTCCATCAGCGTCCACGACAACGCGACGTCCGGGGTCGACTCCTCCTCGCTGGAGTTCGCATACGTCTCGCACGGTGGGGGTGCGTTCGGGCCGTGGGGCCGCAACGGCCTGGAGACCACCCCCGACGGGGACCAGGTTGACGGGCTGGTGACCCTGACGCTGCCCGATGGCGACCGCAACCTCATCGAGTGGCGGGCCACCGACCTC
>Ga0316628_100004497_pt1 | contig 10966 bp, 10 predicted proteins | sample OWC_Aug_M2_C1_D5_FD_207648 | JGI IMG/M metagenome (GOLD analysis project Ga0316628, IMG submission 207648) | Wetland soil microbial communities from Old Woman Creek delta, Ohio, United States - OWC_Aug_M2_C1_D5_C | ecosystem: Environmental > Terrestrial > Soil > Wetlands | place: USA: Ohio... | reverse complement strand
CAGCAGCTCGCCGGCGCGGCGCCTGGCTTGATCACGCGACATCCCAAGGTGCAGGCTGAGCGGCTCCTCGATCTGCCGCCCGATGGTGAGCACCGGGTTGAGCGACGTCATGGGGTCCTGGAAGATCATGCTGATGTGAGCCCCGCGGACGCGCCGGATCTCTTCGTTCGAGACCTGCAGCAAGTCCTTGCCTAGGAAGAAAGCCTTGCCTGCGACGATGTGGCCCGGAGGTGACTGGATCAGTCGCAGGACGGAGAGCATCGTCACGCTCTTGCCGCAGCCGCTCTCCCCCACCACCCCAAGCGTCTCGCCTTCCTTGAGGTCAAAGGAAACGCCGTTCACCGCGTGAACGAGCCCATCGGGCGTCTTGAACGTTGTTTCCAGCCCCTGTACATCCAGCAAGAGAGACGACATGAATTCCTCCTTAACTGCAAGATGTCAGCGGGCCAGCGCCAGGAAGGTTCGGAAGGCGAAATAGGCGGTCAGCATATCCGGCGCGCTGTACTGCACCTGGCGATCCTCGAGCCGGCAGGCGCCCGGCAAGATCATGGCCTTGTCTGCCATCTCGGACTGCACGAACTCGACGATCATCACGATCGGAAGCTGCATCCTGAAAGGCGTGGGAGCTTTCTTGTCGCGCAGCCGCGTGACGGCGTGCTGCGCTGCTGCCTCGATCATCGGGGCTGTGACCGCAGGCGGCAGGCACTCGGCCGACATGCGCCCGATCGCCTGCTTGACCGCTGCGGTCTCGACATCGCCCAGAAAGTCACGCGCCTCGGCACACACACTCTGATCGCCCGAGACCATGATGACCGGTACGTTGAAATGTCCGCAGACCGCGGCATTGAGGCCCGGCTCGCCGAACAAACGCCCGTTAAGCCATAGATTGGCAACGCGCTCATCGGACCAGGTATGGTCCAGGATCGTCGCGCGGGAACCGATGCGGCCGTGGTAGCCGACGAAGAGAACTCCATCCACGCCCTGGTCCACGCCGTGTACCATGGAGAGAGGCGACGGCGTGCCGCAGTTCAAGATTGCACGCGGATCCAGTTCCTCGATCAGGATGTTCCTGCCGGAATCGTGCCCGTCGGTGACCGAGACGCTTGTAGCCCCGGCGGAGAACGCGCCTCGGATGGCGGCATTGACGTCTTCTGTCATCAGGCGCCGAAAGCGCGCATATTCGGGATGCGAGGGATCCACCTGGGTCCAGTGGACGACGCCCGTGATTCCTTCCATGTCGGCGGCAATCAGGATCTTCATGCTCGATTCCCTTCCTTGATCAGTCCCAGCCCCGGGCCTTCTGGCAGGGTCATCCTCGGCCCGTCGTAGCACACGCCATGATACGGGTCATTCTTGATGAGCAGCGGCCCATCCAGATCGGCGTAGTCACACAGTGGCGCGAGATGGGCAGCAGCGGTCACGCCCACGGACGATTCCACCATGCAGCTCAGCATGATCTGCATGTCAAAGGCGCGCGCCGTATGGATCGTGCGAATCGCCTCCCGGATCCCCTCGGCCTTCATCAGCTTGATGACGACGCCGTCGACGGCTCCTGCCAGGTGTGCGAGGTCATGAGAGGTCTTGGCTGTCTCGTCTACGAAGATCGGCACGTGGATGCCTTGTGCGCGCAGCCTCTCTTTCAGCCAGAAATAGCCCTCCCGGTCGTCGACGGGCAGCGGCTGTTCAATGAATTCCAGGTCATAGGCCGCCAGGCGCGGGATCAGTTGCAGGGCGCGCTCGCGGGACCATCCGGCATTTGCATCGAGGCGCAGTCGAGCCGCGCTGGCCTTGCGGACGGCCGCGACCATGGCCTCGTCATCGGGACTTCCCAGCTTGATCTTCAGAATCGGGTATCCGCAATCCCGGGCACGGGCTGCCATCAGCTCGGGTTCGTCCATCGCCACCGTGAAGCAGGTCAAAGGTAGCCGCTTGGGATTCAGTCCGAGAAGCCGATATAGCGGCCTGCCGAGACGCTTGCCCCACAGATCGTGCAGCGCCTCGTCGATCGCCGCACGCGCTGCCCTCGAACCGGCAGGCCGGCGGGCAAGCACACCGTCAAGATCAAACGGATCATCGCCCAGGTCTGGCACGCGCTCGAGGTAGTCAATGATCCCCTGCTGACTCTCGCCATAATAGGGGACGGCAGCCGCCTCGCCCACGCCTTCATCGAGGTAGACGAGGACATTGAAGCGCTGCTCCGTCGTTCCGTGGGCAAGACGGAAAGGAAGCTTCAGATCGAGCGTGATCGCTTCCCAGGCAAGTTTCATCCGCCAGGATGCCTTTCCAGAAAGTCAAGCACCTTCACCAGCCACTCGTCGCGCCGTTCGAAATGCACATTGTGACCGGTCTTCTCCGGGATCCATAGTTCGGCCCCCGGGATATGCTCCGCGATGTATTGCGCGTGCCCGTCGGGCGCGTTTACGGGATCGTCAGCTCCCATGATAACGAAGGTCGGACAGCGCACCCGCTGAAGGTCGGACGGCGAGTAATTCGGCTCCGAGATGATCTCCCGCACCGTGATACGGAGCAGGTCGCGCCAGTAGTCGGGCCCATGCGTGGCCGCATGCAGCTCGGTCATCTCCTGCACCATCTTTGGGTTGTTGCGGGCCACGTAGTCCGGGTCAAGGACTCTCGGCTCGCGCTCGACCAGGAAGGGTGTCACGTAGGCATTCGCGGCCTGCATGATGCAGGTCGCCGTCACATCAGGGTGCTCCATGAGGGTGACCAGGGCCACATTGCCGCCGTTGCTGTGCCCGATGACGTGGGCACGCTCGTAACCCATGAGGCGGATAAATGCAGCCGCGTCGTCAGCAAGCTCCCGGAATGAATACGACAGGACCGGGTTCGTGGACTTGCCATGACCGCGGCAGTCCGGGACAAACACTCTGAACTGCCGGGCAAGCTCGGGCGCGATCGCAGCCCAATCCCTTTGCCCCGTGATGGTCGAGCCATGGATCAGCAGGATCGGTGCGCGGCCCGCATGGTCGAGCCCGAAGACATCATAGAAGATCTGCGCGCCGTTGATCTCGGTGCTTTGCATGTTTCACCGTTGAGTGCCGCGCAGGCGGGGCTCCAGGGCGTCCCGGAGACCATCGCCCAGGAAGTTGAAGGCGAACATCGTGATGGCGAGCGCCATCGCCGGAAAGAGCGCCTGGTTGGGGTAGCCACGTATCGCCCGCGACCCAGCCGAGATCATCGAGCCCCATGAAGGCGTGGGCGGGTTGACACCCAGCCCGATGAAGGAAAGAAATGCCTCGGTGTAGATGTAGCTCGGGATCGAGAGCGTCTCCAGCACGACGAGAGGCCCGAGGATGTTCGGCAGGATGTGCTTGAACATGATCTGCCAGTCGCTGATGCCGATGCTGCGCGCCGCCTCAATGTATTCCTTCTCGCGCACCGACAGGACCTGGCCGCGTGTGAGCCGGGCTTGTGTTTCCCAGCCTGTGAGGCCGATGCCGATCATGATGAACAGCAGCCCGCCGAACTTCGAATCGAGCTCACCGACGTAGAAAGCGAATGTGCCGGGCGGCGGCTGCGCCAGCGTCGTACGGAAGAAGGCCATCAGCAGGATGATGAACAGCAGCCCCGGAAAGGCGTAGAGCACATCTACGATCCTCATCATGATGTTGTCCACCTGCCCGCCAAAGAAGCCCGAGATGCTCCCGTAGATCACCCCGATGAAGAGGCTGATGACGGGGCCGATGAACGCGACAGCCAGAGAGACGCGCGTCCCGTAGACGATCCGGCTGAAGAGGTCCCGCCCCACGGAGTCGGCGCCAACCGGGAACCGGCCCTCCAGCCGCCCGTAGGCCTGCATCGAAGGGAAAAGCTTGGTCACCCACGGCGGCACGGCATTGGCGTCGGGGAGGGACTGTAGGTCATAGGGAAAGGGAGCGATGACATCGGCAAAGATGGCCGTCAGAATGATGATGATCACGATGACGCCGCCGGTAACGGCCGCGCGATTGCGGACGAGCCGGCCGAAGGCTTCCTGCCAGAGGCTGCGGCTCTTGCCGACGAGCTGCGGCTCTGCCGAGAGAGGGGAGGACTCTAGCGTCGTGGTCAAGGTGGCACCTCCTATTCGTAGCTGATCCGCGGATCAAGAAAGCCGTAGATGATATCAACCGCCAGGTTGGCGAATACCAGGAACACGGCATACAGGAGAATGGTGCCCATGATGACCGGGTAATCGCGCTCGCTGATGCTGGTAACAAAATACTTTCCAAGGCCCGGGATGCCGAAGACTAGTTCCGTGATGAACGTGCCTGTGACCAGCGCGGCGAACATGGGGCCGAGCAGGGTAACCACAGGGATCAGGGCATTCTTGAGGGCGTGGTACAGGATCACGGTCCGCTCGTGCAGGCCCTTGGCACGCGCTGTTCGAATGTAGTCCTCGCCGATCACCTGCAGGACGCTGGCGCGTGTCAGCCGCGCGATAACAGCAGAGCTGCCGAAGCCCAGGACAAAGCTCGGCAGAATGGCGTACTTGAAAAATTCCCAGCCAAGGTGCGATGGGAATAACCCCAGGATGAATGGCGGCTTGGCTCCCCAGCCCGTGGGAGGCAGCCACTTGAGATTCACGCCGAAGAGCCACATGAGAAAAGGTCCCAGCACAATCGTCGGAACGGAGACGCCAAAGATGGCCACTCCCATTCCAACGTAGTCAAGCGTGCTGTTGTGTTTGAGAGCGGCGAGGATTCCGAGCGGGATCCCGATCAGCATCGCGACCGTCAGGGCCATCACCCCCAGCTGGAACGAGACCGGCAGTTGGTCACGGAAGATGTCGTTGACCGTGCGGCTCAAGGACGCATAGGATGGCCCGAAGTTCATCCACTTGATCCAGCGGTTGCCGACCTCGATGTTGATGAGGAAATCGTCGTCGACGCTGTGAGAGGGTCCTTCTGCCGTGATCCGAGGAACTGCGACCGAGGATAGATAGGCAAGGAACTGGACAGGCAGCGGATCATCCAGATGATAGCGCGCCGTGATGTTTGCCTTGATCTGGGCAGGCAGCGGCTTCTCCTTATCGAACGGCCCGCCGGGCACGGCGTGCATGAGCAGAAAGGTGATGCCGGCCACCACAAGCAGCACCACCAGCATGTAGATCAACCGGCGCACGATGTATGTAGTCATTTGGCCTCGTCTCTATGCATCCAGGATCCGCCTGCGGGCACCCTCGAGCGCCTCGCGAATGGCGATCACCCCGCCGTTTTCATCCCTGCTGCGCAGGGCGCGCAGGATCCTGTCATGTCCGTGCGCCCATTGGAACTCATCGGGATGGCGCGTGAGATCCATGTAGAACAGGCGCTGGGCCTCATTCATGAGGATTTCGTAATACCAGAATAGCCGGTGGTTGCGAGCGGCCCGCGCCAGCGTCAGGTGGAACTTCAGGTTCGATTGTAGGAACGCTTCGGGCTTTTGTTCGTGCTGCCTGGGTCCCCGGGCGCAGCATTCGTTCTCGAGGTTGTCGATCTCGGCATCCGGCATGTGCCTGAGCGCCAACCGGTACAGGCCAGCCTCAAAGAAGAGGCGGGCGTCAAATATCTCCTGAATGTCGGCAACCGAGATGCTTGTGACCATGAAGCCCCGATTGGGAAAGTACTCGACCAGCCGATCTTGCACCAGGGATGTGAGCGCTTCGCGGATGGGGGTCTTGCTGGCGCGAAAGCGATTGCTGAGCCGGTTCTCGCTGAGCACCAGACCGGGCGCCAGGCTGCAGTTCATTATCTCGGCTTTGAGCTGCTCGTAGATCCGCTGCCGCAACGTGGTCCTGTTTCCCATCGGGCCTTCCGTGTGTGGAACAGTCAAATCCTAATCTGCTTATTGACGTCGCTTCTCTTGTATTATATAATAAAAATAATCTTAGTATATTAAGAATATACCCAAAATATATTTTTGGCAAGGAGGTTCATGGGCGAGGAAAATAACCAGACTTGTCAGCCCCGTCTTCCCCTTTCTCATACAGTTCCTGGAGGAGAACCAACCATGTCAAAGAGATACTTGGTCCTGAGCCTTGTGACCATGCTCGTGCTGTTGTTCTCGGCGTGCGCGCCCCAGGTCACCACCACGGAGGCGCCTCCGCCACCTACTGAAGCTCAAGCAGCAGCCACCGAGGCACCCACGGAACCGCCGGCGCCGGCTGAGCCGAAGCTACTAAGAACCAGCGGGGGTGCCAGTAGCGACTATGGAACGATCGATCCCTCCCTTGCCACCCAATCGGCCGAAATTCAAATCGTGGAAGCAACCTCGCTGGGAGTCGTCCGCCAGAATGAGACGACCACTGAGGTCGAGCTTGCCTTTGCGACCGGCTATGATCTCTCGCCCGACGGCCTGACCTACACGGTCAAGCTCATGCAGGGAGTCCCGTGGGTTCATTACAACGCCGATACGCAGCAGGTCGAGGCCGTGAAGGACTGCGACGGCAATGTCCGCACCGTCAAAGCGCAGGATTTCGCGTATGGCATTATCCGCACCGTCGATCCCGCGACAGCCTCCGAGTATGCCTATGCCCTCCTGCCCTACCTGGCGGGTGCAGCCGAGTTCAACGATGGCACGAACACGGATCCTGCGTCGGTGGGCGTAAAGGTTGTGGATGACAACACCATCCAGTACACCTTCAAGTCAGCGGCGGTCTATAACCTGAACCTGCTCGGCCTATGGATCTCCCATGCGGAACCCGAATGGCTGATCAAAGGCGACAGCTGCACCGAGGCGGCTGGTGATAAGTGGACCGATCAGGAGTTCTTCCAGGGCTACGGCCCGTTCACCCTCAAGGAGTGGGTACACGACGCATCCTTGACGCTGATCAAGAACCCGCTGTGGCCCGGCAACGAAACCGTCCCGCAGGCCAAGATCGATGAGGTCCAGATCCGCTTCCTGGATACGGCGGCCGCCCTTGCGGAGTTCGAGGCTGGCAACTTCGACATCACCGCCATTCCTTCCGAAGACTGGGACCGCATTCACTCGGATCCTGCCTTTGCTGACATGCTCCGCCCGGTCTACACGATCGGCACCGAGTTATACACATTCAACACCAAGCTGGCGCCGACCGATGACGTACGCGTCCGCCTCGCACTCTCGCTGGCAATCGACCGCGAGAGCCTGGTCAAGAATGTGGCGAAGAGCGGCATCCCCGCTCAGTTCTTCACGAACCCCGGCGCCGCGGGCGGCCCCAAGCCGGAGCTTTACCCCGATAAGGGCGTGAAGTACGATCCTGAGAAGGCCAAGGAGCTGCTCAACTCCTACTTGACCGAGAAGAATAAGAAGCCCGAAGATCTGAAGATCGTGTTGATGTCCAACGCGACCGAAGGCAACCAAAAGAACGGCGAGGCCATCGTTGGGATGTGGAGTCAGGTACTTGGCCTCAAGGTCACGTTCGTGACGCAGGAACGCAAGGTCTACACCGTGACCCGCACGGCAGGCAAAGAGAATGTCTACCGGACTTCCTGGGTGCAGGATTATCCCGACGCCAACAACTTTCTGTTCGATGTGTTCGCGAACGGCGGCGCCTTCAGCAACATCTCCGACTGGCCGGTGAACAGCGGCCCGGACGGCGGCGATACCTATGTCCCCGGGACGAACGCCAACTACGATAAGTACGAGGCGCTGCTGGTACAGGCCGCCGATGAGCAGGATCCAAAGAAACGCATGGATATGTACGCCGACGCGGAGCAGATCCTACTGGTGGATGAGGCCGTGCTTGCCCCGCTGTACTGGTACAGCGACGACATCCTGATCCGCCCGGAGATCAAGGACACCGTTTCCATCACGGGCTACGATCATTGGGAGAAATGGGATATCGTCCGCTAGCGTTGTACGGTGGTTTCCGCAGAGCGTGATGTGAGACCCTGCTCGCGGCAACCTGTGAACCCGGAGGGTAATCTGGCATCCCAGATTACCCTCGTTCTTTTCGGAGCGAAAATGCGCCTTGCCGCACAACAGATACTGGATGAACTGAGATCCACGACGGAGACCCGTTTGGCGGCTTTCCAGGTGGAAGTCGTTGAGCTGAAAGAAGCGAGGCTGCAGCTCGCTGGCCGCATTGGCAGCCACCAGCAGCTTGCCACCCTGCAGTCCGTTTTTGCCGACCGCATACCCGGCGTCGAGCTTGACACGGCGTCCGTACGAATTCTGGAGCGCCGCAACCTGCCGCGCGTCCACGTCGCTACGAATCTGACCGGGCTATACGAGAAACCATCGTTCGGCGTGCCGCTGGCGAGCGAGCTGTATTTCGGTACGGAGCTGGATATCCTAGACGAGGACGGCCGATGGGTGTTCGTGCGCCAGGCAGATGGCTACCTGGGTTGGGCGTACCGCTCCTATCTTGCTGATGGCGTGCCCGAACCCGCCACCCACCTGGTGCTCGCGCCGTCGATTGAGCTGCACGCGGAGCCCGACCCTCTCAGCCCCATTCGCACGCGGCTTGTGAGCGGCACCGGGGTGAAGGTTAGCGAGCTGCACGACGCGTGGGCCTGTGTGCAAGCCAACGTGACGGGGTGGCTGCCTGCGAGCCAGCTGCGCAGCGTTGCAGAGCTCCCCAAGGCAGTCGATACCCGCAGGGCCGCCATGCTTGAGGATGCAGGGCGTATGATCGGCACGCCGTATTTATGGGGCGGGATGAGCGGGAACGGCATCGACTGCTCCGGGCTGGCACGCCTGTTGCACCGTTGGGTGGGCATCGAGATCCCCCGCGATGCGGATATGCAGTGCAACGCGGCCAAACCCGTGGAGTCGCCGTTCGAGATCGGCGACCTGTTCTTCTTCGGCGAGGGGGATACCGACAAAAAGGTCACACACGTCGGCATGAGCCTGGGCGGCTGGAAGTTGGTCCACTCGTCCCGGTCCCATAACGGCGTCTACATCGACGATGTCGAGCAGTCACAGTCTTTGAGGGAGATCTATCTCTGCGCGGGTTCATACCTGCGCTGAGCCTGATGAGATGAGCCAGCCCAACAGCTGGAATCACGAAGGGACGGGACTGTGCCCATCCCTTCGCTGTTCAATGCTGTCCGGAGACTACTGGTATCCCCCCAGCACCCTGCGCTTGCCGTTCTCCATGATCTCTTCCAGCGTCGCCAGCCCGGCCGCCTCATCCTTGTTCTTGATGGCATTAATCAAGCGCTCGTGGCTCTCATGCCAGATCGGCATGACGTTGCTATTCCTCATGTCCATGTAGATCAGGCGTTGAGCTTCGTCCAGCAGCGACTGGTAGTGCGAGATCAATCGGCTGTTGTGCGAAGCCGCCGCAATGGTCATGTGGAACACATAGTTCGCGTGAAAGTACTCGTCGACGGACTTCGGATCGCCGAGATCGTACGTGACTTCCTGGGTCTTCTCGAGGGCGCGCATCTCAGCCTCTGTAATGCGCTGGATCGCCAGCCGCAGCAGGATGCCCTCAAAGAAGACGCGCGCCTCATAGATCTCCTGCACGTCGCGGATGGAGACGGGAGAAACCATGAAGCCGCGGTTCGGCACATACTCCACCAGCTTATCGCGCACGAGGGAAGTCAGCGCCTCGCGCACTGGCGTGCTGCTCACATCGTATCGCACCGAGAGCTCGCTCTCGCTGAGCTGTTGAGCGGGCGGGATCGCGCCAACGATGATCTCGTGCTTGATCTGGTCGTACATCTTCTGGCGCAGGCTGACCTTTTCAGCTGAGTTGCTCTTCTTTACAGATACCCTGGGCATGTATTCCTCCGGCGCTCGGATCAGTTCATTGAAGTATGTTGGCTCAGTCCAATTTGCCACGCGCTTGAATAGCCCATACTGCTTCCACCCTGCCGCCGCGGACTCCGACCAGTTGATCGTGCAGGAAGACGGTCAAGTCCTCGTAGCCTACCACCAGATTGAGCCGATCCCCCACGCGCACGCCAGCGATGGTCGGATCGACGCTCAGGATGCCATGTTCCGCTGTGCAGCGCTCCAGATTCAAACCCGGCACGTCCTTCACTCGAGGCATGGAGTATTCCACGTTCATAGCCTTGCGGCCAGCGTCGATGATGGCACGCCCGGGACACGGATAGCTTGTTACCGTGGCCAAAATGAACAAGGACGGCTCCGTCTGGGCGCCCCAGCGCTGGTAGGTGACATCGCCGAAGGCACCCCCTCCAGCCTGGATCTCCGTTACACCCGCGATATGAGATGTGATGGCATAGCTGCCCGTGCCCCCACAGCTCACTATGGAGATCGGAACGCCTGCCGTGCGGCACAGCGCGGCCGTGTCAACCAGGAGCCCGACAGCCTTCTCGGTCTCGCGTTGCTTCTGCGCCGGATCCTCGATCGTGACCACGTGGCCTTCCCAGGCCATCAGCCCGAAGAGCGAGATACCGGGCAGATCGGCAAGGCTCAAACAGAAGTCCAAGGCAGGCTGACCAGGCTGCACGCCGCACCTGTGCATTCCCGAATCGACCTCGACGAGCACAGGAATGGTTGCGTGAAGCTCTCGTGCGACAGCCGAGATCTGACGCGCGTTTTCCAAGCTGTCGACAGCCACCATCACGTGGGCCCAACGATTCAGATACGCGAGGCGACGTATCTTGGATTCCCCCACGACCTGATTGGCGATGAGAATGTCCGTGAGCCCGCCGGCAGCCATTATCTCGGCCTCACTCAGTTTGGCGCACGTGACACCGATGGCGCCGGAACGGATCATCATTTGCGCCAGAGCCGGTATCTTGATCCCCTTAATGTGCGGACGCCAACTGACGTTGGCGTCTCGAAAATAATCCCTGAAGTGGACAATATTCCTCTCAAACAAGTCCAAGTCTATCCACAAAGCAGGGGTTTCAAGCGATGAAAGTTCTGAGCCTATGATGGCCATGGCGGCATGCCGTGTCATGAAGGACTTGCACTGCTGTTACTGCCATAGAAGTTATATCACAAAATATATTCTTTCTGCAATAAGAAAATATTCATAATATCATACGCGGCGCCCAAGCTGTATATCCTCCCACATGGTTGTTCTGCC
>Ga0316628_100004496_pt1 | contig 10967 bp, 8 predicted proteins | sample OWC_Aug_M2_C1_D5_FD_207648 | JGI IMG/M metagenome (GOLD analysis project Ga0316628, IMG submission 207648) | Wetland soil microbial communities from Old Woman Creek delta, Ohio, United States - OWC_Aug_M2_C1_D5_C | ecosystem: Environmental > Terrestrial > Soil > Wetlands | place: USA: Ohio... | reverse complement strand
CCATGTGGCGGTGCAATTACGCGCGGCGATCTTGTCCAGGTGGACAAACACCGTGCACTGGGATGACAGGTAGACCAGCGCGCGAGCTCCGTCAGCGGAGCGCATGGCGGTGTTGAGTGTCTTCTCGCTACCCACGCCGGTTGCGAACATGCCTTGATCGGGAATGAGTTCCCACCAGTCCAATCCCGAGAGAATCTGCTTCATCAGGCAGACCTGGGCTGCGCCCGGCGTGTCGAAGGTCGCGTCCCATCCTTTCTCCATGCGCCACATCTGGTTTTGCCCGTAAGTGTGAAAACCGCCGGCCATGAAACTCCACCATGCCTGGCGGCGCACGATCAGCGGCGTGATCGGTCCCTGCGGGTATTCCGGCCCGTTCTCGTAAGCGCCCTCCCCGAGTACCACCGGCTTTGTCGGCGTGCGGAGCGAATCGGAGATTATGGCGGGGTAAATCTTCGACCACTCGGTCCAGGTTTCGATCATGTTGAAACCGAGCCACTCGTCCCGGTGGAAATACTGCGAAGAAGAGCGCCAGCCGCAAGGGTGATAGGTGATCAGGTGGGTGCCGCCGTCGCCCTCGCGCAAACCGCGCGCAAGTTCACGGTAAACTTCCTCAAAACCCGTGGCGATCCGGTCACCGCCGTTCACCCAGACGACGTTGGGCGTATCACGATAACGCTGTCCAAGCCATCGCCCGTACGCCCGCGCGTTTCCGGCATGAAGAGCCTTGACATCGTTCACGTAGTATCCCCAGGTCGGAAGCATGGCGATGATCAACCCTCGTCGATTGGCAAAATCGACCAGGTGATCCACCTGCTTGAAATAAGCGTCGTTTGGGGTGGAAGGGTCGTCGTTGATCCAGGGCTTGTCGCCGGCGGCGTTGGCCATCGGCACCTTGCTCTCGAAGCCTGTGCCCTGGCCCCAGGCCAGGACACCCTGGATTGCCGTGAATCCCTTTTCCGCCCGGTTGGTCAGATAGGCTTCAGCCTGACTCCGCGAGTACTGTGCGAAGAGCGGCCACGCGGTATCGCCCAGCCAGAAGAACGGTTTTCCGGAGCGGTCGACGAAATACCTCCCGTTCGAACTTACTTTGATCGGCCCCGCCACATCGGCATATAGAGGAAGAGATATCGCAAAGACCAAGCCGCAGGCGATAAACAGCACGACAATTCGATAAGTCATATCTTCAATCTCCCTGCCAGGCAACGCATCTGAGTCGCGATTTCGACCCTCGAACGATGTGACCACCGCGGCCATGGAGACGCGGTCATCTTCTCGAGCATTGAAGTTGCCGCCTCGCTTGCGGACTTCATGCGCTGGTCCGCGTTGTCGGCTGCAGGCCCGACTATCAAAGTCAGCTCTGCGCGGACCTTTTTGAGGTGCTGATCTCGCTTCCCATGATCTTCATCGGCCAGGGACAGCAGTCGGACGGCATCCTCCGGTGAAGGCCATCCCAGACGGCCAAGTGCATCGGGAGCGGCGCGCAACCGGGGAGATGACTCCCGGAGTGCCCTCTGGTACTTGGTCTTGGCGTCGATGTCTCGGCCCCAGGCGTTTAAAGCTCCGGCGATTCCTCTCCAGCGCTTCCCTGCGGAATCCGATGACGAGTGACATACCAGGTGCTCATTCAATCCGGCAAAGGAATTTGATTATAGCCGAGGAACAGAATTCGCCGGCAGGAAACCTCGCCTGGCTGCCAACTCAGGAATTCAATCGATGATCAGCGAGGGGTGACATAGCTGCGCCTCGCCAAAATCCGGTAGTCATGACCCGGGACGAGGACTTCGATGCGGCGGACCTTGGCGTCTTCCGGGAGAGGGGTGTGGTAGGTAATGCTGTACCGGCTTTTCAGCAAACGGGCGATCGTCCGGCACAATTCCGTGACGTTCCCTTGATGGTCGGAAGCCTGCGTATTCTCAGCTCCGAGTATCAATTGTTCGGACCCGGCCTGTTCCCCGATGAGCATCAGGCGCTCTTGCGTTTCCTGGGTGAAGCCCAACGCGATCAGTTCGCAGCCGGACTCGCGGACATGCTCCAGTGAGGCGGGCCCCAGGCCCCGAACCAGGTCGCTTATGACAAGCAGCGCCTTCCTCTTATGGACTCCTTTCCTGGCTTCAGCCAACCCGAGATCCACGCCGAGTCCGATTTGGGGAGGTACGGCAAAACCCCTCAGCAGGCGGCGGGGACGTCTGCTGCGCGAGGAAACCCCGATATTATCCAGCGCATTCACCAATTTAGAACGATCGCGAGTGAAGGCCTGTTCCAGAAATGCATCCCTCTGATCGAAGGTCAAAAGGCATACTTCATCCTCGGGCTTCAGCAGGTGAATCAGCTGGAAAATTGCATCCTTGGCAATCCCCATGTTTGCCTGCTTCAGGAAACTGGTTTGAAGCGAAACCACAAGGCTCAACGAGAGGTCCGAAATGCGTGAGAAATTGCTGATCTCAACCGTGGATTCGTTCTCTTTCACCTCAAAATCGTCTTGATCCAGCGTGTCGATGGGCTTCCCCTGCCGGTCGAGCACCTCTACATCGAGAGAGACCAGTTTCACCTCAACCTTGAATTGTGGTTTCTGCTTCTGCGGATATGCCGACTGATGCAGACAGATGAGCAACAGAGAAAGCAGGATGCCTGACACTCGCCGGGCGTTCCGCATACGTCTCGTTCTCATCCGGATTCAATCGGTCCGTTCGTAAAGATCCGTGTTATGTCGGGAAGGTTCAGGAACCTTATTCGATGAGGGCCATGAGGACGGCCCCCCGAGCCGGCACACCGTTGAACCTGTTCGCATATACGCGTTTGCCATCCCGGGCGGCATCAGTGCGGTGCGAGGATTTTTTGAGGGGCGCCCACTATTGCCCGTGGTCATCGCCCTGATCGCCTTGCTTGCTGACGCCCGGACGTCTAAGAAGGTTCCATTCTTTTCCGGCACAGCCGGCATAGACAAGAGCAATCACCGGGGATGCGGCAGGGCAATTGTTGGTTATATCAATATGGCGGGTGGGCAGGCCACTGAAGCGAAGAGATTCTCGATCGAAACAAGGGCCACCTGGGCGAGTCGATCACGCGAATCGATGAGGCCTTGAAAGCGAACATTCAGCGAATGTCGTTTTAGAGTCCGGCCTGACTTCGCCACCAGGGCATCAAGACACAAAGTCCGCCAAGAATACATCCGCCGGCTGCTTCCTGGAGACTTGGTACCTTGGTGGCGCCTTCCAAATGGTCGGCGCACTGGAACTGTAATGTTTAGATTAGAACGTGCTAAATTCGGTGGCAGGCATCTATTTCCCCAATTTAATCCTGGACAGGAGTTTGCGGCCTGACCGCCGCAACTGAATCCATTGTTGATTGTTTTTGTCTTGTGTTGAATGATTCAGTTGGGGTGATGCAACGTACCTGCGGCCGCCCAATACTTACGCTCAGCCGCAAACAACGGGGGTTATCATGGCGACAACGTCCGGGAGTTCAATAAAGCGTGATCTCGACCGGAACGACTTGATTGTCATCGCCGGAGGAGGCGGCTTCATCGCGGGAGCGCTGACGCGCTACTTGCACGACCTGGGCTATACCCGCATCCGTGCCCTCGACCGGAAGCCGCTGCCGGAATGGTATCAGCGAGTGGAAGGCGTCGAATGCCTATCGATGGACCTGAGCGAAAAAGAGAATGCAGTGCGCGCAGTGCAAGGGGCCGCGGAAGTCTACAATCTGGCGGCCGACATGGGAGGCATGGGCTTTATCGAGCGCTTTCGCGTGGAGTGCCTTCGCAGCATACTCATCAACACCCACCTGATCGAAGCTGCCTGGCGTGCGGGTGTCCGCAGATACTTCTTCTCCTCTTCTGCCTGCGCCTATAACACGGACCTTCAAAAGGACCCGCGCGCTCGTGCCCTCAAGGAAACGGACGCTTACCCGGCAATGGCGGAACGGGGCTACGGCTGGGAGAAGCTGATCTCGGAGATGTTCTGCCAGGAATACTGGGCAGAGCGCAGGCTGGAAACCCACGTCGCGCGCTTCCACAACATCTACGGCCCCTGGGGCACATGGTTCGGCGGACGTGAAAAGGCACCGGCGGCGATATGCCGGAAAGTCATCGAAGCAAAGGAATCGGGCCGTAAGGTCATTGAGATCTGGGGCGATGGAACTCAGACGCGCAGTTTCTGCTTTATCGACGACTGCGTTCAGGGCATAGACAGAATTATGCACTGCCGGGACCTGATTGCGACGCCTGTCAATCTTGGGTCCAGTGAGTTGATCTCAATTAACGACCTCGTGGGGATGGTGGAGGACATCGCCGGGATAAAACTCGAGCGCCGGTATGATCCCGGCGCGCCCAAAGGGGTCGCGGGGCGCAACAGCGACAACACGTTTATCCGAAAGGTCCTCGGTTGGGAACCAGGCACGCCGCTGCGAGCGGGGATGAAGAAGACCTACGCTTGGATCGAGGAGCAGTGGCGGGAACGCAAGGCCGGCGGGCGGATCGTCAAAGATTAGGAAGGGGGGGCAGGCACCGGCGTCCCTCGCTCCAGGCTGGTGGGCGTGAAATCCGTGGTCGTGTCGGGCGCTTTTGATGACTTGAGATTGGGGCACGTGCGCCTTCTGCACGAGGCCTCCAGGTTGGGCGAGCTGCATCTGCTGATGTGGTCCGACGCCCTGGTGGAAGCGCTGGAGGGAACCGCGCCGAGATTCCCTCAGGAGGAACGTGAGTACCTCCTCCGAGCCATCCGCTGCGTCAGGCGACTCACTCTGGTTTCCGACCTCGATGATCGCAACGGGTTGCCTTCGATGCCGGGTGCGGCTCCGGACGTGTGGGTTGTGGCACGAGACTGCGACAATCCGCAAAAGCGGGATTTCGCGCGCCGGAAAGGGATGGGGTACCACGTCCTCGCCCCTGAGGATCTGCTCGGCTTCCCCGATTGGGACGATGAAAGACCCGGCGGCAGCCCGGGTTCTTTTAAGGTTGTCGTGACAGGCTGCTACGACTGGCTTCACAGCGGTCATGTCCGTTTTTTCGAGGAGGCGGCGCAATTCGGCGACCTCTACGTCATTGTAGGGAGCGACCGGAATCTCCGTTTGCTGAAGGGCGAAGACCACCCGATGTTTTCGCAGGACGAGCGGCTGTACATGGTTCGGGCCGTAAGGCACGTTCACCGGGCGTTCATCACCTCCGGCAGCGGCTGGATGGATGCCGAGCCGGAAATTTCGGATATCAAACCCGAAATCTACGTCGTGAACGAAGACGGGGACCGGCCTGAAAAACGGTCGTTTTGTGCCTCCCGAGAGATTCGTTACGTCGTTCTGAAACGTCTGCCCAGCCAGGGGCTGCCCCTGAGGCAAAGCACGGAACTGCGGGGGTGGTGGAAAGGGACAAGATCGTGATCAAACGTGGCATAATCAATCCTCAGATCAGCGCTCTCCTCTGTCGCGTTCGGCACACGAACATGCTTGTCATCGCCGACCGTGCATTCCCCAGTTGGCCGACGATCGAGACCGCGGATATCTCTTTGACCGATGGCATCCCGACTGTGCTGCAGGTTCTCGAGGCCATCAAGCCGAACTTCGACATCATCGGGATCTTCATGGCGAAGGAGTTCGAGAAAGACAATCCCCGCGAAGTCCGGAACCTGTTCGCGCAGGCTACTCACGGAATCCCGGTGACCTTCGAACCCCACGCGCACTTTAAAAGGCGGGTTCCCAATGCCGTCGGACTGATCCGAACCGGAGACTCGACCCCTTTTGCCAACATGATCCTTGTGTCGGGCAGGACAGAGTGAGAGCGCTCTGATTTCCTCACCGCGGAGGTTCAGGGCACGCAGAGAAAAAACTTCGCGCCGCTGCGGTGAGACTTGTGTTTGGAGCACGTATATCTATGACGGAGAGACGGGATACGCTGCGTTCCCGGCTGGTTTACGAGCCTCATGAACTGAATTTCGGAACGAGCGGCAGACGAGGGGAGGTCGTCCATCTCTCGCAGCTGGAGATCTACATCAACGCGCTGGCGGAAATGGAATATCTTCAATCCCTTCCTCCGTCTGAAGGGGGAATCGCGCGCGGCGTGGACTTTTACTTCGCGTACGACCTCCGGCCCAGTTCGACTTGCTTTGATCCCGGGCAATCGGGCCGTGGCGAAATCGCCCAGGCAGTCGAGCGCGCCATTCGAGACGCCGAAATGCGCCCGCGTAACCTGGGGTTGATCCCCACCCCGGCGCTGACCTGCTACGCGCTCGAACGCGGCGCCGGCAGCATCATGATTACAGGCAGCCACATTCCTTTCACCTGGAATGGGTACAAGACCAACAGTGCGCGCGGCGAACTGCGCAAGGAGGATGAAGGTCCGATCAACGATCGGGTCCGGGTTGTACGGCAAAGAGTCTACAGCGAGCCGTTCGCGGATTCGCCCTTCGATGAGCGCGGATTTTTCAAAGTCGGCCACCAGGAGCTTTCCGCCGAGACTGCGGAGGCACGCTCGGAGTATGTCGCCCGCTACGTGGATTTCTTCGGCGCCGGCACGCTGCAGGGGAGGCAGATCCTTGTCTACCAGCACACGGCGGTCGGGCGGGATCTTCTGGTGGAGATTCTGGAGCGCCTCGGGGCGTCAGTGATTCCTGCGGGCCGGAGCGACGAGTTCATTCCCATCGACACGGAAAACATCGATGACGAGCTTCTTGCCTCGATTCAGAGGCTGGCCGACCAGGCCCGGAAAGAGTCCGGCCCGCTCTTTGCCGTGGTGTCGACGGACGGTGACAGCGATCGCCCCATGGTTCTCGGCATGGATTCCGCCTCGGGAAAGATCAGCTTCTTCACCGGAGATCTCGTGGGCATGGTCGTGGCCGAATTCCTTCAAGCCGATGCCGTGGTGGTTCCGGTCAGCTGCAACGACGCGATCGATCGCGGCAGCCTCAAGGACCGTGTCGCTCCCAAGACCAGAATCGGATCTCCGTATGTCAGCGCGGGGATGGAGAAGGCGCGCCGCAGGGGGGCGCGCATGGTCTGCGGCTGGGAAGCCAACGGAGGATTCATTCTTGGTTCGGATGTCGGGCGTTATGGCCGGGTGCTCAAGGCGCTCCCGACGCGGGATGCCGTTCTGCCCATCCTGGGGGTGCTCCTGGCAGCGCAAGAGAAGAGATCGAGCGTGACGGACCTGTTCGCCCGGCTGCCGAAGCGCTTCAGCCGCGCGACGCTGCTGAAACGGTTCCCGAGGCCGATCGGCCGGAAAATCGTCGAGAGGTACTCACCGGCCGACAAGAAAATCAGGGACGTTTTGTTCGAATCGGACCGCGTGGTTTGCCTGAACGAGGAAGGGCGGGAGATTCGGGCCTCGGATCCGGAAGAAATAACGACGATAAGAGACCATCTCGAGGCCCTATTCCTTCCTGAAATGGGATTCGGAAAGATTATGCGCCTCAATTTTACCGACGGCGTTCGCCTCACTTTTTCAAACTGGGATGTGGCTCATTTCCGGCCGTCGGGCAATGCCGACGAATTGAGGATCTACGCGGTGTCCGATACTCCTTTGCGCGCGGAAGAGATCGTAAAGATGGGAATCGCCGAACCGGACGGCATACTGCGAAGGATGGAAAAAACACTGGAGGACTGAAGAGCAGGGAATAGTTCTCGGGGTTGACATCGGAATCGGCAGCGACCCTGATCTCAGCGCCGACCCCGAGAAAGCTGAGTTACCAGCTGTCTCTATTGATTGGTGGGCGCGCAGGAGCCCTGCCAGTCCGAAACAGATCCTCCTTCGTCGATCGCCACAATTTTGTAGCTGAAGTCGGGCGGGAATTTCCCGGCAACGACGGGGATCTCGACGAGCAGGGACTGCCCTCCCCTCTCGTCAGGAGCGCGGCCCACGGACACGCGAGAGGAGGTTTCGTCGTATTCGTACAGGCCCTGCGGCAGAAGGATATTTGCGCCCTTTTGAATAGACATGCGCAGCTGCAGTCTCGTTCCCCTGGGGTCGGAAACCGGCACGCACTGGACGCGCTCCAGCCGGGGTTTGGTCTCATCCTGGGTGGCCTGCAATCCTTCCGCAATGGTGTACGACCGAACGCGTTTCAACCAGGCACTTTCGAGCGCCGGCGGTGTCGTTCTCAAGATCTCGATAATGCCCTGCTCGAGGGGTACTCCTCTGCGCAAGGATTCGAATAACTTCAGAGTCCGGTCGCGCCCGTGAAGATCTGAGCAGGTGATGAGAAAGGTAATTCCGGGCGCTACCGCCCGCAGCTCGTGCCCCTCTTCGGGCAGTGCACCGGACGACAGCGCGGCCAGACTCAGGGGTTTGATGCGATCGAGCATCAGGGCGTGGACCCAAGCTCCTGCCAGTGCCCTGGTGGTGCGGAAGAACTCGCGCGCGATGATCTCGGACATCCCTTCGAGCAAGACCGCGTTTCCACCGCGTGCCTGCGCTCCGCGCACGAGCCCGAGCAATCCCAGCCTGGCTGTCTCGCGCGCGGCGCTTCGGACGATGTAGGACCGCGAGTCGAACTCCGCGGCGGGCGTTCGCATCCCTATGAGGATGCGTCCTTCGGGGTCCGTTTTGGTCCCGCCCTCATTCCAGTCGATCTCGACCAGAATCCTGCGGGGGAGGCTGCCGCCCGTGAACCCGTTCACGAAGCGCCAGCATCGCTCCAGGTCCATGATCACGTCGCGGCCAAGCCACTCGCGCTCCATCGGCAGATGCAGGCGCACGTGCTCCGACACGATGCGGTCGCTCATGGTCTGCGCCGGCGCACCGCATGCGAAGACGGCCCACAGGGCTGCCGGCGACGCACAGATCAGTATTTTGAGGGCCGAAGGAAGCATGCTTCCCCAACTGACAAAGGTCGTCTTCATCCGAATTAGGAGGGTTGTCTTCCGGATGCGGATAGACATCAGCCTTCCCCTGCCTCACTTGCCTCGCGCGCCGACCAACGGTCAGGGCGCGAAGCTTTCTAGCGCAGAGGACTCATCGCCATACCAATCGAAGACATTGACGAGTTTCGTAACCCCGAGCAGATCGATCAAGCGCTGGTTTGGGGCGAGCAACTTGAGATCGCCGCCACTCTTGCGGATGGCCGTGTAGCAGCGAATGATTTCGCCAAGACCGGCGCTGTCAATGTACGGGACCTTCGCCAGGTTCAGGATGATTTTCTTCCTGCCTTGAGCCAGGTGCTCGTCAACGGCCTGCTTGATCTCGACGTCGCCGTCACCCAGCAGAATCTTGCCCTCGATATCGATAACCACGACATTAGCAACCTGCCGGGACGAGAACTTCATGGACTCCTCCGACTGAGTATGGAAGAGAAACCTAACACAGCCCCCAAATCCTGTCAATTCAGTGGCCAAAGGTCAGTGGGCAGTTGCCAGATATGGATCTTGATAATCTCCGGTTTTAATCCACGGGCCAATAAAATCACTCGACTGCCCACTGATTGGGCGTTTGCTTGATCCGGCCGAGCCCTGCGTGTTATAAATGCCCTTTGTTTCGTGAGGGCATTTCCTGCAGCTCATCATCATTCACGGAGTCCTACGTATATGAAAGGTGCGATTCGGAGTGTTGTTGCACGTGAGGTGCTGGATTCGCGGGGCAACCCAACCGTCGAGGCGGATGTCACTCTGGAGTCCGGGATCCGCGGGAGGGCGATGGTGCCCTCCGGAGCCTCCACAGGCGTTCACGAAGCCGTGGAGCTGCGCGACGGGGACGCTTTGAGGTATCTCGGCAAAGGGGTCCTGCGCGCAGTCGAAAACGTCAACAACATCATCGCGCCGGCCATGGCCGGGGAGGACGTGTTTCAGCAGAGGGCGCTCGACCAGGTCCTGATCAATCTCGACGGATCGCCCAACAAGGGGCGCCTCGGGGCGAACGCGATCCTCGCTGTATCGATGGCGGCGGCGCGCGCTGCAGCGGCCACGCTCGACATTCCCCTGTATCGCTACATCGGCGGAACAAACGCCTGCATCCTCCCGGTGCCGATGATGAACATCCTCAACGGCGGCGCACACGCGGACAACAACGTGGACCCGCAGGAATTCATGATCGTGCCCGCCGGAGCGAAGAGTTTTGTGGAAAGCCTCCGGATGGGGGTCGAGACCTTCCACGCGCTGAAATCGGTGCTGAAAAAGAAGGGATACGTCACGAGCGTCGGCGACGAGGGAGGATTCGCGCCCAATCTCAAATCCAGCGAAGAGGCGCTCGATGTGATCATCGAGGCCATCGAAAAAGCCGGCTACAAGCCCGGGAGCCAGATTTACCTGGCGCTGGATGTCGCTGCGAGCGAGCTGTTCGAGGAAGACAAGTACCACTTCAAGAAGTCGAGCGGCGCACGCCTCACCTCCGACCAGGTAATCAAGCTTTACGAAAAGTGGACTTCGCAATACCCGATCGTGTCCATCGAAGACGGTATGGCCGAGGACGACTGGAAAGGTTGGATCGCGCTGACTGAAGCCCTGGGCGAGAAGATTCAGCTTGTGGGAGACGACGTCTTCGTGACCAGCTCCAAGCGCCTCGAATCCGGCATCGCAGACGGCGTGGCCAACAGCATCCTGATCAAGCTGAACCAGGTCGGGACCCTGAGCGAGACCATGGACACGATCGAGCTCGCCAAAACGGACGGCTATACGACGGTCATCTCGCACCGCTCGGGCGAAACCGAAGATGCGTTTATTGCCGATCTGGCAGTGGCGAGCAACGCGGGGCAGATCAAGACCGGCTCGGCGAGCCGCACCGACCGCGTCGCCAAATACAATCAGCTTGTGCGCATCGAAGAGGAGCTCCGCGGCCAGGCTCGCTTCCTGGGAACCGAACTCTTCTAGAGCGGGTGGACGCCCGCCTGACCCGCCCCCTCCAGGAGCGCGCCGATGCCGACTTATACATGACGACATAAATCGTGATCTGTTTTTGAACCACAAAGACCGCGAAGACCTCGAAGGATCTGAAGCCGGGCAACACGGCGGGATACGCCCCTCTGGCCCCGGCGCGGGTCAGAGGGGCGTAT
>Ga0316628_100004494_pt1 | contig 10969 bp, 10 predicted proteins | sample OWC_Aug_M2_C1_D5_FD_207648 | JGI IMG/M metagenome (GOLD analysis project Ga0316628, IMG submission 207648) | Wetland soil microbial communities from Old Woman Creek delta, Ohio, United States - OWC_Aug_M2_C1_D5_C | ecosystem: Environmental > Terrestrial > Soil > Wetlands | place: USA: Ohio... | reverse complement strand
ATGGCGCCCGGCATCGCGGTGCTCTACCTGGGCGTGAAGCGCGAGGCGCTCGGCGAGGGGGCGCTGAAGAACACCAACTACTGGGTCTTCCCGAGCGACGACGTGGAGAAGGACTACGCCACGCTGAGCGAGGGACGCTTCGTCGAGGATCCGACGGTCTTCGTGACCGTGACCTCGGCGCGAGACCTGGCGCACGCCGTCGCGCCGCCGGGGGTGGTCAACCTGCAGGTGATGGCGCTGGCGCCGTCCGCGCCGGAGGCGTGGGGCGTGGAGCGCGCCGACACCTACCGCCGGGCCGAGCCGTACCTCACCCGCAAGCGCGAGCTGCGCGATCGGCTGGTGCGCCGCGCGGCCGAGGTGTTCCCGGGGCTGGCGGGGGGCATCGTGTACGAAGAGCTGGCGACGCCGCTCACGCACGCCAGGTACACGCTGGCCACGAACGGCACCCCGTATGGCCTGGCCGCCACGCCGGAGCAGTTCAACACCCGTCGGCCCGATGCGGTGACGCACCTGCCCGGCCTCTTCCTCGCCGGCGCGAGCACGCGCTCGTCGCACGGCGTGATGGGGGCGGTGATGAGCGGGCGGGTCGCGGCGCGGGCGGTGCAGCGGTACCTGGCGCGGGTTCCCCGGGACGTCGCGCGTGCCGCGAAGGCCCGAGCGGCGAAGGCGGCGTGATCGCCGAAGCGACGAGGGCGCGCTCCGGTGGACGTCCACGCACCGCGGCCCGGCTTGTGCCCGGCCCAGCCTCTGCTTGAATGGCCGGGTGACCCTGGCGCTCGCGCTCGTAGCCCTCTCCGCCGCCCCGCCAGCCGACGCGCTGCGCACCCAGGCCCAGGCCGCCTACGACGCCGGCCGCTTCCCCGAAGCCTGTCGGCTCTTCGACCGCGCCGTGAAGGCCGCTCCCGCCGACGGCAGTCTGTGGGCCGACCTCGCCGTGTGCCTGCGCCGCCTCGGCCGCGCAGCGGAGGCGGTGACCGCCAACCACCACGCCGTCAGCGCGGGCACCGACGAGATCCGCTCGCACGCCTACTTCAACCTGTGGAAGCTCGGCGCGGAGGTGGGCTGGCCGGCCGCGGACCAGTGCGCCCAGTTGCCGGCGGCGGCGGGCTGCGCGAAGCGCTGGTGGGTCTGCGGCGGCGAGGTGAACGAGAGCTTCACCGGCGGCGCCTACTCGGCGTCCGGCGTCTCGTTCGGGTTGACCGAGGACCAGGCGCGGCGCCGGCTGGCGGCGCCGTCCGGCTCGTACGACGGCCCCGCGGGCAGCTACGACCTCACCTTCAGCAGCAGCCAGATGAACTTCTGCTGGCGCGACTGCGAGCGCGAGTTCTCGTGGTGCGCGGCGGACGCGCCGCTCGCGCCGCGGGTCCAGGCCTGCCTGTCGGCGAAGGGCTGCACGCCGGGCAGCACCTCCGTGGCGTGCGCCGACGCGGCGTCGGCCTGTTCCGAGAAGGTGTGCGGGGAGCTGACCAGCCTGCCGAAGGAGAAGCGCACCGCCGCCGAGCGCGCGTACTTCGACGTGTACATGAAGCGCTGCCACGACTGCGACCAGGGCGCCGGGCAGCAGGAGCCGTTCGCCGGCTGCACCTTCGTCAGCGCCAACCCCTGCGCGCAGGCGGTCGGCCTGGTTTGCAACGGCGAGGCCCGCGAGGAGCGCGTGACGCTCCCGCTCCCCGGCGCCGCCGACGCAGGCTCGCCGCGCTGAGCCAGCCGGGCATGCGTCCCCTCTCCCCGGACTCGGGCCGTGCTCGCCGCGAGAGGCGACCAGACGAGGAATTCCGGCCCTCACCCTCTCCCCGGACTCGGGGAGAGGGTCGGGGTGAGGGGTTGTCGACGTGCGGCCCAGAGCAGCCGTGCTCGCCGCGCAGCCCCTCACCCTCACCCGATTCCTTCACGCACTCGGTCTGAGGGGGCGTCGACACGCGGGCCACGGTGGCCGTGCTCGCCGCGAAAGCCGACCAGACGAGGCGTTCCGCGCAACCCCTCACCCTGACCCTCTCCCCGAGCCCGGGGAGAGGGAACATTCGTTCACGCACCCTGTCGGCGCCGCTTCCTCACGCTGGTCCTGCAGTACCATGCGCCCCCGTGGGTGAGATCCGGCCCGGCCTGCGCATCGTCGAGCGACCCGCGCCGCACGGCTTCTACCGCGAGCTCGGCGCGGTCGCGCAGGCGCTGGGCGTCCGCCACGAGGGCGCGCGGGTGCTGGAGGTCGAGGTCAACGGCGCGCTGGTGACGTTCGAGCTGGAGATCAACAGCGGCACGGTGGTCGGCCTCACCCTCACGCTGGTGCCCCCGGGGCCGGCGCTGCCCGACGAGCCGGCCATCCTCCTGCGGCGGGAAGTGGCGGCGGACCGCGCCGGCAAACAGCGCGGCATCAACGTCGAGGTGCAGCTCGGCGATCCACGCTTCGATCAGGAGGTGTACGTCGACAGCGACGCGCGCGAGGACGAGGTGCAGCGCGTGCTGGCGGCGCCGTCCGTGCGCGGCGCGGTGCGCGAGCTCCTCGGCGCGGGCTGCGAGAAGGTGCGGCTCAGCCGCCGCGGCGTCGAGGCCACCTGGACCACGAAGGGGAACGACGGGCTCTTCGACGGCCCACGCCTGGTCTCGGCGCTGCAGTCGGTGGTCACCCTCGCCGCCGCCGGAGGCCCCCACGCGCGCGGCGCCCCGGCGCGCGGCGGGTGGCTCGTCGCGCTCACCACGCTCGGGCTCGCCGCCGGCGTCCCCTACTTCCTCTTCGCCCGCGCCACCTGGACGACCTCCGCCGGCCTGCCGCTGGCCGGCGCGGTCGCGGGGATGGTGGTCGCGCTCGCCCTGAGGCCATCCCTCGCCCGCGTGCTGGCCGGCGGCTCGTCGTCGTTCGCCCGCTACCGGAACACCGCGGCGATGCTGTTCTTCGCGCTCGGCTTCCACGGCGCGGCGCTGCCGGTGCACCTCAACGGCGCGCTCGACGGCTCGCGGCCCACGGTGGTGGAAGGCGCCGTCTCCGAGCTCGGCGCTCGCGACGACGAAGACGGCAAGACGGACGTCGTCGTGCGCTGGAGCGACGGCACGCACGAGGACGTCCGGGTCCGGTCGCCGGGCACCGTCGGGCAGCGCGTGACGAAACAGCGGCACCAGGGCGCGCTGGGCTTCGGGTGGTGGGAGGCTCCAGTCTTTCACTGAGGTGCTGCTCCGGGGAACGCGCCCGTGGAGGCCGTGCCGCGGTGCGGCGCTCCGCATTCAGCGCGCAAGCCCTGCGGTCCGCGCAGGAGGTTCGCCCCTCCGCTACCGCGCGGTCGTCATGTCGCCGACTGGGTGGGGCATGGGCGATGCATTTCTCCGGCCACATGCGGCACGCATACGAATTCGATCAACTCGGCGGCGAGGACGCGGCGTGGCTCCACATGGAGGACGAGACCAACCCGATGGTGGTCAGCGGCCTGCTGGAGCTCGGCGGCCCGCTGGACTTCTCGCGCTTCACCGCGCTCCTCGAGGGGTTCGTGCTGTCGGCGCCCCGCTTCCGCGCGCGGGTCGTCGAGCCGGCGCTGGGCGTCGGCGTCCCCCACTGGGAGCCCGACGCGGCCTTCGCTCTCGCCCGTCACGTCGAGCGCCTGACGCTGGGGCCGAGCGAGGAGGCGCTGCGCGGCTTCGTCAGCCGCCGCGTCGGCGGCCTGCTGGAGCGCGACCGGCCGCTGTGGCACCTGGACGTCGTCGATCGCGGCAGCGCGGGCACCGCCATCCTGTGCCGCGTTCACCACGCCGTCGCCGACGGCTTCGCGCTGATGGGCCTGCTGCTCTCGCTGTGCGACGAGCACGACACCGAGACCATCAAGGCCGTCACCCACGGCTGGTCCGCCGGCGGCGTCATCCGCCAGGCCGCGTCGCTGTCGAGGTTGATCACCCTCCCGCACGATCCGCAGACGCTGCTCAAGCACCCGCTCACCCGGGAGAAGCGCGTCGCCTGGTCGCACGTCATTCCCCTCGACCGGGTGAAGGCCATCGCACGCGGCCTGTCCGCGACGGTGAACGACGTGCTGGTCGCAGTGGTCGCCGGGGCGCTGCGCGGGTACCTCGTCGGGCACGGCGACGACGTCGCCGAGGTGCGGGCGATGGTGCCGGTCAACCTCCGCGAGGGCGCCGCGGCGGGGAACGGCCTCGGCAACCACTTCGGGCTGGTGATCCTCGGCCTCCCGGTCGGCGTCGCCGATCCGGTGGAGCGCGTGGCCGAGACCAGCCGCCGCATGGCCCGCCTGAAGGCCTCGCCGGAGGCGCTCGTCGCGCTCGGCGTGCTCCGCGCGATGGGCTGGGCGCCTCCGCAGCTCGAGGATCTCGGCGTCGCGTTCTTCGGGAAGAAGGCGTCGCTGGTGCTGACCAACCTGCCCGGCCCGCGCGAGCAACTGCACCTCGCCGGCGTGCCCCTCACCCGGCTCATCTTCTGGGTGCCGCAGTCGGCGCGCATGGGCCTCGGCGTCAGCATCTTCAGCTACGCGCACGAGGTGACGCTCGGCGTGCTCACCGACACCGCCGTCGTCCCCGAGCCGCAGGTGCTGGTCGAGGCGCTCGAGCACGAGCTCGACGTCCTCGTCGAGCGCACCAGCGCCGCGCTGCACTGAACCCGCAACCGCTGCCATGACGCACGGTGCCGCGCGCAAGCCTTGCGCCCGGCCCGCGCCGAGCCCCGCCACCCCGGCGGCATCGCGCTGGCATCACCTCCGAGGGCCATGGAGAACACCGACCTGGCCCAGGCGCTCGCGGAGATGGCCGACCTGCTCGAGCTGAGCGGCGGCAACGCCTTCAAGGTGCGCGCGTACCGCCAGGCGGCCGAGCTCATCGACACCCACCCGGTGCCGGTGGCGCAACTGCTCGCCGCGGGGACGCTGGAGGACCTGCCGGGCATCGGCGCGCACATCCGCCAGCACCTCGCCGACCTGCTCGCGCACGGCAGCTTCCCCGAGCTCGACGCGGTGCGCGGCCAGGTGCCCGAGGGCCTGCTGGAGGTGCTGCGCGTGGAGGGCGTCGGGCCGAAGACGGCCCTGGCCGCGTGGAAGGGCCTGGGCATCACCACCGTCGACGGCCTGGAGGCGGCCTGCCGCGACGGCGCGCTCGCCGGCCTGCCGCGGATGGGCGCCGCGAAGGCGAGGAACATCCAGAAGGCCATCGAGCGCTACCGCGGCCGCCGCGGCCGGGTGCTGCTGCACCGCGCGCTCCCGGTGGCCGAGGCGCTGGTGCGCCACCTCGCGAAGGTGAAGGGCGTGGAGCAGGCCGAGGCGGCGGGCAGCCTGCGGCGCCGCAAGGAGACCGTCGGCGACCTGGACCTGGTGGTGGCGGCGAAGGACGCCGCGCCGGTGATGGCCGCGTTCCGCACCGCTCCGGACCTGGTCAGCGTGGAGGCCAGCGGACCGACGCGCGCCACCGGCCGGCTGCGCAGCGGCCTGCAGGTCGACGTGCGGGTGGTCGAGCCCGACGTCTTCGGCGCGGCGCTCCACTACTTCACCGGCAGCAAGGCCCACAACATCGCGGTGCGCACCCGGGCGATGAAGGCCGGCCTCAAGCTGAGCGAGTACGGGCTGTTCGACGCGCGCGGCAAGCGCCTCGCCGGCCGCACCGAGGAAGACGTGTACCGGGCGGTGGGCCTGCCGTGGATTCCGCCCGAGCTGCGCGAGGCGCAGGGCGAGCTGGAGGCCGCGGAGCGCGGGCGGCTTCCCGACCTGGTGGAGCTCGACGACCTGCGCGGCGACCTGCACGTGCACACCAGGGCCTCGTCGGACGCGAAGTCCACCCTCGACGAGGTGGCCGGCGAGGCGCGCGCGCTGGGCCTGGCATACGTCGCCATCACCGACCACACCCGCTCGCGGCCGCTGGGCCTCGACGACGCGGCGCTGGCGGCGCACGCGAAGGCCATCCGCGCCGCCGACGCGAAGCGCCACGGCGGGCCGCGGCTGCTCGCCGGCGCGGAGGTGGACATCCTCGGCGACGGCTCGCTGGACATCGCCGACGAGGTGCTCGACGGGCTGGACCTGGTGGTGGCCAGCGTGCACCAGCGGCTCAACGACGCCCGCGAGGTGATGACCGCGCGCATGGTGAAGGCCGCGCGCTCGGGTCACGTGCACGTGCTGGGGCACCCCAGCAACCGGCAGCTCGGCACCCGCGACGCGTCGGACTTCGACCTCGAGCAGGTCATCGCCGCGGCGAAGCCGAAGCACGTCGCGCTGGAGGTGAACGCGCAGCCGGATCGGCTCGACCTCACCGACCAGGCGTGCCGCCTGGCGAAGGCCGAGGGCGTGCCGGTGGTGATCTCCTCCGACGCGCACCACGCCGGGCAGCTCGAGAACCTGCGCTACGGGGTGTGGGTCGCGCGGCGCGGCTGGCTGGAGAAGAAGGACGTGCTCAACACGCTGCCGCTGGAGAAGCTGCGCGCGCGGCTGGCGCACTGAGGCCGCTTCCCCGAGTGGTTCGGACATTCCCTCTCCCCGGGCTCGGGGAGAGGGTGAGGGTGAGGGGTTGCGCGGAAATCCTCGTCTGGTCGGCTTTCGCGACGCCTGCTCCGGGCGGCGCAGGCGATCGGCGCGTGGCGGTGGGTGGTGCCCGGTGCCGGCCGCGGGTCAGAACAGCCGCGGCCACAGCGGCGTGCCGGGGCGCACCCGGGCGGTGCCCCCCAGCGAGCAGTCGAGCAGCACGCAGTCGAGCTGCGGCAGCGTCGCCTGCACGTGGCTCACGTCGGAGCGCCCCTCGGTGAAGAAGAAGCCGACCCGCCACCCGTCCTCCAGCCACCCGCCGAGCCTCGCCGCCTTGAACGGCGCGGTGCGCACCGCCAGCGACGGCTTGCAGACCACGTGCGCCGCGTCGGCCCCGGGCAGGCCCAGCGCGCGCAGCTGCCGGCGCGAGGCCTCGGCCAGCGCCTCGATGCGGCCGGTCAGGTAGACGACGTCGGCGCCGGCGTCGCTCGCGCGGCGGGCGAGGGCGATGGTCCGCGCCAGCGGCTGGTCGTGCCGGAAGTTGCGGCTCTCCCAGAACTCGCGGCGCCACACCTCGTCGAACTCGGCGGTCGGGCCGGCGCCCAGGCCCAGCGCGCGGCAGGTCTCGACCGCGTCCAGGCCGACCCCGGCCAGCGTGAGGCGCTCGAAGTGCCGGGTGCCGCGCCTGGCGTCGAAGCGGCGCGCGATGGCGAGCGTGCGGGCCCGCGTGTCGACCAGGGTGTTGTCGATGTCGAAGGCGATGCGGGTGCGCTCGCCGCGGCGGGTCCACGCCCGCACCCGGCGCAGCGTCGCGGTGCACCACGCGCGGCCGTCGATCACTCCTCTCCTCATGAGGCCAGCATGCGGGGGGCGAGCGCGGAGTCAACGGCCGCCCGGCGCCTCCCTGGCCGATTCGCCGGGCTGGCTGGCGCCCAATTTCGTTCGCCGGCGCGCCGCGCGGCGGTAGAGAAGCGGCATGCGCGCGATCCGCTTCGACCTGACGATTCCCCGCTACGTCATGGGCAAGGCGCTGGGCAAGGTCGCCGACTGGTCGGTCTTCGGCGCGCCGAGCGGGCTCTCGCTCGCCGAGCTGCCGGAGCCCGCGCTGCCCGGGCCCGACTGGGTGCGGCTGGAGGTGCTGATGTGCGGCATCTGCGGCTCGGACCTCGGCACGCTCACCTTCAAGAACAGCCCGGCGATGGAGCCGTTCGCCTCGTTCCCCGCGGTGCTGGGCCACGAGACGCTGGCGCGCGTCGCCGAGGTCGGCCCCGCGGTGAAGCGGGTGCGCGCCGGCGACCGCGTCACCGTCGACCCCGGCATCTCGTGCGCGGTGCGCGCGAAGCCCGCCGCCGAGCAGTGCCCGTCGTGCGCGGCGGGCCTGCCGGCGACCTGCGGCCACTCGGGTGAGGCCGGCGGGCCGTCTCCCGGCGGCACGCCGCTCGCGCCCGGCTGCCTGATCGGCTACCACCGCGATCTCCCCGGCGGCTGGGGCGAGCGCATGGTGGCGCACGAGAGCCAGCTGCACCCGGTCGCGAGCGCGCTCGACGACCAGACCGCGGTGCTGATCGAGCCGCTGGCCATCGGGGTGCACGCGGCGCTGCGCGCGAAGGTCGACCCGGCGGCGCCGGCGCTGGTCATCGGCAGCGGCCCCATCGCGCTGGGCAGCCTCTGGGCGCTGCGCGCCACCGGCCACACCGGGCCGCTGGTCGCGCAGGTGAAGCGGAAGAAGGAGGCGGAGCTCGCGCGCGAGCTCGGCGCCAGCGCCACCGCCGCGCCCGGCGACGAGGCGAAGGAGGCGCTGCTCCGCGTCACCGGCGCGAAGGCGTACCGGCCGATCATCGGCCCCGAGGTCTTCAACGGCGGCGGCTTCCCGCTGGTCTTCGACTGCGTCGGCACGCGCGAGAGCCTCGACCAGGCGCTGCGCTTCGTCGCGCCGCGCGGCCGCGTGGTGCTGCTCGGCTGCGCCGGCCAGCTGGGCCAGCTCGACCTCACCTTCCTCTGGTCCAGGGAGGTCGAGGTGCTGGGCTTCCTCTGCTACGGCACCGAGTCCTGGCGCGGCGAGCGGCTGCACACCTTCGAGATCACCAACCGGCTGCTGGTGGAGTCGCAGGCGCCGGTCTCGAAGCTGATCACCCACCGCTTCCCGCTGGCGCAGTACCGCGAGGCGCTGTCGGCCGCGGCGCACCATCGCGAGAGCGGGGCGATGAAGGTGGTGCTCGTGCCGCGGTGACGGCGGCCCAGCCGGCCCCGGTCAGTGCACCGACTCCACCGACCAGGATGGCGTTGCCGGGGATGGCCGGGGGCGCGCCGGTCTCTCCGTAGCCGAGCGCCGGCGGGATGATGAGCTGCCGGCTGCCGCCCGCCTTCACCCCGTCCAGCCCCTGGTCCCAGCCCTGGATGACCTCGCCGGCGCCGTAGTGAAAGCTGAACAGCTCCTTCCCCTCGTTGGAGTCGAAGAGCGTGCCGTCGGCGAGCCAGCCGGAGTAGCGCACCGAGACCGCCGCGCCGTTGGTCACCGCCGCGCCGGTGCCGGTCACCAGGTCGCGCACGTACTCGCCGCTGGCCAGCTTGGTGGAGGCGGACAGGTCGACGTTCAAGGTCGCCGGGAAGTGGGTCTTCTCGATGCTCGGCGCACAGCCAGTCGCGCCGAGCAGGAACAGGCAGAGCCAGAAGCGCGCGGGGTTCATGGCGCGCACCGTAGCGGGAGTGCTCAGGCCGGCGCCACCTTTGGCGCGCGCCGCGCGACCTCGTCCAGCGTCGCCGCCGACAGGCAGGCCTCGCAGCGGGGGAACAGCTCGCTCTCCTCGAAGCGGACGTGCTCGGCGAGGCGCTCGGCGAAGGCGCCCAGCCCGGCCGCGCTGCCGGTGCCGGCCGTCGCCGCGTGCCCGCGGAGGAAGGCGTGGTCCGCCGCCGTCCGCTCCGCCAGCGCGCCCTCGCCGGCCTCGCGCAGCGCCGGGAGCAGCACCTCGTCTTCGATGCGGAAGTGCGGCTCGAGCTCGCGCTGGAAGCGCTCCGCCAGCGCGCGCGCCGCCGTCGCGTCGGCTCGCCCCGCCCGCACCAGCCCGCGCAGCGACCGCGCGAGCACCAGCGCCTGGTGGTGCTCGGAGGACAGCCCCTGCAGCCGCGGGTCGCGCTTCATCGCCCCCGCAGCGGAGCACGCTTCGCGCCAGCGCGCCCATCCTTCCCTGTGTTTCAAAAGAGAACACCAAGGTGGAACAGGTGAAATCCGCGGGTCCGCCCCGCCGGGCTCGTGGCTGGCACGAGCCGTGCTCTGCCCTCCGGCATGATCACTTCCAACCAGAGCGTGGCCAGCGTCGTCCTCGAGCACTCGGAGTGCGCGTCCGTCTTCCAGCGGCACCGCATCGACTTCTGCTGTCGCGGTGAGCTGAGCGTCGAGGCGGCGTGCGAGAAGGCGGGGGTGCCGCTGCCGGCGCTGCTGGAGGAGCTGACCAGCGCCGCCGCCCAGCGCGACCGCTCCGAGCCGGACCCGCGCAAGCTGTCCACCCCGGCGCTGGTCTCGCACCTCGCCGCGCGGCACCAGCAGGACGTGCGCGAGGCGCTGCCCTTCATCGGCACGCTGGCGGCGAAGGTGAGCCGGGTGCACGGCGAGCACAACCCGCGGCTGCGCGAGCTGCACGCCGCGGTCACCGAGCTGACCGAGCTGCTGCTGCCCCACCTCGAGGAGGAGGACGAGCAGCTGTTCCCGCTGCTGCTCGCCGAGGGCGCCGACCAGGCGGAGGCCCGGCGCCGGCTGGAGGCGATGCACGCGGAGCACCTGCGCCTGGGCGCGGCGCTGGCCCGGGTGCGCGCCGCGGCGGAGGACTTCGCGCTGCCCGACTGGGCGTGCAACAGCTACCGCACGCTGTTCTCCGAGCTGGAGCAGCTCGAGGCCGAGCTGCTGGCGCAGGTGCACCTCGAGAACCACGTGCTGCGCCCGCGCTTCGCCGCGGCCTGAGGCGCGCTCCTTCTTCTTCGACAGGCTGCGCACGTACGCCGCCCAACGGCAGCGCGAAGCGCCACGCTGTCTGTTAGTCGAGAGTCGCCATGATCCTCAGCCAGACGGCCGAATACGCGGTGCGCGCCATGGCGCAGTTGGCGCTCGAGGGCGACGACCAGGCGGTCCGCACCCGCGACCTGTCGGGGCCCACCGGCATCCCGGCCCACTACCTCTCCAAGATCATGCGCAGGCTGGTGGCGAGCGGGCTGCTGGTGTCCGAGAAGGGGCACGGCGGAGGCTTCCGCTTCGCGCGCCCGCTGGCCCGCATCCGGCTGATGGACATCCTCGAGGCGGTGGACGCGAGCCCCTCGGCGAACCACTGCGCGTTCGGCTGGGGCAAGTGCAACGCGGCGCGGCCCTGCCCGCTGCACCCGTCGTTCAGCTACCTCAACGAGACGGTCGCCAACTGGGCGGAGCAAACCACCCTGGCCGACGTGGTCGCGAAGGCGCGCACCCCGGTTCGGCGGCCGCGCGGGCGGTGAGCGCCGCCGCACTCAGGGCACCTGGTCGTTGCCCCGCGCGGGTGAAGCGGGCCCGCGCA
>Ga0316628_100004493_pt1 | contig 10971 bp, 7 predicted proteins | sample OWC_Aug_M2_C1_D5_FD_207648 | JGI IMG/M metagenome (GOLD analysis project Ga0316628, IMG submission 207648) | Wetland soil microbial communities from Old Woman Creek delta, Ohio, United States - OWC_Aug_M2_C1_D5_C | ecosystem: Environmental > Terrestrial > Soil > Wetlands | place: USA: Ohio... | reverse complement strand
ATGGTCGTGATGACCTCCGCCGCAAGGGCCTAGGGCGTGCTCCCGCTGATGGGAAGTTCCATCTCATCGCTGCTCTGAGAACGCGCACGCCTGACCGGATGCCATGCCGCGCTCGTTCATGTACATGTACTCCTGGGCGTAGCCCGCGAACGGTCCGAACCTCTCCGCGGCGAACTCCCTCAGCCTCCTGTACGTGCCCTCCTGTCCGTATAGGCGCTTCAGGGCTCGCTCCATCCATACATCGATTGGGAATGCCTCGAGCCTTCCGAAGCCGAAGAGCGAGACGCAGTCTGCGACCTTGTCCCCGACTCCTGGGAGCGCCTTCAGCCCCTCTCTGAGGCGGGTGAGGTCCATCCGCGTCATCCGGTTCAGCCCTTCGGCATCGACGCTGTCGCATATGCCCTTCACGTAGTCCGCCCTGTATCCGAGTCCCAGCCTCCTCAGGTCGCGGACGGAGGCCTTCGAGAGCCGCGCGTGGTCGGGGAACTCATGGGTCCCTGGTGCGATCCGCCTCCCGTACTCGGTGGCGAGCGAATCGATCATCCTCGATATCCTCGGTATGTTGGCGTAGGTGGCGAGGGCGAAGCTGACGAGACATTCCCACTCGTCCGTCTTCACGATCCTGAGCCCTCTGAGCCTCCGGATCCCCTGGCCCAGCACGCGGTCCTTCGACAACGTCAGCTGGATGCGGTCGATGTCGTCCTCGGCTCTGAGGTGGCGCGCGACGTCCTCCACCACTCCTTCTCCCCCGGGTTTTGCCGAGACGTAGAGGATGCCGCCGTCCATCCTGAGGGTCACGAGTCGCTCCCCCAGCGGCCCGCTCCACGAGCCGTCTCCGGCCCGCCGCCACCTGAAGGTCTGGCCGCATCCCAGCGTCATGTCCAGGTCGAGCGGGTCGATCTCGAGTTCCATGGTCCCCTCAGCCTCTGTCGGTCAGCGCTTGTAGCCGATCATCCGGAGGAACGATTTCCGGTCCTCGGCATCCTTGGGCGTCTCAATCCCCTTCGGACCCTCTCCGTCGATGACGCCGAGGATTCCTCTTCCGCGCTCGTTCTCGGCGACGACTACCTCCAATGGGTTGGCGGTAGCGCAGAAGACCGTGCACACCTCTTGGACGCCCTTCACGGCGTTCAGGACGTTGATCGGATAAGAGTCCCTCAAGTAGGCGACGAAGGTGTGGCCCGCCCCTATGCTCATCGCGGTCCGGGCCGCGACGCTCTTGAGAGCGTCGTCGTTCCCCTCTACCCGCACCAGGCATGGGCCCGAGGCCTCGCAGAACGCCACCCCGAACTTCGCCTGTGGGACCGATCCGACGATTGCCTCGTAGAGGTCCTCAGCGGTCTTGATGAAGTGGCTCTGGCCGATGATCACGTTGGCGTTGTCGGGCATCTCAACCCTGATGGTCTTGATTTCCATCTCAGCCCCCTGACTCTCAACAACCCTCCTGTGGAAATACGTTTGCCCACGCTCGTCGGCTGTACTGGCCTTGATCTCGTTATCAAGCCCAGAAATCAAAACGGTTAACTATTTATCCAGGCATACCGTAAAGCGAGCTGCGAGATCATAGGAGGCACTGCCACTTGCCAGATTCTAGCGGAGAGAAGCTCTGTCCGATTTGCGATTCTCCGCTTCAGCCCGGTTCCAGGAAATGCGGGTTCTGCGGTACGGATCTGACCATCTTCGACATCGAGGTGGAGCCGGCCAAGAAGGCCGTGACCCCGCCTCCCATGCCCAGCAGGGCGAGGATCGAGTCGAGGGTCGAGGAGATCCTTTCGCGTCCATCGGGAATCAGGGATATGTCCCCTCCGCCTGCGCCGGTAACGAGACCGGTGACACCGGCGCCCGAGCCGAAGCCGGAACCGGAAGCCGTCCCGGAGCCAACACCCGTCGAGAAGGCGCCTCCGGCCGAGGCGCCCGTCACCGAGATGTTCGAATGCCCGGAATGCGGTGGGCAGGTAGATGTTACGGCCAGTTCGTGCCCGAAGTGCGGCGTCATGTTCGCCGAAGAAGGGGCCGACATGTTCCAGTGCCCAGCGTGCAACACGCTGGTCAACATCGATGCCAAGTCATGTTCAGGCTGCGGTGCCGTATTCGTGGAGTCCGCCGAGGCCGCTGAGGAAGCTGCCTCGGCACCAGCGACCGAGGTGAAGCCCGAGCCGTTGGAGACCGCCGCGGTCGCCCCTGCAGAGATCGAGGCCCCCGTGGCCGAGGTCGAGGAGGCGCCCACAACCGCGCGCGCACCCAAGGCGGCGAAGGCGGAAGAGGTGGCTGAGAAGAAGGGACTCTTGGGCGGCTTCTTCAAGCGCAAGAAGAAGGACGAGCCGGAGGCGAAGCCCGCACCGGTGAGGGAGCACAAGGTCGTCGAGGAGGAGGCGGAGGAAGAGTCCGCGATACCCGGCATCCACGCCCCGGAGGTCATACCTCCTGCCAGGAAGCTCTCGACCAGGCCCGAGCCGAAGCCTGAACCGTCACCAGCCCCTTCCATCGAGGAGCGCCCCCCAGTGCAGGCGGCGCCCGTCGTGGACGCGAAGGACAAGGGCAAGGAACTCGCGCGCATGGTCGCCGAGATGAAACCCCTCCTGGCCCTCGCGATGGAGAAGGAGGTCGACATCTCCGAGCCGAAGCGTCTGATCGACGATGCGGCCGTGGCCGGCAGGGAGAGGCAGCTCGACACGGCCCTCGACCTGGTCAGACAATCCAAATCAATCCTGTCGAACAAGCTCGACGTCCATCTCACCGTCATGCTCGGACAGCTGCGGGAGGAGCTGAAGGTCGCATCGTCCCTGGGTGGGGATGTCTCGCGGCCGACGACCTACCTCCAGGAGACAGAGAGGGCGAAGGCTGCAGGCGACGCCGAGGCGGCCTTCGTGTATGCGGACAAGGTCCAGAAGGACCTCCAGCCCATCACGGGCCGCTACAACGAGTCCAAGAGGAAGATCGCGGCGCTCAAGGCGCTCATCGCGGACAGCGAGGTGTTCATCGTGGACACCAGGGACGCCCGCGGCCTCCTGATCGACGCGTCCAACGCGTTCGATTCGAACGACTACGGCGAGGTCGACACCCTCGTGAGAACGGCCGAGGAGAAGCTCTACAAGGCGATCCCGACGCGCATGGCCGAAGAGATCAACAAGGCCAAGGAGCTACTCCGCGAGGCCAAGATGAGGAACGTGAACATCGCGCCGATGATCACGACTCTCAAGTCGGTGATCAACCTCATGAAGGCCGGGGACTACCGGCAGGCCATGAAGGAGATGCGGGACTTCAAGGAAGCCGTCCGCAGAGGGGCCTAGGCGCCCTCAGGTCAGGTTCAGGACCTCCATCTCCCTCTCGAGTATCGATATCTCCTGCTGCTTCAGCGTCTCCGGGCTGAGCGATATCGCCAATATGCACTTCGACTCCGAGACGTCGTCTATCAGGCTCCTGACGAACCTCAGGACCGCCTCGAAGTTCGTGCTGCTGATCAGGTACTGGATCCCGTCCAGGACGACCATCCCGGGCTTGGGCTCGGCTATGAACCCCTGGATCTTGTGGACCATCATCTCCAGCGACGGAGGCACGGTGGTCTCGTTCGAGCTGTCCTTGTCCGTGAGCCAGAGTATCTCGGGTTGCTCCTGGTACTCCTCCCTCACGCGCTTCGGGTTCATCCTGGTTATTACGAGCCCCCTGAAGTCCTCCTTCATCTTCCTCGACAGGAGGACGTTGCTGTAGGTGGGCTTCTCCTCCTCGATGAGGTAGCAGTGGCCAGGCTGGACCTTGACCTCCTTCATGATCTCCTTGCGCGTCTCCTGGACCGGGGCCAGGGGCTTGAGTATGTCCGAGACGAGCGCGAGGTCGATCTCCAGCTTCATGATGGTCGCGAACGCCGATATCTTGGTGAGCGTGCCCTCCAGCTCCCTCACGCTGTTCGTGACCCTCTCCGCGATGTAGGCGGTGATCTCGTCCGACATCCTCAGCTTCTTCTCCGCCGCCTTCACCTTCAGGATCTTGACGCGCGTGTCGAGGTCTGGAGGCTGTATGTCCGCCGTGAGTCCCTTCTGGATCCTGGCGCTCAGCCGCTCACTGAACGCCGGTATCTGCGCCGGGACCCTGTCGCTCGCGAACGCGACCTGCTTCCCGCCGTCGACGAGGCTGTCGACGACATGGACCATCTCGCTCTGGGCCGTCTCGCTCGCTGCAAGGAACTGCAGGTCGTCAACGAGGAGCACGTCCGCCTTCTTCAGGTCCTCCCTGATCTTCCTGGCCAGGTCGCTCCCCTTCGCCTGGTCGAAGGCCTCGACCAGCCGGTCGGACGGGACGTAGAGGATCTTGAGCGACGGTCTGCTCTGCTGGATCTTGTTGCCGATGCTCACCAGCAGGTGCGTCTTGCCGAGGCCGGAGCCGCCGAAGATGAGTAGGGGGTTGTATGTCTTGCCGGGGTCATCGGCCACGGCGACGGCGGCGGCAACCGGGAACTTGGAGTTGGGGCCGACGACGAAGCTCTGGAATGACATGTCTGCCTGGAGCGGCTTGGTGAATGTCATGGCGGGGGTCACATCGGCCGCGCATTTCGTGCACTCCCCCTTCGCGTCCAGTGCCCCCCCACACCTGGGGCATCCGCGTTGAGAGGCCTGCTCATCCGCCTCGGTGCCGGTCTGATATTTCAGAATCAGGTCGTAGACATCGGCCGCCTTCTCGTCGCGCTTCTTCTTCTCCATCTCCGCCTTGATCGATTCCTCCTCGGCCTTCCTCTTCTGGACCTTGCGCCTGATCTTCTCCTGGAGGAACTCTATGTCCGATTCGACCTCGGCGATCCTCGATCGGTCGTCGAGTTTGGCGCGTATCTCGTTTATCTCTGGTTCGTGGCCGAGTATGGGGAAGTTGTTGAGCATGACCTCGAACTGCTTGAGCCTGTCAGCGTCCTTGTCGAAGATCACGAGCTCCTTGGCGAGGGCCGGCGCCCCCTTCTTCTGTGCCTCGAGGAGAGTGTCGACCTTGAACCCCTTCCTCCGCCACTGCTCGATCCTCTCCGTGCCGGGGTCCGCGACCCTCTGCTCCTCCGCTTCCTCTGCCTCTGGCGGCGGAGGAGGTTCTGGGGATGGTGCCGCCGGGGCGGCAGCACGGGCGGCCGTCGGTGCCGGTGCCTGAACGGGCTTGACGCCGGTCGTCCTTGGCCCGGCGATCCACGAATCGGGGAAGCGCCTCTCGAACTCCTCGCTGGAGACGCGGCTGTGGAGTTCTATGCTCGAACCTTTGTCCTGAGAGTCCTCGAGGATGAACCGGAGGGACTTCTCTCCGGTGTATATCCTCCTGAGCTCCCTGGGCTTGGACTTCTCGAACTCGTAGATGGCCATGACCGGGGCGCCCTGCTCGACGACGATGTATCCCATCGAGCTCATGATGTCCTTTTCGAGCGTGACGCGGACGTAACCTGAGAAGCCGTACTGCTTGAGGTCCGCGAGGATCGCCTTGAGAGAATCAGGACCGCCCTTCGCGGTCCTGACGACGATGCCCTCCGGGATGCGCAGGTCTGTGACCATCTCTGGTCTCCCATGTATGAAAGGGGCACTAGGTAGAAAAGCCTCTCGCTGTGGCTGCGATGCCTGGACGGTCCCGCGGGGACCGGCAGGCTGTCAAAAGGCTTAACTAGGGAGACAATCTTCCCAACAACCCCGATGCCACTGTAGCTCAGCGGCAGCGCCTATACGGCGCCGCGAAAGAGCGGCGGTTTCGTAAACCGCAGGCCGGGGGTTCGAGACCCTCCAGTGGCTCCATCTCTTCTCACATCCGAACGAGACGCGCCAAGGCTAATATGCCCGCTGTCCCATCCAACCATCATGGCGCAGGAGGCAGTCGTTTTCGTCAGGTCGGTCGCGTGTCCCAAGTGCGGTCTGCGTTCCTCTGCCTACCTCAGCATTGTCTCCCATGCGGAAGGGGCCTCCGTCTGCCCGCGGTGTGGCACAGAGTCTCGGCACCCGTTGCCGCAGCACCATGTCCTGCAGATCCCGCCAGCCGGGCAGACAGACCACCGAGGGCGTGGCCGTGGGACCCGCTATCCCGGGCTCTACAGCCGGCCGAAGGAGGCGCCAAGGTTCGACCTGGGAGGCCTGATGAGGACGGCCGCACTGCCGTCGGACGGATTCCAGAGGCTCTTTGTGAGGACGGATTTCGGGCATGCGATGATTATCGTCATCATGACGGCGCTGGTCGGTTCCATTGTCGCAGGACTTGTCTCCTGGACCCTCCTCGACGAGTTCGGATACTATACATCCAACAACCTCTGGCTGGTTGTCTCGGAATCGATGAGCTTCTCCATCCAGATCGTCACGTTCTTCGTGTTCTCGTTCTCGGCGGCATTGATCTCCAAGTGGATGTTCAAGGGCCGGGGCGATTACTCTGCCACGGCGACCCTCATGGGGTACGCGATGGTGTGGTACACCGCAATCTCGATCTCCATGTCCGTGGTCTTCGGCACGGTCGTTGTGGACGCCATCTCCAGGGACGATTCCGCGGTGACCGCCGCCGTCATTGCGCTCGGCCTGCTGTTCGTGGTCCTCATCGTCGGGCTCATATGGCTCCTGTGGGTGTCGGCAAGGGCGGTCAGCGTGGCGAACGACATCTCCCTCGGCGAGGGCGTCCTGACAATCATAATCTCGTCCCTCATCGCCGGGGCGGTGACCTTCGCCGTGAGCCTGTTCGTGATGCTCCCGATAGGGATCTCCCTCTAGCGGGCCGATCACTCGTCCAGGATCCTGTCGACCATCTTCATGGCGCACAGGTCCCCGCACATGGAACAGACCTCGGGGCTCTGCGGCTTCCTCCGCCTCCTGTAGGCCTTCGCCCTTTCAGGGTCCATGCTGAGATTGAACATCTCCTCCCAATCGAACGCCTTCCTGGCGACGGACATCTTGAGGTCCCACTCCCGGTCCCTCCCTCTCGCAAGGTCCGCGGCGTGGGCCGCTATCCTGGATGCGATGACTCCTTCGCGCACGTCGTCCACGGTGGGAAGGGAGAGGTGCTCGGAAGGCGTCACGTAGCAGAGGAAGTCTGCGCCGTGGTATGCGGCGATCGCCCCTCCTATCGCGCCGACGATGTGATCGTAACCGGCCCCGACATCGCACACCAACGGTCCGAGGACGTAGAATGGGGCGCCCTTGCAGACGGCCTTCTCGATCCTGACATTCGCCTCTATCTGGTTGATGGGGACGTGCCCAGGACCCTCGACCATCGTCTGGACTCCGGCCGCGCGCGCTCTCTCGACGAGCTTCCCGAGGACCATCAGCTCGTGCATCTGGGGTATGTCCGATGCATCGGCCGTGCTCCCCGGCCGGAGTCCGTCGCCGAGGCTCAGCGCGAACTCGTGTTCCTTCGCGAGCTCGAGCAGGTAATCGTACTCCGAGTAGAGGGGGTTCTCCGCGCCGTTGTGATGCATCCACGCGACCAGTATGGCACCGCCTCTGGAGACCACGCCGGTCACGCGTTTGTGCCTCTTGAGCGAATCCACCGTCTCCCTCGTGACGCCGCAGTGGACAGTCATGAAGTCTATCCCGTCCTTGGCGTGCTCCTCGATCGCCTTGAAGAGGTCGTCGGAGGACATGCTCATGACGCCGCCTGAGCCAGCCTTCTTGCACGCGGCCTCGTATATCGGGACGGTGCCGACCGGCGCCGTCGATGCCTTGACAATCTTACGCCTGACCGCCCTCGTGTCACCGCCGGTGCTCAGGTCCATGACCGCGTCGGCGCCATATCTGATTGCCACGCGCAGCTTCTCCAGCTCCTCATCGATGTCCGCGTGGTCCTTGGAGGTCCCGATGTTCGCATTGATCTTGACCCTGAGTCCTTCCCCGATGCCGCATGGGACGAGTTTCGTGTGCCGCGGGTTTCTCGGGATCACGACCCTCCCCGCTTCTAGCAGTCTGGCTAGTCTCTCGGGGTCCACTCCCTCAGCCTTCGCAACCCCCTTCATTTCCGGTGGAAAAGACTTCCTTCTTCTGCCAGACATCGGATACCGTTTCCAATGAATGGTTATTCGGTATAAATCCTTTCATCAGGAACAGCCGCTGCCAGAATCACGCAGGAGCGTCCGGGGGCCCGTAATCGAGGCGTGCCCCCGGCACGGTCCGTACACCCCTCTGTTGCGTCGTTTCCGCAGCGTCGTCAAACGACGATGTTTCCAGTGGAGGGTGTGCTACCTAGAACGGCACTTTCCTGCAGTGGAAACAAAGGGGGGTTCCGAGGGCAGCCAGATAGTACTCGCAAAGCCTTTAAATATCATGGTTCCATTGAAGATTTAGAACGCTGAATAAAACGCCGAAAACAAGGATGGGATGCAGCGGTCCAGAGTCAGTCGAATCAGAGTGTGTCATAGGGTTGAATATCGATGGAAGACACGACCTACGATGCTGAGAGGATACAGGTCCTAGAGGGCCTAGAGGCGGTCCGGAAGCGGCCTAGCATGTACATCGGCAGCACGGACTTCCACGGTCTGCACCACCTCGTCTACGAGGTAGTCGACAACAGCATCGACGAGGCCATGGGCGGGTTCTGCACGCAGATCACGATTGCCCTCAACGAGGATGGCAGCGTCACCGTCGAGGACGACGGGCGAGGCATCCCGGTCGGAATGCACAAGAAGTACAAGCAGGACGCCCTCGAGCTCGTCCTGACCAAGCTGCACTCCGGCGGCAAGTTCGACCGCAAGACCTACAAGGTCTCCGGCGGGTTGCACGGCGTCGGCCTCAGCGTCGTGAACGCCCTCTCCGAATGGCTCGAGGTGCGTGTGAGCAGGGGCGGAAAGGTCAACTTCCAGAGATACGAGCGCGGCGTCGCTGTCACCCCGGTCAAGATCGTCGGCGATGCACAGGTCACGGGCACGATAATCACGTTCAAGCCGGACGCCCAGATCTTCGAGGATGTCAATTTCAACTTCGAGACGCTGTCAGGCAGGATGAGGGAGCTGGCTTTCCTCAACCGTGGCCTGAAGGTCATCATAACCGAGAAGAAGACGAACCAGGTGGGCAACTACAGGTTCGAGGGCGGCCTCGTCGAATACGTCCAGTTCATCAACAGGAACAAGGCCTGTCTTCACGATAAGCCCATGTACATCATGGCCGAGAAGGGCAGTACCTCCGTCGAGCTGGGGATGCAATACACCGACAGCTATGCGGAGAACATCCACACGTTCGCCAACAACATCAACACGATAGAGGGCGGGACGCACCTCATCGGTTTCAGAGCTGCTCTGACGCGCACCATCAACGATTACGCCAAGAAGTACGGCTTCATGAAGGGCACCGCCGATGCGCTCAGCGGGGAGGACGTCCGTGAAGGCCTCACCGCGGTCATCAGTGTCAAGATTGCAGAACCGCAGTTCGAGGGTCAGACCAAGACCAAGCTGGGCAACAGCGAGGTCCGCGGGCTCGTCGAGTCGCTCGTGAGCGAAAAACTCTTCGAGTTCCTCGAGGAGAACCCCAAGATTGCCCAGGCCTCGATAAGCAAGGCGATCCTGGCCTCCCAGGCGCGAGAGGCCGCCAGGAAGGCGCGTGAGCTCACGCGCAGGAAGGGCTTGCTCGACGTGGGCAACCTCCCCGGCAAGCTCGCCGACTGCTCTGAGAAGGACCCTTCGAAGTGTGAGATATTCCTTGTCGAAGGCGACTCCGCCGGCGGCAGCGCGAAGCAGGCCAGGGATAGGACGTTCCAGGCAATATTGCCCCTAAGGGGCAAGATACTCAACGTCGAGAAGGCGAGGCTCGACAAGATGCTAAAGAACCAGGAGATCCGGACCATCATCACGGCCCTGGGGACCGGCATCGACTCGGAGTTCGATATCACCAAGGCGAGGTATCACAGGGTCTGCATCATGACCGATGCCGACGTCGACGGGGCGCACATCAGGACCCTCCTGCTCACGTTCTTCTACAGGCACATGGAACAGATGATCCGTCAGGGTTACATGTACATCGCACAGCCTCCGCTGTACCGCGTGAAGAAGGGGAAGACCGAGAGGTACGTCTTCTCCGACAAGGAGCTCCAGGACACCGTCCAGGAACTAGGCCAAGGCGCCGAGATCCAGAGGTACAAGGGTCTGGGCGAGATGAACGCGGAACAGCTCCGCGAGACGACCATGAGCATGTCGATGCGCATCCTCAAGCGCGTCACAATCGAGGACGCCGTCGAGGCCAACAACCTGTTCGACATCCTCATGGGCGACGCAGTCGAGCCGCGGCGTAAGTTCATACAGGACCACGCCAAAGAGGTGGAGTTCCTCGACGTGTGAGGTGGACAGGCATGGCTGATGAGAAGAAGGCTGAGCAGCACCCGCAGTCCCCGATCGCCGCGAGGCTGATTCCGCGCCCCATAGAGACCGAGATGAAGAAGTCGTACATCGACTACGCCATGAGCGTCATCGTCGGGCGCGCTCTTCCAGACGTAAGCGACGGCCTAAAGCCAGTACACAGGCGCATCCTCTTCGCCATGAAGGAGATGGGCCTGGTCCACAACCGCGCGCAGAAGAAGTCCGCCAGGGTCGTCGGCGAGGTTCTGGGCAAGTACCATCCCCACGGCGATATCGCCATATACGACACGCTCGTCCGGATGGCCCAAGATTTCTCGATGCGCTACCCGCTCATCGACGGCCAGGGTAACTTCGGCAGCACGGACGGGGACCGCGCAGCCGCGATGAGGTACACCGAGTGCAGGCTCTCGCCGATATCATCGGAGATGCTGGACAACGTCGACGAGGAGACGGTCGACTTCACCGACAACTTCGACGGGACGATGAAGGAGCCGCTCGTGCTCCCAGCGCGGCTCCCGAACCTGCTCGTCAACGGCTCCTCCGGCATCGCCGTCGGCATGGCCACGAACATTCCACCTCACAACCTGACCGAGATCGTGGACGCGGTCGCCCTCATGATAGACCGGCAGATCGACGGGAAGGACGTCGACCTCAGGGACATCATGGAGATAGTCAAAGGCCCCGACTTCCCGACCGGCGGC
>Ga0316628_100004492_pt1 | contig 10971 bp, 6 predicted proteins | sample OWC_Aug_M2_C1_D5_FD_207648 | JGI IMG/M metagenome (GOLD analysis project Ga0316628, IMG submission 207648) | Wetland soil microbial communities from Old Woman Creek delta, Ohio, United States - OWC_Aug_M2_C1_D5_C | ecosystem: Environmental > Terrestrial > Soil > Wetlands | place: USA: Ohio... | reverse complement strand
TACGGGCCTTATCCATACTCTGTTTCAGGATCTCCTCGAATTCCTCTGATCTCTTGGGGCTTGCCTTCGGTTTTGATGACGGATGATCGTTTCGTGCTTCCTTATTATAAAGGACAATATCACGTGCTCCTCCGCCTGTTGTGCCCTTGAGGTCGTAATAGGCAAGGCCTATGGGTTTCCTGAAAGCCGGGTCCTTGCCTGAAAGGGCCTGCTGTGCCATGACTGCATAGACCGGAAGCTGGAAGATGTCCTGCTCGATGTTCATTTTTGGTAGCGGATACTTGCCGGTCTTGTAGTCCACTATGATGAAGTTGCCATTCTCGTCCACATCGATGCGGTCGATCTTGGCCGAGAGCTCCACCTCTTCGCCGTTCGAAAGAACAAGTCGGTAACGTTCGATCTTCTGCTCCAAATATTCCGGCTTCATTCCTTGTTTCCAAAACTCTTCTTCAGCATCGAGGAACCGTTCCGCCATGACGGTGAGAAACAGTTCTTTGTCGCGGCGGTTACGGAAGGTGTCGGCTTCGCTGTCAAAGGCAGAGTCCGCGAGCTTCCTGAGAAGCGCCTTTGCTTCGTCCCGGTTCTCCCGCGTGATGGTCTTCTTCCAGGAAAGGTAGAAGTTGCGCAGGATTGCGTGTACCTTACTGCCTCGGTCGAGAGGAGAAATGTCTTCGGTCACTTCTTCGAGCGGTTCGATCCCCAGGACATTGGTAATCAAATAGTCATAAGGACAGTTGAGATAAGCATCGAGCTCGGTGACCCAGAATTCCTGCTTTATGTGCGGGGTTATAGACGGAATTGGTTCAGCTGGCCTATATTCGATAGCTGATTTAATCCCGGATATACCTTCGATGTTCGAGCCCAGAATTTCGCTGAGCCCCTTGATATCCCCCGCAAGACTGATAGACTTTGCAAGTTCGGGTATGCTCCTGCACTCCTCAATCTTCAAGCTGAACTGGATCCCGGATGTCCTCTCGATGCCACGATTCAGCAGGCCCGCTTTTCTAAGCGGCGTGAGCTCCTCCAAAAAAGGGGATGGAACCACAGGCCTGTCGCCTTCGTTCTCCGGATAGGTCAGTGTGACTTTGTCTGCGGAAAGAAGAAGACGATAGAAATGGTAGGCCGCGTTCAGGCGCGCGCGTTCGAGTGTACGCACGCCCATGGTCTCAAGCGTCTGCTCGGGAAGGAATATGTTCTGCGGAAGGCGCTGGGGAAATTCCCCATCCACCAGGCCGCCAAGATATATCTCCTTCCATGGACGGATCAGGCTTTCTTCGAGACCCAATATCTGAACTCCGCCTTCGTCCTCGGGCGGCACCTGGAATCGGGCATGCATGAAGGTTTTTTTTACGAGGAAGAGCCATTCGCTGAAGGTATGCTGATAGCCCGGGAAGAGCTTTCCTGCTTGCGCGAGGGAGTTAAGCATCTCGTTCAATTTCTTATAGGACTGGAGGTTGATGTTGAGAGGCCCTTTGATGAGCGACACCCTTGCTCCTAGTCCTGACCAAGCCATGAGATTCGAAAGGCGCTCCATCCAGACTTTGAGCGGTAGGTTTTCCTGCACAGAAAAAGGTTCGAGTGCGGCAAAGAGATCGTTTAGCGGTTCGCGTAGTACGTCAGTATCCCTTGCATCAGGCTTAAAAAAATTCAGCGCTGCAAGCAGCCTCTGCTTACCGCCGGTTATACGCCTGTCTCGCATGAGCCGGTCGAGAGCCGAAGCGATTGCCGGGCTCTCACTGAATTTCAGAAACGGTGAACTGAAGACCCGTAAAAGCGAGGGACCAGAGAAATCCTCCTGACATACATGAAGCAGCGATACCATGGCAGTGGCGACCGCTGAAGTGCTGAGCTGCCTGCCAAGCGCCCGGTTGTAAGGGATGCCGTAGTCCCTGAATATTTCCTCAACGATGGGGCCGTATTCGTCGAGCGCGGGAAAGGCCACGAGAATGGAGTCGGCCGGCGTGCCGTCTTTGAGAGAATTCTTTACTTTCTCAGCGATGAGCGTAACCTCTTCACGGGTATTGACGGCAGAGAGCAGTGTCATCTTTTTCGTAAAGGACGCAGGATCAGGCGCTTTTTTTGCGGTTTCGGAAAAAGTATTGTCCGAGAACAAGGCCGATGCGAGGAACAGTTGCTCAGTATCCGCGTCGACGCCTTCTTCCTGAGGAAGCATCCCTATCTGGCCAAGGGAGTCCTTTATAATCTTGAGCGGATGAAAATCTCCTGCACGTCTCAGTATCTCAGCTGAAGGCGCGTCCACGAGATATATGCAATTCCCACATTCGGACGCTTTCCGGAGGATGTCCGCCTCGAGCTTGCCAACGTCCTGTATCCCGTCGATGATGATCGTGCGATAGCAATCAAGCCAGGCTCGATCAAAGTGGTCGCGAACGTAGCCGCGCATCCCGGCGGGGTCGGTAAGCTTACTCTCACGGAGAGCGTTTTCATATCGTGCATAGACATCAGCGAGCAGGCGCACCTGCAGCTTGTCGGAGAGTTCCGATCCTTTTATCTTCAATGCGAGGTCATCAGGACTCACACCAGCAGCCGAAAGTTGCTCGATCATTTTCGCAAGAGCCGACGAGAGCGACGGCGCGAGCAGGTCAGGGCTCTGGTTAAAGAGAGTACTCCCGTCGAGGCGCTCTTTCACGATCCCTTCGAGAAGGATGAGCCTGCTATTCTCATCCATCAGCAGAGGACCGCTCAAACGGCCGTAGAACTTCTGGAATAGCTGGTGAAGCGTCTGAATATCGGGTTGGACAAGCGACGCAGCTCCGTATAGACGCTGTAGTGCATCCAGAAAGAGCCTGCCATACATCCTTTTCATTCGGGAAGAGGGAACAAGGATTAAAACATCGTTATATAGGAAAGGAGGGCCGGGCCGGGCTGATATAATTTCTTCTAGGATGCGGATTTTCCCATTCCACCCCGCGTTTCCGTATGGAAGCGTGATGCATTTCATCGCACCGTGATTATGCCACAAGTAAAAATTATTGACAATGATAAGTGCATCGTTTATAATTTAAAACATTTGTTATATGCAGTATAGCATTACTGAAAATAAATGCACCGGATGCGGGGCCTGCTTGGATGTTTGTCCAACCGAGGCGATACGGATAATGGATGGGCACGCCGTGATCACGATGGAATGCATTGATTGCGGTGCGTGTCCGCGTGTCTGCCCAGAGGGCGCGATCAAACAGGCGCTTCCTGCAACTGTTCAAAATTCACGATAACAGGATTTGAAGGAGGGTATAATGGCTGAAGCGGTAACGAGCACAACATGGGATCAGGAGGTACTGAAGGCGAATGAACTGGTCCTGGTCGACTTCTGGGCGGTTTGGTGCGGGCCATGCAGGATGGTGGCCCCGATCGTAGATGAGATATCCAAGGAATACGCGGGAAAGCTCAAGGTCCTCAAGCTCAATACCGACGAGAACCCCGATGTGGCAGGCAAATACCGAATCATGGGCATTCCGACGCTGATGTTCTTTAAGAACGGCCAGACCATCGACCAGGTGGTCGGTGCTGTGCCCAAGGCACAGCTTAAGTCAAAGGTAGATGCGCTGCTTGCCAAATAATCATTACATGTAGAGCACTACCCTCTGTCAGGGCGTCGTTTTGTGCTCACATACTGTCATCATTCACTGCCCGCCACCGGCGGGCAGCTTTGTTCTTCCATTTTGTGTGTTAAGGAGATATTCCCAGATGTTCACAAAAAAACCGGCATTATTTCTTATCCTATTTTTATTGCTTTTCGGCTGCACAAACAAGAGCGAACAGGCCGCCGACGCCGCATCGGATTTCAAGCTTCAGGACTTGGGCGGTAAGACCGTTAAGCTCTCAGAATTCAAGGGCAGGCCGGTGCTCCTCGACTTCTGGGCTACTTGGTGTCCACCATGCCGTGCTTCCATTCCGGAGATTGAAAAACTGCACAAATCGTACGGCAGCAAAGGATTAGTGGTACTCGCCATATCGCTCGATCAGGGTGGCTGGGATTCGGTAAAGGACTTCGTGACCGAGTCAGGAATCACCTATACGGTGCTCAAAGGCACTGATGATGTGGCAAGCAAATACCATGTGCGCACCATCCCCATGCTGGTTATCGTGGATAAGGAAGGGAAAATATATAAACGTTACCTCGGACTCGGGGAAGATGACCAGCTCGACAAGGATGTAAAGTCAGTTTTGTAAGGATTTCCGGCATCCATGCAATGCGATCGTCCGCGGGATAGGCCAGATGCTCCTCTCCCTGGCGGGGCATGCATCGCGAATGTATCCCTGCCTGTTTTTAATTGACAACCAGAAAGCCTGCCGCTATAATGATTACCGACAAAGCGGGCGTAGCTCAGCTGGTAGAGTACAAGCTTCCCAAGCTTGGGGTCGCGGGTTCGAGACCCGTCGCCCGCTCCATTTTCCTCTTAATAATCCGAGGGCTTTTCTCTCGGATTTTTTGTTTGTCCAAGTCCATCCACTACGTTTAGCAGTTTCTGAGCTTTGAAACTTGCATACCATCGCGTGATATCAAAATTGCCATGTCCAAGCGCCGCGGAGATCCTGTACAGGCAAACCCCCTGCATTGAGTGACTGAGATGTTATGGCACGTAGCGTTATAGAAATTGATGTACGGCTCCTTGGCCTTGCTCTGCCATATCTTATGCAATCCGGAGGCTGCCTATTGTGTTCAGGAAGACTAAAGCCTCCAGCAGCTTTCCTTTGAGCTATTCCCGTCAAACGTCGCAGATAGGGGCAGACAATATGGACGCTTGTTATTCAGGGATCGCTCTTCTGTGAGAGAAAATGCTCGACTGATCTGCACCTTGCCCTGATCAACCAGAAAATCCTTACCCGGAGAGCCCGGAGTTCGCTCGGCCGAATCGGATGAACGCGGCACTAGGAGGTAAAAAATAAACAAGGCCCTGGAGTACCCCGGGGCCTTTACTTTTGGAATTCTGAGTATTAGACTTATATTATTGCTCCGATTCCTATAGCTTGAGAGAAGGAAAGGAGACATGAAAATGAGATACGCGCTATTGCTAATGGGCTTGTTGGTCTGCGGTCCTGTCTCCACAGATGCACTTGTAAAAGTAGATAATAAATGCGTCAAGGACTGCACTGCGACAGGTTTTACATATAGTTATTGTTATTCAAGCTGCTTATACGATGACAATCCGTATCAGCATCAGCAGCCCATTTCAGAGCAGAATAAGTACCAAAAACCTCAAAAATCCCGAATAGATAAAAAATGCTTAAATGATTGTAAAGCACGAGGTTACGTGGATCAGTTTTGCCAGCAACAATGTTCTTACTGACGTCTTTTCAATCCTTTCTCATGAATCAACTTATGAAATATTTCGTCTGATATGCTGCCGGTGAACTTGAACGGCATCCGATAGCATTGATCATTTGAGTTTAAAGTCGGTGCGGCTGTTTTTGGCCCCTTCTTTATCCTTCTTGACATCAAGGATATTGCTCTCAACAATGAAGATGCGCTCTTCAGTGATCTGTTGTGACTGCAGCAGATAGTTCCTAACCGCCCGCGCCCGCTCTTGGGAGAGTGCCTTCAGATCATCATCGGTCACCTTCAGGTTGGTAAGCATAAGCTTCTCCATCTCGGGTACGGGTAGGTCTTTGGCCATGCCAACGATGTTTCTGGGCTTCGGAAACTTTTCCGCTTTATACGCCTGTTTCAGGTAAACGGGGTATTCCTGAGGTGTCACGCTTACATCATCCAGCGAGGGTGTCTCGCCGCTTTTTCGAGCCATGTCTTTAATTTTCTGAGCCTTAACTCTTCGAAGGAGGAGCTCTTGTTTGAGCCCCTCACGGTCTTTTTCCAGGTCTACATGGCCAATGATGTCCATCTTGAGTCCTGGTCGATCATGAAGGGCCTTCATGATGATGTCGAGCTTCTTTTGCGTCTCCGCCGTAAGAGTAGCGGAGCCATAATCGAATTCGGCATACCCCAGCTGCTCCCCGCCGCCGAAGATGGCCCCCAAAAGAGCAAATGGTGATGTAGCTACCTTCACAAGAAGGTTCACGATGATCTTAAGCACCACTTTGCCCACGCTAAATTTAGGATCGTTCAGTTCGCCGGAGACAGGGATGTCGAGCTTGATTTCACCATTTTGGTCCTTCAGGAGCGCTACAGCAAGCTTCACCGGAAGTTTTGTTGCGTCGGGGCTATCGATTGGATCTCCGAAGTCGAATTGGTCTAGGAAGAAGTTGTTCTTGGCGTCAAGCTTGTTCTTTACGATCAGGTATTCGAGCTGAAAGGAAAGCTTTCCCTTCTGGATCGTGTAGCCTGCGTAGCGGCCCGAATAGGGGCTCACCGCGGTTAGGTCCATGTCCTTGAAGTTGGCCTTGAGCTCCACATAAAGATCATTTCTTAGCGGGTTGATTTTGCCGGTGATCTCGAGGGGGGCATAGCGATCATATTTTCCCCTGAGCTCTACCTCGCCGAACTTGTTCTCGTCAGATGAGAGCCCGGAAATGCGTCCGCCAATCTCCAGCAGGTTGGCGCTGAATCGAGGCTTGATGCTATCGTCAGTAAAGTAGATTGTGCCGCCCTGGAGGGTGATTTTATCGATCGCGACTTTCCACCGCTGAGGTGGTTCCTGGCGACTTTCCGCCGCCGCTTCAGTTGTTTGCGGAGCCTGATCGGACGGAGTAGTTGCTTGCGCTGTCAGGGTTGGATTGCTGAAAACCTCCTGAAGATTTATCGTCCTGTTTGCGTTAATGATAATTCGCGAGTAGAAATTTGAAAGAGAGATTTCCCGGATATGCAGGAACAGTGGTGCATATCTGATGTCCATCTCACCCATATACAGCGAGTCCCATTTGAGCAGGTCCTCTGCATTTATCTTGTCGAGGACTGAAAATCGGCTGACCCCTAATTTCCCCTTGAATGCACCCTTCAGCTCCTCATTACTGGCCCGGGATGCTGTTAGTTTGCCATTCATGCTCAGCGCCCCGGATGCAACGATCACCTGTGCCCGCTCCGCAAGGAACGGCTGCAGTGGCTTGATGGGGAGACTCTTAAGATTCACAACGAGGTCCGTTGCCAGAGGAATCAAGGTAAAATCACCTTCGACCGAGGCGGTCCCCTGCCGGCCAACATGCATCGACAGCGCGATAGTTCCCTTTGCGTTCTTTTCCGTGGAAATATTTTGAGCTTTGCAATTGATGCCGTCGACGGTCATGCCAAAGGGCTCGACAAGGCTCTGATCCGTTATTTTCACCTGATAACCATCAATGACAAGAGATTTAAGCGACACGATCCAGGGAGCGGACGGAGGAGGCGTGGATTCCTTGGTTGCCGGATGTGATGTTGCCGGATGTGATACCTCGGTCGAGGCGGTCATAAGCCTAGCAAAATTCATCTGTCCATCCGCAGACCGCGAGACCGCCAACGATCCCTTCTCAGTTGTGATAGAGCCGATTTCGACTTTATTTGTCTCGATATCGAAAGAGATATCTTTGATGCTTAAAAGCGGGACCTTAAGGAATTCGCCCCGGACTTTTTTTATGGCTACACTCAGGTCCCTCACCCTCACTTCGCCCGTCAGGGTGAATAATGGAGCCCGGTCTGTATAATGGCGGTATGCAACCTTCATCGCCACGTCGAGCCGTCCTGACGGTACCTTTACATTGAGTTGCGTGGGCGCGTAGGCCAAATAGTAGGGGATATCGATGTTCTTGAGCGAGAGATCGAATGAAGTCTCGCGCGAGTCAGAAAATACCTTGGTAGAGCCTCTGATGTTTATGGGGGTACCGTTTACTGTGGCGCTGAGCGAGGGTTGCACGAATGATTCAACATAGGAAGGAAAGTTGGAGATAAAGGGGACAGAAAGATTGATCTGGGTGATCTCGTGTTTTGTTGCAGCTGGCCTGTCATCGAACACTATGTGACCATCTACCAGCTGGATATTGCTAAGTGAAAAGAAGAGAGGTTTGCCGCGCTTTTCCTGAATGGCAGCCTCTCGCGCGGCTTCAAGTTTGCTGGCGAGATCCGAAAAGTTGTAGGCATTGGCCTCAGTTCGGACGAGATGGATGTACGGCTTTTCAAGTTTGACCTCGCTCATCACAGGCCCGCCCCTGAAGATCGATTTCACCGTTAGGTTAATGTACAGGTTCGGCAAGGACACAAATGTGGTACTGCCATCAATCTCTTTGATCTCGAACCCTCTGATGGTAGCAGCAAGGGAGTAAGGATTGAGACTAACTGAGTCGATGCTTACCCGACGACCGAGTTGCTCGCTTAGCTTCTCCATCGCAAGGTGCTTTATATAAGGAGGCAGTATGAAAAATCCAGTGACAGAAAAAAGGACGAAAAAAACGAGTGCGGAGATGCCTATAGTCTTAGCCCTGCGGGTTTTAGTGAAGTTGAAGAAACCGATGAAAACAGCAGAAAGCTTATGAAAGATGTCATGCTTGATAAAATTCATGCTGCACCTCTGGATGAGGAGTGCTAATAGTTCCACATGTCTTTTGTTCTTAACATAATGTTATCAAACATTTGTTATATGTCAATAGACAGCGCTGGAATATTGTCCGTTAAATCTTCTCCATGGTGGGGCCGTTATGCGGGAAGCCTTTTTACTGCAGGTGTGCGAGATGGCAAGCGGTTTTTCGAGATCCGGGCTTTAACCAGTTGGCCAGCGCCGACGGGATCTATCGGTTGCCCTTCGGGTAGAAGATCGGACTGCGGCAAGAGTTGCCGAAATAAACCGATCACATTCTTTTTTTATTTATCTTGCTGAATAAAGAAATTTTGTGAAAGTCCTGAAAAATAACGTCTTGATAAGTGCTATCACTTTGATTATTGTCATTCTCGGCGGAGGGTTTACAGGGTTCTAAACCTGTGTCCCGTTCCATTTTTTCTTCCGGCAATCATAGAGTTAATTTCACAACAAGCTAATAGAGCAATTCTGCCCATGAGGAGGAGGGGGTACCACATCGTCAGATCGTCATTTGTTCCTGGCATTTCCTATTTCCCTTGTGCAGCTCGCTAGATTGCTTTTGGCACTTTCATTCCGGGGATTGAGGGCAATCGCTGCCGTGAACTCCCTGATGGCTTCACGGAGTTGCCCGTTTCTTTTATATGCTATTCCCAGGTTGAGGTGAGCATCATCATAATCGGGAACGACCTTTAGATTAGTCTTATATTCTTGTATTGCCTCCTGTAAACGGCCCTGCTCCAGATACACATTCCCAAGGTTATAGTGCACCATGGCATCAGACGGCATGATCGCCATTACGGTTTGAAATTCTTGGATTGCGCGGTCATAATCTCCCAGCTTTTTAAACACAATGCCAAGGTTGTTGTGGAGTTCGTAGTTATTGGGATCCAGTTTTAATGCCGTCACCAATTCGTTCCGTGCATCCTCCAAGCGTCCCCTCATGCTGTAATAGGTCCCGAGGTTCTGGTGGGGTCGCACCAACTCGGGGCTGGTCCTGACCGCATTTTCCCACAGCGTGATCTCGTCTTTCCAGACCGCATTCCGCACATAGGTCGTGACGAGAAGGATCATTAAAGCCAATGCACAGAACACAGCAATAACCGTCTTGCTCGGTCTCTTGGATTCAGGATATCGGTCAACGACAAAGACGGCCAGGGAGACGAACGCCACAATCATACCAATAGACGGGAGATATATCCTGTATTCGGCAATGAGCTCTCCAAGTGGAATAATGCTCGACTCGACGGAAAGGGTGATAAAGAACCAGAGAATCCCGAATGACAGCAACTTGAGCGCAGGATATTTCTTGGCTTTCTCGGAAGCAAAACAGAGATACATTGCCATTGAAATCAATGTCAGCAGGAGGGCGAACGATGCAAAAACCGGCGGTTGAACGAGGGAATGATACACGGGGACAGCATGATCAATGCTCTGGTTAACGGGGAAAAACAAAAGCCGTATATAGGTTATTATGACCCTGAATTGGGTAAGAAGGTAATCGCTTCGGGATATCTGCGACACATTCGCGGCGGTGATGACCCGCATGGTGCTGTCGAGGGATTGAAGTTTTCCCTGCTGTATAAAAACAATCGCCGGGATAATGAACAGGGTCAGAGAAAAAGGGGTCAGTGTTTTTATACGCTCAGACGTGCTGCGTGATAAAAAGACCAGATCATACAGCATTATGACTAGCGGCAGAGTGAAGGTGAACTCTTTCGTTACCATAGCTGCGACCGCTGAAACGAGGGCGGCCGCATAGAGAACATGGCGTTTGGCAGCAGTGGTTGAGATCCGGGATGATATGTACAGAAAAAGAGAAAGCAGGAAGAAGAATGTGGCCAGCAAAACGAACCGTGAAGTGATATAGGTAACTGCATGTGTTTGAATCGGATGACAGACAAAAAGCAACGACGAGAGCAACGCAATCACGTCGTGGGAGTTTGAACCGATTTCAGCTGCTGGATTTAAAAATAAATCGGTTCTGAAGGTGTTTCTTAGTATCAGATATACCAGAAATCCGTTGATGATGTGAAGCAGTAGATTGACGATATGATAACCCGCTACATCAAGCTCGTGCAGATGATAATTCACAGCAAGAGAGAAATAGCCCAAGAAGCGGGTCATAAATGCATAACGTAACCCGAGGGGGAAGGCGGTGGGAGATTGCTGATTGAGCGTAGTGATTTCTGTTGGATGAAGAAAATAATGAAAGCTCCTGATTATCGGGTTGTTGACGATGTAACCGTCATCATCAAATTGGAATGGCACGGTAAACGTATTAGAGTAGGCGAGCAAACCAGTCAAGCTGATAAGCGCAAAGACGAAAGTTTTATTGCGTAACAAATTCGCGTTCATACAGCTTCCTTACTTGTACGACTGCCTCCTGAAATCGCTTTGGACGAACTTCCATAAATCCTTTCAATATAAAATTAATTGCTTTATCATTCATGAACCCTGCAGACATGCCACACTGCATGAATGCACCTCTTGAAAAGGTTACGGTGCAAATATT
>Ga0316628_100004491_pt1 | contig 10971 bp, 4 predicted proteins | sample OWC_Aug_M2_C1_D5_FD_207648 | JGI IMG/M metagenome (GOLD analysis project Ga0316628, IMG submission 207648) | Wetland soil microbial communities from Old Woman Creek delta, Ohio, United States - OWC_Aug_M2_C1_D5_C | ecosystem: Environmental > Terrestrial > Soil > Wetlands | place: USA: Ohio... | reverse complement strand
ATCAATGGAGAATTGATCGAATATCCTGTCCTTTCTGTAATAACCAAGAGCAGGGTTCTCTTCAATATTTTTATGGTGAGGGAGAGGACGCTTATCGAATTGATCTCTGCGATCGATGCCGTCAATATATTAAGACCATCGATTACAGAAACCTTGAAAAGTCAGATCCAGTTTTAGAAGACCTCGCCACACTGCATCTTGATATTCTGGCCAATCAAAAAGGCTATAAGCGACCCGTCCCCAACCCCTGGACCCCCTGAAAAATAGGACAAGGATCCAGAGTAATAGGGGCACAGACCTTTTGCTGTTTCTCTAATCGAGATCTATCTCTCCTCTATTAATGCTACTGAACCCATTCAACGTGCAGATCCCTGGTGGCACCGCGTCCCCGCTCATCCACAGCACGCAGCACATATGATCCCGCTGCAGGGCGTTTCCAATGCAATATGCTGCCCCGGGAAGCAGATCCGATGAAACTGGTATTGGCGAACCAGTATAACTGCGCACTGTCCGCATCGATCGAAGCTGAAAGAGGAATATCTTGCCGTTCCGGGTCACTCAAACGAAGCGTATAAGTTACTCCTCGTAATGGTGTTGCAATCTTTGGGGCACGCAAACCCTCTGCCTCATTTGCGGCCAACACTCCATTACCACAATTCGCCGGTCGCGGCGGCATGCGACGCGCCATGCCGGCCTGTGCAAATAGGCGGAGCATGTCAGAGGGCCAATGTTCAAACACATCGGTGCGCGTGAAGCGCAAGTCGAGGGGTGGACAGGCAACACGACCAGTACGCGTATCGACGATGACAGCGCGATGGACATCGCAGATTTTTATGGGAGATTTGCCAGGAATATACCAAGATTTTACGCGCACTGGGCAATGTTGGGTCGGCAAATCGCCTGAAGCTGCGCACACCTCAACACGCGACAGGTTTGCTGGGAGGCGCCAGGGCGGCTCGGACAACTGCGGTCGGTGAGCACGCACCGCGTCGACAATACGGAAAAAGAGCGGTGCAGCGCTTCGAATACCGATGAAAGCCTGATTGGATTCACCGTCGAAATTACCAATCCATACGGCAAGCACATAGGGACCAAAGAGACCCACAGTCCACGCGTCCCGAAATGCCCAAGAGGTCCCAGTTTTCCAGTATACAGGGAGTCCGGCTTGACCCATCACTGGCAGATCAGGACGAGGATTCTCCTTGAGCATTTGCAGGGTGATGAAGCTCGCCTCCTCTGAGAGCAGCTGTGTTCCAACAGAAATAGGAGCATCCGCCCGGTAACGCACTGGCTTAAGGATCCCACTGTTACCGAACATTGCATACAGACCGATCAGTTCCTCCATGGTCACCTCACCTCCGCCAAGAACCAGCGCCAAACCGTAATGATTCTCGGGCTTCATTCGACTAATTCCAGCGGTTTTAAGAAACTGATACAGTGTCGGATCGTGTAATTTTGCGGAAATCCCCACAGCCGGTACGTTGCGGCTCCTGTTTAGGGCATCTCTTGCCACGATAGGTCCAAGAAATTCACCGTCAAAGTTTTCTGGGCTGAAAGGACCAAAGGCAGTAGGAGCATCCTTAAGCATTGTGAGCGGATGGAGAACCCCCTGATCGAGCGCCAGGGCATAGACAAAGGGCTTCAATGCCGAACCGGGCGATCGCTTGGCTTGGGTACCATTGACCTGGCCTGCAATATGTGGATTGTGGAAATCGACTGAACCAACCAGTGCTTTTGTCTCCATGGTCCTATAATCCACTAACATGGCGACCGCGTTCTGAATACCCAGACGCCGCTGTGCTTCCACATAGCTTCGTACTTGTCGCTCAATAATATGCTGTAAATCGCGAGAGATGGTTGTACGAATTTGATTTCCAGATTTTGTACCGCGTTGCATGAGCAGCATCTCGGTCAAGTGTGGGGCTTCAAAGGGGAGGTTAGAGGAATCTCTGAATTGAATTGGCAATGCCAGTATGGCATGAAGCTTTGTTCGCTCATCTGGGGTTATGTTCGGATGTTTATCCAACCAGCGCTTAAAGAGGCGCGCACGTGACGCCTGCAAGGGTTCGGTATCAAACTTTCCACGCTGTGCCGGACTTTGTGGGATTACCGCAAGCGTCATGGCCTGAGGCAAGGTCAGTTCATCAGCACGTTGCCCGAAGTAGGTCAGACTGGCCGCGCCCACACCTACAAAGTTGCGACCATAAGGGACGAGGTTGAGGTAAGCCTCCAGTATCTCGTCTTTTGAATAAAAAAGTTCGAGTTGCAGGGCTCTCAGGATTTGTATGATCTTTCCGTGCAGAGTACGTGAATTGAAACGCCAGTGAAGCCGGGCCAATTGCATGGTCAATGTGGATCCCCCCTGCCGCTTGACACCGTTCACATAGGTACGCCAACCGCCTCGAGCCAGGGCAACCGGATTGACGCCAGGGTGCCAGCGGAACCAGCGGTCTTCATGAAGCAATGTCGCTTCGATCAAAGCAGGCGAAATTCTCTTCAGGGGGACCCATAGGCGATATCGTTCATCCCTGGCTGTGGTCAAGCGAAGAAGGCGGCCCTGGTCGTCATATAATGCAGTCGATGAACTATAGAATGAGAAAAGCGGTGGCTTGGGGAAAAGTTTTCCTATGGCCAGTATTAGTAACACCAACGAGAAGATGGCCACTACGACAAGCCCTCTTCGTGTCAGGATCCAATGCAAAAGGGAATGCTTTGGCCAGTTCAATGCCGAACTCCTACCTTTTCAAAAAACTTAGCGCTTCGCCGCCTCTGGTTTTTCAACGGTGATGCGCGCCCCGAGTCCCTGAGCAGCTAATGTACGGTCGTACATCCCTTCGCCAAACGGGGGTGGTATCGCAAATGCCCCAGCAGCTGTTGCCTTTACGCGATAGACGAAGGTGGACACATCGCGCGTCAGATGCCCAAATAAAAGCACGCGGTCTTCACGCACATCCGTGTATTCCGTGACCCATGTCGATTTGCCAGTGCCGACTCGTGTCCGCCACGGATGTCTTTGCGCTGCCCGCGGGTCTGCGCTGCTTAGTTCTTCCTGACCGGGCGGCTGCAACACCACCTCAAAACCTCCCGGCAGTAGATCGACAATGGCAACATTGGTCGCAGCATCTCGATCGATCGCCCGTACGCGCAGGACAACTTCTAATTCCTCACCCAGCTTCACACTTCGCAGCGGCTTGCCGGCGTTATCGACATATTCGCGTACGATTTCAAACCCGCTGGTGATCACTTTGCTGGGCAAGCTCCGGTCAAAGCCGGTCTGGCTCAGCATATAGTATCCTGGAAACTTCGCTTCGTTAACGAACTGCAACCGCGCTGCCGCCCGCGGCACCTCCTTACGATTGATGTTGAAGGCAGGCCCTGCCAAGGTCTGCACTTTGTTATCCGCATCAAAATGCAGGATGCGAAGGGTCGCTGTGTTCGTCCTTTGTAAGTGCTTCTCAATCTGCTCGAAGGCCAACAACATGTAAGCAGAGGATAACTGGTGATAGTACCCTTTTTGTAATGCATACACTAGCCCGCTCAATGAATCCGGTGTCAACTGCGCAGCATGCCGTGGAAAATGGCAGGTCAGGAGATAAATGATCTGGGCATCCCGCACGGCATCGTCATAATAGGGACCCCACACTGGTTCATATTCCACCCCAGCGCGTTTGCGTTCCTCCAGGGCTGAGAGACCCAACTTGAGCCGTCCGATCATGGCGTTAGCAAGCTGCTCCTGTTTCATGATCTGATAGCTCGCTGCCATGTATGCCGCAGCCAGATCTTGCTTCCATGTCTTAGGTGCCTGTTTCTCCATCCGTTGCTGCAAAGCAGTCAGATAATTGGTTGTGACGATGCCCAGCCGTGTGAGCACGTAGATCGCATAGGCCCGATTGCGATCATCAGCAAGATTCCGTCCATCGCCCGCAGCGATCTGTCGTAAATAGTTGGTGGCATTGCTCAGCATATCATCCGGAACGGAAAACCCACGCTCTCGGGCTTCGACCATCACATGCACTGCATAAGCGGTGATAAAATCGTTGCCTGCATGATGTCCTTCCCATAGAACAAAACCACCCTCAAGCTGCTGTCGCGACCGCAACGTCGATATTAGTTCGGTAACCTTAGTGATGGCCTTTGCCCGGGGAATTCCGAAATCATCACGACCGGAGAAAACTACCATCGGCATCGCACACGATAGAAGTTGTTCTGTACACAGATACGGGTAGCTGTCGAGGTACGCCTTAATACCGTGTACCAATGGCCTCGGCAGGTAGGACATGGACGCATGGACATCGCGGAATTCGGGATAGAGATTGCGCGTGACCGTCACATCGGCCTTTCCTTCAACAACGCTTCCAATTGTCAGCTCTGTACGCAACGGGACGGGTGGTCGCACACTCGTATCCACAGAGGCCTTGGCCGACTTACCCAGCGCACTGGCCGCAAATGTCAGATTGGCAGATCCGAGTTTATCCCTAGCACGCACGCGATAGCTAGCTGTCCCTTCGCGCAGTTCTGAAATTTGCAGGCTGGTCCGGGCAGGTCCGATCACCTCCAGGTGCGAAGAGGTCTGGAGAGACAATGCGATCTGGGTGTTTTGCCCGGAACCGATGATGTTGTTGGCAACCCCGACACTGACCTCGAACTCGTCACCCGGTGCCACCATGAGTGGCACATTAGGCGTCAGCACGAAATCTCCACGCACCAGAGCCTTGCGTGAATGGATTCCGATGGAGTCTTCAGACACGGCTACCGTGTAAATCCGCAACGTGCCATTGAAATAGTCGGGTACCGTGTAAGTGAAATCATGCTCACCTGGTTTGACGTCAACCAGTCCAGACCAATATACCACCGGTTTATCCCGTCTGCGCTTGAACGGATTGAGATGCCTGCCGAGGTCGCCCTCCATATCCCCACCGGGGGCCGCAGCGCTCAGAAAGCGCTTAAACTCCGGCAGAATCAAGTCAAGGATCTGCAACGTCCGTACACCCATTGAACGCTTCTGGAAGAAGTAGCTAAGAGGGTCGGGATTCTTGTAACGTGCCACCTGTAAAATCCCTTCGTCCACTGCCACCAAAACCAAACGGGCAGTCCGGTCCGTGCTGACACGCATCGTGAATGGATCGCCTGGCTTCACCAGGTCCGGTGCCTTGATGTCTACCTTCAAACGCCTCTTCTGAATGTTGATTGAAAAGGGCACAGCCCCGTATGACAATGGGCTCATGAAGATCTCGTTCGAGGCAGGGTCCCGAACGAAGGTAACATTGACATAACCGTTCCCTTCCATCCCGGCCGGCAATGGGATGGTCTGCACAGAAGAGGTGGTCTTGGTCCTAAACCATGTGGATGCGTAAACTCGCTCACGTTCAATCGTAATCAGACCGGACCCTGTATACGGGCCACGAATGTTAATCTTGATTTGTTCGCCAGGTGTGTAGTCACGTTTGTCGAGCACGATCTGCAATTCAGCGCTCTTTTCAAGGGATCGCGTAATGTCTGCATCGCCTGCGACCGTATAGCCTACGCGGTTTAGTTCTACGCCCGTCGAATCGGTCACCAGAAGGAAGAAATTTCCCACCCGATTGGTCACAAGGGGAACCGTTACCCCTTCTGTAGTGATGCTCAAGGGTTTTTCATCCAGTCGAACATCTTTGGCTTTCGATTCGTATTTGTATATCCCACTGGGCTGTTTGGTCAGCACCGATACAAAACGCCGCTCGATCCACTGTTGTTTCAAGTTGTTGACGGCGATCTTCTTCGTCTGGGGATTGATCGCGATGATCTTCACACCCCGCTTTGCGTCCCGGCTGACATAATCCAGATCTCCATCTGCCTTCGTCCCGATTAAATACGGCAGGGAGGATACAATCTGTGCCGTTTCTGAGGCCACACTTCGGCCCCCTTCTGGCTCAAACCCCTGGGCGATTACGTGGACGCGGTAGGTGGCGCTGACGAAACGGTTCAAACGCAGGTCGATTTCGGCATTGCCCTGGGCATCGGTTTTCGTTTCTGGCAGATCCTCATCAAAGCCTCGCTTTGCCCGTTGAGGATCACAAAAATTGTAATCCCGATAAGCAGAGAACACCGGAAAGACGGGTAACAAGGACATCTTGGCAGTAATACGCCGGTCGCTTGCCGGAGTCCCGAACAGATTTTGCAGATTGATGTGCACCTTCAAATCCTGTGGTGAAACCCATCCTTCCGGTTGTTCGGCCGAGAGCCTGACAGTGATTTTCAGGCGGTCCGGTTGAAATTCCTGAACCCGTACTGTCGTAGAGCCAAGCAAAGCGTTCGGTAATGCCTCACCGCGTTTTACTTCCTGCTCCGTCCCGCGCACGAGATAGAGGTTGGCCGTATACGTGCCAGTGGGGCTTGACTCCTGTGTCTTGTGGCTGATGGATTCGAACCCAGTGGTCGAGAGTTTCAGTTTCTCGCGTTTAACAACAGCGCCCCTTGCATCGACGACCTCTGCCTCAAGGGGGATGCCAATCAGTTTCTTACCCCAGTCGGTTGCGCGCACAATCATTCCGATATGCATGGTATCCCCTGGTCGATAGATCCCCCGATCCGAGAAGAGATAAGCGGAAAGAAGTTCGGGCTGGGTATTGGCAACTCCCCCGACATCAAAGCGGGAGAAGTCGAGACCGCGGTCGGCTCGTCCCAAAGGAAGAAACGAGTAATCGCCTCCTTTGCTCACCAAATAATAGGCAGGGGTTTTTTCCCGGATCACCCCCTTGAGCGAGGGCAGCCGTGCCATGCCGCCTGCATCTGTGGAGGCTGTTGCAACTGGCTGACCGTTGATTCCGATCACAATGACCGATGCACCGGCTACGGGTTCACCACTCTGGATCGACTGCACGAATATATCCTGGGATCCATCTAAAGCGCGTTTGACCAATACACCGAGATCGGTCACCAAGATCAAGCGTGAGTCCACAATCCGTCCCCAACTACTTCTTTCAACCCTCTCCGCATGATCTTCATCTTCAGCCTCCCTTTCAGGTGCTCTTTTTGCATAAGGGTCTTCCTTCGGCACCGCCCTTGGTTTTTGCCAGGGGCGAACCTGAACTAGGAATAGCCCCCTCCTGTTGAATGGGTCGCTATGTAGATATTTGCCCAAATCAATTGAAGTGAACTGACCTTTTCCCGGTCCGAGTTTTTTCATCTCAACCTTATCGAGAAAACGGTCGCTGATGCGGTCCTCATAGTGACTGCCAAGCACTTCCCCCACGTCAGAGAACTTTGTCATATGACCCTGCCGATCAAGCAAATGATGCAATTGATTCGGCGCGACCCGTGCTACTTCGTACTCCACGACTTCTACGTCGCGAACAAATAAACCAACCTTCTTGTCGCCGCTCATGGTAAGGAGTGCGCCCGTTCCAAGTATCTTCAATGTCTTTGGGTACTGTGGAACCTGAGAGACCCCTCCATAGGTGCGGTAGAGTTGATAGCCACCGAAGGACCGCGTATCTTTGGCCACCGTGACGTAGACATAGCGGCCTGGGTCAGCGTGGTACTTGAAACTTGCGGTTTTGCTGCTCTCGATTTCACTGGCAATGGCCTCAAGCTTGATGGGAGTCGCCTGTTTAAGAATCTCTGCGGATACCCGCGAAAGGTCCCAGTAATAGGGTCCTTTGCGCTCTTCCGGTTTACTGTCGGGATGATAGACAGGGAGCAAATAAGCGCTGACCGCCGCCTGCCAGTTACGGTCAGGTATCGCTTCGGAGGCTTCGATGACCACAACCTGTTCAGGCTCGAATCGTTCATTATCTACGAGGGCAAGCGAAAATTGTTGGATCGTAAGGCTGAATCTGCCGGGCACTCTCACGCTGCTCGTCAAACTACCTATCCCAGAACCTCCACGGCTACTGCGAACGCCTCCCACAAGCTTAATCTCCATACGCGAATCCTCTGCTGGAATTGCAACTAGCTCTGAATGGACATAGGCATTGAGCTTAAACTTGTCATAGCTAACCGTAAACTTCTTGACCACCGGAGAAGACTCCTTGCCATCACGACGTTCGATCAGTCCCAACGTCAATTTCTTCTCAAACTCTACCGAATCAACTGGGTGAGAAAAACTGAACTCAATCACCACTTTCTTCAAGTTTTGATCGGTGGGATCTTGATAGAATTCGCTCGACTTGATCGAACCTTCAAAAACCGCCGTCTTAAATTTAAACTGTGTCTTGGCAAGTCTCTTATGAGGAGCAACCGCAATGTTTGGGTCGATTTGCCCTGAATACTCTGTCCCGATCGGCCAATCGCCCCGTGGCTGGAATTCGAGTTGTCTATCATTGGCCCAGGTCCACAAGCCCTCAATCACAGGATCGATGGACACTCCGGGTGCTTCCTTTCCTACGGCGGCTAACGGTGCCACTGACTTTTCGAAAATAACACGCATCGGCCGTGGTTTAGCATCGGTCTCTTCGATGGGTGTGCGCGGAGGGAACATTACCCGAAAGTGGACCAGCTCTGGCTGCACAGGCTTGGGAAAGTATGACCGAACCCAAAGTGCTCCACCGATAAGCAGCACCCCTATTAACCCGATCCCGCCTAAACGTAGGAGATTCTGTTCGCGCTTCTGCGTTAGGTTTTTCAACCAAGTCCCTCCTTCTGCAATGAGAGCAATCCAGCGTGGCGGCCGCCAGGTAAAGTGTCCAAACACAAACCCAGCAAACCTTATAAGGCCACGGGCAATAAGCACCAATGGAGAAAGAATGATGGACAACATTCTTCCAAGCCAACGGATTGCTTGCACAATTCTCTCCATTTTTACCTCCAATCCATAACTGGAAAATATGTGTCCCCCTTTAAAGGGGTCCCTTAAATTTTCTAAATAAAAAAGCCCTTATAGTCTTATCCATTCCCGATTTTATCGGGACTGATTATCACCATAAGGGCTTCCTCTTCCCGCAGGTCATAACCCCCACTATATCCCACCCAAATTTATGGCCCTGTTTAAGCTTTACTCTTCCTCAAAACACTTCCTGCCTCATAGATGCAATTAATATCCAATCCGAAATGAATGTCAACATTATTGTTATTTTGTGAAAAGAATTTCTTCTCATGTCAAATGAAATAAAATATAATTAAAAACAAAAGGGGATTTGTTAAATTCCTACCCCTAATCTCTTATGTGTAACCCCCATTTCTTATCCTCTCTTGTTTTCATCGGATGAATGGGATATAAATAGTTTTATTTAAAGGTGAGCGGAATGAAGGAAAAATGGCTTTTGATAGGTGTTTTGGCTCTCGGATCTTTTCTGGTCCTCCATGCGCTTCCAATCCGTGCCCAAAAATTGCCGAAGACTCTCACCCTTGTCTACAGCAATAACATGAATGGTGAGATTGATCCCTGCCCGACCTGAGGGGAAAAGAGTCGAATTGGCGGTCTGGCCAGAAGAGGAGCATGGGTAAAGGATTTACGGGAGAGTGAAAAGGGGATACTTATTCTGGATTCGGGTGATCTCCTTTTCAAAAAATATGTTAACCCTGTTTCCGAAAATGAGTCAAAGGGGATGGATGAGAAGGCTCATTTGATGATCGAGGGTCTCAATCTAATGGGTTACGATGCCATCGGAATTGGCGATGACGATCTAACTCTTGGGAAGGAATTTTTATTGGAAATTTCGAAGAAGGCTAACTTCCCGTTTCTCTCTTCGAACCTCTTCGATGAGGCCTCGGGGAAAAATCTCTTCCAGCTTTCTCTGATTAAGCAAGTCCACGGTCTCCGCGTTGGTATCTTTAGCCTTCTCTCACCTGACCTGTTCACGAATCCTTCAGATCCTCGGAGAAAGGGGTTGAACATTCGGCCACCGATCGAAGTCGCAAACGCCATGGTCAAGGAACTCAAGCCCAAAGCCGACCTGGTTATCCTTCTAAGCCATCTGGGCTACGCAAAAGATCTCGAGTTAGCACAAAGTGTCCAAGGAATTAATATCATCGTCGGAGGCCACACGGGGATTAATCTTGTCTATCCTCTCGTCATTAAAAATACCATCATCCTTCAGACCGCTTCACGAGGGATGTTTGCAGCAAGGCTAGACTTATTGTTCCATAATGATGAACCCGTCTTCTACAATTCAGCAACGAAGGTATCCCTGGAGAACAACCTCAAGAACCTCAACCAGCGACTGAACGCTCAGGGAACTTCGGAGGCGGAGAAAGCCCAATTGGAAAAAGCCAAAGAAGAGACAGAACGGACCCTTAACCAGATTCAGAATAAAAATCAATTCACAAATCACATCGTTGCACTGCAAGAACAGATGAAAGATGACCCTGATATCAAAAAGTTGATTGAAGCCTATAAGGCCAAAACCCAGACACCGGTGAGCCCTGTCCCCCCGAAGTGATGGAAGATGGCAATGACTGATTTAATTCTCCTTCACCCTCCCACACTTTACGACTTTAGGAAGAAATCCGGGATCCACGGCCCGATCAGCGACGTTGTCCCCTCCACACCCATTTTCGAAATGTATCCCATTGGATTTGCCAGCCTCTCAGAATATTTGGAGCGCCATGGTCTCAAAGTCAGGATCATCAATGTCGCCATGAAGATGCTCAAGGACGAGAGATTAGATGTGGAGCGGCTCATCCAAAGAAATAAGTCCGTCGCCTTCGGGATCGACCTCCACTGGATGGCCCATGTCCAGGGAGCGTTGGCCCTTGCGGAGATCATCAAACGGTTTCATCCTACCACTCCCGTGATCCTGGGTGGGCTTTCCGCCACCTATTATCATGAAGAGATTCTGCGACAATACCCCTTTGTCGATTTTGTCATGAGAGGCGACTCTACCGAGAAGCCGCTGCTTCAACTCCTCCAGACCATCAAGAAGGGGGGAGATTTCAAAAAAATTCCAAATCTTACTTACCGGAATGGGCAGAACAAAATTCGGGTGAATCCCCTCACTCACGTGCCGGGAGACCTGAATGAGATCACGATCGACTATCGTCATATCATGAAGA
>Ga0316628_100004490_pt1 | contig 10973 bp, 10 predicted proteins | sample OWC_Aug_M2_C1_D5_FD_207648 | JGI IMG/M metagenome (GOLD analysis project Ga0316628, IMG submission 207648) | Wetland soil microbial communities from Old Woman Creek delta, Ohio, United States - OWC_Aug_M2_C1_D5_C | ecosystem: Environmental > Terrestrial > Soil > Wetlands | place: USA: Ohio... | reverse complement strand
CCGGAAAAAGCCAATTTAGAAAAAGGGAATATTATGAATTGGTGGGGCTGTCAACGTCAGACGGCCAACGAGCGATCTGTGTTTCCGACCACCCGTGAAGAAGGGCCGCCTTGTCCTCTCCTTAATCCTGAGAGGTTCCGAGGTAGACTTCGATCACTTTGGAATCGCAGCTCACGGACTCAGGTGGGCCTTCCGCGATCTTGCGCCCCTCGTTCAGAACGATGACCCGGTTTGAAATAGTCATGACAAGGGACATGACATGCTCGACAACGAGAAGCGTGATTCCCCGCTCGTGCATCTGTCGCAGAAGGGAAACCATGTCCTGAACCTCAACCGGATGGAGTCCTGCGGCAACCTCGTCCAGAAGCAGAAGCTTGGGGTCGCTCGCCAGGGCCCGGGCAATCTCCAGCCTTTTCCGTTCTGCCAGTCGAAGGCCGGACGCCGGGTGCCGGGCTTTCTCCCGAAGGCCGACGAGCTCCAGGATTTTCAGGCAATCCTCTGTTGCCCCTCTGGTCCCCCCTCTGTGGCCAAAGTAACGGGCGACCAGCAAGTTTTCCAGACAGGTCATCTTCAGAAATGGTCGGACCACCTGAAAGGTCCGGCTGATCCCAATCTGGCAGCGCCGAGCGGGTGAGAGGTGCCCAATCTCCTCCCCGTTGAAACAGATCTTCCCGCCATCATGGATGTAGATGCCGTTGATGCAGTTGAAGAGCGTTGTCTTTCCCGACCCATTGGGACCCACGAGGCTGGTGATTTCACCAGCGTGAAGGTCAAAAGAAACATCTTGCACCGCCTTGAGGCCGCCGAAGAATTTTGAGACTTCTCTTAATGACAGGAGTGGATCCGATCTCACGAAATAACCTCTTTGCCTCTGAGAGCACCCGTGACACGCCGCACGGCCCCAATCAGCCCTGTTGGAAAGGCGAGCACTGTCCCGATGATCAAGAGACCATAGACGATCAAACGGTAGTCCTGCATGAACCGGAACGCTTCGCTGAAGAAGATGAGCGCGAAGGCTCCGAGGATGGGTCCTGCAAGCGTTCCCTTGCCCCCGAACATCGACATGGCCATGATCTGTATCGTATAGCCCATACCGAATAGGCCGGGGGTGATGGTCAGAATGTAGTGGGCGTAGAAGGCGCCGGCCACCCCGGCCACGAAGCAGCTGATGCCGGACACAAGCACCTTCATTCGATTCGTTTCGATCCCATTGGTTGCCGCCGCAATTTCATCCTCCCGTATGGCTACGATCGCCAGCCCCAGGCGGGACCGGAGGATTTTTCTCAAAACCATGGTTCCAAGCAGTAGAAAACCGAAAATGAAGTAGTAGAAGGGGAGTTTTTTAGGGCTCGAGAAAAGGGGAGGGATTCCCCACAGTCCCATTTCGCCCTTAGTCAATCCGGTCCACGCCGTGGCCACGATGCGGGCGATTTCTCCGAAGGCCAGTGTCACGATCGCCGTAGAAAACGTCACCATGCGGAGGCATGGGATGATCAGGAGGATTCCTATCAACCCTGCAGCGATCCCTCCGAGGACCATGCAGACAGGGATCGGTAACGAGAAATGGATGGCCAGCAGAGCAGAGGTATAGGCACCGATGCCGATATAGGCCGCATAGCCGAAGTTGATCAAACCAAGGTATCCATCAAGCAGATTCCAGTACCCAGCGAGCTGCGCAAAAAAGGCTCCCAGGATCAGCAAATGAAGAAAGTACTCGTTTCGAACGAACAGGGGAACGACCAGGATGAGGCAGGCGAATCCAGCCAGAGTGAGGAGGTCGTCACGGTTCATGAGCGTATCACCTTCTGCCGCACCTGCTGAAAATAGGGGCCGATTCCAGAGGGATAGAAGATGAGGATAAGGATCATGAACGCGAAGGCGACCCCCTCCTTCATGAGGGCGGAAATATAGGCCGAGGAGAGGGTCTCTGCAATCCCGAGGATGAAGCCTCCCAGAATAGCCCCCTCGACACTCCCCATCCCTCCCAGCAGGGTCACGGCAAAGGCCTTCATGATCGGAACATGACCGACCGTCGGATAGACGTACAGGAGAGGCATGAGCATGACCCCCGGCACGGCCACAAGGGCCGCGCTCAGCCCGAAGCTGATGGCATAAACCCGCTGCAGATTGATTCCGGAGAGAACCGCCCCTTCGCGGTTCTGTGACACCGCCAGCATCGCCAGACCCAGCTTCGTTTTCTGAATGAGGAGCCAGGTGGCAACCAGGAGAAGAACGCTCACCCCCAGAATCAGGAGGCGTTCGTAACTGATGACAACCCAGCCGAGATCGAGGCTGCCTGAGAGGTACGATGCCACTCCCTTGTAGGTTCCGCCCGCGATCAGCAAGACCACGTTCTGGATAACAATCTGGAGGCCGAGAGTCACCATGATGACGGGCACCGACCAGTCGACGGTGCGCTCACGAACGGGCTTGACGAGACTCTCTTCGGTGACAACGCCGATGGCAAACAGGACGGCCATGGTGAGGATGAGAACGACTCCCAAGGGAAGATGAAGTTCCGAATAGGCGACAAACGCTGCGTAGGAAGCAAGCATGTAGAATTCGCCGTAGGCGAAATTGAGAATCCGCATGATCCCGAAGATCAGCGTGAAGCCAACGCCGATAACGCTGTACATCGCTCCGATGACGATGCCGTTCAGGATTTGCTGGAGCAGGATCATGCTACCTCTCTTTATCCTCCCAAGTAGGCCTTTTTGACCCGGGGGTCGTTCATGAGGTCCATACTCTGCCCTTCCAGAACAATCCTTCCGTTTTCAAGGACGTGGGCACGATGAGCGGTCTGGAGCGCGTGACGGACATTCTGCTCCACCAGAACGACCGTGGTCCCCTCGCCGTGGATCTTCACAATGTAGCCCATGAGGCGCTGGACCATCAAAGGTGAGAGACCCGACGAGGGCTCATCGAGGAACAGAAGCTTGGGCCGGGTAATCATTCCTTTTCCCAAGGCAAGCATCTGCTGCTCGCCCCCGGAGAGACTCCGGGCGAGAAATTTCTTCCGTTCCCTGAGAATGGGAAAGATCTGGTAGATCCATGCGAGGGCAGAGGCTGCCTTTTGTGAATTTCGAATTGAGTAGCCCCCGATGATGAGATTTTTCTCCACAGTAAGGTCAGGAAAGATTCCCCTCTCATCGGGGACATGGGCCAGCCCCCGGTAGATGAGGAGATGGGGAGGTAGGAGAGAAATGTCCTCCCCCTCGAACTGGATCTGGCCGGAGCGCTGGCGGTGCAGTCCCACAATAGAACGGAGGAGTGTTGTCTTTCCCGCTCCGTTCCCCCCCAAGATGGCGACGATCTCCGAGGGAGAGACCTCGAACCGGATTCCCCAGAGGACCTGAAGATCGCCGTAAGAAGCATTCAGCTCGGAAACGCAGAAGAAGGAATTCATGCCTTGGGATCGATCTTGAATTCATCCGAACGCCGGGTTGCCCAGAAATAAGACCAAGTGACCGGCGCGGTCCGGACAAGCTTCGACCCGATGGGGCTTGAAACAAAATCGATCACGTAGGGCCCCTGAGCCGAAAGGCCCCGTTTGAGAGCGGGTTCGATATCTGCCGGATCCTCGACCCGCTCCCCCCGGGCGTGGAGGGCTCTCGCGAGGCCCGCATAGTCCGGAGAAATCGCCTCCCCAGTCCGGACCCTCTCAAATTTGCTCCCCACAGTTTTACCGAAATAGGCCTTCTGAAGGACATCCAACGCATTGTATCCTTGGTTGTTGATCACGACCCACAGGACGGGGAGTTCGTACTCCACGGCGGTGAGGATGGACTGGAGGGCCAGGAAAAACCCACCGTCCCCTGTAATGGCAATCACCGGGCACCCGCCCCGACCGCAGGCGATCCCGAGGGACGCAGCGGTGCTCCACCCGATGGGGAGGACACCCCCGACGATGTAGAGCCGGTCCCTCCCCGGCATGCCGAGTTGCTGGAGGATTCCAACGCGTGCCCAGCTCGGATCCACCGCTAGAATCCCCTTTTCAGGAAGGAGCTTTGAGAGGGCAGCCAGGATCCGGCGGGGCTCAATCGGCCGATCGTTTGAGCCCAGGGCGGAGTCAAACTGTGAGAGCCATTTCGACTTTTCCGTTGCCAGATGATCGATCTGTTGAAAAGAGAACGCCCCGCGATCGTCTCCCTTCAACACCTCCAGGATTTTTGAGAGCGTTAGCTTGGCATCCCCGACAATTCCGAGCTCCACGGGATAGTTTTTCCCGATCTGTTTGGCATCGATGTCAATCTGAATCAGTCGGGTGGGAGGAATCTGAAAAACCTCGCCATCGATCCAGATGGCCGTCTCCTCCTCTTCGAACCGGGTCCCCACGGCCAGGATCACATCCGATTTCTGGGCCAGTTCATTGGCGATCTTCACGCCGTAGGACCCCACGAATCCGGCAACGTGAGGGTGATCACCTTGCACCGCGCCCGAACCCATGATGGACGTGATCACCGGGGCGCCGAGGAACTCCGCCAACGCCATGACTTCCTGGGATGCATCGGAAAGGTTGACGCCCCCCCCGATGAAGAGGACGGGTCTCTTGGATTCCCGGAGCAGGCGCACGCACTCCCGGATGGCCCGGTCCGACCCCTGCGGTTTGTCTCCGGGGAGCCGGCGAGACACATCCGCCATGGGCGCATCGGCGGTTTCGGTCTGGAGGTCAAAAGGGAAGTTGATCAGAACGGGTCCCGGGCAGCCTTCAATCGCGGCCGCATAGGCATTGGCAACGTATTGAGAAAGGAGGCTGAGGTTAGCGACTTTCCACGCCCTTTTGAAGCTGGGTTGAAGGATTCGGAACTGGTCGTCGGGTCCGTTCAGATCGACCTCCTCATAGGTTCCCTTTCCAGCGAAACGGAACGGGATGTCTCCGACGATATAGATCACGGCCGAGTGGTCCTGGACGGCCGTATTGATGGCGAGTTGGGCGTTGAGCGCTCCCGGGGCACAGGTCAGACAGACGACGCCCGGTTTTCGTGTTGCCCGAAAATAGCCGTCCGCGGCCATCCCTGCAATCGTCTCGTGATGGCAAGAGATGAATTCGATCCCCTCCCTCACGATCCCGTCAATCATGGCAATGTTGCCGTGGCCCACCAGGCCAAAGACATGCTTGACGCCGGCTGTCTTCAATGTCTTTGCAAGAATCTGAGCACCCGTGAGTTCCATTTCCACTCTCCTTTCGGTCACAAACTTGAATGAAACGAATCTAAACAGACCACTCGACCTGGGACGATCTCCCCTCTTCAACAAAACGCATAAGCTCCTTGTCGCTCAACTCTCCGAGACCGAGCCGTTTCAGGGTTGTCCCTTCTTTGTAAAAGTCAACACTGGCGATTTCGCTTCCGAGACGGATCAGAAGGTCCATCGTGGGTGTGGGAATCTGAAGAAGGCCCCCTAGGGACACCCAGCTGACCAAGCCGTACGGTATGTCCTCGAGGACATACCGATCCTTGAGGCCCTTCGGGGCCGCGATCGGGGCGAAGGCTTCGCTTTTCTGATAGGCGTCGAAGACGGAGGGATAGATCCGGTCGGCATACCCCGTCAAGAATAACCGCTCTGTCACCGGAATTTCTCTGAACCCCAGGTTCCTGCAGAGGGCCAACCGCTCCCGGTCGACCTTCTCGTTGATGCGGGCGACAGCAGGACTGACGCCTTCCCGGTAAAAAAGGAAGTCCTCACCCCTCTCAATCCGTGCCGTATTCAGAAGTGTCGGGGCCGGGTGCGTCACAGGGTTTCCGTTGTTCAACGCGATTTCGAGGCAGTTTTTTACTTTCTTGACTCCTGGAAAGAATTCCTGAAAGTAAGCGGCCTCGGCGTCTGTGTCACGAGCCGGGAAGGAGCCGAAGAGCAGGGTATTGACGAGGAGAGAGATGAAAATCTCCCCCGGCGCCTTCAGCCGTGCAGCGTACGGGAGGGTCGCAAGGGTCGACAGGGTGCATCTCCTGCCACCTTGCCAGAGAACACTTGCCATTTCTAGTTCGCCGAAGGTGGAGCCGGGGCAGAGCAGGATTCTCTGCCCCTCTTTTATGCAGGTCGTTAAGCGCGTGGCCAACGTCCGGTGAGCAAACCGGGGCACCATCACGAGGACGGCCTCGGCACCCTCCAGGGCCTCTTCCAAAACGGTAGTTAGGACGGGTATCGGAGCAAACCCCTCGACCTTCCCGGTCGCCCGGATGCCCCCCCTTTCCTGTATCCCACGAATGATGTCCGCATTCACATCGCAGAGATGGACGGCATATCCTTTCCGGGTCAATTCATAACTCGCGGAGTGCCCCCCATTACCTGCACCTATTACGGCAATTGTTTTCATCTATGGATCCCCTTAGAACTTGATCTGCGCGTATTCCGAAGGCCAGATTAGCAGGAGTTTTCCGTCTTTGAACATTGCCACCCCAAAGACTTTGTAATCTTTCCCGAATTTGGCGAAGTGGGTCTCTGGATCGAAGACGGTGCGCATGAAAACGCCTTTGTAGTCCGTCTCCGTCAGCCCCTTGGTGACCTTTTCGGCTTCGAGGGATCTTGCCCGGGTGATGGCCTCCCCCAGGATATATAGACTGTCGTAGGAGAACATTGAGGCAATGGGATCGGCCTTGGGGAACCGCTTCTGAACCTTTTTCTCCCATTCCTGGGCGTACGGTTCTCGAATGTTGAATGACCCGTCCGCAAAGGACCCTGCCATCCTGGGGAACTCGATGGTCTTCTGGTAATACCCACCGAAGACATAGGACTTGATGCCCAGCTCCGAGACCTGCTTTGTGATCGCCACGCCGGCAGGAAGGGAGGTCATCTCGATCTTGATGAGCTCCGGGTTCAGCTTCTTGACCTTGGTGAGGACAGGCATGTATTCGCTCTCTTTGAAAGGAGTCACCTCCGAGAGGACGTTTTTCCACCCGATCTTTTCCATGTTGGTCTTCCAGGTGTCTCCGACAATCCTCCCCCACGAGGAATCCTCGTAGATCAGTGCGTAAGTCTTCTCTTTGACCTTGAGTTTACCCGATTTCACCGCGTCATCGAGCCACAGGAACGATCCGCTCTGCATCACACTCACAGGGATGTCTGCCATGAAAACCATGGCGTATTTTTGGGGATCCGATTTGACCTTCTTCCCCAGCTCGTCGCTCGCCGGGATGACATAGATGGTGGGGATTTTGTATTTGGCCACCGTGTCCAATGTTGCTAGAGCGACGTCGCTGCTGACTTCGCCCACGATGAAATGAACCTTGTCGCGGGTAATCATCTTCTCGTAGGCGCTCACCCCCACCTCCGGCTTGGCTTCGGTGTCGGCGAAGATCAACTCCACCTTCTTACCCAGAAAACCCCCCTTGGCATTGATTTCCTCGGCGGCAAGTTGAATGCCGTATTTCAGATGTTCACCCTTTTCCGCTGCCGCCCCTGAATAAGGTCCAGGCACCCCGATGCGAATAACATCCTGGGCTAGAATCCCCGGTGTCCAAGAGATCCCGAACCCCATCACTAGAACAACCACTCCCAGCAGAGTCCAACTCCTTTTCTTCATTGGTTTTTTCCCTCCTTTTCTTGAGTTCGTTTTTTCTCCTCTGGATTCACCTGACTCCGATCCACGGGGTTGACTCCCTTCAGATTAAAAAAACCGCGCTGTGTCAATTTGAAAGCAATCTGCCGCATGTCGCCCGATTTGAGGCGGATCAAGGTCCATCCTCCAGCAACAGATCGGACTTCGAGAACCTCTACGCCCCAATCCCTGATCAGGCTCTGAGCCCTGAGTGAGTTCGATGAGGACATTTCCCCCTCGATAAGGAGCTGCGCGTATTTCTGATCCGGTTCAAGATCGGGATATTCCCTTCGGGACATGGTCATCGGCCGTATTTGAGAAGTGCTAGAGGATTCTGTTACAATTTTGGTGCCATCCGGTCAACGATGAAACTTTTGAACCGCTTCTTACTTAAGTGTTCGATTTGATAAACGATTTATTAGAGTTGCGGCAGAATCGATGAAAGTTGAAGTGGTGCATTATCGCACCATACTTTGGATGATATTTGGATTATTCTTTTTAATGTTTTGAAATTATTTGATAAAAATACAATGGTTCAGTTTCACAATGTGCGGTTTATATATGAACCACTGGGCGGTATACTGTACTTTTTCATCTTCCGAAGGATCGTCGCATGATCAACTTGAAGAGCCTGCGCCGTTTTCCGGATCGATCCACTTCTCTTGAGTGCGTTTTCGATCAGGGTCTTCTCATAGATTTCAACATTCTTCCGAAATGATGAAGGGGCGGTCCCATGGGGAGCCTGCAGGGCAAACTCCTTTACATTTCGAGGCAGGTCCTCCTGGGAGATTTGATCCTTTTCTGTTGCCACCGTAAGCCTTTCGACGAGGTTGTAAAGCTCCCGAACATTTCCAGGAAATGAATACCTGCAAATGGTGTCGATGGCGTTCGGCGCAAGAGTCTTATGGGTGCTGTACGATTTGTTCAATTCCGTCAAGAAATGAAAGGCCAAACAAGGTATATCTTCTTTCCTTTCCCTCAGGGGAGGGATAGAGATAGGAACGACGTTCAACCGGTAATAGAGATCCTCCCTAAATTGGCGACTAAGCACGAGTTGCTCCAAATTTCGGTTTGTGGCAGCGATCACACGCACATCGATCTTCCTCGGTATCGTTCCCCCGACCCGGCAAATCTCATGGTCTTCGAGAAAGTGAAGAAGCTTGGACTGGGACCCTAGCGGCAATTCCCCTATCTCATCGAGAAAAACAGTCCCGCCCTCCGCCAGTTCCAGAAGGCCCGGTTTGCCTTCGGTCCTGGCGCCCGTAAAGGCGCCCCTTTCGTACCCAAACAGCTCCGACTCGACAAGGCTATCAGGAATTCCCGCACAATCGACCCGGATGAAAGGACCCTCCGTCCGGGGTGAGTTCTTATGGATCAATTTGGCAACCATCCCCTTCCCGACACCTGACTCTCCCAGGAGTAACACGGTGGATTGCACCTGGGCCATGCGGAGCGCCATCTCCAGGACCCGACGCATCTCTCCACTCCTGTAAATGATTGAGGACAGACCCACGCCCCTCATCTCCACCTCGGAAAGCTGGGAAAGATAAACTTGGGCCAAAGCCCGCGTCTCTTCAAGCTGGGCTCGAAGTTGATCCAGTTCGGTCAGATCCCGGTTGGTCGTAACGACGAATTGGATATTACCCCGCTCGTCGAAGACCGGGGTTCCGGTGACCAGGGCTCGCTTGCTACCCTTCACTTCCTGAATCAGTGTAACCGTAGTTCTCTTCTCCAGGACCTCAAAGGTGACAGACCGGTCGTAGAGGCCTTCCTGAATCAGATCCCGCATATTCTTTCCCAAGACCTCCTGGGCCTGAATGCCGCTGATACGTTCCGAGGCCTTGTTGATACGGAGGACGTTTCCTTCGTGGTCGCAAATCCAGAGCCCGTCGTAACAGGAATCGATGACCGCGTCCAGCCACCTCTTCATGTTCTTGTGGGATTTGAGTTCTTCCCTGGTCCGCCTCAATTCTGTTCGATCGTCAGAAAGAATCGCGACTCCTGCGGGGTCAGGACCGAGGGGAATGACTTTCAATTCAAGCGATCGATGATTGTACAGGAACTCCTCGGCATGGTATGGATTTCGAATCGTCAGGACTTGGTTCACCGCTTCCGACAAAGCAGGAAGGATGTCCACCACCGCTCTTCCTGTTACATGACCAACCAGTGAATAAAGCTGTTTTGCAGCCCCGTTGAGGAAGGTGACCTCAGCAGACGAGTTGACAAGAATAACACCACATGGCAACTGATCCAGCAGAGCGAATGGCTCCATCTCCATGGGCTTCATACGACCTCCAGAAGAGAATAATTCCTACCGGAAGAACGTTTATCACAAAAAGGACTCGGGGTCAACCGACTAGGTAACCCGGTTTATGAATAAGACCTTGCTTGGGGATGGGGGCAAGAAAAACCGACCACGAGATAGAGGAGTAACCATTTGTGCGTTTCGGCGTCAAGAAGGAAAGAAACGTAAACGGCTTCGAGGCCATCGCAGGAAAGGATCTCACCCTAAATCCAAATTCAAGATGCTTGCGATCGTAAAACGCTTCGATATAGAAACAAATCTGTTTTCGCATCGTTCCGTTGATTACTACTTTAAAGGTGCAGTGAAGTCAGGTTATCAGAGACGAGGACTACAGGAAGGAGTCCTTGCGGCGGGACTCCCTTCTAAATAGAGTCATACCCCGAACTGAAGGCTGTTTATCGCCTCCATCTTCCGATCGTCCGAGCTGTGCAGATACGCTTCCGTGGTCCTGATATGGGAATGCCCCATCAACGCCTGAACGGTCTTCAGATCGTTCCCGTTATCGAGCAGGGTCGTGCAAAAGGTGTGTCTCATTACATGTGGGTGGACCCTCTTCTGGATCAGTGCCTTTTTTACCACTGATTTAATCAGACAGTCGACAGCCTTCGGCGTGAGTCCCCGTTCTCCATAGGGACCGTGTTTCCCCAATGTCTGAAAGAGGGAGTGGGCCGGATCGGTTCCGTTCCCGGTGGACTTCAGGCAATCCTTTATGGCGACCAGGGCTTCACTGTGCAGCGGAATTCTACGGAACTTATTCCCCTTGCCGATCACGTCAATGACGGCCTGGTTCCGGTAGGTCTTCATGTCACCGACCTTAAGGCCACAGATTTCGGCTTTCCGTAGTCCTGTCGTCAGGAGAGTGAGGAGAATGGCGTAATCGCGCTTGCCCTGGAGGGTGCGTCGGTCGGGTACTCGGAGAATGGCTTCGGCTTCTTCCTCGGTGAGAAATTCTGTCTCTTTCTTCTTCATGGCTCAACCTCCTTGCTGGTTGAATGTTGTGGGGTTTGATGGTAGATTCAATTTTGAGTGGGCATCATCCCTTTCCTTGCAGCCATGAGGTAGCCGCCTTATGGCTTTTGGGATGATGTCTCACTCACTTCTTATCCTTCCCTCCTTTCTTCAAGAGTTTTT
>Ga0316628_100004489_pt1 | contig 10974 bp, 6 predicted proteins | sample OWC_Aug_M2_C1_D5_FD_207648 | JGI IMG/M metagenome (GOLD analysis project Ga0316628, IMG submission 207648) | Wetland soil microbial communities from Old Woman Creek delta, Ohio, United States - OWC_Aug_M2_C1_D5_C | ecosystem: Environmental > Terrestrial > Soil > Wetlands | place: USA: Ohio... | reverse complement strand
GTTGGGCACGATGGAGCCCTCGGTGTACCACATGTTGTCGAACGTGGCGTTCCGGACCGTCGCGCTCCCGCCGTCGACCATGAGCCTCGCGCCCGTGGCGCCGGTGCCCACGATCCTCGAGTTGCCGGTGATGGAGAGGTCGCCGCCCTTCATGTAGATGCCGAGCGGGACGTAGTCGGGCTTCTGCTCCTCCGCGCCACCGCCCATCCAGCTCGTCTGGGAGTAGAACTCGAACCCGTCTATGAAGAAGTTGTACGGGTAGCCGCCGGGGTAGACGTACGATGTGTAGATGTTCGCGAGACGTATGTAGCTGACCTTGGTCATGTCGACCCCGGTGTTGGTGTACGCCTGCGCGGTCCCGAACGGCAGGCTGTGGGCGAACCACACCCATCCGTTGCCGTAGTAGGTGTAATGGCTGGAGTACTCGTAGTAGGAGCAGTATCTCCCCGAGGAATCGTAGACGTAGAGGTTATAGTATTGGGAGGATGGCCAGTAGTATGAGTAGGAGACCTGCGTGCCCTTCTGGTCCTGCATGGTGCAGAAGAAGCGGATGGCGTTGAAGGCCGCGAGGTTGGTGGGCTTGTTGAAGTAGTAGTAGATGTCGTTGTACGTGCCGCTCGACGGGAGAGTCGCGTAAACCGAGGACTTGCCCACGTACTTCACCGACGTGGAGGCGCCGACGCCTCCGGCCGAGCTCCAGCGGCCGCCGTAGTCGCCGGAGGGCGTGGCGCTCTCGGTCATGGCGTCGCCCCAGTTGGCGGTGTAGAGGCCGACGTTGTCGATCCACCTGCTGTACGAGGACGATATGCTGGCCATGTAGAACCGTATGCAGGCCACGCTGGTGAGGTCCATGTTGTAGCGGTACCAGTAGCCCACGTTGGTCATGTCTATCGGGATTGTGTAGGCCTGCCAGCCGTAGTAGCTGGCATAGCCTCCCGTGTACATGCCGCCAGCGTACGTGTAGGCGTAGCCGTAGGTGCTGCTGTAGTCATGGGAGCCGTAGAAGTACATGTAGTAGAAGTACTGGGTATAGGAGGGATAGTTCGAGTGGACATAGAAGGTGATGGCGTTGAACTTCGTCAGGTCCACGTTGTTGTTGAAGTGGTACTCGAACCCGGGGATGGAGGAGGTGGCGCTCGATATCCTGATGGAGGCTGGGCCGCTCATCTTGGTGGAGGTGTCTAGGAACGGCTGGCCGTAGGTCGACGAGCCGGTACGCCAGTAGTTGTACCAGTAGTACGGCTCCCAGTGGCCGGCGAGTGCGCCCGCTGCGGGGGTGAGGCTGTCCCCCAGCATCTCCGGCGCGCCGCCCCCGCCTCCACCGCCCGAGCTCGGCCCGAGGCCGGCGCCCGCGGCGATGGAGACCCGGGAGTTGTTGATGCTCAGGTCCGCGTCCTCGAGGTAGAGGCTGTGGTCGACCACGTAGTTCGCGGCCCCGTCTATCGTCATGTCGGTCGTCACCTTCTCGGCCACGTCGATGGAGAAGAATCCGAGGCCCTCGTTCCCGGCGGCGTCGAACGCATGGACGGTGACCCAGGTCTCGGTGTACTTGGTGAACGTGTAGTTGATGGACGGCTCCGTGCTGGTCAGGGCGACGGGCGTGCCCGCGTCCTTGAACTCGACTTTGTACTGCACGATGCCCACGTCATCTGTGGACCCGCTCAGGTCGAACTCGTACGTCTCCCCGATGAAGATGACCACGTCGGCCCCCGGCACATCCTCCGGCACGACGACGATCGGCCTCGCCACGTCATCGGCCGAAACCGTCAGGGTGCCGACCGCGAGCGCACATATCAGCAGCATCAAGCCCACAACCAGCCATGTCTGTCTTTGCATCAGCCTCAACTCCTTCCCCTGCCTGATAGCCTTGAGAACAAATCCGACCAACAGGTCGAACTTGGCGTGGAACGGGATGGGATTCTATGTCCCAGGAGGTCCGAGGGCTCGCGTCCCGACCCGACCGTGCGGACCTCGACCGGAGGCGATCGGGACCAGCGGAGACCTCTTGTCCCCCCGGACGCAAGGATGGAAGGATGACCAGCGCGCCCGTGGCCCGTGGCATCAAGCCGCGTGGAGCGCTGGTGAATGCGCCGGAGCGGGCGCCGGGGCTGGGTTGATGGAGCCACGCGTAGGCCAAGCTCCCCCGTTACCTTGAGCGGCCCCGTCACATCCCCCCGGTGGGCGCCCAATCCCGCTGCGCGCTATCCAGGACCGTGCCTGACGAAGTGGTCGAGGTTCTAGATTGTCAGTCTTATCCCCCGTTGCTCGTCGAGCCGGCCGACCAGGCCTGCAGCCTAGCTCCGCACCGCATTACCCTTTTGCGACTCGGGTTTGGGTCGACCAATGATTCGAATTAGAGCACCTGAATTTAACCCTTTGCATTAGTGACACCCCGCTTCTGGGCAGTGAGGGTCGTTGCCCCGGGCAACCATCTCCCCAGCGATGTGCTCACCCTCCCTCACGCCCCTGCCGCATCCCCCCCCGGGCCCTCCTCACCTGTATGCTGGAAGGTTTTTATGCACGGGGCTTGGTATATCGGCCCAGCAGCACATGGGGCGGCCGTCGCATGCCTAGCTTGATATCCGACAAGGACCGGGCCTTCCTGCAGAGGGTCTTCGCCGACCGGCTGCGCAAGCCGGTCGCGCTGCTGTTCTTCACCAAGGCCGAGGAGTGCCAGTACTGCAGCGACACGCGCGCGTTCCTCGCCGAGCTGGTGGCCCTCAGCGAAAAGCTCACGGTCGAGGAGCACGACCTCCTCAAGGACGCCGACGTGGCGAAGCGGCACGGCATCGACAAGGCCCCGGCCATCAAGCTGCGCGGCGAGCAGGACTACGGCGTGCGCTTCTTCGGCATCCCCGCGGGCTACGAGTTCGTGGCCCTGGTCGAGGACATCATCGACGTGTCCTGGGGCACCGCGGACCTGCCGCCCAAGGCCATGGAGCTGGTGCTGGGCATCTCGCGGCCGGTCCACCTGCAGGTGTTCGTGTCCCCCACGTGCCCCTACTGCCCCCAGGCGGTGCGGGCGGCGCACAAGTTCGCCATCCTCAACGAGCTGATCACGGCCGACATGGTCGAGGTGACCGAGTTCCCCGAGTTGGCCGCGCGGTACGAGGTCCAGGGCGTCCCCAGGATCGTGGCGAACGAGACGTCGCACATCGTGGGCGCGCTGCCCGAGGTCGCCATCGCGCAGTTCGCGGCGTTCGCGGCCGACAAGCCGGGCTAGCGCCGGGGCCCAACCGACCGGTTTATGGCCGGGCCCGACCATACGCGTCGCATGCTCGGAGGCAAGGGCCAGTCGCGGGTCATCGACGTGGGGTCCCTCGCGCGCAGCCGCACCGACAAGTGGTGGAACGCGGACCTGTGCGAGGTCAACGATTGCGTCGTGCGCCTGGGCGTGTTCGAGGGCGAGTTCCACTGGCACAAGCACGACCTCGAGGACGAGCTGTTCTTCGTGGTGTCGGGCCTGCTGCTGCTCGACCTCGAGGGGGGCACAATCGAGCTCGCGCCTGCGCAGGGCTACACGGTCCCCCGGGGCGTGCTCCACCGCACGCGAGCCGTGCGCCGGACCGTGGTGCTGATGGTGGAGGCCAAGGGCGTGAGGCCCGCGGGCGACGCGTGAGCAGCGATGCGTCCAGGGACAGACGCCCCGGACGGCCCGTGCCCTCAGGCAAGGCCTGTAGGCATCCCTTCAAGGGACCTGAGGAGGATTTTTGCCCGGGTGTGGCTGCTCGCCACACCCGGGCGGGGGGTTGGGGGTGGTTGGGTTATCGTCGTTCGGTCGCGGCTCAGCTGACCTTCACGCTGCGGGCCTTCTCGGTCGGGTCGCGCAGCGGGAAGCTGGCCTTGAGCAGGCCGTTGTCGAACTTAGCCGTGGCCTTCTTCTCGTCCACGTCGCAGCAGAAGGAGTAGCTTCCCGAGTACTCGGTGTCCTTCTCGTCGGCCCTGGCCGCCCGCACCATGAATCCGCCGGACATGACCTTGAGGTCCACGTCCTCCTTCCTCGCGCCAGGCAGCTGTATCTCCACGTCGTAGGCGTTCTTCTCCTCGTCGTACTCTGCGCATACGATTGGCATTATCCGGTTCATGCTAGAAACCTCCCTTGGCGCCGCTATGGACGCCTTCTTGAGGGATGTTAGGGAGGGGCAGATAGATGGACATGCCCCCGAAATTGTGAGGACGGGCGGTCGACCCGGTCGCGAGGCTTATCTGGCGCCTCGGCCTTGGGGTCCCCATGGAGGACGGGCCAGGCGCCGACGTCGCCACCGCGGGCGAGCTCGAGGCGATGCTGAGGGCGGCGGCCCGAAGGGTCGGCTGCCGCCTCCCCCCGCGCGTCGAGGCCGCCTTCAGGCCGATGGCCGACGCCTACTTCCGCACCAACGTGAGGCCGGGGGCGCTGCGCGTGGTCGTGAACGACGCGTTCGAGCGCGCGCCCCGCGCCGCGCTCGAGGGCCTGTGCGAGGCCGTGGTCGTCAAGTCCTCGGGCAAGGGCTCGGGGCGAGAGGTGGGCGCGGCCTTCTGGGAGTGGGTCGAGCGCCCCGGGGTCAAGGAGCTCATGGAGGGCAACTACCTCGCGCGCCAGCGCAGCTTCGTCGCGGTGCCCAGGGGCGCGGTCTACGACCTCGGTGAGCTCTTCGACGAGGTCAACGCCGAGCTCTTCGGAGGCAGGCTGGGGCGCCCCCTGCTAGCATGGTCCACGCGCCCCCTGACCCACAAGTGGGGCTACTACTCGGACCTCATCCGCCCCCGCGGGGTGCTCGTCATCAACAGGCTGCTGGACGACGCCCAGGTGCCGCGGTTCGTGCTGAGGGGCACGATGTACCACGAGATGCTCCACATGGTCCACGAGCCGCACCGCTCCAACGGCAGGCGCGTCGTGCACACGCGCGAGTTCAACGAGGCCGACGCGCGGTTCCCCGAGCACGCGCTGCTGCGCGATGAGTACAGGAAGGTGCTGAGGCGGTACGCGAGGGCGCTGCGCGCCGCCAGGGCGCTCAGGCGCCGGCTCGGGCGGGGGCGCTAGCGCTTCTTGAAGGCCAGGTAGGCGCCGACCGCCCCGGCGGCCAGTGCGATGAACGTGACTGAGATGTAGGCGATGTTATCCGGACCACCGGTCCCGTCGTCCGCGCTCAGCACCACGACCGTCGCGGAGCCTATCTCCGGACCCCGCCCGGGATCACTGGTCCGAGGCTCGTTGACGACGAACCTGTAGCTGCCCTCCACGACGGGCCAGCTCATCGTGAGAATCCCGTCCTTGAGCGTGACATCCATGGTGTCCGTCAGCCACTCGTCCTCGAGCTTTATGGAGAACCCCAGCGTGCTTCCGTCCTGCGCGGCCCCTCCCATGAAGTTGCGCACGTGAGCCTCGACGGTCACGTTCTCTCCCTCGGTGGGCCCGTCCTGCGATATGACCCGCACGTCCGCCACGTACGTCGTCGCGCGCCGGCACACGACCTCGAGCTCGGGGTGTGCAGGGTCGTCGCCGGTCGCCCTGGTCCAAGCCGCGTAGATGTTGCCATTGAAGAGGCACGCGGTCACGTGGCTGTCGCTCGCGTTCCCGTCGTCGGTGTCGGAGAGCTCGACGACCGTGCCAAGGGACGTGCCGTCGTACGACCGCATCACGATGTCCGCGTCGCCCCCGTGGGAGAGGGCGTCGTCGAAGGTGGTCCAGAGCACGTAGCCCGTCCCCCCCGCGCTGACGAGCGCGGGCTGCACGTTCATCGGTCCCGCCCCGGGCCTCGTGATTTCCACTACCGCCGTAACGCCCGCGGCTCCCATCGACCTTCCGAGTATGGACGGCCCCCCGAGGCCGCCCGGGCCAGGGTACGACTCCCACACCACGAACGGGCGCGACGCGACGTCGCCCACAGCGGGGGACCTGTCCACCCTCGAGGGCACCGTCGAGACCCTGACGGGGGGCGTCGGGGGCGAGGCGCCGTCCCACTCCGCGTACATGATGTCGTAGTCGTCGATGCGCTCGGTGACGTTGTTGCGCTCCCATGCGATGCCGAGCCTTCCCCCCACCACGGCGATGTCCGGCGCCCAGTCCTTCACCCCGTCGTCGCCGGTCGAGACGTCCACGACCTCCGAGAAGGCCGCGCCGTCGTACGTCCGCAGCACGACGTCGTCGTCCCCCGCCCCACCGGACCCGGGCCTGTTGGTCACCCACGCGATGACGAGCCTGTCGTCCAGCACGGCCATGGTGGGCAGCCGGTCCTCCGCGGTCGAGCCCGGCGTGACCGATACTACCTCGCCCCATTGCGTACGGGATGGGTCGAATGCGCGCAGCAGCACGTCGTGGTTGGTGCTGGTCGTGAACATAGGGTCGTTGGACGCCCAGGCGACGTAGACTCGGCCCCTGTAGTGCGCGCCGACCGCGTTGAGGTTGAGGCCCATCGGCGTTCCGTTGAATGCCTCCTCGGGGTGCAGGAGCGAGACGTGGTCCTCCTGGGGCGTCCAAAGGCCGTGGGACATCCTCCTCATCACGACTTGGTAGGACGTGGGGGCCTCGAACTCACGGCTCCAGACCATCCCCAGGCGGTCCCCGGCCAGGAAGAGGTCCGGGAACTCGTCCTCCTCCTCGTCCATCGACACGTTCCACAGCTCGAACGGGGCGCTCCGGGGGAAGAACGTCGCGTCGCCGGTGCTGGCCGGTGACGCGTCGACCGAGAGGACCGGGGTCACCGCGAGCGCCAAAGCGACCATGGATGCGATTGCGGCCCTGGCCCCTCGCATGGGACTGGTATCTTGAACAGGGGTATTATAAAGTTGCCCGAAAAGACCCCCGCGACGGACGGCGGTTGGCCGCATGCCACGTCCTTCGAGATGGCCTTATCTACCTTACGCATCGCCACCGTCCGCCGCGCGGAATACCGGGGCCCAGATGGAAAAAGTATATTGCCGGGGGCCCACAATGGGCTTGCGATGAAGGGTTGGTCCTGGGCCTGTTGCGCAGTGCCCCTGCTCCTGTGCGCGCTGCTGCCCGCGGCCGTGTCCGCGCAACAGGACGATGTGACGGCCCTCGGCCTTTCGAGCACCTACGTCCCTCCCGTCGAGCAGCGCACCTCGTCGGCCACCGGCCTCGCGTGGTCGGCCGAGCACAACGCCGCCCTCGTCTCGCTGGGCGAGAACGGGATCAGGGGATGGTGGCCCTCTACGGACGAGACGCGCCAGGGGTTCCTGACGGGAACCGGCAGCGCCCTGTTCATCGACGCCGTGGGGGTCCGCATCCTCGCGGTGGACCAGGCCGGGCGCCTCCACAGCCTCAAGAGCTCCAGCTTCACGGTCCAGTGGTCGCAGGAGGTGCTCGATGGCCGGCCGTACGCGGTCTCGATCGACGGGACCGGCAGCAACATCGCCATGGTCGGGCTCCACGCGGTCACACAGCGCGCCATCTGCGCGGTCATGAGCATCTCGACCCTCAAGCCCATCCCCAGCTGGACCAGCGAGCTGCCGGGTGACCTCGCGTCCGCCCGCCCCCAGTGCGCCGTGTGGCTCCCTCCCCTCGGCGTGCCCCGATATTCTGGCGCGACCCTGGCCGTCGGGATGGTGGACGGCCGCGTCGCCGTCGTGAGCGGATCCGAGGCTTGGACCGTCGCCGACGTGGACGGACAGGTGGTCGAGGTCGGCTGGTCGGCGAGCAACGCCTCGCTAGTGGTGGCCACGCGCGAGGGCTCGCTCTACATCGTGGACCTCGCCAACAACGTGACGAGGGGGCCCTGGAACGTGCTGCCGAGCACCCAGGCCCAGCTCACGTCCATGTCGGTCGTCGGCCACAGGGTCGCGGTCGGCACCACCGACGGCTGGGTGAAGGTCTTAACCGCCGAGCTGGAGCCGCTGCAGCAGTTCCACGAGGACTTCAGCATCGCCGCCGTCGAGTGGGCGAACACGACCCACCTGCTCGCCGTCAACTCGTGGGGCAAGGTGCTGCTCTGGGGCCCCGACACCGACGGCGACGGCCTCGGGGACGAGGCCGACGCGTTCCCGTGGGACAGGACGGAGTGGGCGGACACGGACGGGGACGGCGCGGGCGACAACGGGGACGCGTTCCCGCTCGACTTCAAGGAATGGCGGGACACGGACGGTGACGATGTCGGGGACAACTCGGACGCGTTCCCCCGGGACCGCACCGAGTGGTACGACACGGACGGGGACGGCGTGGGCGACAACGGCGACTTCCTGCCGACGGTGGACAACGGGTGGGCGGCCGCCGGGACCGTCGTGCTCGTCGCGCTGCTCGCGGCCCTGCCCATCCTGCACGCGCAGCGCGGCCGGATGGCGGAGCGCAGGGCGCTTGCGCGCGCGGCCCGCTCGTGGGCGAAGGAGCTCGGCCTCAAGGGCTGGCCGATGCCAGGCTCGGGCGAGGAGCTGCGCGCCGCGCAGCTGCTCGAGGGCGCGCTGCGCGTCCACGAGGGCACGGCCTCCAAGGCGCTCAAGGAGACCAGGGAGGCCGTCGAGACCGCGCTCATCAACCTCGACGTGGGGATGCGGGTCCAGGACGGCATAATCGAGCGCGGGGGCGTGGGCGCGGACGAGGCCTTCGCGCGCGCCACCCAGCTGCGCGAGCAGTCGCAGGAGCTCGCGCTCGAGCGCGACCGCCTCGCGCGCATCGCCATCGCGTACGAGCGGCTCGATGCGGACGTGGACGACGTCGCGCGCAGGGCTTGGCCCGGGCTCGCGGGCCTCGACGCGCAGCTCGCCGCGCCCCGCGCCAGGCTCGATCGGCTCGAGAACACCCTCGTCCGGACGCGCCAGAGCTCGCTCATCGCCTCGGCCGAGAGCGCGGCCAAGGCCGCGCGCGGCGCGTTCGTCGTCCCCACCAAGGGCCTCCACATCAAGGGCTCCGACCAGGTCGGGACGCCCGAGCGGGGGACGGGCCTCGAGCCACTGGCCGAGGAGGGGCAGCCCGGGGGGCCCGAGGGGGCGGAAGCCCCCGTCGACGGCATCCCCATGGAGATGCCCACCACCCTGGGGAAGGTCCGCGCGCGGCACGCGCTGCTCGTCACCCACGAGCACGCCGAGTTCGCGGTCTCGGTCGACAACACCCTCGCTGAGGACATCAAGGACCTCACGGTCTCGGTCGGCATCGAGGGCGACGCGCTGCGCCACCGCGGGCCCCACGAGCGCGGGCTGGGGACGCTGCCAACCGGCAGGTCGGTGACCGTCACGTTCCACGCCGTGGTCAACGCGCCCGCGCTGCGGGAGCCGCAGCACATGGTGCGGCTGCGCGCCGTCGTGACGGGCAAGGCGGGGTCCCGCGAGGTCCGCGAGGAGCTGCCCGCCAAGGCCACGAGCCTGGTGACCGCCTCCATCATCCCCGCGGAGGCGGGCGCGGAGCCGCTCAAGGAGGGCGTGTTCGGCCGCTCGGGCGTGGTGCTCCCGCGCGTGCCGGCCGCGTTCGTGATGCGCGCGCTCGAGTTCCCGGCGGGGCTCATGCCGCAGATGACCTTCGACCTCGAGGGCGGCCACTGGAGGCTCTTCACGGCCCTGACCGAGGGGGGGGAGGACCTGCGCGTGGCCGCGGCGGTGGTGGGCAGCCCCGACACCACAGAGCTCATGGTCGAGGTGCGGGGCCCCCAGGGGTTCCCGGCCCGCGACCTGGCCGAGGAGGTCGTGGACTCGGTCCGCTACGCCATCCTCGTCGACCGCCGCATCCGGCTGCGGGGCGAGGCGCGGCCGCTGTCCGTCGAGCGCATGGAGGCGCTCTCGACGGAGATGTCCAGGGCCCACATGGGGGCCCTCGGCCACGGGCCGGGGTCGCCGTCCGCCGGTTGACGCGGGGGCATCGGGCGCGCCCGACGCGCCTTGGCCTTGGCCGCTAGCGCGGGCATCACCTCAGCATCGCGCCGCAGCCGGGGCACTCGCCGAGCGCGGTCTTGAGGTCGGCGAGGCGCCCGCACTCGGCGCACCTGACCTGGAAGTGGAAGCCGCACCTCGTGCACCGGTTATTCATGGTCGAGGAGACGCGCCGCCCATCCCCTACGCTGGCCCCGGCCCGACCTGACCGTGGTTAGGGTGGCCGCCTCGAGGGCGAGCTGGCAGAGGAACCTTGTCCTCAGCACCGCAGGCGAGAAGTCCCCTGAGCCAGATACGACCTTCCTCACCGACGAGGCAAGGGTATCTAGCCCCAGACCCTCCAGGCATAGAAGGACCGATTCCATCGCTACCCGGTGGCCGTGCGGGAGTGTGGTGCCCCCCCTCTCTGCGATTAGGGCGAGCTCGGACACGAGCCGGCCTACTACCTCGCCCACGGAGCTCCCCGTGAGGGCGATTGCGTCCGGCGCGGTGCGCCCGTCCCTCGCCTTGGATCTGCCGTGTGGCCTTACCAAAAGGTGGGCCACTTCCGCAGCGCTCCCTCCCTCCCGGGGCTCGAAGCTGATGTCGACGACATCGCCCTGCCCATCGGCGAAACGTAGCATGGAGATGGGGTACACAGTCGCGCCGTCAGGCCCAAGCCGCACCTGCCCCAGGACGCCCCACACCCCCTCGGAGGCCGGGTCCATCGCCTCAAGCCTCCTAAGCTTGTGCGCGTCCGCGGGCTCGTTCCGGATCACCATCTCGAGAACGTCGCCATCCTCGTCGATGAGCTCCCACCTCAGAGCCTGTTCCACCTCGTCGTACATCCTTGCGCCCCATCGCGCCGGTTTGAGGACAGCCAGCGCACTCAGGGGGTCGGGCTCTTCCAGACCCATTGCGCGCGATGCTACCGCGCGCCCGAGCAGATCTCCCCAGCTCGTGAAAGTGGTCCTCTCCAGCCCCAGCGATGAGAGTTCCGTGCGACCGGTGACGGCGGCCGTCGTCCCGCTAGACGAGGAGAGCCTCCTATAGTGATTCCTCTTGGCGCCGCTGAGCCTAAGGTGGCTCTTCGAAGCCTCCTCGGGGGAGGGCACGCCCATCCAGGGGCCCGGTCCGCGGTACCTCCTCGCCGGGACCATGCCAGAGCCGCGGAATTCGGGGCGGGCGTCGGTCCAAGTGTAC
>Ga0316628_100004488_pt1 | contig 10974 bp, 7 predicted proteins | sample OWC_Aug_M2_C1_D5_FD_207648 | JGI IMG/M metagenome (GOLD analysis project Ga0316628, IMG submission 207648) | Wetland soil microbial communities from Old Woman Creek delta, Ohio, United States - OWC_Aug_M2_C1_D5_C | ecosystem: Environmental > Terrestrial > Soil > Wetlands | place: USA: Ohio... | reverse complement strand
GATGAGGATGACGCGAAGGGGCCGAGCGGGCTTCCTCGCGCGCACCCGCGACGGCGCTGTCGTGCGTTGGGACCCCGGTTTCGTCCGCTGAGGCGACAGGCACAGCCCAATGTTCAGACTAATCATCACCGTGCGGCGCGGTACTGCCTGCAAGCTCGACGCGGCATCAACCACCTACGCATCGGTCGACGCTGCCCGGCTCGGCGGAGCGGCGCTCTTGCGCGATGAGCGCGTGCAACGCGTGCTCATCGCGCGCGACGAGGTGCCGCCGACATTCGTGGAGTGGATCGAGCGGTAGGCGGCGCCGCGACGGGCACCGGCCCGAAGTTGGCAGGCAGCGGAAGCGACGCTCTGCACCGGAAGTGTCAGGTCTCGACGCCCTGAGGCGCCTGCTCCGCTATCGACGAAAGGCCCACCGGTCCGTTTCCCGGCGACGGCTGGCATTCCACACTTCGCCGCAAACGCGACAGCGCCAGTAGGTCGTCTCATCGATCGTCTTGCTCGTCGTGCCCACGTCGGTGGACCTGCACGCCGGGCAACTGGCTGGCGCTACCTTCGTCTTCTCGGTGTGATCAACGCGCTGCATTGTTCGTCTCTTCACCCTGGGGTCGGCGATGGTTCTGTGGCCGAAGGCACCGGACATCGTCGCGTTTCAGGAATCCCACCGATGGATCGGCCAAGCACGGACAGCGTGATTTCGCCGGCCTGATCCGTTCCAGGCCGGCAGAGTCGAGAAACGTCTGCGCGAAGGGAGTCGAAGCGCGGCGGGTGCGGGTCGCATGACCGAAGAATGCGCCCATTCCGGTGGGCTGGCTGTGCAAAACGGAACACCGTTCAGCCCCGGTCGCCTGGGCCCGAGTGCTCGCTCCGCAGTCGGCTCAAGGTTCAGAGATTCCGCCCACAGGAGACCTGGTCGACACAACGCGTCGACGCGGCTGACGTGTCCGCTTCGCCACGCGGATACCCTAGCACGCTTCTTCGTCGAGCGAGCCGCCGAGGGCACACACGAGCGCGGGCGGGCTGCGGGCGGTTCCGAAGGGCTGATATCGCGATCCGACTGGCATTACCCGGGTTCACAGGTGTGCACTAGTGAACAGATTGCGTGAGAGCACCACACTACCATTCAACGATGCGTCCCGGCCTGCGGACGGATGGTGACATGAATGGCTGACCCCGCGACCGCCGAGGAGATGGCCCGCGCGCGCACCATCTGGGAGCTGCACGAGCTGATTGCGGCTCTTGATCGTCGCGTTCCTCAGGTTCAACGCGCCGGAGAGCCTTCCATTGCGCGGGCCGCGGCGGACCTGAGGGCCCGGGCCGTGCGGCGCATCGAGGAGCTCGAGCGAGAGACGACAGCACCACCCATCGATGCCCGGTGAGACGCGGTGATTCGGCGTTCTGCCGGGAACTCGGGAGAAGACATGGCAAGCATGAAAGGCACGATCAAGCGTCTGGTGACCAACAAAGGGTTCGGCTTCATCGCAGCCGACGACGGTCAGGAGTACTTCTTCCACCAGTCAGCGTGCAGTCAGGGCAATTTCGACGCTCTGCGGGAGGGGCAAGCGGTGACCTTCGACAAGGGACAGGGCCCAAAAGGCGTGCGGGGAGAGAACGTCAGGCCCGCCTGATCAGCGACGTCGCGGGCCGGGCGACCAGCCGTACGGTCTCGCACCGGTCGCGCACGGAAGGAGTACGCCCCGGTCTCCGCACGCCCGACGCGCACCGGCCGATCGCAGCGACACCCAAATGGCGACTCAAGAGTCGAAGCCGGCCGCTTGAGACCCTGGAGCGCCCCGATGAAGACCCACCGATAGAAACTCGATGAGAATGAGAATGACAAGCGCGAATCGTTGGGTCGTTGCCGTCGGATGGATGACGTCGATGGCGTTCGTCTGGACGGTCTTCGTTCCGGGCTACGTGTCGAACCTGACATTTGCACTGCTCGCGGTGGCAGGGCTGCTTGTGTCGCTCTTCGGCGCCGCCCTCCTCAGCGACAGCCAGCCGCCGCGTCCCGTCAGCGCTATTCTCGCCGACCTCGACGCGGGTGGCGGCCCGCGTCCGACACGCCCGAACCGATAGCGGACAGGTTGCCAGGCACCGACCCGCCAGATCGGCGCCACGCAAAGATCCCGACCAGCGGGTGGTGAGCGCTAGACGCTTCAATCGCGGTATCCTTCCTCCGGCCCGCGAGGCCTGCATCGACGAAATCACCGAGGCGAACCAGCGGCTCGAACCATGGACGCGGGTAGAGCCTCGAAAGCGGGCGCATCTGAACGGGAGGAGACGACGATGCTGACGCTCCGACGCGGCGGCTTGCTGGCAGTGGCATGTGTGGTCGCGGTGTGGGGGGCGGCCGTCCCGGGCATGCGGGCGGCCGACAGCGAGCTGGGCGCCAACATGGGCCAGGTGGCCACGACAACGGCCGCGCTGAAGGCGACCTCACCCGGCGGCGTGCTGCAGGCGGTGCCCGCCCGCGACGAGTGGGACGACCCGGCGGTCCTGCACGTCGGCACCGAGCGCCCCCACGCGACGATGATGACGTATCCGTCCGCGGAACTGGCCAGGCGCGGGGATCGTGCCGCATCGCCGTGGGTCCGCTCGCTCGACGGCACCTGGAAGTTCCAGTACTCGCGCGGCCCGGCGAGCCGGCCGGCCGCCTTCGAGCGCCCGGACTTCGACGACCGGGGATGGTCGAACATCGAGGTCCCCGGCAACTGGGAAATGCAGGGGTTCGGGATCCCCATCTACAGCAACTCGAGATACCCGTTCTCGTTCAACCGCGCCGACCCGCGCGTACCGCACGACGACAACCCGATCGGCTCCTACCGCACGACGTTCGAGCTTCCTCCCGACTGGGCCGGTCGCCGCGTTTACCTGCACTTCGCGGGCGTCGATTCCGCCTTCTATGTCTGGGTGAACGGGAAGCGCGTGGGATACAGCGAAGACAGCAGGACCCCGGCGGAGTTCGACGTCACGGGCGTGGTGACCGGGGGTTCGAACAGCCTCGCGGTGGAGGTCTACCGCTGGAGCGACGGATCGTTCCTCGAGGACCAGGACATGTTCCGCCTGAGCGGCATCTACCGCGACGTCTACCTCTGGAGCCGCGCGCCCGCTCACGTCCGGGATTTCGAGACCCGGGCCGATCTCGACGCCGCATACCGCGACGGCACGCTCGACACCTCGGCAAAGGTGCGTAACCTCGGGACCGCCGCGGCGGACCTCGCCCTGACGCTGGAGCTGTTCGACGGCGCCGGCAAGCCGGTCGGCACCGCCGTGTCGCAGACGATCCGCGTGCCGGCGGGCGGTGAGTCGGCAGCCAGGCTGCTGGCACGAGTGCGCGCGCCGCTGAAGTGGACCGCGGACGCGCCCAACCTGTACTCGACGCTGCTCACCCTGCGGGACCGCGCCGGCCGCGTCCTCGAGGTCATTCCGTCGCGCGTCGGCTTCCGCAAGATCGAGATCCGGAACGCTCGCATCCTGATCAACGGCCAGCCGGCGATCTTCAAGGGCGTGAATCGCCACGAGCACAACCCCGACACGGGTCACTACGTCGGGCGCGCGCTGATGATTCGCGACCTCGAGCTGATGAAGCAGCACAACGTGAACGCCGTCCGCACGTCGCACTATCCCAACGATCCCGAGTGGTACGACCTGTGCGACCTCTACGGCGTCTACGTGATAGACGAAGCGAACATCGAGAGCCACGGGTACGGCGACGACGTGAAGAACCGCCTGGCGAACGATCCGGCGTGGAAGGCCGCCCACCTCGATCGGATCGAGCGGATGGTCGAGCGCGACAAGAACCACCCGTCGGTGATCATCTGGTCGATGGGCAACGAGGCTGGAGACGGCCCGAACTTCGCCGCCGGCTACCAGTGGCTGAAGGCGCGCGACACCGGCCGGCCCGTCCACTACTGCGGCAGCACGGCGCGCGGCGGCTCCAACTCCGACATCAACTCCTTCATGTACGCGTCGCCATCCGCCGTCGTCGAGCGCGCGGCAAAGCGTCCGACGCTGCCGCTCATCCTCTGCGAGTACACGCACGCGATGGGCAACAGCAACGGCGGGCTGAAAGAGTACTGGGACGTGTTCTACTCGGGGACCAACGCCCAGGGCGCGTTCGTCTGGGACTGGGTCGACCAGGGGATCCGGCAGCCGGTGCCGGAGGCGTACCGGTCGGCCGGGGGACCGTCCACGTTCATGGCGTACGGCGGTTACTGGGAGGACCGCGCCGCGATCCACAACGACAACAATTTCTGCCAGAACGGCCTGGTTGGTGCCGATCGCAAGCCGCACCCGGGGCTGCTCGCCATCAAGTACGTCTATCGGAACATCCACGTCGTCCCGGTGGACCTCACCTCGGGCACCTTCAGAGTCAGGAACTGGTTCGACGCGGTCAACCTGAAGGACGCCGCGGACGGCACCTGGGAAGTGACGAAGGACGGCGTGAAGGTCGCCGCGGGCGCCATCCCCGAAATCGACCTCGCAGCGCGGCAGGAGAAGGAACTCGCGTTGAAGCTGCCGGCCATCGTCCCCGAGCCGGGCGCCGAGTACTGGCTGAACATCAGCTTCGCGCTGAAGGCGGACGCTCGCTGGGCGCCGAAGGGACACGAGGTGGCATGGGAGCAGTGGAAATTGCCGATCGCCGCGCCACCCGCGTCGGCGCCGGCTCCACCGAACCAGCCGCTGCGCCTGGTGACCACCTCACCCTACGTGCGCATCGGGGGCCGGGACTTTGCGCTCGTCTTCGATCAGCTGAACGGCTACCTGGTGAGCTATCACTACAAGGGCACGCCGCTCATCGATCGCGGGCCGGTGCCCGACTTCTGGCGGCCCATGACCGACAACGATCTCGGCGCCTGGAAGTCGGTTGGCAACGCGGCCCGCAAGGACGCGGCGCAGGACATCGTCGTCTGGCGAGACGCGGGCACTTCGTGGAAGATCACCGGCGTGCAGGTGACGCGCGTGGACGACTCGACCGCCCGCATCGTCGTTTCGGGAACGCTCCCGTTGGTTGGCGCGAAGTACTCGACGACGTACGCGATTCGCTCCGACGGCGAGGTGACCGTTACGGCCGACTATCAGCCGGGCGCGAGCCCTGTCGCGATGATGCCGCGCTTCGGCATGGAGCTGATCGCCAGCCCGGGCCTGGAGCGCATCGCGTGGTACGGTCGCGGACCGGCCGAGACCTACGTCGACCGCGCGTTCGAACGCGTCGGCGTGTATGCCTCCACCGTGTCACGCGAGTGGGTGGAGTACAGCCGGCCGCAGGCAAACGGCAACAAGGTGGAGGTCCGCTGGGTGGAGCTCACCAATGACAAGGGGATCGGCCTGAGGGCCGAAGGCGTGCCGCTGCTCAGTGTCGAGGCACACCACGCCAGCCGGCGCGAGGTGGAACGCGCCGCCTACACCTATCAGATCGCGCAGCATCCCGAGGTGTATCTCAACCTCGACTTCAGGCAGATGGGGGTCGGAGGGATCGACAGCTGGTCCAGGCAGGCATACCCGATGGAACCGTACCGAATCCCGGCGGGACAGCCGTATTCGTACTCGTTCCGCCTGAGGCCGATCGAGCGCCGATGACGCGCAACCGGCTTCTGGTTCTGCAGCCATTCGGGATCCTCGGTGATGATGTCGAGGATCACACTGCTGTCCACCAGCGTCGCTGACATCTCACTCGCCCCCGCTTGCCCGGATCTGCTCTATCGTGAATTCGCAGCGCGGATACCCCTGCGTTTCCGCGATGGCGAGGACCTCGGACGCGAGGCGGGCCAGTTCGTCGAGACCTTCGTCTTCGCCCGTCGACGGCCGCAGCGTTCGCGCGACGTGCTCGAAAAGGGTCAGCGACGAAACGATCTTCTTCGCGTCGATCCAGGCACCCATCAACACGTCCAGTTGCTGCGCGCGTCCCCCCAGCTGCTCGTGGACGACCGACACCGCCTCCCGATAGTTGGATCGCAGAAGCGGGTCCCGCAGGTAAGCATGCGCCTCGCCGATGCCGTCGAGTCCATAGCGAAGCGCCTGCCACGACTGCCCGAGACCGCGCAGTTGCGGGAAGACGTACCAGATCCAGTGACTGCGCTTGCGGCCCGCTCGAAGTTCCCTGACCGCCGTCGGGAAGCCGCTCTCTTGTGCCTGCTTGAACCGCTCGAGATCGTAGTTCATGACGTCCTTCCCGCTGTTACACGGACGCCGCGTGAGCCCACCGCACGACGAAACAGTTTGCCCGGCGTTCCTCGCGACTGTATGCTGACCCGCCATGCCGCTCCTGTCCAGCCGCCGCCTCCCTGCCTGGCTCGCGCTCGTTGCCGTGCTGCTCGCCGCGCCCTCACTCTGGCTCGGCCTTCAGAACGACGATCACTTCCTGCGGCTCGCGCTGCAGCGTCCCGCGCCGGACGGCGCTGAATGGGTGGCCCGCGGTCCGCTCGACCTGTTGGCCTTCTTTCGCGGCGACCCGGCCGCCATCCGCAGTGCAGTGGCAGGCCGGGCGCGCGAGGCAGAGCGCGTCGTCAACGTGACCGTGTCCGTGCGAACCGCCGCTGGCACCCGCGTGCGGCGGAACATGGCACGTGCAGGAGGACCCAATGGAACAGCGTCGTTCCGTCTCGGAGACCGTACTCATCACCGGCGGCTCCGGCGGCATCGGGCTCGCGCTGGCGCGCCTGTTCGTCGAGCATGACCATGCCGTGGTTCTCGTCGCCCGCGATGCCGCCAGGCTGGCTGAAGCGGCCCGCGCGCTCGATCCGCCAGGCACCGCCCGTGTGACGGCGATCGCGCAGGATTTGAGCGCACCGGGCGCGGCGGATGCTCTCTTTCGACAGCTCGACGCCGCCCGAATCGACCCGACGATCGTCGTCAACAACGCCGGTTTCGGGCTCCACGGCTCGTTCGCCCGGAACAGCCTCGACCGCGAGCGGGCGATGATCCAGCTGAACGTGACGACGTTGACCGAGATCACGAAGCTGGCGCTCGAGCGGATGCTGCGCAGGGGAAGCGGACGAATCCTGAACGTCGCTTCGACGGCGGCTTTTCAGGCCGGTCCGTTCATGGCGGTGTACGCGGCGACGAAGGCGTTCGTCCTGTCGTTGACCGAAGCGATCGCCAACGAGACGCGGGGCAGCGGCGTTACCGTGACGGCCCTCTGTCCCGGTCCCACGGCGACGGGCTTCGAGGCGCGCGCCGAACTGGGCGGCGCCCGGCTGTTCAAGAGGGGGGTACAAGACGCGGACACCGTCGCGCGGCGGGCCTACGCGGGGCTGATGCGGGGCGAGCGCCTCGTGATTCCAGGATTGCGCAACAAGATGCTGGTGCAGGTGTTGCGGGTATCGCCTCGTTCGAGCGTGATCGAGATCGTGCGGCGGATGCAGGAGTGAGGGCCAAGGACGAGCGCCTCGTCTGCCCGCGGGCAGCCCGACAGGCGGGCCCCGCCGGAAGGCCGCGGTTGTGCGTGGCCGTAAGGTCAAAGGGCCCGTTTACTTCTTCTGGCGAGGCGCCATCTTCTTCAGCACGTCGCCGAGCTTCCCAATCTCCTCGCCGTAGCGCGCCCAGTTGCCTTCGCGCAGCGCCTGCATCGCGCCATCGTAGTGCGCGCGCGCCTCGGCGGCGAGATCCGCGGCGCCACTCGGCGCCTCGCCGGCCGGCGCCTCGGCCGGCGGCGGCTGGGTTGATGCCGCGCCCGCGGCTGGCCGGCCCGCGGTGCCGAACAGCCGATCGAGCGCCTCGTCCAGCGTCTCCTCCATCACGATCTGATTCTGGTAGGCGACGATCACGCGTTTGAGCTCCGGAATGCGGCCGCCGGACGCCCGCAGGTAGAGGGGGCGCACGTAGAGCAACGACTCCTCGATCGGGATGACGAGCAGCGTGCCCTGGATGACCTCGGAACCCTGCTGGTTCCAAAGCGTGATCTGTGGAGAAATCGCCTGGTCCTGGCTGATCCGTGCCACTACCTGTCGCGGGCCGAAGATGACTTTCTGCTTGGGGAACGCGAAGACGAGCAGCTTGCCGTAATGCTCCGCGTCGCTGCGGGCCACCATCCACGCCGCCAGGTTGTCCTTGCGGCGCGGGGTGAACGGCAGCATCTGTATGAACTCGGCGGCGTGCTCGCCGGGCAACTTCATGATCGTGTAGTACGGCTGCATCGGCTGATCGCCTCGTTCGGTCCCGAGCGCCGGCACCTCCCACTGGTCCTCCTTGTTGTAGAACACCGCCGGATTCGTCATGTGGTAGGTCGAGTACATCGTCGTCTGGACGCTGAAGATGTCCTCGGGATATCGCAGGTGCCGCCGCAGATCCTCGGGCATGCTGGCAAGCGGTTTCAGAAAGCCCGGGAACACGCTCGCGAGCGTGCGCGCGATCGGATCGGTGACATCCGCCTGGTAGAACGTCGTGGTGCCATGGAACGCGTCGATCACGATCTTGACGGAGTTGCGGATGTAGTTGAGGCCGTTCGGCGCGTGCGAGGAGTACGGGTACCGGTCGCTGGCCGTGTAGGCATCGAGGATCCAGAAGAGCCGTCCCTCCGAGATGACCATGTACGGGTCGCCGTCGTAGATGAGGAACGGCGCTATGGTCGTCACGCGGTCCGCCAGGCGCCGCCGGAACAACACGCGGCTTTCGCTGGTGAAGTCGTTGCTGAGCAGGATTTTGAGCGAGCGGAAGCGCGCGCTGAAGAGCAGCTTCCTCGCCCAGCTTCCCACCGAGATGCCCCCCTCGCCCGAGTAGTTCGTGTAGACGTTGTCGTCGCCCTTCGGGTAGTGGAACTCCCGCGCCTTCGTCTTGACGAACACGTGATCGCTCGACATCTCGCCGAAGTACACGCTGGGTTCCTTGACCTCGAGGTGCACGGACGACTCGGGCGGCAGGTTCTTGATGAACAGGATGGGCAGCCCTTCTCCGCTGACCTCGTTGACCGGACCGAGCGTCAGCCCGTACCCGTGCGTGAAGGTGAGCCGTTCGTTGATCCAGGTCCGGTTCGGCAGGGCGTCGGAATTGAGCTCGCGCACCGACAGCATGATCTGCCGGTACTGCCCGTCGATCACGTAGCGATCGTTGTCCACCGACACAAAGTCGTAATAGGTGCGAATCTCCTGGATCTGGCCGAAGGTGTCGAGCAGCGGCTGGTGATCCCACAATCGCACGTTCTTGATCGTGTCGGGGTTGTTCTCGATGTCCTGCTTCGTGAGGACGGCATCACCCGACAGCGTCCGTTCTTCGATGCCTTCGAGCCCGAACGCCTTCCGCGTCGCCGCGATGTTGTGGACGATGTAGGGCGTTTCCTTCGCCTGCTCGTTCGGCGTGACGACGAAGCGCTGGACGGCCGTCGCGTACAGGCTTCCGCCGATCGCAACCAACAGGTACAGGCCGAGCCCGAGCACCAGCGGCCAGGTGCGCGCGGAGAACGCGTTCACCACCGCGAGCGCCGCCGCGACGACCGCGGCGACGACGAGGATTCGGAGCGCCGGCATGGCGGCCACCACGTCGGCGTTCGACGCGCCGGTGATGATGCCGCTCGGCTCGATGAGCAGCCGGGGAACGGCGAGCCAGGCGCCGAACGCGAGCACGAGCATCAGCGCGGCCACGAGCCACGACAGATGCTGCCGGGCCCGCGGCGTGGCGCGCACCGCGCCGGGCGGCCCGAACCAGACGCCGGCCGTCACGACGTAGATGACGATGCTGCCGGCGAGCGAGAACCCCACGATGGCGAGCAGGAACCGGTACGCCACGTCCAGGACCGGGAACGTGAAGACGTAGAAACCGGCGTCGCGGCCCAGCACCGGGTCGGCGTTCCCGAACGGCGCGGCATGGAGGTACTGCAGCACCGCCAGCCACTCGCCTGCGACGTACGAGCCGGCGAACAAGGCTATGGCGGCGGCCGCAGCCATGGCCACCAGCGTCAGGTGCCGGCGCGTGACGACGAGTGGCGGCCGGCCGCCTGCCTGTTCGCCGAGCACGATGTATGGCTGCGCCAACGCGCGGAGTGCGAACCGGAGGTTGGCGGCGAGCAACAGGAAGGCGAGCACGAACGCGCCGGCTCCGAGCGCCAGACGGGCCATCAGGCTGTTGATGAAGATCTGCCGGTACCCGACCTCCCCGAACCACAGCCAGTCGGTGTACCAGTTGATCAGCGACGGGACCGCGACGAACAGCACTGCGAGAATCAGCACGAACAACGCGCCGCGGTGGTATTTCATATGTCTTCCTGTCGCTGGTGGTGTGGCGGAGCTGCGGCGTTAACTTGCCGACCGGCCTTCCGAGCGCCAACACGAGCGGCGTGCACGACCACTATACGCCGTTGTACTGGGCACAGCGTGAGCCGGCTCCGCCGCCCACTCAACAGCGCCGTCCCCTCCCGCTGCGGCCACTGGATTGCATCACCTCGGCCGCCGACCTTTGAAGGGTGGAACGGCACCATGAAGAGAGGCGAATGCCATGCTTTACGCCCAGACGAATCTCCAGCTCTACAACCAGATGCGGGGGGCCGGTTACCCCGAAACGGACATGAAGTCCGTGCGCGAGGCGTACGACCTGGGCACGCGCCTGTTCACGGCAAAGTTCCGCGGTTCGGGCAAGCCGCTGCTCTCGCACCTGGTCGGCACGGCAAGCGCGCTGTGCGCGCTGCACGCGCCCGCCACGCTGCTCGCCGCGGCGGTGCTGCACGCGGCATACATCTTCGGAGAGTTCGGTGACGGGCGGCCGGGGATGACTCCGGCGAGGCGCGCACTGGTGCGAAGGTCGGTCGGGCCGGAAATCGAAGACCTCGTTGCCCGCTATCACCTGCTCGAGTGGAGGTCCTCGACGATCGAAGCGCTCCACGCGCGCGTCGATACGCTGTCGGCCGACGAGCGCGACGTGCTTCTCGTCCGGCTGGCGAACGAGCTGGAGGACCACCTCGACCTTGGCGTCCTCTACTGCGGAAACGCACCGGAACGCCGGGAGGAGATCGGACGTTCGCTGCGCGTGTGCGTCGACCTCGCA
>Ga0316628_100004487_pt1 | contig 10975 bp, 6 predicted proteins | sample OWC_Aug_M2_C1_D5_FD_207648 | JGI IMG/M metagenome (GOLD analysis project Ga0316628, IMG submission 207648) | Wetland soil microbial communities from Old Woman Creek delta, Ohio, United States - OWC_Aug_M2_C1_D5_C | ecosystem: Environmental > Terrestrial > Soil > Wetlands | place: USA: Ohio... | reverse complement strand
GGCGTTCGCGCTGCAGTACCGCGCCGCTGTCGGCCGATTGCAGGCTGAAATAATCGATCTGACGCTCCGGATGGTCGTCGTAATAACGCACACCATAATCGACCCAGTTCTTCAGCCCCGCCAGCGACAACTGGCTGAGCAGAACCGGCACCTGCTTGAACATCTCGGGCAAGCCGGGACTGGGAAAGGTCTGATGGATGCCATGCACCGAGCCGGTGGTGCGCTCCATCAGGTCCAGCGCGATGGCAAGGTAGTCGCGCAGCAACGCAGCGGTGTGCAGTCTGCGCGCGGCCGCAGGCAACGATTGCAGGAACGGTGCGATCGCCTTGCTGTTTGGCGACTTCCACATCTTGCGGATGAACGCCATGATGTCCGGCAGCACTTCTTCACCGACCACTCTAGCGATGTCCGGCCACACTTCCAGGAAGATCAGGATGGGTTCGGCACCGCGCCCCATCCTGCCGAGGAAGCGTGCGTGTTCGATATAGGCCGCCGATCCTTCTGCCGACAGCAGCGCCTGCGCGCTGCGCATGCAATCCGGGAACACCTCCGCCACTTGCGGAAAGCCGCAATCAAGCTCGCGCCATTGAGCTTGCAGGTCTTCCGGTATGTCGGCCGCGAGTGTCGCCATGGGGCTAGGCGAAGGTCGCCTCGATGGCGTGATCCAGCGTGTCGCGGATGTCCGCGTCGTCGGTGATCGGGCGCACCAGCGCCATGCGGCAGGCAGCCTTGTGTTCCACACCGCCCTTGATCAGCGTCGCCGCATACACCAGCAGGCGGGTGGAGATGCCTTCATCCAGGCCGTGGCCCTTGAGGTTGCGCGCAGTGCGGCCGATCTTCACCAGTTGTGCGGCCAGGCCATTCTCGATGCCGGCCTCCTTGCTCAGGATCTCCGCTTCCACGCTTGCTTCAGGATAGTCGAACTCGAACGCGGTGAAGCGCTGCTTGGTCGATTGCTTCAGGTCCTTCATCAGGCTCTGGTAGCCGGGGTTGTAGGAGATCACCAGCTGGAAGTCGGGATGCGCCTCGATCAGCTCGCCCTTCTTGTCCAGCGGCAACGTGCGACGGTGGTCGGTCAGCGGGTGGATCACCACGGTGGTGTCCTGGCGCGCCTCGACCACTTCATCCAGGTAGCAGATCGCACCGATGCGCGCTGCAGTCGTCAGCGGACCGTCCAGCCAGCGCGTGCCGTTGGCGTCGAGCAGATAGCGCCCGACCAGGTCGCTCGCGGTCATGTCTTCGTTGCACGCCACGGTGATCAGCGGCTTGTTCAGCTTCCACGCCATGTATTCGACGAAACGCGATTTGCCGCAGCCGGTCGGGCCTTTCACCATCACCGGCAGGCGCGCCGCATAGGCCGCCTCGTACAGCGCGACTTCTTCGCCCTGCGCCTGGTAGTACGGCTGCTTGTGCACCTTGTATTGATCGATGTTCGTCATGGCATGCTCCTTACTCGATGTGTAACCGCACACATCGAGCGGTTTTGAATTCGGGAAAAAAACGCCCCCAGCAAGTGGGGGCGCATTTTTTGTACTGCTGAGGGCGGGACTGCTCCCCCAAACGTTTTACTTGTGCACGCCCAGCTTTTCGCGCCAGCCCGGGAACAGCTTGTCGGAATCCTTGGGGAAGGACTCGAACGCGCGGGCGAACTCCTTGTGTTCCTTCGCCCACTGGATCGGGTCTGCACCAGCCTTCCAGCAGTCGTAAGCTTGACGCAACGACTTCGCGCCGGCTGCCGGGCTGTCGATGTGGCCGTAGGAACCGCCACCAGCGGTGTTGATCACGTTGCCGTGGCCCAGGTTCTGGAAGAAGCCTGGCAGGCGCAGCGCGTTCATGCCGCCGGAGATGATCGGGGTGGTGGCCTTGATGCCGTACCACTTCTGGAAGTAGACCGGACCCTGGCACTCGTCGCGCTCGATCATGTAAGCGATGATCTTGTCGTCGCCTTCACCTTCCATCTTGCCGTAGCCCATGGTGCCGACGTGGATGCCGGAAGCACCTTGCAGACGGCTCATCTTGGCCAGCACGAAGGCGGTGTAGCCGCGCTTGGCCGAAGGCGATGTCACCATGCCGTGGCCGGCGCGGTGGTAGTGCAGGAACTGGTTCGGGTATTGGCGACGAGCAGTTGTCACCATGCCGGGGCCGCCCACGAAGCCGTCCACCAGGAAGGCCAGCTTGTTCGCGTCCGGACCGAAGGTTTCCAGCGCGAAGTCTGCACGCGCCAGCATTTCGTAGTGGTCATCCGCAGTGATGTTCAGCGAGAACAGCTTGGCATCGCCGGTTTCGTCCATGGCGCGCTTCATTGCGTCGTACACCAGCGGCAGTGTCTTCTTCAGCGGAGAGAAAGTCTGGTTGCCTTGCGGCTCGTCGTTCTTGATGAAGTCGCCGCCCAGCCAGAACTGGTAGGCAGCCTTGGCGAACGGCTCGGGACGCAGACCCAGCTTCGGCTTGATGATGGTGCCGGAGATGTAACCGCCGTCCTTGGTCGGACGGCCGAGGATGCGCCACAGCTCTTCGATGTTGGTCGTCGGGCAGTCGAACTGGCGGATGACTTCCTGGGGAACGTAGAAGTCGATCATCTTGGCGTGTTCGATGTCGCCCATGCCCTGGTTGTTGCCGATGGTCAGCGTCAGGAAGGACACCAGCATGTAGCGGCCGTCGGTCACGTTGCGGTCGAACAATTCCAGCGGATATGCGATGCGCATATCTTCCTTGGCTTCGTCGATGTAGTACACCAGCGCGTCCACGCCCTTGGTGAAGTCGTCGGTGGTCGAAACTTCAACGTTGGTGCCGGTGGAAGACTCGGCTGCGAAGTGCGCAGCGGCTTCCAGATAGCCCAGGCCGCCCTTCGGCTTCATCTTGTAAGCGACCAGAATGTGCTTGCCGCCCTTGATCAGGTCTGCTTCTTTCAGACTCAGATCGGAATAACGATTCGACTGATCCATTGTTCTCTCTCCTTGTTTGTTTATCTGTAATTGCGGGTTGATTCGATTGCCACGGAGCGCACTATACGCCCGCCAACCATAAACAACAGTCAAATGTTTTTATGCGCCCCATAAGCGTTACTTATGGTATATATATCTCCATGCTGCCGATCTCCATCCGCCAACTGCAAGTCTTCGAGAGCGTCGCCCGCCACCTGAGCCATTCGCGCGCGGCGGCGGAGCTGTTTTTGTCGCAGCCGGCGGTGTCTATGCAAATCAAGCAGGCGGAGGCGGCAGTCGGTCTGCCGCTATTCGAGCAAGTCGGTAAGAAACTCTTCCTCACCGACGCCGGGCGCGAACTGCTGAAATATGCCCGGTCAATGTTGCAGCTGATGCAGGAGATGGAGTCCGTGTTCGATGAGATGAAGGGGTTGGAGCGCGGCCATTTGAATATCGCCGCGGTCAGCACCGCCAACTACTTCATGCCACAACTGCTTGCCAAGTTCATCCAGGCGCATCCAAAGATCCAGGTCAGCCTGTCCGTGGCCAATCGTGACGCCGTCGTGAAACAACTCGCTGACAACATTGCCGACCTCGCCATCATGGGGCAGCCACCGGAGGGCACGGACATGCGCGCCGAAGCCTTCATGGAGAACCCGCTGGTGGTGATCTCCGCACCCACACATCCGCTGGCGCGCGCAAAACAGATCCAGCCGCGACAGCTGGCGAAGGAAACGTTTTTGCTGCGCGAGCAAGGATCCGGCACGCGGGGCGTAGTGGAACGCTTCTTTGCCAGCCATAAGCTCGCGCTGCCTGCGCACATGGAGATGGATACCAACGAGGCCATTAAGCAATCGGTGCAGGCGGGCATGGGCATCGGCATCATCTCGCGCCACGGTATCGAGCTGGAACTGGAGACCAAACGACTGGTCGTTCTGGATGTGGATCACTTTCCCATCGTGCGCCACTGGTACATCGTACACCGCAGAGACAAGCGACCTTCCACTGCTGCGCTGGAATTCGAACGCTTTCTATTGAAAGAATCGCAGAGCGCGCTGAACAAGGGCAAAGGGCCGAGCAGAGAAGGACGGCCCCGCAATCGTTCAGTGTAGAGCGCAACTTGACGATATCGCCCTGTTTGGTCGCATGACCGTAAGACGGCCGCGCTGAAGGTTCATTTACCTTTCCGGTACCAATACGTCCGGATACGGCTGGAAGAAACCGAGATCGGCGGTTTCTGCCCGCCGAGTGCCGAGGCGCAATCTGCACCGGTGCAGTCCGGATTGCCCGCGCCGATCAGGAATGGAAGCAGCTTGGCTACGCCATCGACGTTGATATTAACCACCCCTGATACCGGCGAAGGTGGCAGACCACCGCCTGCAAAAACTACATACCGGTATCTGGCCGTAAAGGGCGCCAGCTGGTAACCGCGGGCCGTCCCCAGCGAGGCGGTGCAAGAATTTGCTGTCGGCGCTACCGGCTGATTGGTGCCGAAGTACACATAACCCGCCGTCACCAATGGCGCATTCACGACTTTTTCGCCATCCGCCAGATTGATGTAATAGCCGCTTAGCGAGCCATCGTAGTCGGCGCTGGTTGCGTTGAACAGATCACCGTTCGCCAGCGATATTCTTGATATTCCGGTGGCATCGTTGCCGATATAGGTGTCCTTCAGCAGGAACACCATGTTCTGTTTGCCGGTAGCTGCTGTGTTGTTGAACAACGGATGCTCGCGGTCGCCGGACCCCACGATGACCGCATCGTAGGTATTGGTGGTGATGACCTCGGGTGGGAAGAAGAACTTCCGGCAAACGCCGCTGAGGCACTCGCCCAGCGAAGCCAGGCGGTGCAGCTTCCAGTTGTCTGGCGTGCTCTGGCCATTGGGTTCGAGGTCAACGCGCCACACCTGCCCTCCCACGTCGGCCGCATACAGACGGTCAATGTAGCCATCGTTATTTCTGTCGACCAGCGTTACGTCAGCCGGGATGCTGTATCTCATCCTGTCGCTGCGACACTCCGCCTGTGTGGTGGAACCGGTGGAGGTCCATGTAGCCCCGGTGGGACTGGTGCTGGCGGCGGCCACGTCATAGATCGCCTTCCAGACCACTGCACCGGTAAGTGCATCCAGAACGAAGATGCCGCGCCCTATGCTGTCCGCCACTGGTGGCGGATCCACATCCTGATTGGGGTCATAGCCCGCTCCGAAAATCACCACCGGGTTGCTGTACCCGGCCACCCTGGCCACCTTGGGCATGGACCAGGTTTGCCCGAGCTCACCCATGTTTGTGCTGGCGTTGTCCACTCTCCACAGGAGCTTCGGCGCTTGCGGATCAGTCACGTCCAGCGCGTAGATCATCCGTCCGCCGCGGCGCATCGAAAGGTAGAGATGGGCGCTCAGGGTAGTACCCTTGCCGTCAACCAGCTGATAGACACCGGCTGGCCCATCAACGAAATAGTCTTTTTTCCTCGGTTCCGGCTGGATTCCGGGCGGGGTGGAGGGCAGGTTCAGTTGCGGCGAATTTGTCCGCAACCGGTTCAGCTTGCTGAATTGCTCGCTTGGGATGAACCCCCACAGCTCGGTGCCCGGAGGGGGCATGGAGCTGTTGGCTGGATTGATCTGATTGCCGTTGACCGCATGGAACACCCCACCGTTGTCGCCATAATAGACGACGACACTGGTCGTGTCGGTGGCCAAGGACTGCGAGCCGGGATTGCCGCAGTTGCTGTTCGAATAGGTGAATGTCGTGGCCGAGGTGACCGTTGCCAAACAGGTAGAGCCGTCAGAGAACTTGATGTTCATCTGGGTGCCGGTTGGACCGATCTTGGCCACATCTGCAGCCGAGGCGGTCGCGGTGCGCGTACTTCCTTCGTCGGCGGTGGCAATGATATCTATTGGCCCGCCACCATAGTTGATGACCGTCGGGCGTGAATGCAATACGTCGCCATGCATGGATGGGCGGACTGTTACCGGGCTACCCGGCCCGGTCTCGTCTCCGTAGTTATCCTCACCACGTACCCAGTTGATCAACGCGTCGCGGTCGCTGGAGAGAAAACCCGTTGATCGTGTAGCAGTAATGGAAGCTCCTCCCACCCCGGTCGCCGGACTTGCGGGCGTGGTCGTTATTTCGTAGGTAAACGTTGTGGCATTTGTCACGGTGATGGAGAAAGGCCCCATATAGGGTTCCTCGTGCAAACTGGGCGTCCCGCCGATGATTACCTCATTGCCAGTGGCAAAGCCATGTGCTGCAGCCGTGACGGCCGTCGCCGTGGTGCCGCTGCGCGTCAGGCCCACAATGGTCTGCAACGGTCCGGGCGTACTGACCTGCGGATTACCGGTTGCCGGCGTTGCCGGGGATGTCGCTACATTGAAAGTGAAGCTTCTGTTGTTTATCGGGACGTTGAAGCTCGTGGTCACGAAATTGCCGTTGTATTCCGGCACGGAGATGCCATTGCTGTCGACTACGCCAGTCAGGTTGATGATCTTGCCTGGCATCGGGATGAAATTGTTGTTGGTCGCGGTCGTGACCGTAACCACGTTGCCGACACGCGTCACGGCACCGGCGGGGATCGCGAACGACACCATGCAAGGCGCCGGACAGTTCCCCGTGGCATTCTTCTCCCCGCTGGCGACGCCGCCGCCCGCAATCGTCGGCGGCGTTTCCGTTACCGTGTAAGTAAAGGAGTCCGGCGTCACGTTTCCAATCACAAAGTTGCCGTTGTAAGCCGCTTGATTAGCACCGCTGATCGTCACGGTCTGGGCGTTAAAATAGCCGTGACCGGTTACCGTGGCTGTCACGGTGTTCCCAACGCGGGTGAGCGAGACCGGCTGGGAAAGGGTGGGGAGGTTGGCCGTATATGCTCCCGTAGCCGTTGCCGGCGGGTACTCCACGACAGGATAAGTAAAATGGGTTGCGTCCACCTTGGTGATGGTGAACGTCCCGTTGTACTCCGCCTGTACCGCATTGGCGATGGTAATCGCATCACCCGTGTTAAAGCCGTGGTTGCCGGTCGTGGCGACTGTGGCTGTCGTACCCGTGCGCGTCAGGCTCGCAACGTTCACCGAGCTCGTCGCACCGAACATGGTTGGCGTGATGTTCGTGTTGTTGGTTGCGAAAGCGTTGCTGGCGTCTCTAAGGTCGGCAACGCACCCGGTGCCGCTCGGACAGTAGGTATACAAGCTGCGTGGCGTGCTGGGATGGGTGGTGTAGTTATCCGTGAGATTCGCCAGACGTGCTATTTGTGCAGCGCCCCCTTTTTCCACGAGTTCGCCGTCCGCCAGATCAAACGCTTTGCCGGCCGAGTTGGTCATGGCGGGGAAGTTGACCCAGAACCCATTGGCCGGGTCGGTGCCGCAAATCTGTCCCTGGTTGACGAGCAATGTTTCCTGCGCTGTCGTGACATTGGGCAAACCCAAGGCGTTGACTGAGGTCAGGTAAGGGTTGTCGCCCCTGGAACAGGTCCAGAAACTGATAGCGTTCGGCGAAAGGAAGCCGGTCCCCGACGCGTCGATCGCAGGCTCGCTGATGCTGTCGCCCAACTGCAGGTCGCCGGAAGTCGGGTTGATAATGAACTGGAACTGCTTGAGGTTGCCTGCCCAGCGGGGCAAAGCGGCCGCATCCGGACGGAACATGCCCATGTAGATCTGATTCAGGTAGGTGCCTTGGGCATTGACGCTGACCGGCAGGCTCGACGAGGAGAACACGCTGTTGACTGCCTGGACCTCGTTGAGGATCTTGAGGATGGCCACCACCAGGCCATTGTAGTCGGTCGTGGCGAAATACTTGCCTCCGCCATAATGTGCCATGCTGATCAGCGTTGCCGCATATTCCGGTTGGCAGCTCGATCCAAGGACGCCGATGGCATAGGTGGTAATGCTCTGCTGCCCTTGTGGTGAATCGTAGAGGTCGGCCTGATACATGAACCGCGCCCACTCGTCGGCGTAATAGCCATTGTTCTCATGGGAAGAGGCTGGAAAGGTGAAGGAAGTGGAGCCTCCGGGGCCCGAACAGCTGGTGTTAACGGTATCCAGTATTTGCGCCCCCCATCCCTCCTTCTTCACGGCCCACTGCGCAGAAGTTAGCGAGCCCGGCTGAGTAAGGCCATTAATTGCATCGGTAAGGGCACCAGCTGGGCTGCTGCCAGGGTCCCCTGGCGTACCAGAGGAACTGTAGGAGTTGCCGACGAAGATCACGAAGTTTTTCTGGCATCCGCTCGTCGGTTTGATGCCGCTGTAGTTGCGGCCGGATAGACCGGTGCCACCGTAGTAGTAGGCCCAGGTTTCCTGCATCGCGGCGGCGGTCGCTTCGCCCGATGCCTTGATGTAGCCGTCCCCCACGCCGCCGGTGGTGTTCCAGGATTTGACCCAGTTGAGGAACGCCGTCTTGTGCGCCGCATCCATCGGGATCAACGGTTGCGCCAGGCAGCCTCCCGTCGCGCTCAGTGCGCCGCAATTCAGGTTGTTCACGTCGCGGATGTTGTTCGCGTTGTACACCATCATGCCTATGTTGATGCGGGCGCTGCCATCGGCGTTCGTCGGCAATCCGAGCACGACGTTGTACAGGGCGCATTGCTCGATGCCACCTACCGTTCCGCTCAGATTGGTCGCGACGCCGTCGATGACGCAGCTCGTGCCGGATGCAGCGGATGAAAAATTTGCAGCGTTGTCCATCACGATCATCACGTTGGGCACGTTGCCCAGCGTGCCCAGAGCGCTGTAGATGTCGATGTCCTCGGCCTTGGCTGTCGACGCCTGCAGGGAGAACACAGCTGACGTGAACATGGCCATTGCGCGGATGATTCTCATGATCGTGCCTCCACTTGCTATCGTTGCCGGATCAGGGACAACTCGTTCCGGCCGGAACACGGACTGCGACGCCTTGCACGGTCGTCGCAGTCGCCCCGGTGTTGCTGTCGGTCACGGACGCCTGCAGTTCCCATTGCTGCAAATAGCACCAGGATTGTCCCGTGAGAGTTGATATTGCGGGTACTGCGGACACGATCAGGCCGGTGTTCTGTGCGGCGCCGCTGCTGATGCAGGGCGCATCCGCCGCTAACGCCGAATCCAGGTCGGCGTTGGTTATGGCGATGGATCCGGTGCAGGTTGGATTGACGGCTGCCGTGTAATCCGGCGTTCCATCGGCGTTTATATCCACCGGGATGGTCTGGGGGACCGGGTTGGCCGTGAAATTGCTGCTCATGACCTGTTCCGTAGCCTGCTCTGCCGCAGTGGACACTTCCTGCAGCCGCTGCATGTTCCCGACGATGCGCAAGTTTGTGGTGCCAGCACGGAGCGCGGAGGTCACCAGCAGCGTCAGTACCACCAGCATGACCAGGGCCACGATGAGCGTTTCGCCGGCTTGTTTCGTGGCAGAGATCACGGCTGTTCTCTCCGACCGCTGGGATTGACCAGCCGTACGATCTGGTTAAATGCATGTCGCTTATAGCCGTCATTCGCCGGGGGGATAGGCGGAACGCCGGTCACTACGCTGAGCAGGTAACTCTTGGTGTCGGTATACCCGACGGTCTTTTCGATATTGCGCGCCAGAATGTTGACCCGCACTGCCACGACATCTTTCCATTGCCCGGCCGCCGGGGCCGTTGTATAGCCGTCAGGCGCGCCGTCCCCCGTGGTATCGATGCCGTAATCAAACTGCATGTTTTCAATCCCCTCCACCAAGGGGCGCGTGGTCGTAGCGCCATCGGCAAACTCAACTACCTTGAGCGTAGGCACCGTGTCGCCTCCAGTTCCGCATTCGTTGCAGGTGCTCACGTAGTAGATGCGCACGATGTATTTCCTTAAGGCCGCGGGCGTCACACAATCCTTTTGCCTCAAAGTAAACCCCGTGGTCCCCGCAACAAACGGCGCCGTGTCCTGATTGCATCGGGATACCTGGATATAGGGCGTCCCGGCGGCTGCGGAACTCGTGGTTATGGGCAAGTCGGAGGATGTTCTCCTCACCACAACGACCGCCGTATCGACCTTGTAGTCCGGCAAACACGCTGACGGGGTCGGGTCAGCGGACGCTCCCGCAAATCCGTAGAGTGGCACCGGTAGTTGTGGCGTAGCCGGCGCCCACGCGGTCATGTCCGAAACGCATGGGTCGGGTTCCGCATACACAGCAGTCTTCGGCGGCGCATACTCGCTGTAAAAGCCGGCATGCTCTATGTCGTCGCGCAGCAGCTCGATCGCGTAGCGTCCATTTTCGATCTGCCGCGCAGATTTCTCCAATTCGTTCCGGGTGGCACTCTGGTTCGCGATGAGCGTGGCCAAGCCGGCCACCAGAATCAGGCCCAGCGTAATCGCGATCATCAGTTCCACCAGCGACAAGCCGGCTTGTTGAGACTGCGATGCGATGCTGAATGACGGCTGTCCGGGTTTCATGGTCGTCACAGTAAATTCGCCAGCCTTACGCTGAGGCTGACCACGCGGCGTTGGCTCTCGTCGCCGTACTGCCCTTTACCGCAGTTTTGGCCAACCGGGGCAAATGTCTTGTTAAGGCCCTGCCAGGCAACAGCCACTGTATACAAATCGGTCGCAGCGTCGTAACTGACACATCCCCGCGCTCCGATCATGGCGCCGGTGGCCGTTCCTGCGGTAATCTCGGCTGCGCCGAGCAATAGCTCATGCCAGTTTTGCATGTCCCACACCGCAATGGCTTTCTGCTCGGCTGTGCCCACCGCGCAGGTCGGAGTGCCTATCGCGGAGTTGGTACCAAAGTACGGCGCCCCGCCCGCGACGTCGGTTGTCACCGCGTAGCAGAGCGCTACTTTTCGGTTTGCGTCGATCCGGCTGACCATGTCCTGCACCAGGATCAGCGCTTGGGCACGCTGATAGGATTCGAGTTCCGATTGTTGCGCGGCCACCTGTAAGCCCGCCAAGCCCAGCAGGGCAATCAGCAAGATAAGCATGCTCACGAGTACTTCTATCAGGGACATGCCGTATTGCCCGTGCCCGGCATTGTGTGGCATGCGGTTCATCAGCATGCCCCCTGTTTGCTGGTCGGACGGCCACTGGGATCGATCTTTATGCAGCTTATTCGACTCGTCGCAGC